>Ga0210410_10001179_pt1 | contig 25059 bp, 25 predicted proteins | sample IncBWC4MmetaG_FD_161058 | JGI IMG/M metagenome (GOLD analysis project Ga0210410, IMG submission 161058) | Forest soil microbial communities from Barre Woods Harvard Forest LTER site, Petersham, Massachusetts, United States - Inc-BW-C-4-M | ecosystem: Environmental > Terrestrial > Soil >... | reverse complement strand
TCCCATACTCAAAAAGATGGGACGCGAGTTGGCAGGCTTCCATACATTTCGCCGATTTCGCGAGTCCATCCTACAGATGAGTGAGGCACGAACGTTGCTTATCGATTTTTGGATGGGCCATGCGAACCGGGATATGTCGGGGCGTTACGGAAAGCAGTTGCTTGAAACGTCCAGTGGCGGCGAGATTGTGCGGCCAAGGTAGGTCTTGGCTTCACACTTCCGACTGAGGAAGAGCAGCCGTTAATGGACAAGTCGGGACAAGTTTTCGAAGATGAAGGGCACGAAGAAGTAGCAGCGTAAGTCTATATGAGAGAGGGAATTAAAATGGTCGGGGCGAAAGGATTTGAACCTTCGACCTCCTGGTCCCGAACCAAGTCCTTAAATCCCATAAACGCTTTATCTGGCGTCGCTTACGGGACACGGATCCTTATTTCCCCTCTCTTAGTTGTCCGTAACTTGTACGTAGCGGCTACAAACTTGGAACCTAACCCTCCGGCTTGTTCGACGTTATTTCTACGGAAGCGCGTTTTTCGTCCGACTTGATCGCTACCTGGTCGGCCCTGATTCGACGGCATCGGTTTGCGGATTTCCGACGTTCCAAGGGTGAACGGTTTGGAAGCAGGAATTTTGGTTTCGCCGCGAACGGCGCGGTCCGCTATTGAACTGTGACATTCACTAGGTTTGTGTGCTGGAGCGCGCCCGAAGTGGCCGTAACTGTGACGGTGTAATTCAGCGGCGGTGGCGCTGTCATTTGGTTGCTGCTTCCTCCCCCGCATCCGGCCTGTAGGGCGACCAACGCGACGAAAAGACTGCACAGCAGCCAGAAGCTGCGCCTCCGATTTTTCGGCTTGCCGCTGGCCAGGCCTAGCCCGATTAGGGCAAGTGGGATTGGAAGAAAAACAGCATACAAAGGCCTTGAAAGCTGGCCTTCGCTCGGGAGTATCAACCGTGCTGACCGGGATGGTACCGTGACCGTGAGCGTCGAGGTAACCGGACTTGCGCCGGGCGTAACCGACGTTGGGGATAGCGAACACGTTGCCAATGCCGTCGATGGGTTCACCGGAGATGGAGTGACTGTACAGGATAGTTGAACGGCAGTGGTAAACGCCCCTCCCAGTGGAGCAATGGTGATTACGTCCGTCACTTGGCCTCCGCGCTTCGCGGTCAAGTTCACGGATGCAGGTTGAACCGAGAAATCGCCTGGCGAGCCGAAAGTGGCCGTAACAAAGTCGTCGGAGTTCAGGGTGAGGTTGCACGGGCCTGCACCTGTGCACGCGTCGCTCCACCCTGAAAATGTAGCTCCCGGAGCGGGAGACGCAGTCAGGTTGACTGCTGTCTCGGGGGCGAAGCTTGTTGTGCAGGATCCTCCGCAGTTGATTCCTGCCGGGTTACTTGTCACCGTTCCGCTTGCATTACCGGCTATTGCTACTAACAAAAGATGCGATGTAGCTGTAGCACCGCCATCTATCACAGTCACATTGCTGCTCCCTGTGTTCGCTACGTAGATCTTGTTGTTCATCTCATTGACGGCGAGGCTTTCCGGGTTATGGGCACTCAGGTTGATGATAGTTGTGACCGCATTCGTTGATCCGTTAATTATGGTCACACTGCCGGGGTTCCTGCATGGATCATCTAGAAAACAGCCCTCGCTCGTTACGTAAATCGTGTTGGTCATGGAATCGAGGGCTACAGCATGCACAATGTGTGAGTTTGGGCCAGCGCTTACAAATGAGAGCGAGTTCGTTGCGCCGTCGATTACGGTCACTCCGCCGTTTCCTGTCACTGTAGAATCGTTTGCGTTCGCCACGTAAATCTTGTTGGCGGTTTGGTTCACTGCCACGCCCACTGGCGCCAGCGCGTTGGAATCGGTGAGCGTGGTAACAGAATTGGTGGTGCCATCAATTACTGTAACGTTGCCATGATTAGACCCTGGATAATCCCCCTCGTTGGCAACGTAAATCTTGTTGGTTACCGGATTCACCGCTACGGCCACGGGAGTAAACGCGTTGGGATCGGTGACCGTGGTGGTGGAGTTCGTGGCGCCATCGATGACCGTCACGTTGCCAGGGTTGGTGCTAAAGGGTATGAGGATGCCGTTGTTGGCGACATAAATTTTATTCGTCACCGAGTTTACGGCTATGGAGGCGGAATTAAGACCGTTCGCGTTGGGATCTGTGACTGTCGTCGCGGAATTGGTGGCGCCGTCGATCACCGTGACATTGCCATTCTGGCCACCTACATAGATCTTGTTCGTAACTGGGTTAACCGCTACTGCACCCACATCGCTCAGTTGCCCTCCACCCGGCAAAGGGGTGACTGAATTGGTCGCGCCATCAATAACACCGCCTGGGAAGTAGATCTTGTTGGTCACCGTGTTTACCGCCACTGCTGCGGGGCAACCTCCCGGGAGGCTCGTGGCTGAGTTGGTCGCGCCGTCAATAACAGTTATGCTGGAAACGACGCTAAGAGGTTCAAGATGAACATTGCAACTCACAACAAAGATTTTGTTTGTGACCGGATTCACGGCCACCGCTCGCGGTATATCGGTGCCAACCGGAATCGTGGCGACCACGGTTTGCGCTCGAGCCAATGCAGGCAAGACGAGCAACAAGCCTGCGGCGAGAAATTGGGAAATCTGAAACAGCGAGATGCGATCCTTGGATTTCATGACAATCCTCCCGTTCCGACCGGTCGGCGGGCTCTTACCTATCTTTTGTTTCGCGGCGAGTAGCTTCTTGGATTTTGGCTTAGTGCGTGCATCATAGTTCTCGAATCCTGAAGGAGGCAAGCAGCTCTATCTCTCCCTCGGCTCATTACCGATCGTCGTTACTGCGAGACAATTTTGCTCGCGTTCACGGTGATGACGGTCCCAAGGGCTGTACCGTTGGGCAGCACCACGGATGTGAAGATCGCGCGCAGGTGCCGGGCATTCTCGTCAAATACGAGATCCAGCGTCGCGGAGAGAAGTTTGTTTCCCGACAGGTCGAAAATCTGAATGGCTAATTTCCCCGTGCAGTGTGGATTCACTGAATATGTTCCGGAGAATGTCTCATCGGTGACGCTGCCGTTCAAACTGGCCGTAGCCTTGCCGTTCCGCAGATTTCCATCGCCATCAAGGGTGAGTATCCCAAGAGAGGCCCTGGGTCCGATGCCAACAATTGTTCCATTGGTGGTGAATCCCCACTTTCCGGCCACGGTTGCGTTTGAGCAGATACCTTCATCCTGAGCGTGCGCAGCGGGCGCCAAACTCAGAAAATTGACGCACGAAATAATCGCCAATGTTGTGCCTATGATGAGTCGCTTCATTCATGTTCTCCTTTGCACGTGAATTAGCTGTTGTACTTTATCGAGGAGCGATCATCCATCAGCTTTGACCGAACTCGAATGGTTCACCCCTTATCCAATACCGCGCAAAAAGAGAGAAAATGAGCTCAAGTTGCTAACCATCGCGCTTAAAGGGATTCGCTTAAGCCTCCCGCGGAATAGGAGTCGACGCTATCTCCTTGATTTTTCTTGTTTTACCGCTCGAGACCGAATCGGGCGATGGGCGAATCTTGTTGTTGGTTATCCTTTGTCAGTTATATACTTGCGCAACTCAAGGGTCGAACCTGGGGCTTCCTTGCACAATTTGAAAAGCTGAGCTTGGGTCCCCAGACGAGTGGTAGCTCCACCGCTAGCCTTTGGTCCCCATTGACCTGTTCGGATCGCATTATGAATGAAGCCGGACAAGACAGTCCGCGAACCGACCTTGGCGGCAAGGATAAACCAGTGCCAGGGGTGACGCCCGAGCGCTGGCAGAAGATCAAGGAACTGTTCATTGCGGCTTCCGAGCGAAATCCAAACGACCGTGCTGAATTCCTGAATCAATCCTGTGGTTCTGACGAATCCCTCCGCTCCGAGGTCGAATCCATGCTGACTGCGGAACGCCACGCGGCCGGATCCACGTTCCTGGACATAGCGCTGACGCCTGACCGCATGGTGGGCCGTCGCGTAGGGGCGTATCGGATTGTCGAACGGATTGCCTCTGGCGGCATGGCTGCAGTCTATCTCGCAGTTCGTGCCGACGACCAATACCAAAAGCAAGTGGCCGTCAAAGTCGTCCACCCACAATCGGCGAGTGAGGAACTCCTCAATCGCTTCCGCACCGAACGCCAGACGCTCGCCGGCCTGGATCATCCCAATATTGTGAAATTGCTCGATGGCGGCAGCACGGACGAAGGCCTGCCTTATCTGGTCATGGATTATGTCGAGGGAACGCCGATTGACGAATATTGCGACGCAGGCAGGCTCTCGATTGAAGGGCGTCTTCGTCTCTTCTGCCAGGTCTGCGCGGCTGTGCACTACGCGCATCAACATCTGGTCGTCCATCGCGACCTGAAACCCAGCAATATCCTGGTAACACCAGGTGGCGCTCCGAAATTGCTGGACTTCGGAATCGCCAAGGTCTTTGATCCGCATATCCCCGCGCAAACTCTAGTCGTGACACAAACCGCCACTCGCCGCATGACTCCCGCTTATGCCAGCCCGGAACAAGTACGAGGGCAAGCCGTCACCGCAGGAAGCGACGTTTACTCGCTGGGCGTCATCCTCTACGAGTTGCTGACCGGTCACCGACCTTACAAGCTAACGCAACCGACTCCAGCGGAAATAGAGCACGCGATCTGTGAGGTGGAGCCTGAGAAGCTAAGCACCGCCATAGACCGCGTGGAAACTGTGACTGGCACTGACGGCGCCACGAGTGCAACCCTCACGCCGGAATTGGTAAGTCAAACCCGAGAGGGAGAACCGGAGAAGCTCAGGCGTCGTTTGCGCGGCGACCTCGACAATATCGTCCTCAAGGCTCTACAAAAAGCACCAAAACGCCGATACGCCTCTGTAAAGGAACTGGCTGACGACCTGCAGAGACACCTCGACCACCTGCCTGTCCAGGCGCGGCCAAGCACACTGACTTATCGGGCTTCGAAGTTCGTCTCGCGGCGTAAGACCGAAGTCGTTGCTGCTACTTTACTCTTATTCATGCTGGCAGGCGGGATCTCCTTTACTTTTTGGGAGACACGACGGGCCAGGGAAACAGCCGAAGCTAGCATCGAGAACCAGCATTCCAAAGGCCGCCCCTCCGTTGCGGTCCTGGGTTTTAAGAACCTGTCTGGTAAATCTGAGACGGCCTGGCTCTCCACGGCACTCTCAGAAATGCTGACCACGGAGTTGGCCGCTGGAGGACAGCTCCGCACGGCTCCCGGCGAGAACGTTGCGCAAATGAAGATTAACCTCGCCCTTCCCGAGGCGGACGCACTTTCGCGTGAAACTCTGCGTCGTGTGCGAAAAAACCTGAATAGCGACTTCCTGGTTCTCGGGTCGTACTTAGACCAGGGCGAGAACAATTCCCGCCAGGTCCGCCTTGACGTACGACTTCAAGATGCTGTCACGGGGGAAACGCTCACGGCTCTTTCTGAAACAGGAACGGAAACCAATCTGTCGGAACTCGTCACGCGCGCTGGCGCGGCTTTACGGGGCAAGCTCGGAGCCGGCCGCATTCCCCCTGATGAGTCGACTGGAATAAAAGCGTCGCTGCCCTCGAATACGGACGCAGTGCGGTGGTACGCCGAGGGCCTAGCAAAATTGAGGGTATTTGATGCACTCGAGGCGCGCGGCCTGCTGGAAAAGGCTGTCGCGGCCGACCCGGGCTTCGCCCTGGCGCACTCGGCGCTTGCTGAAGCCTGGACGACTCTGGGTTATGAGGCGAAGGCACGAGGAGAGTCGAAAAAGGCGCTCGATCTTGCCGCTGGTCTCCCGCGCGACCAGAGCCTTCTGATCGAAGGCCGCTTCTATGAAACGGCCAATGAATGGGATAAAGCGATCGAGAGTTATCGTACTCTTTTCAATTTTTTCCCCGACAATATTGACTTCGGCTTGCGCCTGGCAGGGGCGCAAGCTCTGGCTTCGCGCGGTAGGGATCTATTGGCAACGGTTAACGCACTTCGCAAGATTCCACCGCCGGCGGGCGACGATCCGCGGATAGATCTGATGGAAACCAACGCAGCCAATTACCTTTCTGACTATAAGCGTCAAGCAGCAGTTGCGCAAGATGCAGTACGCAAAGCAAATTCTCTAGGTGCTCGTCTGGTCGAGGCCCGAGCGAAGCTTGCAGAGTCAGCGGCTAACCGGGCTCTCGGAAATTTGCAGGGTGCCAAGTCGGCCGCCGAGGAGGCCCGAAGGATATTCGCGACAGCGGGAGATCGTTCCGGGGAGGCACGCGCTCTGCGAGACACGGGAAGAATCCTGGTAAACCTGGGGGATTTCGAGAATGGCAAGAAAGCGCTCCAAGAATCCATAAAAATTCAAGATGAAATTGGCAATCGTGCCGCAGAAATGACCAGTTTGATCAATATCGGGACACTGTTGTACCGCCAAGGCGATATTGCCGGAGCTAAGGAAGCATCCGAGCAGGCACTGGCAATCGCGCGTGAACTCGGCGACCCAGTCCATGAAGTTGATGCCCTGCAACAGATTGCCGAAGCTGAGACTTCTCTGGAAAACCTAGCGGAGGCGAAGAAGCACTTCGGAGAAGCTCTGGCACTTTCGCGAAATATTGGAAATCTCGCTCAAACGGCGGGGATACAGGGCGATCTGGGTGTCCTTCTGATGCAGCAAGGTGATTTCACTGGCGCCAAAGAGGCTATGGAGGAATCTCTCAAGATCAACCGACATATAGGGAGTAGAGATGAGGTTGCCCGGGCCCTAGTCAATTTGGGAGGGCTGCGCGCCAATTTTGGTGCGCCCGGCCCTGCCCAGAAATTCTATGCCGAAGCACTGCAACTTTTCAGGCAAACCGGAAACCAGCCAGCAGTGTGTCACACACTATACGTCATGGGAGAGGCATTGCACGACAGTGGAGACAAAGTTGGCGCGCGAGGGCGTCTGGAGGAAGCATTGTCCATTCAAGAAAAAATAGGAGCCAAAGGAGATGCGGCACATACTCGGATGTCGTTGGCAAACCTCGCAATGGACGATCGACGTTTTTCCGACGCGGAGGGCTTGGCCCGCCAGGCAGTTGAGGAGCTCAAAGGTAGCAAAGATTCCGCGAGTGAGGCCGAGGCACAATGCAAGCTGGCTCAAACGCTGCACATGCAAGGAAAACTACAGCAAGCACAGAGTGCCATTGAGAATGCGGCGAAGCTGGAGGGGAACTCCGGTGACGTGGGTACGAGGCTCCCGATTGCAATCGAGGCGGCGCGCATCCAGGCGGCTATGGGCAGAACTACCGAAGCCCAAAAAATGTTTGAGGATGCGATCGAAGAATCTCGAAAAGTGGGAGCACTGCCGTTTGAATTCGAAGCGCGGCTTGCTCAGGCGCAAGCCAAAATCAAAGCAGGTGACTCTGTCGGGGGACGCGCCGAACTGAAAGCCATCGAAAAAGAAGCAAAGACTAAGGGCTTCGTGCAAGTTGCGGACGAGGCCGCCCAAAGTGCGAAGCAGCGCTAGTCATGGCCAATCCGCCTTTCAGCGACGTCACCCAACTCCTGAACCGCCTCAGCAGTGGCGACCAGAATGCCCTATCCGAATTGATTCCCGTCGTATATGACGAACTTCACCGCTTAGCGGCTTTCCATCTGCAGCGCGAACGTCCCGAGCATACTCTGCAGACCACCGCGCTAGTCCACGAAGCTTATGTTCGCTTGGTAGATCAAAAAGAGGTCCAATGGAAGAATCGAGGGCACTTCTTTGCCGTTGCAGCCCAGGCAATGCGACGGGTTCTTGTGGATTATGCCCGTAGGCACCAAGCACTAAAACGCGGCAGTTCGTTGCCAAAGATTTCGCTGGATGAGGCGATCGCTATTTCACATGAAGATATGCACCACGTCCTGTTGTTGGATGAGTTGCTGACTCGCCTTTCGACCATCGATCCTGCAGAGTCTCGCATCGTCGAGTTGCGCTTCTTCGGTGGGTTGACCGTGGAAGAAACTGCGGAAGCGATGGGGATCTCGGCCGCCACGGTGAAGCGGGAGTGGAGCGTCGCAAGGGCATGGCTCCTGCGTGAGATCAACGAGCGATCGAAACAAGATTCTCATCAACATCATTAACCCGATGTGCTTTGGTAGATGTACACGCCTTGGTAGAAAGTCGGCTATTCGTCGAAGTGGAACCCGGACAACAGTTCCTCCACACTCTGTGTGATCCTAAGCAGTCTGTCCTTGGGTGAGTTCTCGCGAGCCCGCTGAATAATTTTTCTGTTCCTATCTGGATAGTTCAAAATAGCAGCCTGCCAAACCGAAGCAAGAACACCGAGATTGTACGTGTCGTCCGTAAAATGAAGTAGAACTCGTAGTCGAGAATACTGTGTAAGGCGTTGGTTTGAGATGACAACGAATGGTTCAGGCAAATGGATTTCAACCATCGGCATCTTAGACTTGCACTAGGCGCTCAATGGACCTTCGCATTTTGTAAGTCGCTGATTCTAAAGAAGTGGTCGGGGCGAATGGATTTGAACCATCGACCTCCTGGTCCCGAACCAGGTAAGCCAATCACCTAAGTCGCTGTCCTGGCGTCACTTGTGGGATTTCGGGCCGCTCTCAGATGGACAAGTTGGACAAGTTTCGGGATCACAAAGCACTTTCATGGCGGTACTGATAGCCAGATGTCCGGTAAGACAATTCAGCCAAATGGTTCCGAAAGCCGTATGGCGGAGGGAAATCCGGGATTTTCGAGGTCTGGGCGAATTCCGAACTCTCACGAGTTATTGATCTCTCTTACCATTGGAAACGCAAGGCGAGTTGAATCAAGCGGGGGTCGTATGTATCGCCGATCTTGCCCACAGCACCAATCTGGTCCAAGTGATTCTCAGGCAACATGAAATTGGGATGATTGAACAAATTGAAGAACTCCGCCCGGAACTGTATTTGTTGACGCTCTCTTATCGGAAAATTCTTGAGAATGGCGAAGTCCTGGCTAACAAAGTGCGGACCAATGAGAGTGTTGCGCCCGACGTTGCCAACTCGTCCAGCTCTCGGAAAGGCAAAGACACTGGGATCAAACGCGTCGTCTGGATTACTCATATCTGTATGCACGGCAGTTACTCCGGGTCTTAGGTCGACCCGGTCACAGAATCCGGTGGCAGGAGTCCAGCGGTTCAGTCCGGTGTAGTCAGTGAACGAGCTCGCAAGAACCGTAAACGGAAACCCGCTCCTGTAACTCGTTATGCCTGATAGCATCCAGCCTCCGGCCAGCTGGCCCAGAAATCCATGTGCGTTTCCCAGCACCGCTCGATTCGGTCCTACCGGGAGCTCGTACACCCAGGAAGCGATTACCCGCTGGCGCGTGTCGAATGACGACATGCCGTAATCGAGCTTGCGGTTTCGCGAATCTGCAAAGGTCGCAGTGGCTCCGTCCGTAGGAAAGAAGCTGGAGTTGTCGTCCAGTGATTTGCTCAGTTCATAAGACGCAGTGAAGCTCAGACCAAAGCTGGTTCGCTTACGCGCCACAACGGCCAGCGCGTTAAAGTTCGAGTTACTGACGAAAGCGGCCTGAAGGATGTTGGAGTACTGGCGAAAAGGAAAAGTGCGTACGTTAGGAGCCTCGTCACCGCGTTTTCCGGGATCGTTGACCGTCACTGTGGGCTGGTTTGGGTCAATCATCACGACGAGCTTGCGGCCCTGAGAGCCGACGTATGAAACACCGATGGAAAAGTCCTTTCCAAGTTGACGCTCGATTTCCAGGGCGTAGTTCATCGCATACGGGCTCGGAGGGTTTGTGTCCCAGGCGCTGAAGGTGAGGACGCCTCGCTCGCCTTGGGGAACCACAGTTGGGTCGGGGCCGAACAACCGCTGGTTTTGGTTCAGGACTGTTGCCCAAGTGTAGCTGCCCCTCGGAAGTGTGGTCGTGAGGACAGGTGGAAAATTCAGGCCCATCAGGGTGGGCACATCGTCAAAGATGTCGTCGTAGCTAAACCGAAAGCCGGTGCGGACCACTGTCTTTCCGTTGCCAAATAGCTCCGGCCAGAATTTAGGTGCATAGGCGACACCCAAGGAAGGCGCGAAGTTCCGCCTTGGCACACTGAACTGGCCTGTGCTAGGAAGCCGAGTGCTAACCGGAGTCAGCAGCAGTGCCGCGCGACCGAGTTGGATCGGGTCCACATCAATACGCAAATTGCTGTTTAGGGCCATCTGCCCCACGCCAGGAACAAAGTTGCTCCCGCGATTGTCCTGCTCGCTATAAGCTCCTGGATATTCCCACCGTAGTCCAAAATTAACTGTGATGTTGTCGCGCGGCTTATAGGTGTCCTGAACGTATAGGTATACAGGAAGGCGCGACCAGGTCCGAAATGTCTCTCCCGTGCCGGTTGCCAAGCTCCCCCGCTGCGGTTGCTCGGACGCGAACGCAGACCAATCCGGGAATGAGACGGAACCGCGAAAAAAAGCATTCAGGAATAGATTGGCGATCTCACGACGGGCGGTCACGCCAAGGCGCAGAGTATGCCGATTGTGTCCTAGAGGTGCGATCAGCGAGACATCGTCCAGAAGCTCATAAGTGTTTGTTGCGCGTCCCTGTGGGAAATTGACACCAACGCCCAAGCTTCCGTTGGTCAACCCTCTGATCGTGATCGCGGGCAAACCGCCGTTCAACGGGTCTACACGTGTATCGATGTAACCGGGAAGCGGGTTTCCCGCAGCATCGGTAAAGATTGTGGCGGCGTTGACGGTCACATCGGCAGGCAGGAGGAAGGAACGGTTGCGTGAAAAGCCGAAACGGGCTTCGTTTACCAAGCTACCTGAGGCGTAAGTTTCCTGCAGAAGGAAGGAGTGCTGTGCAGGTGTATTCGTGACTGAGCCATTGAAAGGACTGTTTTGCTGGGCCAGGGTGCTGCCGGTGAACCAGGCGTAGCGGCCCGTCAACCTATGGTTCTTTGTTAGGTTCTGATCGATCCGCCAGAAATATGTTTCATCATTAGTTTCGTTGGGAGTCGTTCCCGCCCAATTCATACCGGTCGCGGCTAGCAGTTGAGGCGTGTTCGCGCGAGGCCAGAATTGAAGGAGCCTTTGAGAAACGAAGTCGGTGACGGCCGCGCGCTCTGCATCAGTCGGTACGCGAGCCGTAGAGGGGTCTTGGACGGTTTGGCGGAAACCTTCGAAACTAAAAAACCAGAAGGTCTTGTCCCGAAAAATGAATCCGCCGACCGTCCCGCCAAACTGATTGCGACGCAGCGGGTTCTTAGGCAGGCCGGCGCGATTGAGAAAATAAGGAGTGGCGTCCAGAGCCTCGTTGCGAGCGTAGTAGAAAAGTGTGCCACTGTAGGTGTTTGCGCCGCTCTTTGTGATGATACTCACCTGGGCGCCGCTGTTCCGTCCAACTTCGGCGCCGGCAATGCTGGTCGAGACGTTGAACTCTTGCACCGCGTCAGAAAGCCGAAAGAGGTTCAGCGGTCCATTGACGTGAGGATCGTTGTTGCTGATTCCGTCCAAGGTGTAGTTGTTGGACTGGTTGCGCATGCCTGCCACAGTAAAAGTCTCGACCGGTGTAAAGGCGACGCGGGCCCCCGGTGAGCCGGGGATTGTACCCGGCACAATCAGAGCCAAATTGAGGAATTGACGGTCCTGGAATGGAAGGTTTTGCATGGAGCGAGGATCGACAGCCGCGCCGATAGACGTTTTGTCCGGCTCAATCACTGGCGGATCAGCTTTCACTTCTACTGTTTCCTTCATTTCGCCCAGTTCTATTGTGACTTCGAGATGCACGGCCATCCCGACGTTAACCACGATCTGGCGCTCCACAGTGTGTCGAAACCCGTTGGCTTCGACGGAAAGGTCGTAGGTGCCGGGACGTAGTTGCAAGAATTCATAGCTTCCTTGCGGTGATGCCGTCGTGGCTCGTAACACGTTGGTCGCAGTGTCGCTCAGAACGAGCTGCGCACCGGGTACCACGGCTCCGGTCCGATCATAGACGCTCCCCATGAGACTTCCAGTCGGCACTTGCCCGACTACTGGGGATGCCGCGCACACCAGGAGCAAAGTGGTCAAAAACCTTAGTTTTTGTTTTGACAATTGCATCGGTGCCCTCAGAAGAGGCAGAAGCGTTCTACGGGGGGAGGCCGATGCGCCTCACCAACTCAATAAACCGTGGGTCGGAGCGTAGGTTGGCAAAGTGCGGGTCGTATTTCAGTTCGAGCAAATCCCTGGCGTGCATCTGATAGGCCTTTTCCAACCACTCGAAGGCCTCTTCTTTCTGGCCCAATCCCGCATACACTCCTGCCAGCAGATCCGGATGCACATGCCCTTGTTTCGAAACCTCTTTCAGCTTGGCCAGCAGATTTTCCGCGTCACTCCTTCTTCCCGCGACAGCGTAGGCATACCCCAGATGAGCTAGCCCCCGTGGAGTGCTGCCCTCTGAAAGGGCCACCGCTTTCTCAAGTTCCTGAATACCCTCTACAAGCTTCCCTTGCTGAACGTAAACATCGCCGCAATACAAGTGTCCAAGGTCGAGATTCGGATCTAGTTCCTGCATCTTCCGGCATTGCTCTGATGCTTCGTTATATTGACCCGCCAAGTAAAGCAACAACCAGCGATCCCATCTTATTCGGAGCGAGAGAGGGTCAAGCTCCACAGCACGTTTCGTCTCCTCGAGCCCTTCGTCAGCTCGCCCGATTGTCAGCAAATAACGGCCGTGCGAACTGTGAGCTCGGGCGAAGTTCGGATTGAGCTCAATCGCTCGCCTGATTTCCCGTTCAGCACCCACCCAGTCCCAACCGCACCAGAATTCCACATCCGCCAGAATTGCGTGAGTCTCGGAAGCTTCATCGTCCCTTTTGACTGCTTCCAGTGCTACCGCCTTGGCCTTTCGACAGGACTCGTTGGGTATTGCTGCGTTTGCGCCGGCGATCAGATAGGAATCCGCCAAGCCAGAATAAGGCAAAGCCCACGCTGGGTCTTTTTCGATCGCGACTTCAAAGTATCCACTCGCTTTCTGTCCTCCTGTCGGCCACAGTCTCTCCCAAAAGTAGCGGCCTTCCAGGTAAGCCTCGTAAGCCTCTGGGTTAACGGCGTGTGAGTTCGAGAAGCGCGCCTGCTCCTGGGGCGTGAGTTTGATTTGGATGCCATTCGCAATGGCGCGTGAAACATCATCCTGCAAATCCAAGACATTGCGGATGTCCCTCTCGAAACTGTCGGCCCAGATGTGCTTCTCTGGCCAAGCCTGGACAAGGTTTGCTGTGATCCGCACACGATCGCCGGAGCGCGCCACTGTACCCTCGACCAGCGCGTCGACCTGGAGCTCGCCGGCAATTTCTCGCAGGGACTTCTTGGTTCCCTTGTACTTCATCACCGAAGTCCGTGAGATGACGCGCAGTTGCCCGATTTTGCCCAAGTCAGTGATGAGCGCTTCGGTCATTCCATCCGCAAAATAGTCCTGGCCGGGGTCGCCAGTGAGATTCTCGAGAGGCAGCACAGCAACCGAGTGAACCTTCGTGGCGGCGCTTGCTCTCAGAAATCTTTGCCGGAATCCGCTGATATTGAGGCTGAGGAGCAGGGCCGGAATCGCAGCCACCAAACCAAGAGCAATCCAGAGCTTCCCCGGCTGGAGGACTGCTCCTAGTCTTGTCCGCTGTTTCAGTGAACGTTCAGCGTGCACGGACAAATCGTCGATGCGGTCCACTGAAGCGATAAACCGGTAGCCCCTGCGAGGGATCGTCTCGACGTAGCGCGAGCCTTCGGCCGAGTCGCCTAAGACATCGCGCAACCTCTTGACCGCCGTGTTCAAGCCAACGTCGAAGTCCACAAACGTGTCCGCAGGCCAGAGTCTCTTCCGTAACTCTTCCCGTGTGACGATCTCGCCGGGACATTCGAGGAGCAGCGCCAGAATCTGGAAAGGCTGATCCTGAAGCTTGAGCCTCACGCCGTGCTTACGCAGCTCGCCGCTTCTCAGATCCACCTCAAATGCAGCGAAGCGAACTCGTCGGGCTTGGGCTGACATCTCTGCGCCACCTCGGTCGGCGGACAGCATATCACTCAGCAGCAATTTGGAGCACCTTTTGGCTGTGTCACTTCCTGCCATAACTCTGCTCGTTCCAACTATTTGCATCGTCAGAATCATTCCATTTTGCCGCTATGAGCTGTCTATTGTTCCCGCCTCTTAGTCCGAGGGAAAGTTGCCCCGGCCAGTGAACGCGAGCACCCCCTCACGTTGATTGCGGGCCTAAACAAATATGAATAGGAGGAAACAATGAAAAGTCATGTCAGCTACTTAATTCTCGGTGGAGTGATCGCTAGCATGTTGCTCGGCCTTCCAGTCTTCCGTGGAACCCCATCAGGGATCGTCGCCACCGTGCATGCACAGGTGCCGAGAGACTCAGAAGCCTGCTCGGTTGCCACCCTAAACGGCGCCTACGGCTTTTTCAGGACCGGGATAACATCCGCCGGCCCTTTGGCCGCCGTGGGCATTGCCACGTTCGACGGCAAAGGTGGTAGCACCGCACGCCAAACCATCCGGAAGAACGGGATCACCGTCGCTGATCTTTTCACCGATCCGGCATTGAGCGGTCCGTACCAAGTCGACCCCGACTGTGCGGCAAGATTTCTTAATCCAGACGGCAGTGTCTTTGCCCATGCTGTGGTCGTTGATGGAGGCAACGAACTCTTCATCCTCAGCCTGTCGGATGCGAATGATGTCTACGGGGTCATGAAGAAGATTAGCAGTCGCCGAGAGCTCAAGGACTAGCGGAGGGCATTTATGAACAGCAGAAAGGCGCTAGCAAGAGCACTAGTAATCCTGGGAATTGTGAGCGCCGTGTTTCTGGCTGGATGTGGCGGCGGAATGTCGGCAAATATCCCTCCGCCTCTCCCGCAGAACCCGACTCCCACGATCACCGCTATCTCGCCAACCAGTGCTGCGGCCGGCAGTGGGGGGAGCTTCATGCTTACGATCAACGGCACAAATTTCGTCGCCGGTTCAATGGTTAACTTCGGCGGAGCGACGCTCTCCGCAACAGTGGTCAGCGTTAAGCAGCTGACTGCAACCGTTCCGGCTGCCGCGGTCACCTCTCCCGGCACCGTGGCCGTGACGGTTAGATCTGCTCTCTACGCCGGCAGTGTTGATTACCCATGACAGAGAAACCAGAAGCCTCTGTACTCACTGCAAGAAGAGCCGCGCAGCATTTTAGGCTCTCTTCGGCTGACGACGCTTGCGAGCATTTGTATATTCTGATCATGCGATCAAGCCTAGGCCCGTCTCCGCCTAATGCTGGCAGATACACCGTTGCCTCGCGGTTTCGGTGCCGCTCTTGCGAGCGTGGATACATTTTTCCAAGGGCTCCAGAACAGTTCGTTACCTCCCCGCTCTGCCTTGTAGGCTACGTGCGATGGGACGCACGGTCTGATCGAGTTCCTCCTCTCCAGACAATCATTTTCAGCAGCTTTCCAGGTCGCACTCCGGTAAGCCGAATCGGGAGTTAATCCGATTTCCTCTGGATGGCCTCAAGAGCGGCAAACTTCCGCTCTACGTGAGGTGCTGAGCGCGGAGCACCTGAATGCAGCACACAAGGCTCGCGGACGGGCGCACCACATGAGGGACAGGAGACGGAGGATACTTGCTTGAGCGTGAGTTCGCTCTTCTTCATTGTGACAGAATGCGATTAAATGCAGTCGCGAATCTATACAATTTCGCACAATACCCGCCCTTAGCCGCGTAAACGGCAACACGGGACATATCCGGTAACCCGACGCCACGGCCAGGGTCGATTACTGGTGGCAATCTGCGGATACGACAAATTGTTCACAATTGCACATAAACTCCAGGGCCAAACATGCTATTCATTTTGCTCGTGAAACGGCACTCCACCAAGATCAACAGCAGAGTCTTTGAGACCCAATGACTCGTCAACGCCAGAAGGCTTTTCACCCCGAAGTTTTTCTTGCAAAAATGGGTGCGAAAACCATGATCGTCTTATTTCGTGAGGGGCAGGCCATCTGTTCACAGGGCGACCCCGGCAAGGAAGTGTTCTACATCGAGAAAGGGCAAGTGAAACTCACAGTTAGGTCGAAGCGGGGTAAGGAGACGGTCCTCGCGATTCTGCATCGTGGAGATTACCTGGGTGCAGGATGCATGACGGGTCAAACGTTCGGCACGGCGACCGCTACCGCACTCACGCGATGTAGGGTCCTGGTCATCGAAAAGAAAGAGATGATGCGCGCTCTCCACAATGGCCATGAGTTCTCAGACCATTTCATCGCCTGCTTGCTTGGACGGAACATCCGGATCGAAGAGGACCTAATCGACCAACACTTATGCTCCTGTGAGGAACGGTTGGCTCGCGCACTATTGCTAATCGCTCGCTACGACAAGATACGCAAGCCAACTACGGTCATCCCGAAGATCAGTCAAAAGACACTCGGAGGATTGATTCGCTCAACCCGAAGCCGAGTCTCTTATTTTATGAATAAGTTCAAGAAGCAAGGGTACATCGAGTATGGGAAGGGCTTACGAGTTCACAGCTCTTCGCTGGCCGGGGTCTTGCAAGACTCGATGTTCTCCGATCTGCGTGCTTCTCGAGCGAGCTGAACACCTGGGCGCAACCCGGGCGCAGAACAGGCGCGATGCGGCTCGGTCAGCAGCTGATTCCTAATGGCGCTGGGAAACTGCAGCTTCGGTGCCCACCGCCAATATTGTCAACAACCTATCAACGTCGGTCTCAAACAAAATCTCAGCATACGGCTTGTACCACGCGGGGCAGTTTAGTTTGTAATTCACTGTGCTGCCTTCTGCCGATGCCAGCATGGCATGAGCCATTGCCGAACGGCTGGCGACTGTAGCCCTCGTCGTTGGACAAGGCTTCAGACGCCGTGTCCAATATTAAACACCTCAGGTGTCAATTTCTTATGGCACGGGACACTTCCCCCCGCCTTTTAAGCATGTGCCAGCCTCTGGACACTGTTCTGTTTTACACATGGTTTGGGGCGTATACTGCGGCCATGCCCCGCAAGCTGGTATGGATTGAGAGCCAGACCTTTGAGGGCTTCGGCTGCTCCGAGTGTAACTGGGAGTTTGAGCCTCCTGATGCGCTTGTTGGCAAATCACTGGATGAAGTGAAGCAGAAGTACGAAGCCCAGCGTGACAAGGAGTTTGCTGCCCACGTTTGCCTCAAGCCGCCAAGTGTATCGAGGCCAAAGACTGAATAGGTCGCCGGGGTCATTACGGACATTGTCGGTACAAGCTGCCAACATGCGCGACAAAGAGTGGATCAAGAAACTTGAAGACGGCAGGAAGGTGAAATTTATCTACCAAGAGCTGCCGGAAGATGGGGCGTTTCTCACCGCTCAGATTGAAAGGAATGAGGTCGTCTATTCAGTTGTGTTAGCCAAAGCGGGAAACCCGCTTAGCCGTGAAGATGTTGAAAGCCATTTCAAGAACGAACTTTCAAAGACGCCCACAGCATGACGAATTCGCACGGTCTTGGTCTATATGAATGAGAACGAATTAAACGAATTAGCCGAACTACTGCGAGAACTTGAAGAAACCCTCTTGACGCTCCAGGCGACGGAAAACCCTGAGCGTAGGCGTCTGCTCGTTTGCAAAATCAGCCGATTGTTTGCAGAAATCGAACTCCACCCTCTCGGGCCAAAATGAGTCACTCCCCGTCAATCACTGATCTTGGTTTGAGCCTCATGCATGAAAGCGAATCGTGGCCGCCAATTGTGTCATGGCTCAGTTAACAGTCATGGTTAAGCATAGAGAATGCACTGGCATTTCGCTTGACAACAACAGTTAAGTAGCTCACGCTCGTTTTGTACCGATAAAACCAGACGGCAATCTGAGCTGACAGGAGTTATCTGAAATTGCCTTTGGCTAAGACAGCATTTATGAGGTGGTTAAAATGAGAACAATGAATCGCTGGGAACAACCTTTACGCGGAGCTACGACTTTGCAGGAGCAGATCAATCGCGTTTTTGGCGATATGGCGGGACGTACGAGCGAGGAGTCGAACTTGACCCCTTGGGCGCCTCCCGTCGACATCTACGAGACCGAGCATGAGCTGGTTGTTAAAGCCGACTTGCCAGAGGTGAATCCTCAGGACCTGGACATCCGGGTCGAGAACAACATCCTCACAATCCGCGGCGAACGCAAGTTTGAGAATAAGGTGAACGAGGAAAACTATCTGCGCGTCGAACGCGCGTATGGCTCGTTTAGCCGGAGCTTCTCGCTGGCGAACTCCGTGAAATCGGACGCAATCAAAGCCGACTATCAGAATGGCGTGCTAACGCTGAGCATCCCGAAGCGCGAGGAAGCAAAGCCGAAGCAGATCAAGGTGAATGTGGGGACGCCGGCCATAGCGGCCGCAGCAGGGGCTCGCTGAAGAGACCCGGACCGAAGATGAAGTGGCAAGGGGCAGGCAGTATTGCCAGCCTCTTCTCATTAGAAGCGACGGTTGACGAACGCATTTCGCCATTTGAAAAAACCAATGAAGGCGCAGAAGAAAACCTGTCCAGGACGGACTTTCCTTGAACAATTTCGGCATCTCCGTTAAAGACCGGACTGTCCAATTGTTGACAGACAGAGGCTCCAAATGAGCGCTATCCTATCGAGTAGTTGCAATCTGTTTGACAGGATTTGACGGAATTCTGACTTTACAATCGGGCGGCTCTCAATCGGGCCGCCCTTTCCATTTACCTGGCCTCTTGAACCCTGTGGAAGACCGCTCCCTAACTCAATTTCTCCAGCAAGCCTAAGTTATCGAAGGATGATATTGCGTCAACTGCCCGATTAACGCTAATCGGACACTTGGGGTGATGGGACGGCAGACATCTGGCGATTCGATTAGTCAGGGTATAGACGCGTCCATTGCCGGTTATGCGGATGCCGCTGTCGATTGACCGAAAGACTTCACGCCCGCCGCCTCGTCATTCATGATGTCGAAGATGGTATAGAGTTTAGTGACCTGCATCAGGTCGGCGGCCTTATCCGTGAGGTTGAGAAGTTTCAGTTCTCCCCCCTGCTTCCGCGCGCTCGCAAAAGCACTGACCAGAGCACCCAGGCCCATGCTGTCGATATGATCGACGTCGGCAAGATTGAGCAAAATCTGCTTATGTCCCTTGCTTAACAGGTCGAGAACCTCGTCGCGGAGTGCGGCGCTCTCTTGACCAAGAACAATCCGTCCGCTGATATCCACAATCGTGACGCCACCGACTTGTCGAGTGCTGGTGATGATGTTCATTGGCAACCCCCTAAGACATCCTAGTGCCCGAAGACTTCACCCCTGCATCAGAGCACGTCGCGCCGTTCCTTGCAATGGTTGGCAGTTAAGCAAAGTCCCGATTGACCCTAATCGGACATGCGAAAAGCTTTAGCTTAAGCCTAATGTAGCCTTCCCAGACCGGGCTTGACGTTCTCTAGCTAAGGAAAGGAAAAGGCTACATACTTTCGTTAGCAAATTTCTAACGAAGCGATGGTTTTGTGATGCGGCTATCAATGGCGCTGCCGCCTCTTCGCCCAAGGTTTTGCGCCACGTGCGGTGTCACCCACATGTTCCGGCACTCGCGCACAAAATCCGCGGTGTCGAAGCCCTTGTCGCCGCCCACCGTCACACGTCCGCTTCCCGGAAGTTCCTGTAGCATTTCCAGTGCGGCATAGCGCTCGGCCGTGCCCGTGGCTTCCCACACTCGGCTGTCCACAATTAAGCCGTTGCGATTCTCCACCAGCAGATTCCCGCTGTAGCTCAACTTGGCCTCCTTGCCCGCGCCTTTGCGCGCCATCTGCGCTTCTGGATCGCTTTTCGACTCGTGCGTTTCGTTCGAGCGCTTCTCGCCGCGATAATCCATCGTGGGATTTCCGGGATCATCCGGCGGTGAACCCTTCTTGTTCTTGGGCTGAAAACTCTTCGCGCTGGCCCAAGCTTCCAGCAAACTTCCGTCCACCGTGAAGTGCTCGTCCGAGGCCCATCCCTGCCCGCGGGCTTGCTCCACCACCAGCGCCAGAAAGTCCTTGGCTACTTCGGCCTCCAGCAAACGGTCGCGGTTTTTGGCGAGCAAAGTCTCAGTGCTCAATTTAGAAAAGCTAGCTAAGGCACTCAAAGTCCCCCTCTCCGAACTATTTCGATCTGTTTAAGGACCTGACTGCTCCGTGCGAGCTGGATCAAATGGTTGCCAAATCGCGCTTCTTTAGGTGCTTACTTTGGTATCTCTCTTTGTTGGCGCACCTGCCTGTACCTAAGGGCTTGGTTTGGTGCGGAATTGGGTTTACCCGTTGCCCAAACCCCTGTATTCGATTTGTAGCGTTCTCCCTAGCTGAAACGTCCAGTGGCGGCGAGATTGTGCCGCCAAGGTAGGTCTTGGTTTCACACTTCCAACCGAGGAAGAACAGCCGCTAATGGACAAGTCGGGACAAGTCTTCGAACATGAAGGCCAAGAAGAAGTAGCAGCGTAAGTCTATAAATAATGGTCGGGCGAAAGGATTTGAACCTTCGACCCCCTGGTCCCGAACCAGGAAATAAATCAACTGAAGTCGCTGTCCTGGCGTCACTTATTGATTTTCGGGCCGTTCTTAGATGGACAAGTTTAGACAAGTGTTTTTTTCGGGCGTTTGGTAACCCTCGAAGGCGGCGCTGAGTCTGGTAAAGCTCAGCGTTTATCGCCATTCATATACTTAGGATTAGCCGCGCCAATAAGTGCCGCTTCGTCTGACATCGATGCGTCGAAGTGGTTAAGTCCATTAAAATTGGTTAAGTTCAGCAGAACCAACCTTGCTCGGCAGCTAAGGGCCCCGATATAGTGGTTGGCCGTTGGCAGGCTGAGACCGGTCGTCATTGCCTTGGAGTCAACTCGTGGAGGTACTTCTCACAGTGGCAAAGAAGAGCATAGGCAAGTCGAAGGAATCAGAGGGCGGTAAATTGCGGATCGGCGATGATTGGAATGCTATCCGCATTATCGCGCTCTCACAAGGTAATCCGCTTAAGGCCATCGCCGAGTTGGTTGAAAACAGCATCGATGCACACGCTAAGATCATTACCATCATACGCGGCCGCGAGCACGGCGAGCACTGTCTGACGGTCAAAGACGACGGCGACGGCGTCCCGCGCGATCCGAACGGGCTGCCCGACTTCAAGTACGTCGCGACTCATATCTGCGACTCGGTTAAACGACGGCTGAAGGCAGGCGGCGCCGGAGGCAGCTTACAGGGGGAATTTGGCATCGGTCTTTTGAGCTTCTGGACCGTGGGAGACACGCTCGCGATGACCTCTAGCGGTGCCGATCAGCGGGTCTATCGGATGGTTATGAAGAAAGGGAATCCGCGCTACACCGTGAACGTTCGACGCTCACTCTTTGCCGAGCGAGGTACCGAACTCAAGATTAGTCCTTTGCTCGATGGCATCCGCAGCTTGAGCGGCGAGAAGATCCAGTGGTATCTGGCCTCGGAGCTGCGCGATCGTATTCGCAATACCCAGGTTCGCGTAACGGTGATTGACAAACTTACGCGCAAGCAGTATCAGGTTGAGCCGCGCCAGTTCGAGGGCCACTTGCTGCACCAACTACCGACAGTGCGGTCGCCATTCGGCGAGGCGTATGCCGAACTCTATCTCACGGAACCGGCCGAGGACAGCAGGGTCGCCCTTACCCGAGGCGGCACGCGGGTGATCGCGGATATTGGTACGCTGCCAGGTTTGGAGCGCCCACCGTGGAGCTCTCGATACCTGCAGGGCCTGATCGACGTCCCCTATCTTAACCTCACACCCGGCACGCGTACCGGGATCGTCCACGATGAACGCTATGGGGCTTTCGCGGAAGCACTGGTGCCACTGGAAGCACACCTCAACGGCCTCATCGACGCGCAGCGCCGCGCCGAAGAAGAACAGGCAAACCAGCAGTCGTTGCGTGCCATCCAACGTGCGTTTCGCGAGGCCATGCTGGTATTGCCACGCGAGGAATATGACTGGTTTGATATACAGTTACGTCCGCCGCAGGCGGCTGGTGCCGGCGAGCCAGCGGAGCGAGCCGTAGAGGCCTCCGGTGCGGATCAATATGCGGTCCTGTCGGGCGTTCCGGAACCGAGCGGAGGCGAATCCGCTCAGCGCCAATTCTTCGACTATGCCGGGCCTTTGTACACTGTCGTGATTTCACCAGCGGCAAGCACATTGAGAGTGAACCAGAGCCGGCACTTTCGCGCGCTGCCCCGCGATCGCTCGCGCCGGAGGGTCGAGCAGGACTTGAAGTTCGCCTGGGAGATCGCCGAAGGGGGAGGCACGCTCTCGTCCACCTCCAATCAAGAAGTGAGCTTCGAGGCTCCATCGACCCCCGTTCTCGTGCGATTGTCAGTCGCCGTCTCACAGCGCGATATGTGCTGCAGCGGCGACGCGTTGATCACGGTCGTCGACAGTCTTGATGTGGCTATGGGCCCTGCGGTCGTCAACGCGCGGGGCTTACCTGGGTACACTTTTGAACGGGCCGGCGGGGAACTGTGGCGCTCGCGATTCGATGCTGAGCGCAACCTGATCGTGGTGAATAACGGGCATCGCGATTTTGTCTTCGCGACGCGCAGTCGCGCGCTCCAGCTGCGCTATCTCGTGCGGCTCTATGTAAAGGAGTTGGTGCTCAGGAACTTTGCGGGACTGCCGGCCGACCAATTGGCTGAGCGCATGATTGAGCTCTCGCTGTATGTCGAAGAGAAGTTAAAGTCCACTTGAAGGGTTGTACTGGAAGCGCAGCCGCGGGCTCGCAACAGCATCAACGACTCCCCAGCCCAAATTGTGGAAGGCCTCGAGGCCGTTGACCGGGGCGTAGCCTGTCTGCGTGCATTGGGTCGCTTCAGCTTCCTTCTGCTTGTATGCCGAATGATCGCCTGTTAGCGCTCGGCTCAAATAATTGTCCAAAAGCATCCATTTCCAGTTCCGAAGAATCTAGCACTACTCATTCCAGAAATTCTAGCGCGACCTGGCGATGGGCGCGATGGTGAGGCTAGTTTTCCGAAACCAGTGATGTATACTGTACATCATGAAACGAACACAACTGTATCTTGACGAGGATATTTGGAAAGCGCTGCATATCCAGTCCCGGCAGCGGCGCACATCGATTTCGGAACTGGTTCGAATGGCGGTTAGGGACAGGTATGGAGCCTCGCAGACCAATCGCAGACAGGCGATGAAAGCAATCGTCGGTATGTGGAGGGACCGTGAGGATCTGTCCGATGCGGGCGCGTACGTCCGACAGCTGCGCAAAGGAAAGCGCCTCAGAAGGCTTGTGTCTTGAAGTCCGTCCTGATTGATTCGGATATCTTAATTGAAGTCTCGCGTGCCAAAGACACGGCGATTCTCGCCAAATGGGACGATTTAAGCCGGGGAAATACCGCCCTTCTTTGCTCGCCGGTTACGGTCGCCGAGCTCTGGCACGGTGCGCGTCAAACCGAGCATAAGATTCTGGATGCGCTTTTTGCAGCGATTCAATGTGTGCCCATCGACTTGGAGATTGGACGGCGAGCAGGGGAATATCTGAGACAGTTCAGTAAGAGCCATATTGTTGAACTGGGAGATGCGCTGATAGCGGCAGCAGCGGCGGTTCATGATTTGGAATTGTGGACTCGCAATCGGCGGCACTATCCCATGAAGGATATTAGCTTCTATCTCGCCTAACTCAGACCTGTCGCTACGGGCCATCGGCACGTTTCCTGCTATTACCGGTCACCGGTCCAGTAGTCGCCTGGTCTGGCACGACCGCTTGAATCTGCGCGTCGCTCCAACCCCAGATTGATCGAGTGATCTGGCCAACGTGCCGTTGAAATTTACATGATTCGCAAGGAGTTGGCGCGATCCGGATTTGAACCGCCAACCTCCTGGCTCGAGACCAAGCGGTCCGCGACTATATCAAATATCCCGAAGTTGTACCGAATCAAGGAATCCGAAAAGATGCGGATTGGAAGGCAATTACGCTATCTCCGGGCTAGATTGGAACTAGCAACCCTTCGGTTATCCGCGCTACCTCAGCGTGAGCGTCCTCTTCGAAGTTCGAAGACGAGCAGTAGCTCGGGCGGTTTCCGAGGGTCCACCTTCGGCTCACCTACCGGGATGGCCGTCTTATTGACTTCCTGGGCTTTTACCGGACAGGCTAGAATCCTGTCATGAATCAGCGAACCAAGGACGTGTGGGTGATTCCCATTATCATTTCGCTGGCTACGGGCGTAGCGCTCGGAGCCATTTTCATGTTCCTTGGGCCATGGCTGACGAGAACGTCCATTCATCCTTCGTTTTCTCTGCGATGGTTGAAGCTCGCTCTTTTCGTTTCTCTTCCCATGTGGGTCACGCTCGTCGTTCTCTTGGTAACTGTGATTCTGGCAGGACTGTTCTTAAGGCAACGAGCCCGAACGGCTGAAGAGACTGAGCGAAGGAAGCACTTGGAGGATCAGATCGCCAAGCTGAACCAGGAACACGAAGCTGAGATTGAGAAGCTGAACTCGAAGCAACCCCAGACGGCTGCGTATTCTTTTCTTTTCAGGTGGGTCAATGCCGGGGAAAAGAATAGCCGGAAAGCTCGATCGGAATATCCCCACGCATAGGTGCACAACAGCGCGACGGCCGTGAACAACAGAATGAGCAGTTCGCTCTTGCGCCAGAAAAACGCGGTCAGGAACAGAAGCCAGCTTGTGGCAGCCGCGGCTTTGGGAAGCCAGCGATGCTTCCACACGAACTCTTTGCTAAGTCCGATTCGGGGCACGTCGCAGGTTGGGGAACTGATTTCGTGCATCGCACTGGATACGGTGTCCCTGTGAATACCAATCAGAAGAAGTTTAGACCGACGGCGGCCCGGGGATGTCATCAAAATGTCACTTTTGTCCCATTTTTGCGTTCGGGCGGGCCGGAGAAGTTCCGAGATAATGCGGCCGCGGCACATGAAGAGGAAGTCATAATCGCGCCTCACAGCGGGCCTAGAGAAGTTGCCAAAATTGGGCACTCGGTGTCATTTGGAACTGAAAATCGAAATCAGCCAAGGATCACTCAGACTTGAGCCACCCTGTTTGTACCGTGAGTGCGGCCAGCACAACCAGGGTGGTGAGCGTTGCTACGTGAAGGATCACATGGAGTGTATTGATCCTGATGCC
>Ga0210410_10001178_pt1 | contig 25062 bp, 23 predicted proteins | sample IncBWC4MmetaG_FD_161058 | JGI IMG/M metagenome (GOLD analysis project Ga0210410, IMG submission 161058) | Forest soil microbial communities from Barre Woods Harvard Forest LTER site, Petersham, Massachusetts, United States - Inc-BW-C-4-M | ecosystem: Environmental > Terrestrial > Soil >... | reverse complement strand
TGATTCTCCCCCATGACGGTAGCGCGAAGGTTCCCGATGAAGTGCTCATCTCCGGCAAAGGAGGATCACCCTGTGATCTGTTCGGGGGTACCTACGCTAGTCCTATCTATGTGGTGAATCGTGAAAGGATGGGGCACTTCCACAATAAGCACGACAACGTGGTGCAAACAATTGCGGGCGCAACGGCAGGATACTGGAGCGCGCCCGCATATTGGAAAGGAAAAACCGCCACCTACGTCTACTACGCCGGCGTTCTCGAGGATGCAGACATCGGAGTAGGCGACAGTCTGAGGATGTACACGCTCACGAAGGGAATGCTGTCCACCACGTCGGTTGCGCAGAGCCCCAACATTTTTCCGGTAGGCAGCACACCTTCCATTTCCGCCAACGGGGACACAAATGGTGTTGCATGGGCCATCGAACGTCAGGACAATCTGGCACAGACACCCGGCAGTCAGCCTGCAGTGCTACACGCTTACGACGCCACCAACGTTGCCGTCGAGCTTTACAACAGCGCGCAGGCTGGAGGACGCGATCAAGCAGGACCAGCAACTAAGTTTCAGGTCCCGACAATTGCGAATGGGAGGGTCTACGTGGGGACGCAGACCGAACTGGATGTGTACGGCTTGTTGAAATGAGACGGAGAACTTGAGCGTCTGTCTTCTTCTGGACATCTGCTGGTTCCGGCTGGACGCCATACCATGACCCCTACCACCAGCAAGGAACAAATCCGCGCGTATTACGATGCGTTGTACAGTGCCTGGGGACCTCAGCACTGGTGGCCAGCGCGCACCCGCTTTGAAGTTATCGTTGGCGCTTGTCTCACGCAGAATACGTCATGGAAGAATGTCGAGATTGCTTTGCGCCGTTTGCGCACAGAGGGTCTACTAAATCTTGCGGGGATCCGGGCCATACGTCTAGAAAAACTCGAGACCATGATTCGGCCGGCCGGATACTTTCGCCAGAAAGCCGAACGTCTAAAGAGGTTCGTAGCATTTGTCGACCAACGCTACGCAGGATCGCTCTCTCGCCTGTTGTCGCAACCCACTCAGAAACTTCGCCAAGAACTACTTTCGCTGAACGGGGTGGGCCCGGAGACCGCGGATTCGATCCTGCTCTATGCCGGTCAACACCCGGTTTTCGTGGTGGACGCTTACACTCGCCGCATCCTGGAACGCCACGGGATTGCTCCTGCGAAGGCAAAGTATGAAGAATTGCGAGAACTGTTTGAGCGGTCTTTGTCCGGGATAGTACCCGCGAAACTAAGAACCGAGAACAGAGAACTTGAAACTGGATTTCGTCCCATCCCTCATTCCCCCTCGCCCATGAGCCATACCCGGCGCTCGCCACAGGCCCAGGTCTACAACGAAATGCACGGATTAATCGTTGCTGTCGGAAAATACTACTGCCGCAAATCAGAGCCTCGCTGCGAGCAGTGCCCTCTGCGGGTGTTCCTGCCCCAAGGCTCGCCTAACGGGACAACGTAGCCCCGGACGCATCGTCCGCCGCTACGTGTTTCTTTTGCGATCGTCCCCTTCGAGCCGGCCTCCGCTTATAATGGGGCCGGACAGGCCTGCACGATCCGCTGATTAGAGGTGCGGGCCGCCAACGGCGCGTGTCTGCTTCCCATCCAACTCGACCGGATCAAAAAACTTCCAGCCGGAAGAAGGTTCTCATCCCGCTGGCGGTGGGGATCGCGCTGCTTTTTGCAGTGCTGCTTTCGTTGACGTCTTTTGATTTGCCTCTCAATCCGAATACCAACCAGGAACTGCTGTTCTTTGCTTCCCTCTCGGCGCTGATTTTTCTGCTATTCGTGGCCCTGACGTTTGTCCTGGCGCGGAACCTCCTAAAGCTTTTTGCTGAAAGGAGACTGGGTGTCCTGGGATCGAAGTTCCGCACTCGCCTGGTGGTTGGAAGCCTTTTGCTTTCGTTTCTACCGGTCATCGGCATGTTCTTTTTTGCTTACGTGCTGATGAATCGGTCGATTGACAAATGGTTTTCCACCCCGGTGGAGGAAGTGCGGCGGGATACGGCGACCATGGCATCGCTGCTTTCCAACTACGCGGCCCAGAACACGCGAGCCGAGGCCGAGGCGATAGCAGCTTCTCCGGAGACGCAATCGGCTTTCGCAAGCCACAGTTTTGCCGGGGTGACCAAAGAGTTCCAGCGTCATGCGCCCACACTGCATGGGGGGTTTGCTCTGGCGATTGTTGACGGTGACGCGGAGGCCAGCTTCGGCCTGCCCGCTGCCTGGCCGCTGCTGAAAACCAAGCTTCCGCTAAATCGGCTGAAGCCGGACGCCCCAACTCCCTTCACCTGGGAGCAAACCGATTACATTCTGGGCAGCGCGCCCGTGGCTGATCAGGGATTGATTCTGGTGGGCATTCCCTTACCCAAACAATTCTCCGAAACTGTGAAGCAGGTGGAGACCAGCCAGCAGCGTTACTTCGACCTTGCCCACGAACGAAGACTGGTTCGTCGAACTTACATGGAAGTGCTGCTTCTGCTGACCGTGGTCGTACTTTTCGCAACCACGTGGTTCGCCTTATTTCTCTCTAAGCTGGTTACACGACCGGTGGTCGCGCTTGCCGAAGCGACGCAGGAGATTTCTCGCGGGCGTCTCGACTATCGCGTGGAAGTGCGAGCGGCCGATGAAATCGGCGATCTGGTGCACTCGTTCAATCGTATGGCCGAGGAACTGGAATCGAGCCGCCATCAGATCGAGGCCTCGAGCCGTGATCTTGGCGCCGCCAACGTAGCCCTGGAGCAGCGCCGCCGACACATTGAAACCATACTCGAAAGCATCCCTAACGGCGTGCTTTCCTTGAATGCGGATCGGCGCGTCACCCACGTCAACCATGCGCTGTTTCGGTTGTTTCATCCTGCGGGTGCAGAATCTGGAACCCCGGCGGTGTTAATCGGAGCGCCGCTGCGCGATGTACTCGCTCCCGAAGTCCTTGAAGATCTTGAACCGCTGCTGCGCCGCGCCGACCGCATGGGTACGACAACCACTCAGATGGAAATGACGTTTCAGCGGGCGACGCTCAATGTTGCGATTACGGTGGCCACGCTCAAGCACGATGGACAGGGGCTGGGGTACGTCCTCGTGTTCGAAGACCTCTCGGAGCTGCTGAAGGCACAGAAACAAGCTGCCTGGCGCGAAGTGGCGCGACGCGTGGCTCATGAGATCAAGAATCCCCTGACCCCGATCGCACTCTCCGCGGAGCGCATCCGCCGGCATTTGGAGCGCGGCACACCTCGCGAAACCGCTTCCAGGCAGCTACTCCTCAACTGCGCCGAAACCATTGCCGGCGCCGTGGAAACGGTTCGCACCCTGGTGGACGAATTTTCAACCCTCGCCCGCTTCCCTACGGCGCGGCCGCAGGCAGCTAACATCAATTCCATCGTCGAGAGCACTCTGGCCATGTTCAACGAGCGCCTCGACAACATTCGCGTCCGTACGTTTCTGGCTCCGGAGTTGCCCAACGTGATGGCCGATCCGGAAGCTATCAAGCGAGCCTTGGCCAATCTGCTGGACAATGCAGCAGAAGCCATGCAGGACGCGCTATTTCGCGAGATTCAGATTTCTACCTCTTTGGTGGCCAGCCGCGACGTGGTCGAGATCACCGTCGCCGATACCGGTCACGGGGTTACGCGAGAACTGAAAGAACGCCTGTTCCTGCCATACTTCTCTACCAAAAAGCGCGGCACCGGCCTGGGGCTCGCCATTGTGAACCGCATCGTTGAAGATCACCACGGCTCCATTCGTGTGGAAGAGAATCAGCCAGTGGGCGCGCGATTCGTGGTGGAATTGCCGATTGTCGCCGACGCGGTCGCGGCACCCTCCGTTGATCAGCATGCATAACATCCTCATCGTTGACGATGAACCCACGATCCGCCAGTCGCTCAAGGGCGTGCTCGAAGATGAGGGATTCAAAGCTTCGCTGGCCGAAAGCGGCGAAGCCGGCCTCGAGATTCTGACCAAACATGCATTCGACGTAGTCCTGCTGGACGTGTGGCTGCCGGGAATCGACGGCCTGGAAACCCTGGGAAAGATTCGTGAAAGGGAAAACGCTCCCGAAGTGATTATGATTTCCGGGCACGGCACTATTGAAACCGCGGTTCGCGCCACCAAGCTGGGCGCTTACGACTTCCTGGAAAAGCCACTCTCGATTGATAAGACCCTGATCCTGATCAAGAACGCGATTGATGCCAAGCGATTGCGCGAGGAGAACCGCGAACTCAAAAAGCAGCTTATTCCGAAGAGCGTGATCGTGGGCGACAGTATTCCGATGAAGGCGCTGCGCCAGCAAATCCAGATCATGGCTCCCACCAACGGCCGGGTTCTCATTTATGGAGAGTCGGGGACGGGCAAGGAATTGGTGGCCCACGCTATTCACGCCCAGGGCCTGCGCAAGGACAAGATGTTCGTCGAGGTGAACTGTGCGGCGATTCCCGAAGATTTGATCGAGAGCGAACTCTTTGGTCATCGGAAAGGATCCTTCCCCGGGGCAACAGGAGACAAGGAAGGCACATTCCAGAAAGCTCATGGCGGCACGCTTTTTCTCGATGAGATCGGCGACATGAGCCTGAAGACGCAGTCGAAGGTTTTGCGGACGCTCGACGAGCAGCGGTTTGTCCCCGTCGGCAGCGATGAACCGGTGACCGTCGATGCCCGTGTGATTGCCTCGACCAACAAGGATTTGGAGGAGGAAATTTCCCGCGGAAACTTTCGCGAGGATCTGTTCTACCGTCTCAACGTCATCCCCTTTTCCGTGCCACCGCTGCGCGAACGTAAGGAGGACATTCCACAGCTCGGACGCCACTTCCTCAAGGAGTTTTCCGCGACTTATGGCCGCCGCCTGCGCGAGATCTCTGACGATGCGATCGATACGCTGATGCGCTATTCCTGGCCCGGCAATGTGCGGGAACTGCGGAATGTGGTCGAGCGCATCGTCATCATGAATCCAACCACCATCCGATTTGAACGTAAGCACCTTCCGCCGTTGGTTCATCGCGATGGCACTCGCCGCGCCTCTGGCGGCGACTTCTCCACCCTACATCAGGCGCGCGCCGCCTATGAGCGCGACTACATCCTGAAAAAACTTGATGAGAATCACGGCAACGTCAGCCGCACGGCGGAAGTGTTGGGACTGGAACGCAGCCATCTTTACCGCAAGATGAAGACGTTGGGCATTGCGGTTAAGGAGTAGGCGGGTTCGGTTTGCTCAGCGACCCGGCAGAGAGAGGCGTCGGAAATACCTAGCGCTTGATCATGTGGATTTCAGTTCCGTTCTTGAGGAACTTGACCTCGTCCATGAGCTGGGTGATCAGATAGACGCCGCGACCGTGGCCGGAATAGATGTTCTGCCCTACCACTGGGCTGGGAATGGCCGCCGGATCGAAACCTTGTCCGGGATCGCGCACCACGATCAGCAGGCTGCGGTTCTGGTCACAGGCCACGTCGCATTCCACGGTTTTTGAAGGATCGGATTTGGCGCCATGCACCACGGCGTTGGCGAGCGCCTCCGAAAGTGCCAACTCAATAGCCTGTTCCTTTCCGTCGGCACAGTTCTTCTCGCGGATGGATTGCATGATTCGCTGCACCACTGAATCCACCGCTCCTTTATCGGCAGCCACCGTTACCTGCAGCTTGAAAAGCAACTTGTCAGCCAGGAAGTCAAAAATCGGTTCGGAGTTGTTGGACATTAATGGGAATCGTTTCCGATGGTTAGTCGCGGCTTTCTCTGCTGCGATTCTACAGGCGAAATGCAAGTCCGGCAACGTGAAAACCACTGGCAAACCAGGTTTCCTCAGTCATTTTCAGGGCTTCGCGGCGTGGGTTAACAGCTCCAATTGGCGGCGCCAGTCCAGTTCCTCGATGAAACTGTGGGACTCGCGCCAGTCCGGGCTGACTTTCACGAAAAGCTCCAGGAATACGCGAGTCCCGACCATCTTTTCGATCTGCAGGCGGGCAGCCGTGCCAATCTTCTTCAACATCTGGGCCTGCTTGCCGATCAGGATGCGCTTCTGCCCTTCCCGCTCGCAGTAAATCGCCGCGGCAATTCGCGTGAGTTTTGCACCTTCCTCGAACTGCTCCACCAGAACAGTGGTCGCGTATGGGACTTCTTCACTGGTCTCGATCAGTACCTGTTCACGAATGATCTCGGCGACCATGAAGCGCACGGGTTGATCGGTTACCTGGTCTTCAGGAAAGTAGCGCGGCCCCTCGGGCAGGACGTTCATTACCTTGTCCAACAAGAGGTCTAACCCTTCGGGCTTGCGCGCTGAAAGCGGGATAATTTCCTTGAAGGGGTGAAGCTTCTGGTATCCATCGATGATGGGCAGCAGCTTGTCCTTCTGATTTCGTAACAGATCGATCTTGTTCAACAGCAGAAATATGGGAGTCTTGGATTTCCTGGCCAGTTCGAGTACGGACTCATCAGCCTGGCCGAACTTGCGAGTTACATCGACAATCAGCAGAAGCAGATCGCACCCCTCCAGCGCTTCGCGCACCTCGGACATCATCTTGCGCCCGAGCGAAGTGTCCGGCTTGTGTACGCCCGGAGTGTCGATGAGCACAATCTGGCCGCCCGCTCTTTTCTTCTGCTTGGGAATCTGAACGATACCCAGAATGCGGTTGCGCGTGGTCTGCGGCTTGGGGTTGACGATGGCGACCCTTTGGCCGACCAGCGCGTTCAACAGGGTGGACTTGCCCGCATTGGGGCGGCCAAGAATGCAAACGAATCCGGAATGAAAGGCCATAAGAATTGAGAAAGTTAGTAATTGGGTAATTGGAAAATTCGCACTTGGCCGAAATTACTTAAGTTCAAAATTACCCAATAACTCAATTCCTAGATCAGGCGCATCTGTTTGGGCTGGACTAACGAGATCCGAACTCGCTGCACTCGCCGCTGGGTCGACTCCAGCACCTCGAAGCGCAGGCCGTCTTCTTCGATCACTTCGCCCTTCTGCGGGATGCGGCCCGCCATCTCGCTTACCAATCCCGCCACCGTGGCCGACTCTTTGCCTTCGGGACGCGCGCCCAGCAACTCGTCCAAGCGGTCGACGTCCATGTTTCCGGGAACGATATAGGAGTTGTCGCTTTCCCGCACCACTTCGGATTTCTCGTGTTCGTCATCAATCTCGCCAACAATTTCCTCGATCAAGTCCTCGATCGTGACCAACCCCGCGACTCCGCCGTACTCGTCCACCACGACCGCCATGCGAATGTTGTTCTTCTGCATCTCGCGTAGAAGTTCGCTTCCCAGCTTGCTTTCGGGCACGAAATACACATCCTTGCGCATCAGCGTGTCCACGGTTCGGGTGTGGGCCTCGGTGTCCGGCACCTGTAGTACGTCCTGCGCGTAAACGATGCCCTTGATGTTGTGGATGGTGCCTTCGAAAACCGGGACGCGCGAGAATGGTTTCATGCGCAGCAATTCGATGAATTGCTCGACCGTGGTGTTGGTGGAAACCGCGACGATTTCCGGCCGCGGCTTCATCGCCTCGCGCACCGTCTTTTCGCCGAATTCCACCACCGACTGGATCATGTCCCGGTTGCTTTCGTCCAGGATGCCTTCTTCCTGGCCTGCTTCGATGAGCGCGTCCACGGCTTCGGCCTGGGTTTCCGGCTGCTCCTCCGCATGTTCTTTGGTCAGAGCGGTCACGGACTGAAGGAAACCCAGCACCAAAGTGACTGGCAAAACCAGGTAGATGAGAATCCGCAGGAACAGCGTCCAGCGGATCAGCCACTGCCCTTTTGTGCGCGAGAAAAAAACGAAGGGTAGAAACCGGTTGCAAACGATCACGATCAGAATCAAGCTCAGCGTGGCCTGCAGGATTTCATAGATGCTCCACGCCCGGTCGCGGAATACAGTGAAGCCCACCAGCATGGCAATCGCTGCCATGGTCATTTGGGTGAGCACCGCCATCGACAGCGCCGCGCGGGCGCGGCCGACGTGCAGCCGCGGTTCGACGCTGTGCTCGAAGGCGTCGATATTGTCCTGGAACTCGCGGGAAAGAAACTTGCCAATTTCGGTGTACAGGCGGTCCACGTAGGAAACCAGGGTCAGCAACCCCAGCAGCGTGAGAAACACGACAGCGATGACGAAGTTCATCGTGGCGTCCGTGTGGCGCGGGGGACCTTGCCCGCTTTGGCGCGAGACGCAACAACCGACGTTCGATCCCGCGTTTTAGCTTTACTTTTCGCGCTCAAGCCTTTTCCGCGGCCCGACACTTCCGATGGAAAACGGGCGTCTCGCCCCTTCAGCCGGGCGGGGACGCCCGGCCTCCATCGCGCTCTTCTCTCAATCAATCCCCCCGGCAATCCGAGAGACTTCCGCAAACGCGTTTCCTTGCGCTCCATTTCTCCATCATCGAGTTCGTGATCGTACCCGGCGAGGTGAAGCACTGCATGCAAGGTAAGAATTCTGATTTCCTCAGCCACGGGGTGCCCGAGCCGACGTGCGTTGACGCCGGCAATTTCCGCCGAAATAGCCACATCGCCGGCAAAGCCCCGCATGAGCCCAGGCATCGCGGGAAAAGATAACACATCCGTCGGTTTATTCTTTCCCCGGAAACGGCGATTCAAGCCTTGCAACTCCCGGTTGCTTGTGACCAGAACGCTAACAGCTCCTCGAAGCCTAGTCGCCCGTCGCGCACGCGCCACAAACTTCGCCAGCGCCGCTTCGCTCAACCCGGGTACTTTTTCTTGAATAATGACCAAAGATCTTCTCCACGCCCACTCGGGAACTGAGCGCAAAATAAACAGGAGGGCCATAAAACCGCAGCCCTCCTCCAATTCTGCTCGATTACTCTTTCGCGTCTGCTCCCGTGGGCGTTTGAATATTCACCGGCGGCGAAGCACCTTCCGCACCGTTGGTTTTGCCATTCACACCCTTCGGTTCGAGCAGCGAGAGTTGCTGTTCCGCCAGTCGGGTCTTGTGCTCATCGTAGGCGCGGATGATGCGCTGCACCAGATGATGCCGAACCACATCGCCTTCGTCGAAATAGACGAACGTCAAGCCTTCGACGCGCTTCAGGATATCCACCGCTTCCAGCAATCCGCTGCGGCGAGCGTTGGGCAGGTCGATTTGAGTCACGTCGCCGGTGATCACCGCCTTGGAATTGAAACCGAGGCGGGTGACAAACATCTTCATCTGCTCCGAGGTTGTGTTTTGAGCCTCGTCCAGAATCACGAACGAATCGTTCAAGGTACGCCCGCGCATGAATGCGATGGGCGCAATCTCGATTACGTTTTTCTCCAAGTAGCGATCCACTTTTTCAGGATCCAACATGTCGTAGAGCGCGTCGTAGAGCGGCCGCAGGTAGGGATCAATCTTGTCCTGCAAAGTCCCGGGAAGGAATCCGAGGCGTTCGCCGGCCTCGACCGCGGGACGCGCCAGAATGATGCGGTTCACCCTTTTCGCCAGCAGTGCGGAGATCGCCATCGCCACAGCGAGGTAAGTCTTGCCTGTGCCAGCGGGACCGATGCCGAATACCATGTCGTGGTTTTCGATGGCTTCGACGTATCGTTTCTGATTCAGGCTCTTGGGCTGCACCGTGCGCCGTCCGAACGAACGCTGACGCCCAGCTTCGGCTAAACCGCGCAGAGTGGCTTTTGGGTCGGCGATGAGCACCCGAAGCATACTGTTCAGGTCGCCATTGTTGAAGGTGTGCCCGGAGCGTTGCAGATGGTTATAGTCAGCAAAGACTTGCTCGGCGCGGGCCACATCGCGGGCTGCGCCTTCGAGTTCAACGGAATTAGAGCGCAGGTCGATGTTCATGTTCAGGCCGTCTTCCAAGACGTGCAGGTTTTCATCCCGGGTGCCGAACAGGGTTTCAATGTGAGGCGTGATCTCAATGCTCTTCTTCATGTAGTCTTTGCGAATCCCTCCCTGCGCCGTGCTTCCCACATGCCGGTGCTGCGATGGCACCGCCGCGACTCAGGCACACGCGTGCCAGTCTGAGCGATGACAAAATTGTTCTCTCTGCAGGTGGAACCAGCCGGAATGCTCGCTCCCGAGGTGCAAGCAACTACCATTGAGCTAAGGGTACCCCCAGCCTCGGACGGAGTCAATGCCACAGGGAATTCGGAAGCACCTAGTGTCCGGAGACGCATTTAGACCCATCCGTGCGGGTCGAAGACCCGCCGCCACACACGCGCCGCTTGGATCACATCCGTTTGACCCACTGTGACTTAGTCCCGTAGAATAACTCCTTCGGACCCGCCCGATCTCTTTGCTGCTACCAAGCTAGAGAAAAAACAGAGAACGAAGGTAAAGGAACTAATGGCAAATCATTTTTCTGCGCTGAAACGCGCCCGTCAGACCACGAAACGCACGGTTCGCAACCGCGCCAACGTTTCCCGGCTGCGCAGCGCGCTACGCGACCTGCGCGAGTCGCTCGCCAAAGGGGATAAGCAAGCCGCCGATCAGATTTTTCGGCAGACTGTCTCTGCCCTCGACAAGGCAGTCCAGAAGGGTGTGCTGCACGCGAACACCGCGTCGCGCTACAAGTCCCGCTTGAACGTCCGCCTGAATGCGACCGCGAAGAAGTAGCCTGCGGTTTCTCGATCCCGTTGAAAACTGTTATCTCGTGCGAAGATCACTTTCCCCGGACGCCTCGTCCGGGGAGTTATGGTCGCGAGATGGTTTTGCTTGCGCTAAGCGGACGAGGCAGCCGCCGCCGCGTGATCTGTCTTCTTCCTTCAGACAGCCGGGGCGGCTGTCCCCACGTAGTCATCGGCTATACCGGCAGTTCTTCCTGCATCCAGCCGACTTCTGCTTTCGGTTCTGAGGTGAGGTCCATCACCAGTTTTTCCAGTACCATGCGTTTGCTCGGAGGATTTGAGCGCAAGGCCAGATCGGTCTTCGCCACCAGTCGTATGGCGCGCGTCAGTTCCCGTTTCGACTTGTAGCGTCGCGCCTGTTTGATAATGTCGTCCGCGGCGAACGGGGGCACGCGGAAGCCCTGCCACAGCGCGGCCCAGAGCATGCGCTGATCGCGCACATTTCGTTCGAGAATCACCAGCATCTGGCGAAACGTCTTGGCCAGCATGTAGAGATGTCCGATGGCCGCCTCATCCCCTTCACCTGTAGTCAGGATTGCATCGAGCATTTCTAGCGCGCGCACGCGATCTTTGGCGGAGATCGCGTCGGTCAGCTCATACAGCGATCTTTGCTTCGCGGCCAGCACCATGGTCTCGACATCGCCCAAGGTTATGCGTTTCTTCTCGCCGACGTACAGAATCAGCTTCTCCAGTTCGTTCGAGACCATCATCATGTCGCTGCCCAGCGCGTCCACCAGTTCACGGGAGGCATCCGCATCAATCTTCACATCCCGTGTGGCGCCGTATTCGCCAATCCAGCGAACGGCCTCGCTTTCCTCGACCCGTGCGAGTTCGACGATGGCGCAGTATTGACCAAGGGTTTCGCGGATGCGTTCGTAGCGTTCTTTGTCAGTCAAGTCCATGCGGCGCGAATCCGCGGGAATGTTGATGTGATCGGCGACGAAGATCAAGACCGCGGCGGGATTGGGATCTTTGCAGTACTCTTCGATTGCCGCCAGCTTCTCTTCGTTAGACCCGCGTCCGAACAGGTTCTTGACGCCTCGCACAAAGAAAACTTGGAAGGGCGCCATCAACGAGGGCGTGCGGGCGCGATCGAGAACCTCCGCCAATCCGGTTTCTGCGAGATCAAACTCGAACAGGCTGAAGTCGCGCAAATCGGGTGTGACAAGGTGTTCGAGAATGGCTTCACGGCAGCGTTTGCGAAAGAAGACCTCCGCTCCCACGAACACATAGGCCGGACGCAGCTTGCGGGTCTGCACCTCGGAGACGAACCGGTCGGCCTGGGCAAAGGCTCGCATCAGAACCCCTCCAGAATGTTTGAGACTAGAGTTTGCGCAAAGTCGCGCGACAGCCGTTGGAACGCCGGGGAGTCCTCCTCGAAAAAGCTGTTCAGATCACGCGAGACTTCGTACTGCTCGCGAAACAAATACGCCGGATTCTGATAAAGAACCTTGCCCTGCTTATCGAGCAGAGATACTTTCATCGAGATCACAACCAGCACGCTCGCAGCGCGTCCCGTCTGCGAGTCGTAAGTGAGCGGAGTAGTGTAGGTGGAAACCACGGTCCCATGCAGCGCCGCGTCTGCGTCGTCGTTCACCTGGTTGATCACGTGGTAATGCGTGCGGGTGACGAACTCCCTCACTACCGCAGCGGTCAGCATCTGCTCGATCTTGAAGGTTTGAGTTTGGTTAACGAATGCCGGGATGGCAATGGTGCGTACATTCTCGGGGATGGTTACTGCCTTACCGGCGGTGTGATAGCCGCAGCCCGTGCTGAAAACGCCGAGGAGCAGCACCCATGCCACACTACGGCTCATTGGATTTTGCCTCTGGGCCGGGCTGCCGCCATGGTTTCCGCGCACTCGACGGCAGTGGCCGCGGCAATTCGGAGATTGTCGGACGCGGCCCACAGCCAGAACCCATTCGGGTGATTTGCATCGGCCGTGATCGACACCTGCATATCAGCTTGTCCCGCCGCGTTCACGTTGCTGGGAGCGTTTTCAACTGCATGTGTGATCTCGACGTGTTCACCCGCCAGCGCATGCGAAATGCTCTCGACATCCGCCGCTTGTCCAAGTTCGAGGTGAATCGCGAAGGCATGCCCGTGAAAGATGGGAGCCTGCACCAAAAGCAGCGACGGCAATGGAGCATCCTTGCCGGCAATTCGCTGATAGTGCTTGAACACCCGGCTCTCCACCGTCGCCAGCGAAGGAGTCGAATGTTCGCCGTAGCGGGCCACCATGTTGAACGCGACCTGGACGTCGAAAACGTTCTTTGGCAGGGGCTGGAACGAGAGCAGGTTCACGGTTTGCTCATGCAGTTCGTCCATGCCCTTCTGACCGTGTTCGGAGGCCGGTTGAAACACTGTGGCTACAACTCGCTGCACTGGTGCAGTTTTCTGCACCCGCAGCAATAGCAGCGCGAGCACGACAGCTGCGGGGTGGGCCACCACCGCTGGGCCGGGCTGCAACTCTGGAATCAAAGCCTGGCCGCGTTGGCGCTCGATCCACGGCGAACGGATGGTGGCGTCCGGCTCATCCTCCAAAGCGAAAGAAAGATCGACGATCGTGCTGCCAGCGTTGCGCGCTGTCATCCAGTTGTGGCGTGTGGACTCAGGGTCGGAAGCAAAGAACGTGAAATCGACTTTCTGGAACTGCTCGTTGCGAACATTTTGGATGAACGTAACCTCGTCTCCAACCGATTCCAACTTTCCCATGGACTCGTCGTCATCCAACAACTTGACATCCATCGAGGGGAAATTGCGGTCATTGAGTACATCCGCAACTTCCTTGCCTGTGAGCGAGCCCGCGCCGACGATCGCCAGGCGGTAGAGATTGCCCATGCGTACCGGTTCGACGTGAGACTCCGCGGCGGACTTGAAATTCGAACTCATGAAGTCTGCGAAGCCTCCTGGTACGGAGGAAGAGGAGGCGGCGGGTTACGTTTCCGCCGGACGATCCACTGTAAGCGCCAGAACACGCCCGAAAACATGTAGGCCAGCGCAATCACGAACAGAACCCACTGCGAGAAAAACCAGATCGCGGCGAACAGCAGGCCCAGCAAAATCACCAGTTGGAACGGCTGTCGGGAGCGGAAGTCGATGTCCTTGAAACTGTAAAAGCGCCAGGTGCTGACCATCAGATATCCTGCCGCGACAATGACGAGCATCCAGGCGATGCAACTCCATAACGAGGAAATCGGGTCCCCAAGCGAAGAGTGCACGACCGCGGCGATCACTCCCGCACCCGCTGGAATTGGCATTCCTACAAAATACTTTTTTCCGGGTCGCCCTGGGTTCGACGGTTGCGGATTCGCCACGATATTGAAGCGGGCCAGGCGGCTGGCGCCAGCCATCAGGAACAGAAAACTGGAAATGGCGCCGAGTTGAATCATTTTCCCGGTCAGTTCCGTGGAAGACAAAAATACCGGCAACTGCCGAAATCCCCACATCCACGCCAGCAGCGCGGGAGCAACGCCGAATGTGATGACGTCGGCCAGCGAATCCAGTTCGCGCCCGAAGTCGCTGCTGGTATGCGTCATGCGAGCGATGCGCCCATCCAGACCGTCAAACAAAACCGCAAACCCGATCGCCTTCGCCGCAAAATCAAAATGCCAGGGCTCCGCCGCGGTGGCGTGCGTGACCTGCAAAATGGCGTAGTAGCCCATCGCCATGTTCGCGGCGGTGAACAGCGAAGGCAAAATGTACATGCCCTTGCGCAATCGTCCCGAGGGCCGGTCTTCCCTGCGCCGCCTTGGAATCTCTGGAAATTCGGGGTCCATCACAGTGCTCCTTGACGAGCCTGCCCGGCGCTGCCTGCCGCAAGCGGTTGCTCAGTGTTGAGGTAGGCCAGCACGCTCGATCCGCCCTTCACACGGTCTCCGACCTTGACTTCGATGGACGCGGAGGCGTCCAGCAAAACATCCACCCGCGAACCGAACTTGATCAGGCCGACGCGCTCGCCGCGTTCCACTCGATCGCCGACTCTCTTGTTGAAAACGATCCGGCGCGCCAGAAGCCCTGCAATCTGCTTGAAGACCACAGTCTGGCCCTCACCTTCAACGGTTACTACGTTCTGCTCGTTTTGCTCGGCCGAAGCCGCATTCATGGCATTGACGAATTTTCCCTTGTGATATTGGACCTCGCGAATGGTGCCGCGAATCGGAGAGCGGTTCACGTGCACGTCAAAAACATTCAGGAAAATACTGATCCGAAGACGCGGGGATCCATTCGACATCGTGGGGGAAACGTCGGTGACCTTGCCATCCGCTGGCGAGACCAGCGCCCCTGCCTCACCCGGGATGACCCGGTCCGGATCGCGAAAAAACCATAGAAAGAATGCCGCCAGCAACAAAGCAGGCAAAGCCCAGGTCGGGCTGGCGAGCCAACCGATCAGCGCCGCACCAGCTAGAAGCGGAACCGCGAAATAGTAGGCGTCACGAACCATTTGGGAGATAGGGAGAATTATAGTTCAGGACCCGGAGAACGGCTCAGTTTCCCGGTTAAATACAAATAAAAAAGGCGCTTACAAGCGCCCTGCGTGGAGACAGATAACCCCTTCCGGCGGCTGAGCCGCACACGATTGGAGCTGGATTAGGCGACCTGGTTCTGCTGCCGGTACTGCCGCTGAATACTCTCCATCTGATCTTTGAGACGGAGCTTCAGTTTCTTGAGTCGCACTTCTTCTAGTTTTTCGTCGTCGGTGAGATAGCGTTTTTCGGTGAGTGAATCAAGACGTTTTTCGTAGAGTGTGTGCTCTTGCGCCAGCTTGCGAAATTCATCATGACTGGCGAAGAGCTGGTCCCTAGAAGTTAGCATCCAGCAGACCTCCTAACCGGGTTTTCAGAATTAGAACTTACCACACGGCACAGCCAGCTTCAATCCGAAAGAGCAAATAATCGTAGCCTTGATGTGATTTAACCGGATACTCACGTGCAGACGTATCTTGCTGATTTATCAACAGCTTCTGACGAATTGCACAAGGTCCGATGCAATTCAGGAAAATCCCATTTGGTAAACAATGGCATCCTCCTCCGGTTCGCGATAGTAGAGCTTGCGCCGGCGGCATTCGACAAAGGCCCACTTCTCATAGAGCCGACGCGCCGCCAGATTCGACTCGCGGACTTCCAGGAAGACCGTGCTGGCGCCTCGGCCTCGAGCCAGCTCGAGGAATTCTCCGAGCAGACGCGAACCCAATCCGCGGCGCCTCGCCCGCCCGGCGACGGTGATGTTCTCGATTTCCCACTCTTCCCCCAATGCCCTGCCAGCGATAAATCCCTGCACGCCGGCCTCCTCCTCGATGATCAGCAACACTCGGGATGGCGGTTGATCAGAGAACGCGGTTTGATACTGCTCCGTGGACCAGTGTGCCGCCGTAGCCGCGGTTCGCTCCAGGTCCATCATGGCGGGCACATCTGCGGCGGTGGCGCGACGGATACGCATTGGTAGCGCCAGCGGTCCCCCCGGCTTTACGACGATTGCGATGGCTAGCTGCCCTTCACGAAAAGCTCTGCTTCCGAGCGTCCGATGTAGCTCGCTTCCAGCGCCTCCGGAGAAACGCTCTCTCCAGCCGCAATCTTTTTCCATCCGAGCTGTGCGATGGCATCACTCCGCGCCCGCTCCACTTCGATCACGCGCAATCCCTTTGCTCGCGCTCCTTCAGCAATTGAGAGATCGGGGGTAACGATCGTTTGTTCATCGGCTGACGCCAACCATTCTTCGCGAGTGAGCAAGCGCTCACGAACTGCGCGCATCCCCGCACTGCCAAACTCGTACTCGCCGAGGAAAACTTCATTCCGCCCGGCCTCGAGGACAGCCGTCACTCTTCCTCGTGCGTGCGACACGGTTGCCAGAACCTCCAACAGCGAGACCGCGGCAATTGGTTTAGCAAGCACTTCCGCGAGTGCCTTAACCACCGTCAGGCCGATCCGCAATCCCGTAAACGATCCCGGCCCGGCGACCACCGCGAAAGCGCCGATATCGCTTTTACTGAAACCGTGCTTTTCGAGCAGGGCGGCAATCTGCGGAACCAGTTCGGCGGAGAATGTTCCTCCGGCGAGCGCGACGACTTCGGTGACTTCGCAGGAGTCACCCTGCCCGCAGCGCGCCAGTGCGATGCTGCCGTGCTTGCCGGAAGTGTCCACCGCCAGAAGAAGCATGAAATCAGAATTGCTTGTGATGAGATGCGCAGCCGCTTCGACTTAGTGACCGGCCTCGACCAGCTCCAGCAACACTCCTCCCGCGCTCGAGGGATGCACGAACACGTACCGATGGCCGCCGGCGCCAATCTTGATTTCGTTCGAAACCAGCCGCACCCCGTCCTTCTTCAGACGTTCAACGACCGCAGTCAAATCGGGCACACGCAGGCAAACGTGATGCAGGCCTTCGCCATGTTTTGCGATGAACCTCGCGACCGCCGAGTTTTCTGACGTCGCCTCCAGCAGTTCCAGGCGGCTCTCGCCCACCGGCACCATGACCAGTCGCACCTGCTCGCCTTCGACCACCTCTTCCGCAGACGCGGTCAGCCCCAGCTTCTCGTAGATACCCTTCGCCGCCGCCAGCGACTTCACCGCTATGCCGAGATGGTCAATGGTAAACATCAATATTTTTCTTTCCTAACGTAACGGTGTCACCCTGAGCGAAGCGAAGGATCTGTGTGTTCCGTTCGCTGCGCGACTACCCTTTTCCAATCCTGCCCACTATCTCTTCCACCAGCGTATACGGATCGCGTTTGTGCTCGGCGACTTCGGCAGCATAGCGCGCGACATTGCCATCTTCCATCTCTTCGCGGGCTTTTTCGAGCAATGCGTCGCGCAGCATTTCGATCAACCGCTGCTGCCAGTTTTCAGTGTCGTGCTTCAGGACGAGGTTCTCTTTTTGCAGATACGCCTCGTACTCAGCAATGGTCGCGACCAATTCTGCGATTCCAGTCCCGTCGCTGGCCACAGTCTTCACAATCGGCGGAGTCCAATGATCACCGCGGCTCGCCAAGGATTGCAGGGCACGAATCTCACGCTCCACCCGCTCGGCGCCTTCGCGGTCGCTCTTGTTGATCACAAAAATGTCGGCAATCTCCATGATGCCGGCCTTGATGCTCTGCACATCGTCGCCCATCCCCGGCACCAGAATCACGACAGTAATGTCGGCCAGCCGGACGATATCAATCTCGTCCTGCCCCACGCCGACAGTTTCGATCATGATCAAGTCGCGCCCGGATGCATCCATCACGGTAGCCACATCAGCGGTCGCCCGTGCCAAACCACCCAGCGAGCCCCGCGTCGCCATACTACGAATGTAAATCCCAGGATCAGAAAAATGATCCTGCATGCGAATACGGTCGCCCAGAATCGCCCCACCCGTGTACGGACTCGTGGGGTCGACCGCGATGATCCCCACCGTGCGATTCTGCTTGCGATAATGCTTGGCCAGTTGATCGACCAGCGTGCTCTTGCCCGCACCGGGGGCGCCGGTGAGGCCGAGAATCCGCGCATGCCCAGTCTGCGGGAATAGCGCTTTCAGCAAATCCGACCAGCCAGGTGAACGGTTCTCGACCATGCTGATAGCCCGCGCCAAAGAGCGCGGATCGCCGGAACGTAAGCGCTCAATCCATGGTTGGAAATTGTGGCTCAATCTGTCAGTGTAAAGCAGAGGCGGGAACGCAGGAAACTATTAAGCTTGTGGAGGACGGGCGTCTCGCCCGTCTCGTTATCTGCGACAATCCGCTTTGATCCGTGGCGCTTTGAGGTTCAGTCTTTTAGCAACTGCCTTGCGATGACCAACCGCTGCACCTCGCTCGTCCCTTCGCCAATCGTGCATAGCTTCACGTCACGATAAAACTTCTCCGCCGGATACTCCTTGATGAACCCGTATCCGCCGTGAATCTGCACGCCTTCGTTGGCGCAACGCACCGCCACTTCGCTGGCATACAGCTTCGCCATGGACGATTCCAGTGTGCTCTTCGATCCCGCATCTTTGAGCGACGCTGCCCGGAACGTCAGCAGCTTGGCCGCTTCGATCTCCGTTGCCATGTCCGCCAGCTTCCACTGGATCGCCTGGAACTCGCTGATCGCCTTGCCGAACTGCTTGCGCTGCTTGGAATACTTCAACGCCGCCTCGTACGCCCCTTCAGCCATGCCAAGCGAAAGCGCCGCGATCGAAATGCGTCCGCCATCCAGCACCCGCATGGCGTCGATAAATCCGTCACCTTCCTTGCCCAGAAGATTCTCGACGGGAATAGTACAGTCTTCAAAAATCAGCTCCGCCGTATCGCTCGCCCGCAACCCCAGTTTGTTTTCTTTCTTTCCCGGACGAAACCCTTTTGCACCCTTCTCCACAACAAATGCCGACAGCCCGTGCGTGTGCGCGGCACGATCGGTCACCGCAATCACCACCAGCACATCGGCAAAGTGTCCGTTGGTGCAGAATGTTTTGGTGCCATTCAGCACCCAGTTGTTTCCCTTGCGCACTGCTGTCATGCGTGCACTTCCGGCATCCGACCCTGCCGACGGTTCGGTGAGCCCCCAGGCCCCGATGTGCTCGCCGGTAGCCAGTTTGCTGATGTATTTCTTTTTCTGTGCTTCGGTTCCGGCAAGAAAAATGTGATTCGAGCACAGCGAAGTGTGTGCCGCGACGATGATGCCCACCGAACCGTCCACCCGGGAGAGTTCTTCGATCGCTGTGACGTACTCGATGTAGCCCATTCCTGCCCCGCCATATTCCGTCGGGAAAACCGTACCCAGCAGGCCCAGCTTGCCGAGTTCCTTGATGGTCGCCAGCGGGAACTCGCCCGCCTCGTCCCACTTCATGACATTGGGCAAGATCTCGCGTTCGGCAAACTCGCGCACGCTCTTCTTCAGGTGAAGCTGTTCTTCGTTCAATAAGAAATCCAAGATTCCTCCGGTCGGATATCAGCTGCCGCGCTGAGGATTGGAACCTCACACGGCAGGTGCAAAACATTTGATTAGAGCATAGTCGTGAAAAGAGGGAAAGTGACCTTTGGGTGCAAGCAAACGGCACATGTCAGCCTTCTTAACTGCTTCGTCAACGAGCCTGCGTCGGAATTCGCGCGCTCACCACCGGCACCATCCAGACCGCGTATCCTCGCGGGTCGTGAATATTGGCGATCATCTGGTCGAAGTATGCCACCGCCGACTCGCGCGAAATCGGCGTCAGCTCTCCTATTGGCTCGGCGTACCCGTCGCGCCAGGCGGTCAGAATCGCCGCGAATGTCTCCCGCGGCACGCGCACTGTGTCAACGATCACGTAGTCCACCGTGATCGCGTCGAGTTTCATTGCGGCCAGTATCCCGAATGTATTGCGTCCAATGAACAAGTCCGTCCCGGTCTTGGACCCAAAACTCGGTGCAACCACATGCCAGAACTCTCCAGGGTCGAGCTTGCCACGCTGGAAGTGCAACATCCCGTAGTCCTCGGGAATGAGGTGCAGATATCCCCCGGGCCGCGTAACCCGCGCCAACTCAGCCAGCACACGGTCCGGATGAGGAATGGAATGCATCACGTGGCGGCAGACCGTCAGGTCAAAGCTATCGTCAGGAAATCCCAGCTCAAAGATGCTCCGGTGCTCGAACTTGAGCCGGGTCGCAAGGTTGGTATAGCGAGACCTGGCCAGCTCCAGGTGATGATCCACAATATCAACGCCGCTCACGTGTGACCGTGGAAAAAGTTCTGCCAGCCGCGATGATCCCTCACCCGTCCCGCAACCGGCATCGAGAATGCGAGCCTCGCCTGGAATGGCATAGCGACGAATGAACTGCTGTTCCTGAGGCCAGATTGCCCGAGCCTGCGCGTCCAGACCGCGCACCATGGACTCGTCGGCCACCTGCTTGGCATGCGGATTGAGATCAGTCACGGCCTCTCCTGTGCGCGCCAGATTGTACGCCCAATTCCCTGCTTTCTCGTTATGCCGGTACCTTGCGATCCTGCACGATGAACCGCTCGAATACTTCGTTGGAAAGCAGTCGGCCTCGAAGGGTGAGGCGAATCACGTTTCCCTCTTTCTCCATCAAACCCGTCTCGACGAAATCGGCGATGGCCTCGGAAAAACCTGCGATCGCGTCTTCTCCGAATTCCGCCGCTACTTTCCGCAAATCAACTCCTCGGGTCAGGCGCAGACCGAGGAAGAATGTCTCCTCGAGCGCCGCAGCCCGGGAAACATAAGTGCGATTCATCGGACGACCTGCCACATATGCTTCCAGTGAATCCGGGGCTGAAAATCGCACAGCTTCCCCTTCGCCTTCAAAAGCGAGCAGCATCGAGTGCGCATCCACGCCAAAACCCAGATACGGCTGCCGGGTCCAATACTTCAGGTTGTGCCGCGACTGGTATCCCGCCCGCGCGAAGTTCGAAATCTCGTATTGCCGGACTCCCGCCGCTTCGAGTCGCTCACAGGCCATCCCGTACAGGTCGGCGGTAAGGTCGTCATCCGGTACAAAGTGCGCGTGATACTTTGTGCCTCCGGCAATCAGTTCGCGACCCAGGCGGGAATCTTCGTCCACCTCGAGCATATAGACGCTGACGTGCGGGGCCTGGCTCGCCATCGCCTGCTCCGCGGAAAACGACCAGCTATCGGCAGTCTGGTGCGGCAGTCCGGCAATAAGATCGATGTTGATCTTCGTAATCCCCGCGGCGCGCAGGCGGGCAAGGTCTTCGAGAACCGTCTGCTGGTTGTGCAGACGCCCGACCGCGGCTGCCTCCTGATCCACGAACGATTGCACGCCCAGGCTCACACGGTTCACGCCGCAGCGCTGGAGAGCCTCAACCATGGCCGGAGTCAGCGTGCCCGGAGCGCATTCGACGGTAATCTCCACAGCCGGCTCGACTTCGAAATTTTGCGAAATCGTGACAAACAGCCGTTGCAGTTGCGCAATATCCAGTACAGTAGGAGTTCCGCCGCCCAGGTAGATGGAGTCGACGGCGCGCTCAGGACGTCCGCCGATCTGTGTTACAGTCTCGGTGGCACGTTCGATGTCAGCACAAACCCGTTCAACATAGCGCTGAAAAACCGAGCGGGAGAAGACATCGGACGCAAAGTTGCAATAACTGCACTTGGTGCGACAGAAGGGCACGGAGATGTACAGGCCCAGCGGCATGCCAACGATTATCCCACTTTGCCCGGCATACCGTGACCAGAGGCTGCATCTGGACCAGCGCTCGGTTTTGAAACTTACCAGCGATAGTCGGGTTCTATTTGAGTAAGTCGGAGTTGGAAACGACAAACTAATTTATGCTTCCGCGCGTGGTCATCACTGGAATGGGCGTCGTCAGCCCCAACGGCATCGGCAAGGAAGCCTTCTGCCTCGCCATCCTCGCGGGACAATCTGGCGTGAAACGCATCGCTCGCTTTGATCCCTCCGAACTGCCCGTTCACATCGCCGGCGAAATTCCCGAGTTTGACGAACTCGCCTGGGTGGATGCGCGCGAGCGTAAGCACGTTTCTCGGGTCGTGCCCTTAGCCGTGGCCGCGTCAAGCGAAGCCATCGGAGACGCCGGACTGGATCCGGCGGCAATGTCCATGGACGAGAAGCGCGAGATCGGTGTGATCCTCGGCACAGGCGGTGGAGCGCAAGAGTTCTCCGAGGAACAGTACCGGCTCTGGCACTCGGGGCACGTCAAGCAAGTCAGCCTGTTCTGCATTCCGAGCGGAACCATGGGCACAATTCCGAGCGAAATCAGTATGCGCTTTGGCTTTCGCGGCTACAGCCACGTCGTCACCGCTGGTTGCACTTCGTCCACCGACGCCGTCGGATACGCTTATCAGCACATTCAAGCGGGAGTGCAGCCCCTGTTTCTGGTCGGCGGCGTCGATTCGCCGATCACCCCGGGAATCATCAAGGGTTATACGCTTTTGCGCGCGCTCACCCAGTCGTGGAACCATGCCCCGGAGCGCGCCTCGCGGCCGTTTTCTGCCGACCGCGATGGCTTCGTGATCGCCGAGGGTTCCTGGATGTTTATCCTCGAAGACTACGTGCATGCCCGGGCGCGGGGCGCCCGCATCTACGCTGAGATAACTGGATATGCTTCCACTTGCGAGGCCTTCCACCGGGTCCGAATGAGCGACTCGCCGGAAGAGCCTGCCCGCGCCATCACTTTGGCCCTCGAAGAAGCCCGCATCGCAGCCCATGATGTTCAGTACGTCAACCTGCATGGCACATCGACGGAAATGAATGACCGTGTGGAGACCCGCGCCCTGAAGCTGGCTCTGGGCACGCACGCGAGCCGGATTCCCATGTCCGGACTCAAGTCGCAGATCGGCCACGCCCAGGGTGCCTGCGGCTCGGCCAGTCTGGCAGCAACCCTGATCGCCATCGAACACGGGAGGATTCCTCCAACCATCAATCTCGACGTTTCCGATCCCGAGTGCGATCTGGACTACGTACCCGAGGCCGACCGCAAAGCTCAAATCGAGCACGCGATCTGCAACTGCGTGGGATTCGGATCGAAGAATTCAGCGCTGGTGGTGAAGAAAATCGCGTAGGCAAGTGAGTCCGTTCGCTGTTGAGGCGTAGCTTGTTACGTCTGGGTTCGACCTATGTCCGTATGCCGAGACGTAGCGAGCTACGTCTCTACAGAGCACCGCTTTATCCCAAAAGCTTTTCCATCCTCGCCTGTTTCTCCTCCATCTATCTAGGGTATCTTTAAAGATGTTAGCCAGCTATGGCCTCCAACGAAGAAGAGGTACTCGGCAAAGCGTATGACAGCCGGCTGATGAAGCGGCTGCTCACTTATCTGCGTCCGTACAAGTGGCAGGTGGGGATTGCGCTGGCTTCCATCTTGGCCAAGGCCGGCGCTGACGTCCTCCAGCCCTATCTCACCAAGATTGCGGTGGACCGTTACCTGGCGCCCGTGCGCGGGGCGAGCACGCCGCTGGATCGCTACCTGAGCACTACAGCAATGGTTGGGATCGCACAGATCGCTTCTTTGTATGTCTGCATGCTGGTCTTCAGCTTCCTGCTGGAATATCTGCAAACTTATTACATGCAGTGGGCGGGGCAGAAGACGATGTTCGATATGCGCGCCCAGATCTTCCGTCATCTGCAGCGCATGCACATTGGCTTCTACGACAAGAACCCCGTGGGCCGCCTAGTTACTCGCGTCACTACCGACGTGGACGCGGTGAACGAAATGTTCACCTCGGGAGTGGTCTCAATATTCGAGGATGTCTTCGTATTGGCCGGCATTATCGCGATCATGCTGCGCATGAATTGGAGGCTGGCGCTGATTACGTTTGCGGTGCTCCCTCTGATCGGCATCGCCACCAAGATTTTCCGCGACAAGGTCCGTGATTCCTATCGCCGGATTCGCGTGGCCATCGCCCGAATCAATGCATATTTGCAGGAGCACGTCAGCGGCATGGTCGTGCTTCAACTCTTCAACCGTGAAGAGCGCGCCTTTGACAAGTTTTCCGACGTCAATGCCGTCCACATGGACGCGTTCAAAGACGCGATTATGGCCCATGCCGTCTACTATCCGGTAGTGGAGGTTCTCTCCGCAATCGCGATTGCTTCCGTCATCTGGTTCGGTGGCAATGGTGTGATCCGGGGCGCGACCACTCTGGGCGTTCTGGTCGCGTTCATCCAGTATGCGCAGCGCTTCTTCCGGCCCATTCAGGACCTCAGCGAAAAATACAACATCCTACAGTCGGCCATGGCCTCGAGCGAGCGCATTTTCAAGCTGCTCGACACCCCGGTCGAGATCACGTCACCCGCCGTCACGAAGACACCCGACGGTCCCGACCGCATCGAGTTCGATCACGTGTGGTTCGCGTATCGAAGCGTTGCCAAAGAAGACGATGGAGCCTCGCGCGCGGCATCCTCTCCGACGGGCGAGGACGCCCCTCCTCCGCACACTGGCGAGCCCGACTGGGTCCTCCGCGATGTGAGCTTTGCCATTGATCCCGGAGAAACCGTCGCCATTGTCGGCCACACCGGAGCCGGCAAAACTACGATCATCTCGCTTCTGATGCGCTTCTACGACGTGCAGAAGGGGGCAATCCGGATCGACGGAGTCGACGTGAAAGATATGGACCTCGCCGATCTTCGCCGCCGCTTTGGCGTCGTATTGCAGGACCCGTTTCTGTTCAGCGGCACGGTTTCCAGTAACATCCGCCTGGGCACGGACGGAATCGACGATGAGGATGTGGAGAAAGCCGCCGAAGACGTAAACCTTGCCGACTTCATCCGCACCCTTCCCAACGGCTTCAAGGAGGAAGTCCGCGAGCGCGGCAGCACGCTCTCCACCGGCCAGAAGCAGCTCATCTCGTTCGCCCGCGCTTTGGCGCACGACCCAAAGATCCTGGTTCTGGACGAAGCCACCTCCAGCGTGGACACGGAAACCGAATTCCGGGTGCGCGACGCCCTGAGCCGCATGGTCGAAGGCCGCACTTCGGTCATCATCGCTCACCGGCTTTCCACCATCCAGCGGGCCGACAAAATCGTGGTGATGCACAAAGGCCGGGTGCGCGAAACCGGCTCTCAC
>Ga0210410_10001177_pt1 | contig 25063 bp, 27 predicted proteins | sample IncBWC4MmetaG_FD_161058 | JGI IMG/M metagenome (GOLD analysis project Ga0210410, IMG submission 161058) | Forest soil microbial communities from Barre Woods Harvard Forest LTER site, Petersham, Massachusetts, United States - Inc-BW-C-4-M | ecosystem: Environmental > Terrestrial > Soil >... | reverse complement strand
GGTTCCAGTGTAGTTTTGGCTGCCGCACGCTGAGCGTTTGGTGTTTCATCCTGTCGGCGGCATCGCCTCCCACCCTTCCGCAAAGAACGCGGAAAGGGTGGGGCACCCTCGTTTGTACGTAAGTTAGAGTGCGCCGCTAAAGGGTGGGCCAGCCCCCCGGATCAGTGTCTATTTGATCCCCACCGCCACTGACGGAAGTAACTATGTGCATTTCCAGCTGCATTATACAGATGAGACGGGGCCGGAAGATCAAGTGTTCATTTCGTTAGCCTATACCGTTGGTTGCAACCAAACAAATAACGGTGGAGCGTTCAACTGCTACTGGACGGCAATAATACGGCAATAATAAGGGCCAAAGGCGAAGTGCCGGTCTTTTATCGAACCTACCTCTCTTTCTGCCAAGGTTGCAAGGTTCTTACATACGACATGTTTGCCACGGTGGAGAAGCTGCAATAGTTTGCCAAACCGTGAAGACCGGACCGACAGCAGATTCATTCAACACGGAATTCCGTCAGTACCGAGGCAGCGCAACCGGATTGACTCGCGCCCGGAGCGGACGGATAATTGGTCGCCTGCGAAGGAGACTTCATGAAGCGGTCCCGTGGGACAGCGAACCTTTCCGAGTCAGTCCATCAGCGGCTCAGCATGTATGCACTTGCGGCGAGCGCGGCGGGAGTGGGAGCCCTGGCCCTAGCGCAGCCTGCCGAGGCGAGGATTGTTTACACCCGGGCGAACATAAAGATTACTCAGAACGGCGGCTCGATCTTCTTCGATCTCAACCACGACGGAATCCCCGATTTCGGTCTGAGCAACAAATACTTCAGCACATCACAAAGATCACAAGGATTCGTGTTCCTAAACGCCCAGCAGCATCAGCAAGCCAACGAGATCTGGCAGGTCGGCAGCCAAGGGAGGAAGTGCGCCGGCGCGCTGACGGCAGGTACGAAAATCGGACCCAGCGGGAATTTTCAAAAGGATCCGAAAAGCGGTCTTGCCATGGCGTTTGAAAACTTGGAGGGGACCTACTATGGCCCCTGGCTCAAGGTCAAGCAAGCCTACCTTGGCCTGAAGTTTGTGGTCAAGGGAAAGACCCACTTCGGCTGGGCGCACATCAAGTTAAATCCCACGAGTGGTCTGTCGATTAGTGAGACTTTGACCGGCTACGCCTACGAGACCATCCCCGGCAAGTCGATCATAGCGGGCAAGACTACGGGCAGGATGGACGATTTTACCAACGATGATCCCGGCCCCGCTGCTTCCCTGACCAAGCCCATTCCCGACACTCCGCAACCCCCATCGCTCGGCATTTCATCGAGGGATGGGACAATTGGGATCAGTTAGGAATGCTTAAGCAGATCGGAGCCTACGAGCGGCCCCAAGCCACGTTGTTGAAGAGTGCATAGCAATCTAAAGAGGATCGGCAGTTTAATCGAACCGCCGAGGTTTGGGCTTCTCGCTCGACGTGTGGCCATTCTCTACTAGGGTCCTACCCGCCGAGACCTAGAATTGAAATTTCAAACACTCCTCGCGCAAGGGCATTTTCCGTTTTTCCACGTAAACAGGGCCCTTGTATTCCGCAATTCCACAAAGATAGTTAGATTTAGAAAGAACAGGACTACCTAGCTAGTGTATTTCGATGGAAAACCGGAAAAACCTCGCCTAGTTCGCGTGGAAATGTGGAATTGGGTACGTGTCACGGGATACTCTGAGAATTCTTCCTCCTCGCACAAAACGGGGTTAGGCCGAGTTTTCGTGAGGAAGCCTCAAATGCGGGGCAAAGAAAAGCTGTGACATCCGACCTCGCCGTCGCCATCTTTACAAAAAAAACGTAAAGGTGGGCCAGCCGCCCGAGATTTGAGTAAAAGGCTGGGGCCAGCCCCCTATCGAGGGCCACCTACCGTTCGTCCGCCGATTTTGCGCCGCACTGCCTCGGTGACCCCGACCATGAACACCGAGTTGAAATAGCGCGTGTGCAGATAGGCAATGGCAGGCAGAATCACGTACCCGATGACGGCAGTCACGATGGCCCCAGTACGATCATGTATGTGTACTCTTTCAGCGAGCACCAGGGTCGATAGTACGGCGATGACAACCACGCGCACAACAAACGCCAACCGGTCAAAGCTTCTAGGCATTTCATTCATAGGTGGCCCCTCACGGATATTGCTCACTCTGACACTTCCTTAATGGCCATAATACGTCAGGCCAAAATCGACACCCGCGCCAATAACGGAATATGGAAGAGCCTCGAATACGCCGATTATTCCTCCCGCGACGCACCCCGCTGGAACTGTTGCACCTGCCAAGGGCCAAGTGTCGGTCGCGGCTGTTGCTCCGGTTGCGACAAGTACGCCAGTTAAGCACCCGACACCTGCTCCAACTCCTTCTCCGATCTTAAAATCACGCCATGCTGCACTGGCAGCTTGATTTAGCTTCGACTTTTTGCAGCTATTCTGTCCGCTCTGCGAGGACGAGGAACTGTTCGAGCCCTTGCGGGAGGCCCTGAATCCACTGTGCATCTGTTTCGCCATGTCCGCGACCGGATCCGTGCCTGAGGATTGATCGCAACTTTGGCCATCCCCGTTGGTCGAGTCATAGGCATTCGCAAACGCCTGATTGACCTGCGCGAGGTACGCCGTCTCCGAGGCTTGGATCCAGGCAAGAGTAGAATTTGCCTGCATGACGTAGCCGGGACCGAAGTTCCAGGGGATTCCGTTAGCATCGATTCCTCCACCGAAACCACCGCCGCAATTGCCGCTGGCGTCGCAGAAGCCGGAGAATATGCCCCCACCGCCTCCAGCGAGGGCAGCGCCGCCACTGCAATCCATCGCATCGAAGTCGCACCCGCAACTTGGCCCGCAGCGGAAAAGCCCCAGCGGATCGGTGTAGCTCAGGGGGTTGTTGGTGACGTAGGCATATCTGTTCCAGGTCTGCGGATTGCTCACGTCCACCGCCGCCATGCCCGCCGGGTCGGGTTGAATCCAGCGGCCTTGCACTGGGTGCAGTTCGCGGAACGTGGCGTCGTACTCGTGGCTGTCCAGTACATCTCCGTAGCTTCCGTTGAAGCTGGGACCAGCGGGGCCGGCCGTACCGTTATCGTAGGGATAGCCAAAGGGAGTGTATTCGGAAACGCCGCTCAGGGTTTGGCTCGTGGCCTTGGAGCCGACGCGAATGTTTCCCTGCCAATCCGGATGGTTGTATTTGGCCAGTGCTCCCCCGTTGTAAATAGCCTGGCCGCCTCCGGGCAGCGGGATGCGAATCTTGGTCATGGTCTGTCCGTTGGCGAATCCCAGCTTGCCGGTGGGCCCGTAGAGAATCTGCTGGGTTACGCCACTGATGGTCGATTCTACTACCCTTCCAAAGGCATCCGTCACAACCGGCCCGCCGGTTAGTCCGGTATCGATGGAGGTTAACTTATTTTCTGCGTCCCAAGTGTAGATATGGAAGCTGTCGGATCGCAGATTGCCATTTGCGTCATAGCAAACGCTGCCGGAATTGGGGCACATGCCTGACGCCTGATATTGGTTATTGGTTGCTACATAGGTTTGCGTCCACCACACCGGATTGCCGGTGGTATTTATGTTGCCGAATGGGTCATAGCTAAAGGTCTGATCGAGGTTGACCCCGTCGCTCGCTTTGGACAGCCTGCCTATGTCATCGTAGGTGTAGGTAACGGTGCTGTTGGGATTTCCTCCGGTGATGCCGTCCACCGTGGTCAGGGTTTGCACCGTGCCGTTGCTATTCCAACCCACCGTTCCGTTGTAATTTTGAGTGCCCACCTTGAATTGGTAAACGGTTTCGCGGCCCGTGCTGGGGTCGAAAGTAAACGCATCTTTGTCTCCCGAGCCATACGTCACGGACGTGGGCCCAAACGGAGTATAGGAAGCTGCGGTGACCGGATTCTGTCCAGACGCGGCGTTAACCTCTGTGATCCGGCCCTCGCCATCGAGGCCCGATCCATCAATGGCTCCGTAGTATATGGTGGGTACGCTGGAAAGCCCAGACAACGCGTTCACCGCCCCATTCGGCCAGTAGCTCTGGGTCACGTGATAGAAGCCGCCGGAGTTGGGGGTGGATTCGTAGGTGTCGGTGACCTCGCCACGAGCCGAGTAACTGAAACCCAGCACCGTCTTAGGAGAAGTACACGCACCGGTACAGGCCTCCGCCAGCCTTCCCTTGACGTTGACCATGGGTTGGCTGTTGACCGTTGCCGCGTCGTACACGAAATGCTTGGCGTCCGTAGTACCGTTCGGATAAGTGACATCCAACGCGCGGTGGAGTTGGTCATCGGAGTAACAGGTGGTATTGCCGGCAGGGTCAACCCGCTTCACCAAGTTTCCCGCCGGCGAGCCACCGGTACAGGTGGTGTCTGTGTCATAGGTATAGGTCGTAGCGACATTACTGGTTTCGGGGTTGGCTTCGGATGTGAGGCGGCCCAGCATGTCATAAACATAGGCTCGCGTTTGCTTGGTGGAACTTTGGGCGTTCTGCGTGACCCCCTTCAGATCACCTAATGCGTCGTATGTGTAGGTTGTCCAGTAGCCGGTCTGGATGTTCGTCTGCGCACAAGTGCCTTTAGGCCAAGCGGTTGTTCCTGCAGTGATCTCACAGACGGATTTGAGCCGCCCCAGCCCATCATATTCCAATTGCTTTTGCGTGCTGGGGGAGGCAACGGTTTGAACAACATCGTTGTTGGTGTAAACCGAGGTGACAGAGCCAGTACCACCATCGGTTACACTGGTGACTCGATTCAGGGCATCATAGCCGTAAGACGTGGCGGGGCAAGTTCCAGAACACGCCCCCCCCGAGGGCGCGGTGTAAGGGAGCGTCACAGCGGACACGCGTCCGAGCGCGTCGTAGCTGGTTTCGACCGAATCGTAATTGCCGCCGGGCCCTTGTTGGGTCTGTGAGACGCTCAATCGGCCAAGCCCGTCAAGCGTCGCAAAATGGTCCACCACCGAACTGTTAAACGACAAGGTGGTCTCGGTTTGAGTCGCACTCGGGTAGGTGAAGTCGGTGATGTTTCCGGCTTGGTCGGTTGTGCTGTATGGGCGCCAGAGTACATTGGTGTACTTCGAGCCACTATAAGCGATGCTGCTGATCTGGTTGTTTTCGTCGGTAAGCGACTTGGGCACAGCACCAGTGCAGTCCCAAGCCATGGAACGGGAAAGCGTCAACGGTTCGGTTATCGAGGTTGGAAATGCAAAGTTACAGGAAGTGCCCGACGATGCGTAATTATACGTGGTGAGGGGACCATTCGGGGTATTCGAGGTGCTGACACCCCTCGAAGTGTTCAGCATCCCGGTATCGTAGTAGGTGAACTTGCGGTAGAGAGTAGTAGTACCGTTGGCCTGGGTGGCAAGGGTGGTGAGATTACCACGCGAGGAACCGGCGGCTGGACAACCTGTTTGACCAAAAACGCAGAGCTGGGTCGCTCCGGAAGCCGTGGGCGTCCCCTCATCGTAGGTGTAGGTGGTGCTGGCGTTCAAGTTGCTGCCACCGTCAAATACCTTCACGGTGTGTGGGCGATCCACGATGTTGTTCCCCAAGGTTCTGTCGTAAGCAATCTGAACGTGTCGTAGGAGCAACCCCACTTTGGCGCTGCCAAAATCGTACTCAAATACATCTGTGACCAGCCCATACCCGTCAAAAAACGTGTCTGTTTCAGCCTGCGAACCCGAGGCGTTGGGAAGATAGCGAAAGACAGCTCTCTCTGTAATCGGAGATGTTACCGGCGTGTTGTAGCAACTGGCTGGCGTGTTATGGCTGTTGTAGCAAGTGATCGTCGTTGCCAGGAGAGCGGAACTTCCCTGGTTGACAGTCCGCTGGGTCTCGTAAAAGTTGTTTGTGGGGTTTGGGGGAGCTGCGCTGTCCTTCTCAAAGTTGATGGTTGTAACATCGCTGGCAGTACCGTCGGGAGGACTGGTTACTGTGGTGGTCCAAGTCGAGCCGGAGCCGCTGCGTGCATACGTCCAGGTACCGCCCGGAGAAACCACGCGTTGCAGACCGGCAGCACTTCCATCCGCGCAGATGATTCCATGATTGCCTCCAAGGTAGGTGTACGAAATGGTGCCGCCCGTTGGCAGCGTAATCGAGGCCAGCCGCCCGGTTACGGCGTTGGAGTTGTTGGGCGTGGTCTCATAAGTAAAACTGTATTTACTGCTATCAGGCATCACGATGGTGTCGACCAGAGGAATGCTGGGCTGGCTGTATTCAGTGATGCCACAGGCAAAATCCGTTTGTACAGTGTACGATTTGTAGTTAACGGTCACGAACGAGTTGGTGCCTTGGGGATTCGTGAACTGGTATTTGACAGGGGGTGTGGAAGGTGTTCCCGACATGGTCAATACCGCTACGGTGCTCGAAAGGGTGTCGAAGATTTGGTTTCCGCTTACCGTGATTTTGTTGCCATTGCTGTCGGTCAGGGCTCCGGTTGAATCCACAATCGTGCCGGAACGCCATGTGACACTTCCTGGACCGCTTCCCGTCACGGATACGTCATAACCCGAGCCATCCATTGCCAGTTCGTTGATCGAAGTGGTCATTCCGCAGCCCTGAAAACTTTCCTTCTCCGTCGAATCCGGAAAAGGATGGGGAACGCCATGCTTGTCCGTGTAGGTCCAAAAGTAATCGAAGAAACTATGGCCGTGTATGTCGCAAGGGGTGCCCTCCTTTGCGGAGGTCAGCTTACCTGTTGCCGGGCTCGCAAGATCAGTAGTGCCGCTCCACCCCCAATTGTCGACAGGTTGCCAACTGCCGGTGCTACTGTTTGGAACCCAAATCGACGTGTCATAACTAAGATTGAACGCAAAAGGAACGCCTCGCCCTGCCCTGGAAAGGACCGGGATCGAAAAGTGCACATTGAGGTTACCGAGATTAAGAACGTCCGGCCCACCACCAAAGGAACCGAACGGAGGCGTGCCACGCGCAACTTGTGCAGACGACGTCCCCACTGCCAGAATCGCGAACAACGCCAAGCAACGAGATGAACGCTTCATTTCCCATTCTCCTTAGTAGCGGGCCCATTGAAACTAACCCGGCGATTGTTGAGCACAAATTCCACGTGCACGCGATTTGACAATTTCCGCGTCTGCCGAGCGCTCACACTTCACGGGGAAGCAGCGATAAGGACCACAGACGGAACTGAGCATCCGCCGACCCCCTCGGTCGAATCCTGATCGCTGGAACTGCGACACAAATTAGGCCAGGACCCTGCGAATGTCAACAGAAAACAGCAGTGGAGAAGTGAATTGACATTTGTCCAGATTTTGGACAACGTGGGGTACCGACGCAACAAACCAATCTGCTTCGGCCACACCGTATCAATCCTGAAGTATCCGCCCAGCCCTCTCGAACCGCTTCGGCGATGGCGAGGTTTAGTGCTGGACTAGTTCTCGGGTCGAGGCTGGCGAGTTTCCTTGCCGCTAGGATCGCAGCCACGATTGCTAGCCCTCGTTTGCGACCCTCGTCCATTTGGGCGCATACTGCCCGAATATCGGGAGGCATGATGTGGGTATAGATAGCGTGGTTTCGTGGATTCAAGCGGGATTGTGGGTGATTGCATTATTTGTTTATTTTGGAAGGCTGATTACGGGGAGGGCGTCAATGCCAAAGTTGATGCCCACTTGGGTAAAGCGTGCGTCATCTTCAAACCTATTGATCGGCATCGTTATTCTTGGGGGTTTGGTAGTCTCGGCTTACTCAGTATTCACGATGGCCTCAAAACCGCGAATCGTAGTAATGAAGTCATTCATAGACTCCTACGGCCTGGCGGAGCAGAATCTTTATGCCGCCATAGATACAGATCAATTGCTTGACCGGCGCAAAATGTCGCATGTGTTTGTTGTGTTTCGTATAGCCGATTACACCCTTGATGAAAGATACGACGCCACCATCGAAAAGAGTAATGTCTTCGATATAAGTGGTGGGTATTTGCTTATAGAACATCCCCTGTCCCAAGCATTTAAGGCTCGCTTAGGACGTTCGCACGGTGGGTACATGCGGATATATCTGGTCATCCTTCCAAAGGATATCCAGCCAGAGAAAATCACCCTGCTGTCGGATGTCGAGGCGCTCAATGGCCAAATATTGGACGAAAAGGGGTTCAGTGTGAACGCTTCAGTTGTTCTTCCGATGGGACCGACAACGGGTGTTACGAAGCAACCTTTGGAGCAGTGAGTTCCCTGTATTCGAGGTTGTCAGAATGAATGAGTATCAGCATCGTATCGCGGAATAGCAGCCCGGCATCTGGCGTCGCACCACGTTGGACGGTGGCGATCAAACTTGCGCTCGAAAGACGGGCTGCGGCGTAGTGTTCAAGATCACGCCATGATTACGCTGATGCTGTCGCCCTGCGAGGTTCTCGGAACGAACCCCGTTTTGGGGCGAGGAGGATGAAACTGGTTCGCCCCCTACAGCCTAGAAAATAGTTGGGAAAGGGAAATTTTGAAACCCTTGGCAATCAGTTCCAGATTCAGGATTGAAACATTGCGTTTTCCGCGCTCGACATCCGCCAGGAAGCTCCGGTCAATTCCAACTTTCTCGGCCATCTCGACCTGAGTCCACCCGCGAGCCTTGCGCAGCTTCCTAATTCGATTCCCCAGTCGAGTGAGCAGGTCGGCGGCCATGTACGGGCATCATGGCGGTGTCGTCTTTCTCCGACAAATCGTGTTTACGCAACAATTGTGGTAAACTCACGTGCCGGATGGTGGTCGTTCCACTGCAAATCTGATGGGTTAGCCGTTTCCATGAGAATTACAGCTAGTCTTGTGATTGTGGTGACTCTGTTGAATCTCTCACTGTTGTTCAGCCAAGACCGCTCTTTTATCGAAGCCCAGATCCGAAAATGGCAACAGGTCGTTGCCCACGACCCGAAAGACTACGAAACGCTTGCAGCCATCGGAGCCGCATACGGCAAACTCGGTGAGCACCCTACGGCTGTCACGTATTTCAACAAAGCCATAGCTGTGAATCCGTCCTACGCACTTGCTTACGTAGGTTTGGGCTCTGCTTATGGCTTCTTGCGACGGCCCGCAGAAGCCACAGCCGCACTAAAGAAGGCAGTGTCGCTTAACCCGAAAGACCCAATCAGTCGAACAAAGCTAGGCACAACGCTGGGGAAGGCCGGGGAATACCAAGAAGCAATCATTCAGCTGAAGGAAGCCATCGGCCTCGATCCTAAGTTGGCAGACGCGCACTTCGCTCTCGGGCTGGCATATGTATCGGTCGGTGATCGCAAGAACGCGCTCAGCGAAGTAAACACGTTATTTCGCATCGACCCGGAACAGGCGGCGCAGCTTCAGAACGTTGTTGACCGAAGTAGATGATACGGGAGCAAGTCACTTGCACTCGGTTGCGAACCCCGTTTTGGGCGAGGTGAACGAGAACGGACCAAGCAGGCTGCCCCTTCTCGACTTTCTGCTGAAGGCTTTGCGCGTGCCTGATCGGCGAGGGCTGACAAGCTTTTTCTGATGCGGTGTGAGAATGTCACCAACAATCGGTATATTGGTTCTGGCCCTTCTGGGCGCGTTGGCACAAATAGTGCCTCACAAAGAAAGACGGATTCCTCGCTTGATAGGTCTTTTTATCCTGGTCGGATTGGTGGGCGGAGGATTCTTTGCATGGCACCATTACAGCGAGGAGAAACGGGCCGTTGACCCTTGGCAAATCACAACCCATGTTCTTACCTCGGACCCTCGCCCCGAAGGGTACGGTACGATGTCGCCCGCCCAAAGAGACGCCTACGTTTCGGGGTTCCTCCTCGGGGTTACGACGGCGGATTTGTTTGAACGGGACGACACTGGAGACTTCAACAGAACCAAGTTTGGTATGGAGTCTTGTCTTCAGTCCAAAGATTCAGAGCAACTGGCCGCCGAGTTTGATAGATACATCAAAGCCCGACTTTGGGAACAAGGAACCGGGGAAAGCGATGCGCTGAACATCCTGGTTCAAATGTGCCCGGACCTGAAAAGGAAAATGGGGAGAGAACGGCCATGACTGAGCCTCGGAGGAGTTTGTCCTGCCAGCCTTCATCCCTGGCCTCGCAAGCAATTACGCCCCAGCCAAGATGCCTTTGTTCCCCCTCGCCGGCCTCAGAACCGCGCCGAACCGCGCATTTTTCAGAGCGATTTTCTCCTAACTAATTGATTTTATTGATTGTTGAGCCTGCTATCGACAATGGATTCCGCGCGAAAGTGCGAGCTAAACAACTGATATTATGAGCTTTATGCAGCCTTTGTCACGTTTCTACCTCGGGCTGTTCTTGGACAGTCGCCGAAGACGGCAAATCGGCTCACTTGTCCCGTAAGTCATTGGCAAGCTTAGGACGTAGCTATATCTCGCCCAAGGGGTGTCGAACTCGTTTTCCGACCTGACAAGTCCATGACAGGCAGGCGAGGGCGCATGGTTTTGGGTCCCCGGAGGGGAAGGGTTTTTCCGATTCTCCACGAAAACAGGTTTCCTGCGGCGACAAGGGAACTCTTCCGCTATTCCATTGAAGAAGAGAGGAGTAACTAGATTTTCAAAGTTCCTTCATTAAATAAGGTCCAATTACCGTGGAAAATCGGAAAAGGTCATATCGAGTCAGGCAGCTCTAGCGGTGGAACTGCGCAACTCCTAAGGAAGCGGTAAATTCCTCGGGTCTCGGTTTCGGCGATGCACCCGAGTTCTTCGGCTCGCGCTATAACGAGATACACCTTTGATTTTCCCCAACCAGTCCTTCCCATTAGATCGGAAATGCGGAAATCACCCTTCGCCTGCAAGGATTCGGCCGCCAACAAGAGTTCGGTCAGTTTGTTGTCCGGACCCGTGGCATAGCTGCTCTCGAAGAGCCGCCTAGCTATGAGGTAGTCCTCTGGAGCGGCCAGCACTGCGCCATTTTCCTTCTGCCTCTTATGCTGATGCATCAAAGCTAAGGTTTCGATCATTCCCAACAGCTTGGGAAAATCACGACGGGACCGAACCCTACCGTTTGGAAAGTGCGTTGCGAGTTCCTCTGCATATGGAATGGATACGTTCATCGTTTGAAGCTCCTTCATGTAGTCATGCCAATTCTTAATAGTTTGTTCGTCATCGGGCAGCGGCCCCTTCTGTGCGGTTTCAGCCTGACGCCGCAGGATAGCAGCCGTCTGCTCTGGGCTTTCATCGACGTTGATGAAAAGCAGCCTAGTCTCGTTTTCACGGTGCAGCACCGGACGAGTGGTAGCCTGGAGGAAGGCGGCGGGTCCCTTTACGGTACGGCTCTTCTTTTTGATCCCCTTGGCAGTATCCACGTAGTCCCATTGGATCAGTTTTTCCGACTGCATCGTCCGGATAGCGTAATCTGCCTTGGCAACCCCTTCGTATTCGGCGATGAATACAGCCTTGTGCTGAAACTCGTTCTCGCTTGCGTGCATCAGCGCCTTGGGAGTCATTCCAGTAATGAACCTCTTGTGTTCTGCGGGAATGAAATCCGCTACTTTGCTCAATAGGAAATTCTTGCCCGCGGAACTCTCCCCAGAGACAGTGAGGTTCAAGGGATTCTGGAGTCTCGCGCTGGTTGCACACAAGAATGCTGTGGCGGCGTTATCTTCTTCGCCGACCAAGCCTCGCGCTCCCACATCCTTAAGGAAACGCTGAATCAGGTCATCTTCGTCGACAAGAGAGTTGGTAGTGGTTCGGGGTTCATCAATCAAGACTGCGTTACTGACTTCATTCATGATTAGCTCTTTCTTCGTGTTTACGATTGTTGATTACTTCGCTCATCTTGCGGCGAAGGAACTTCTGGCTGGCAAAAATTGCGGTTGCCTCGACTTTGGCCCCACGGTCAAAATCAAGCTCGACCTGGGAGCCATTATTGGTAGGGTCATCAAACACAAAGCGAACCTTGCCACTCTCGCCAGCCTCACAGCACAAGAACGGTAGCCGCTGGGTGGCATGGAGATAGATAGCTAGCGGGAGACGCTCGGTGAAGAAGGCCCCATCCGCAGACTTGTGTCGAGTGGGTGTGTTGGAAAACGGCTGACGAGTGCTCATCAAAATAGTGTGTCCGAAACGTGCAAGGCGAGAAGGCACTTACACCGTGGCGCGAGAAGAAAAGCGCCAATTGAGGATCGTCGGTTACACAAAAGACCCTTGTGGAATTAGATGCTTTAAAAGGGTAAAACGTTTCATAAAAAGTGAAATAATTGTAATAATAGTAGTAGGAGGTTTTATGCTACAGAAGCACTTCAAAGTGAGCGGGTATGAGTTCGATTTGAGCGACAGGGACGTTGAAAACAGGCTGAGGACGATAGAACCAGAAGAGGTCAGGAAGATACACGTCACCGTCAACAGGCGCAAGTACCCGGTCAAGCAAGCCCTTCAGGCTGTAGTACCCGAGCTAATGAGGTCGGGCTTCACATCTTCGGAGGCAATTCGGGTATTCCGGAAGTTGGGGTTCAGAGTGGGTGAGCTTGATGGTGAGTAGACCCCACCCAAATACAGGGGAAAACTTACGTCCGCCTGCTCCGAGTCATCTTCCTCGCTACAAAACGGGGTTAGTGAACAATAACGGTGCATTCTTGCCTGATCCATGTACCACGTCATTGCGGAAGGCGGCATAATTTCCCTATGCCCAATTTATGCCCGAACCCGACGCAGATAGTTCGATTTCACATTTCCGTGTGGATGAGAACCACCCTTAAGCAGTAGGAAATAATGAGGGCCAAGGAGCGGTGGTTTCTGGCGCAGCCTTTCTAATCCGAGGGTTGCAGGTTCGATTCCTGCCGCGCCTACCAATCTTTTTTCAGCTTAGATGCTGATCTCACTTCGAGTCAGTGCAAGTCGCAAGCGCGAGGCTCTGTCGGGTGGTCAGCCTGATCATTGCGCGACAACAAAAACTACGAGGATGGAATATCGCAGATTCCGTCACATCCAGCGGCCGGCGCTACCGGAATGGCCCCACATACCATGCACAGTACGTTCCCACGCCACTGAGCAGAACAAGCGCCCAAAGCACCAGTTCCGTGCGCATCCACCACTTCCAATGTTTGAACCGCATCCCCTGTGGAAGAATATTAGTGCCAGCGACCAGGACGATATAGAGCCCCAGAAACTCGGCCGTTATTCCCAGAACCGCGTGAATTGTCGCCGCCTCGTAATACCACTTATGGAGAACCTTAGACAGTGCTGGCTTCACTTGTTGCTGAAACGACGGCCACATCACCAAGCCGATCATCAGTAGGTTCAGAAGAAGCACGGTCGTCTGGCAAATACCGTGAGCCCTGTAGCACTTCTGCCTCGCGAGAATGGCTCCCGAAGCGAGCGCTATTCCCATGATGATTTGCACGACGAGGTTGAGATCCGCCCCGAAGGTAGCGCCGGTACCGAGAAAACCCTTCATGGAAGAAGTAAGACAACACTCCTATCATTCGGTCCACCGACAGATTGCTGATTCTTAATAGCCGGCAAACTCTTCTGTCCGAATATCGTCTTCATCTACACCTGCCTCGCTGAGCGTTCGGCGTGTTGCTGCGACCATGGTTGGCGGCCCAGCTATGTAATAGATCGGACCTCGCGCAATTCCTACTTGTGTGACCAGCATTTCCGCGCTTATGTGTCCGGTCTCCCCCTTCCAACCTCGGTAATTCTTATCCCAACGCGTGAGGGTGGGAACAAAGCGGAACCTTGGATTTGCACGCTCTAACTGCCAGAGCAGATTCATGAACGCGGCATCCTCCAGGTAGCGGTTCGCATAGAACAGAACAATAGGATGACGAAGCTTCTTTCCGGTTGCGTGAGAGAGCATGCTCAGGAATGGCGCGATGCCGATCCCCCCGGCGAGGAAGACAGCTGGCCTGGCGGTGTTGTTGTGGAGTCTGAAAGAGCCCATTGGCCCTTCAATCTTCACGCCGCTACCGATCGGCAGGATGGACAAGGCCTGCTTGAAAACTGAATCTCGCATGCGGGTCGTGACCAGAAGCTCTTCGTCGAACGGGGAGCTTGCGATGGAGAAGGTATGAGTCAGTCCGTTTGACGACCCAGGCTGCGACCCCGATATAGTCAGGTCGATATACTGCCCCGCCTTGAACACAAAGTCATGTGGCTTTTGAAACTGAAATGCCATTGTGCCTTCAGCAACGTGTGTTCGACCTCGTAGCGTGCTTTGATAAGCGCTCATCATCCGTCCTTGTAGTGCTTTTTGTTCCATCCGCCCAGAGTCTCTATTGGTCTCGATTCGCACAGCAGGAATCAGCCTCGTCTTCTATAACCGAGGCGGTCGGGGTTTATTCCGCTGTCACACTCACACGGGTGGAATTAACTGAAGGTGCTACGCCGGTCTCAAGCAACAACGGTTAGCGATGCGGATCATTGGCGCATGCACGAGGATTACACGGGAACGCGAGGGGAGTTGAGGCCTCCGGGCAAAGGGCTCACCGGAGTGCGCCCTTGCCGGAGTTGCTTTATTCGCTTGGCGGACAGGCCGGGAATTCAGGGATGGATTGATGCGGTCTTTCGCTCCTGAACTCCCAGCCAGAAAAGTCAGTGGTGAATCGGATGATTTAGTTGCTTCCAGAGGGAGACGCGCTTTGCTGTTCCGCCTGTGCAAGTTTAATAGCCGACGGCGGCACAGTTACGGCATACCTCCCAATCGGCGTCTCGATGCCGCTGAGAAAATATTTATCTCCGACACGCTCGAAGTTAAGCTGTGCATTCCTGGATTGAACGTCATCGAAGACCGCCGGGATTAGGAACGCTCCGGCGCGCGTTTGGTAGCTGCTGATCTCCAACTCTCGGCCTCCGGTGAGGGGATGCACACGACTTACCCTATAGTTGCCCGCAGGAAGTACCCGGCCTGCGACTACGAAGTCGAACGGCACATTTGTAACAAGTGTGTCTTCCTCCTGAGCCTGAGCGCTCAGCCCCAACCCAACAACCCAAATCAGTGTGAATAGAACTGCTAGAAATTGCTTCTTCATGATTTCTCCTTGTTGAAACATTTGAATTTCATTATTGATAACTGTGCTCGTGCGGCCTTATTCCACAAGTCTCTCCCGAGCCTTGGTTGCGATTTCTGCAACGTATGCGAGTTAGACGCTGGGACCAAATGACCAGGGGCAGGTGAGATGTCATTTGATTGACAGTCTTTGCAGAGATTCATAAACACGCGGCAGCAACGCTATCGCGATGTGCAGAAAGGAAATTACCGCGTCTTACAATTCTGCCGGGGTATCAGTTTGAATCATTCAGGTTGGATTCACATTCCACATGCTTTGTGTGGCCGTTGTCTGGGGATGCAAGCGGTGGGAGCAACATCGCAGCGGGCTATTCGAGCGCGGTTCTCCGTTGGATCATGTAGCGTTTGGTTGATCTGCAACCAAACGATGAGAATGTGACGCCGCTTGTACCAGGCGTTTATAAAAGGTTGCCTCGACTTGCGCAGATTCCGCTGACTTGCCGAAGTATTTGTTCAGCCGCTCGCGAAGGTGCAACCGAGCGCGTAAGAGCCGCGACTTCACCGCAGATTGACTCAGGTTTAGAACTTCTGCCGTCTGAACCGTTGAAAGACCTTCGAGATCTTGCAGCACGAACACCGCTCGCAGAATCGGCCGCAGCTCTTTTATGGTCTTGATCAGGATGTTTCGTAGTTCCGACACGCGGTAAAGTTGTTCAGGATTAGGAGCCCAGTCGATGACCTCCCGTGGAAGTACGTCCTCATCGGTCCCAAAATCCTCATCTAGTGACACCTCTTTTGTTCTGCGGAGCTTTCGCAGCTTCATGAGCGACTGGTTCAGAGTGATGCGAATCAGCCAGGTCGAGAATTGGGAATCCCCTCGGAACTCGCTCAGGTGTTGGTAGGCTTTCAAAAAAGCTTCCTGAACCGCGTCTTGGGAATCTTCCCGGTTATGGGTGACGCTTTGAGCGATTCGGAAAAATTTGCCATCGTATCGCTTTACCAGTTGCTCGAAAGCGGCAACGTCCCCATTCTTACTAGCCTCGACAAGTTTTAAGTCATCATTTGTCTTGGCTCGTACTCCGAATTGTGCCGGCTCTGCAGTCATAATCGCTCAACCTGCTGGAGAACAGCAGCTCTGTCGAAGCAATTAATGCTTCTGGAGATGTGAAGCCGTTCCCGTGCCATCTACGAGTCCGTGCTTCACTGCACTACGACCTTGCCGGTCATCTTTGGGTGAATCGTGCAGTAGTAGGGATATGTCCCCGCCTTGGTAAACGTGTAGGAGAATTTTTCATCCGTATCCAGCACCTTGGACTTGAACACTCCTTCCGTACTGACCGACGTATGCGGAATGTCATCACTGTTTGTCCAGGTAACCGTTGTTCCAACGGGTACCGTGATCGTCTGCGGCCCAAAAACGAAATTATCGATTTTCACCGCCGCGTTTGCCGCCGCGGGCTTGTCACTTGCCTTGACGCTCGGTGATCCCGCGAACAGCAGCAACATTGCAATCATCGCTGGCATCGCCAAACCCGCAATCCACACATTTTTCCTCGTCATTTTTCTGTTCCTTTCTAACTCTAACTGTCGTGCTTGATCTTTTCTGTTTGGACCGGATCCTCGGTGGTCTACCCAAGGGTTGAAGCAACTGCCGCCAAGGGCGCGCGGCCGTTCCCCGAAGCCGCGGGGCATCAGGCGCCGAGGGGCGAATCGACAACGGCAAGACTCGTCCCGCTAACCATGTAGTTCACATCCGTGATGCCCAGGACCTTCTGCAATTGCTCAGCTGGCACTTTCATGGGTCCGGCTGAGGGCGCTGTTCCAGGCGCAGGTTGAGGGAAGGCGGTCGACATCGCGGTGTGGAACGAAACCTTGCCTTCGATCTTTTGCATGATCTGGTGGATATGGCCGTTTAACACAGTTACGGAGCCGAAGCGTTTGACATAAGACAAGGCCTGTTCACTGTCGTCGGTTCCCCAGCCCCAATCGGCATAGATGGTCCACAGCGGAATGTGCGCGAAGAGCACAATCGGAGTGCTGGCAGAGCGGCCCTTGAGATCGTCCTCAAACCACTCCAACTGTTCGTGACCGAGCGACCCCATGCCTCCAGCTTTCAAGTTCGCGACATTTACCAGACCAACGAAGTGGACGCCTTTGTGATCGAAGCTGTACCAGCCATTACCTTTTGTACCTTTGCCATAGCGCTGGAGATATTGCTCGCCGTTGTCGGTCAGCATGTCATGCTCACCGGGAACAAAGTAGATTTGTTTCGCAGACGCCCCTTTTAACGCCTGATCGAGCGTGTCGAATTCACCTGGCTTCGAGAGCTGGCTCAAATCACCGGTGTGAATGATGAAATCCGGTGTGTGGGACATGGCATTGATCTTGTTGATCGCTGTTTGCAAAGTAGCGGTGACATCCGGGTTCGCCGGCTTGTTAAAACCGATGTGGCTGTCGCTGATCTGGACAAAGCTGAAGTCCGCACCTTTGCTGGCGTCTTTGGCGTTGCTCTTGGCGAATGCCTTCGATACTGGAATGCCGCCGCTCAGGGTCCACACCAGCCCGGTGCCTGCCCATGCCATGCACTTTAGAAACCCGCGGCGGTCTACGCCGTCATTGTTGAGGTCTTGCAAGTTCTGATCGATGAGATCTTTTTTCTTGTCTGCCATTTGGCCCCCTCCGTTTTGTGACCTTCGGAATTGATAACTGGCGTCAGTCACTTTTATTCCCAGCCAGGCTTGTTCGACCCTGGGGAGATCGTTTCCATGCCTATCCAGGCCCGTTTACACCGCTCAGGAATCCACCCAAGTGGGCGGTTAGAACAACGACGCCGACTGCCAGAGATTCGATCGCCAGGCGGTAGCTCGGCAAAGTCGCATTCTGCCGTCGCGCGCGGAAATGCAGCCACCAGACTACCCAGATCATCACGCTAGATACGCACGCAAGTATTAGGTGCAACAAAAGGAGGCCCTTCAGTTTCTGCCCTTCGAGTTGAAATTGCCACGCGAGAACGCCCGTGGCGAGAACCGGCACAGTCGAAATTGCTGCCACAAGCAGGTTGTAATAGGCCGTGTCTGCGAGGCCATCTCGCTTTGTCCATTGCGCTAGCAGGTCGAACGCCACTGCGGAAATAAGCAGGGCGATCGGAAAATGAATCAATACGACATGTTGCGCGTGCTTCGCCAGGAACACCGTCTTCATATCAAAAGGATTCAATGCGCGCTCCCCTCATTGTGCTAAGCAAATAGAACTGTCCCTCCTGCGAAATATTCCCGTCGCGTCCCGCCGCTAGTCTCCGTCCCATGAAAATCCTTTGACAATAAATTGACACCTCCAACGCATCTCTCCTGCCCGTTTGTCAGTCCAATGTTGTAGCTGGATCGAAAGGTTGGCAGAGTCCGGCCAGCGAGGAGAATACACAATGTGGATGCGATCTTGTGCGCTATGCCGTCGGGTTCTCAGAAAAGTCAGGCTGTGCGATCAGATTCGATGCGATTGCGGTTGGGAGTGGTAGCGTTATGGCAAAAGTGATTGAGTTCTACATACCGGACCGGTTCCGAAAGAGGGGGCCCTGGATTCCTCCCGCGCAACGCGGCAAGGTGATCGAGTTTCCGTCGACCCAGAGAAAATCTGCGTAGACATCATCGGCCGGCAGAAGCCACCGTACTTCTCAGCCGGTGCGCACAGGTTTGCGCCCAATTCCAAATATAGTGCCCGCCTCTACGCTGATCATCAGAAATTGACAATTCGTTTACTGCCATGTGACAACCCGTCGCAAGGATTCAGCCGATACTCACTTTCGCACCAGGGCGCACGCGCCAGGAAACCATCCGACAACATTTCATGGAAGGTGAGAAACAATATGAAAGTTCGCCTTATAGTCTGCACAGTATTGCTGTGTGCGGCGACGGTCCCTCTCCAAGCGGCAGCACAACAGCAAGCCACTTCGGGTTGCAACCGTTCCAACGGAAACCGTTTCAATCTGGAGGCACGCCCAAACGCGCTGGTTCAGGTTGCTCAATCCGTGGCTGCGCTGCCAAACCGGGCCGGCCAGCACAATATTGACCTGCTCGTGGCCACCGGAATCGATGCCCGCGGCTTTTTCGACAATCCGAACGCCGTCATCCTGAGCGCCGACGCTTACTATGTCCAACGATCAGGCAACAACTGTGCTGCGGATTTCGAAGGTGGCATGCCGGTGATTACCAACACGGAGGACGACTTCATTCCCTTCGGTACCCCGACCGTGGCCGCAGACGCAACCCACGACGCATTTTTTATTGCCGACGCGAGATTCGGCGCCTTGCACGACTTCGTCGGGGTCGGAGTAGTCAAAACCACGGCTGCCAATCTTCTGGATACGACGACCTGTCCCAATGGAACGCATGACGGCGCTCAAACTATTACCTGTTGGACCTTGGGTGCAGTCACGCACATCAATTCCCCGGGCTCGATCATCTTTAACCCCCACCTTGTTGTGGATCAGAGGACGAAAGGCAAAGGAGCCAGCGACCTCTACGTGATCACGACGGTGAACGACACGAACGCTGGCAATTTCAGAGTCTTCCTATCAGCTTGCACGAACGGTCTGAATTGTAGCTCGTCGACTCTGGTCAGCGGTTCCGATCAGAACGCGGATAATGCCTGGGTGCAGGTACGCCCCGATGGCGGAATTACGATTTCATACGAAAACCGGCCACAGGGCGGCTCCGCGCCCATGGACATCAAGTTTGTGAACTGCGCGCCCACCGGCGCTCCTAACGCTCCAAGCTGCAGTGCTCCTGTTCTGGTGAGCCGGGAAAAGACACCGATTTTCGCCACCGTGTTGGGCGATGTCGCGACCCAGGATGTGACCTATCCACGACACGCGAATCGCCTGGAAAGCGACGGCAGGACTGTTACCACGTTCCTGGTCTATGACCGCTGCGAGGTGTCGCTCATTGGCTTCTTCAAAGGAGTGGGCGTCAATTGCCCGAAGACAGACGTCGTTCTGACCAGTTCGAAGGATGGAGGGAGCACTTGGTCTCCCGTCCTCAAAGTGACAACTAAAAAAGGCCAACAGTTTTTTGCAAATGTGGCTACAGACGATTCCACCGGAACCGTGAATGTCGCATACCTCTCTACGGAGAATGACCCAGCTTCCGAACGGCCCCAGGTGTTCCTCGCTCAGGTATTGCCGGGTTCGAGTACCGTCGGCGTTTCGAAACAACTGACCACCACCTTCTCAGACGTCGAGGCTACAACCAATCTGTTCGGATTTTCGCAGCCAGGTTTTGGACCAACCGGTGAGCCATTCGGCGATCGGATTGGATTGGCGGCAGTTGGAACTGGGACCGCGGGCCAGAGCCACGCATACGTTGGCTTCACTTCAAACAGCGTTTCGGGGACCTACAGTGGCGTTAACAGCCCGGATATCAACAACCATTTGACGCGCTTCGAGTACTAGCGCCACAGCAAACCGAAACCACACAGGAGAAATGAAAATGAAATCATTCGGCATTGCAGTAATCTTCACTGGCTTGATGTGTGTGGCGTCAGCGCAGAACGGACAACTGGCGCATACGCTCAGCGCGTCCCTGTCCAACAATTCTCAGCCGGCTTCTGCGACTACCGCGCCCTGCTCCATGACCACAGGCACGCGTTTCAATCTGGAGCCGCGGGCGAATGCCGTGGTCCAGAACGCGCCGGCGGTAGATTTCCTACCCAATCGTCTAGGCTCCGGCGCCGACTTGATCGTCGAAACGGCGAATGACTTTCGTGGCGTCATGAGCGGCAAAGCATGGGATCAAAGTATCAGCGGATACTATGTTCACCGCTCGACGACTGCGGACTGCAGCGTACAGTTTGAAGGCGGCCTCCCTGCCATTCAATTTCAGGGAAACTCCATGCTTGGAATTGGCGGCGCAGTGGTGGCCGCGGATCCGGCGCGGGATACGGTCTTCGTCGCCGACGCGCGGAATTCTTCCAGCAACCTGCAACTCACCGGAATCGGCATATTTCGCGCGTCGGCGTCCACATTGCTGGATTCCAAGGCTTGTCCCGGCGGCACTCATTTGGAAGCACAAGCAGAATCATGCTGGACAGCGACTGCCCCGGTACTCGTTGGAGCGGTAAATAGCATCGATTTCAATGCGGGAAATCCGACCCTCGCCGTGGACGAGCGTAGCAGCGGTTCCGGAAATGGTGCGGGAGACGTATATGTGATCTTTTCCGGCAACAATTTCTCGACGCTGATTGCCGCATGCACGAACTCGCTCCATTGCGGAAAAGGAGTCCAGATACCGGGAACCGACAACGGAGCCGGCGGCATTGATATGCATGTTCGAAGGGACGGCGCGATTACAATCTCCTATCTGTCGCGAGCGAACCAGGGCGGCTCGACCATCAACTTTGTGACTTGCACTCCGGGCGGGGCGCCGAAGCCACCAGTTTGCGGTACGCCGCACGCCGGCCCCACGATTGCGATCCCCCTGCCTATTCTTCATAATTCCAATTTCGATACATTGGCAAATATCAATGTCTCCGCAGTTACCACTCTAAAGCACGCAAGCCGGGCGGAGTCGGGCGGGAAATTCACCGCCTTTCTGGTCTATAACGATTGCAAGGTTACATTCACCGACCCCTCGATTCAGAACGCCCCGACCTGGTGCCTGACTGCGGATGTGAAGGTGACGTTCTCCGCCGATGACGGAGTCACGTGGTCCACCCCTGCGTCGGTGGACACGGCAAGTGGACACCACTTGATGCCCACGGTTACAACCGACGCTTCTACCGGCATCGTCAACATTGTTTACTACAGCACCGAAGGAGACCGCTTTAATCACGAGGTGCGCGTGCTCTTGAACCAGATAAAGCCGGGCGGAACCACAGTCGGTCCCGCGCAATCAATCACCTCAGTTTTCGACGCGATCGACGACTTTGCTCCCTCGAACACCGGCGCAGCGTTTTTCGGGGACACAGTGGTTGGAGCCAGCGCACGAGGAAACGGAACCTCCGGACAAACCCGGCTGTACACTTCGTTCGACTCGACCGCGGCAAATGGCATCTACAAGGGCAAGCCGCTGCGGGAACTGAATAACGCGATCAGTGTGTTCAGTTTCTAACCTGCGACTTTGACGGTATGTTGTTCCGGGGAGTCGACACTGATCGTGAATACGTCTCTTAACGCCATGCGGGAGCAGGTGTCACCACGCTGTATACTGGACCAGTTACGCTTCTCGACACGGCGATGTGCGTTGCGATGGCGCGTAAGATGAGAAGCGGATATGACCAATGTCGTCAGCTCGCGAAAAGTTTGAGGCGGATGGCTTCGGCAAGACCTATGCTTGGATCGACTTCGTCAACAGCGAAGAATATAACGGGTTTGGAGTTCTATCCGACCACTTCGCGAACGCTACCTGGCTGAAAACATTCCTTAAACATTGGTCGCTAGGCAAGGACTTCGGCCCTGGTGCGACGGTTCGCGATCTGAATCGCACGAGAGATTTTCTGCGGGGAGTGGCTAAGACGATTGCCGCCGGGAAGAGATTGTCAAACCTTGATCTCGATACCATAAACCAGACATTGCGCACTCCGGTGCACCGGTTTCTCAAGACGCGAAGTAAGGTTTTCTCTTTGGAGATTGTTCCCTCTTGTCACGCCTGGCATTGGGTGCAAGCTCAGGTATTCGCATCTCTGGCTTCGATGTTGGCCGAGGGACAGACGCAAAGACTCAAGATCTGTCCGAATCCGGGCTGCCGCTGGGTGTTCTTCGATCAAACTCACGGCAATAGGCGAAAATGGTGTAGTGATTTGACCTGTGGGAATCGAGACAAAGTTCGCCGTCTTCGAGCCCGGCGCGCCGCCGGCAAGCGATGAATGTAGGCTTCTATTCTGGTCGCGTGGCCTTCAGTTTTGAAGCCGCAACTGGGGCCTGTCTTGCTTCAGCCCATGCCCGAATCGCAGTTCAGCGGTCGTACATTTCGTAGTGAGTGGAAAACGGTTCCAGTTCGACCAGAAATTCCTTGTCGAAGTCGTAGTACTTCGCATGGTTGATATCGTTTCCGGCGAAGGCGCGAATCGCTTCCACGGAGTCCCAGAACGTCACCATCAGGAAGTGCGCGCGGTCGCCTTCAATGCGACGCAGCGCGTAGGCACCCTGGTTGCCAGGAACGGAGCGGTAGTCAGGAATAGCGATGGTTCGCATCAAATTGAGGTAGGCATCGGCTTTGGCTACGGGGGTTGCACCGTGCCAGATGCGGGTGATCATAGTGAAACTCCTTTCATTCTCTGCGTATGCCCGGAACGCGGCACTCCGCCACTCGCTCGCGACCGTGATTTATCGTTGAACATAGCACACGCGGTAACTAGTCACCATACAGTAATGGGTTACAAATAACAAAGTGCGTACTCATGCGGCAAGAAGACATCTGGACCCTTCACCCGCGCCGTTTCCAGACTACTCCGCCATGCGCATACTGACGATGTGGTATGCCTTTAGATTGATTTCTGCGGGGGACCTGCCCCTTCCCGGCCGTCGGCGGCGGCCACCGAGTTGAGCGCCGCCGTGTTGCCGATCCCCATCATTCTTGCGGCCTCTGTTCTTTAGCCCCTCCACGTCAGCATCGCGGGGGAGGATCGTGGGCTGTTCGGATGGCGCCTGAGCAAATACTCCAGACGCCATCACAAACATGACAAACAGTCCGATGAACACCTGAAAGCGAAAGCTGCGTCGCATTTCGTTTTCCTTATATTGATCCGATCAAGTTGTGCTTGCGAGCTATGCGCGACGCGCGACACGGGCTTCAGTTGAAGCGTGCGATGCCGCCCAGTCGAGCGAGTAATCTGCCATTTCTTCTCCATCCATGCTGACCAAGTGTAATGCGTGCGCTCGGGAAATTCTTTGCAGTCCGTGATTGCTTCCGACTTGCGATACAACTTGAAGTTGGCTTCGACGACCGAGGCTGGAGACACGTGGTCTTTGCCGCCTGAAATCAGCAACAACGGCGCCCGATTGTTATTCTCGAAATTCACCGCAGTCGCAGCGTGCGAATCCACGCGAGGTCTTGTTGAACCACGACCCATGTGGGCTCTCGACTGAGCCCGCCGCGGAAGTGACTAGAAGGTGAAACGACCACCGACTGTCGGAGCAAAGTTGTTGTTGTAGATATAGGGGACGCCGGGTTTATGAGGAATGGCGATGGCCAAACCGCCCTTCACATAGGAATACGCAATTCCGGCAAAACCGTCGAAGCGCTTGGTGAAGTGATGATCCACATAAAGCGACCCCTCGTTGAGGGTGCCCGCGCAGGAACTGCGGAAACCGGCGGCCGGCGAGCAGGCCGGCGGAATACGGAAGTCGTTCTGCCGCTGTTGATACCAGGAGAGCGTGAAGTCGGTTTTACTGCGGTAGGTGTACTTCGCGCCCGTCCACCAGATATTCACCAACTTCTCAGAATCAAGATTCTTGTCTTCGACCCCGCTCATGAAATAACCGCCCTGGTCCGAGGCCCCCACGCCCAACGGGTGCTTCGGGTTATTCTGCCAGATGTATTCGTAGCCGGCAAAAAACTTGACCGGGTCCCACGTGTACTTGGCAGCGATCATAACGGCGCGGTTGTCGGTCACGATGCCATATACGGTGTTGTTCGGGTCGATCAGATTGACCCCGCCGGTGATGGGGTTTGTATTGATGCTGTCAGTGGTCGACTGATATGACGCCGTGGGACTCTGAGGCCCCAGCAAGGGGTTCAATACGCTGATCGCCTGGTTGTACTGTTGAAAGACGACGTCGGCGGAGAACTTGCCGTAGGCTCCGCCGAGATCGAATCCATAGGCGTTGTTGTGCGCCTGTTCCGGCGTACAGTTGGCGGCAGTCCAGGCTGCTGAGGCCGAGTAGCAGCCGGCAGAACCATTGGCGAATTTATACATCGCGCCGAAATGGACCGGGCCATAGGTGAGGCGGTACTTCAGGGCGTCGTCCCAACGGGTGTTCTCGGTGTCGCCGCCGCCGGCCATCGTGCCGTTATACCCGATGTACGAAAAGGCATAGCCGCCGCCGGCTGGATCATAAAGGAGCATCACATCGGTGCCGAGAGCGCGCTGCCGACCGAAGGTCAGCGTGCCGAAATGCGCGGACGATATACCGCCATAGATTTCGTCATTGAAGGG
>Ga0210410_10001176_pt1 | contig 25075 bp, 28 predicted proteins | sample IncBWC4MmetaG_FD_161058 | JGI IMG/M metagenome (GOLD analysis project Ga0210410, IMG submission 161058) | Forest soil microbial communities from Barre Woods Harvard Forest LTER site, Petersham, Massachusetts, United States - Inc-BW-C-4-M | ecosystem: Environmental > Terrestrial > Soil >... | reverse complement strand
AGAGCCTGGCGACGTTCGCCCACATGCTCGGGTTTCGCATTATCGTGAACGATCCCGGCGCCGACCTGACCTCATTCCCGCAGGCCGAGCGAGTAATTGCGGAAGACTTCGATCTCACCCAGACGCCCGTGGGCCACCACACTTACGTCGTGATCGCCACACAGCACAAAAATGACCACCGCTGGCTGCAAAAAGCCTTGGAAGGCGATGCGGCGTACGTAGCCCTGATCGCCAGCCAGCATCGGGCGAAGCTCGTGCTCGATTACCTTGCCGCCGAGGGAGTTCCGGCTGAGAAGATTGCAAGAATTTTTACGCCTGCGGGCCTTGACCTGGGTGCGATAACTCCGGAGGAGATTGCATTAAGCATCGTAAGCGAGATCGTGGCATTGCGTCGGGAAGGAACTGCCCGCGCTCTGCACCTGAAAGGGGCGGACGCGGATCTCGAGGCAAAACAAAAAGGGGATAAAGTAATCACCAAGTGCGACGTGCATACCGGAGATTGACTGCTTGTTGTTTGTTATTCGGAACGCACGCCCGATGTCGGATCCCGCGTTTCGCCCGAGCGCTTTCGCCGCTCTGAAACAATCTCAGCAATGATGCTGAGCGCGATCTCCTCGGGTGTTGCCGCTCCGATTTGCAATCCGGCAGGAACGCGAACGCCCGCCAATTTCTCCGCGGCGATTCCCTTGAGCCGCAAGCCACGAATCACTTCCTGGCCTCGTTTTCGGTTGGCTACCAGTGCGACATAGACGCTGTTCACCCGCAGGGCCTGCTCGATCGCCTCTTCGTCACATGTCCCACGGCTGGCCACTACGACATGGCGATCCGGATTCGCCCCCAGCACCACAAAATCAAGCGCGTGAAGGACGCGGTCCGCTTCCGGCACGTCGTCTACTGCCAGCAACGGGTCCACCAATGTGATCGTAAATCGCAATACTTGACCTAGTTTTGCTAGAGCAATAGCCATCGTGTCCCGGCCAACGATAACCAACTCGGGCTTTGGGGAAGTCTCCTCGACAAGCTCGCGACCTTGCAGATCTGTCGCCTCCAGCAAAGCTTCCTCCCTCTTTGCCCGATCTCCAGGGCGTCGAAGCGCCTCGAAATCTTCCCGGCGATCAATATCCAGCAGGATCCCCACGTCATCGACCGGCACTTTGACAATTCCTCGCGGATGTTCCCCGAAGATCGCACGGCAGCCGATGTCGCCGCCAAGGGCCATCACCTCAGGGAACACTGAGCGGTCAAGCAGGACAGGGTTGCCGCGAAAACCCCGGTAAGTTGGAATCGCGATCTGCGCCCCGGAGCTGCGATGTTCCGCGATCAGTTTGTCCAGTGTCGCCGGTCGGACAAAAGGCTGGTCTGCAAGAACGATTAGCGCCGCCTGAGCCTCAGGTCCTACTGCGGCGAGCCCAGCTTTCAAGGAAGTTCCCATACCCTGCTGGTAGCTCTCATTGAGGACCACGCACACATCGTGCGCATCAATCTCCCGCTGGATCGACTCTGCCGACGAGCCCAGAACAAGGACGATTTCCTCTACTTCGGAGGCGCGAACATTGTCGAGGACATGCTGTAAAAGCGGACGGTCGTCCAGACGCAGTAACTGCTTTGCCGTTCCCATCCGCGTTGATGTTCCGGCGGCTAGAATTATGGCTGATGTGGATGAGCCGACTCTGGTCATGGGCGCACTCGAAACATTCCCTGACAACCAAGTGCATTAGGTTGACTACCCGAAAGTCGCAAGAGCAAGCAAGCTGGCGCAGTACCCGACCAACCTACGACATCGGTCACTTTCGAACCGCACACCACCCCACACGTCTCGGCCCGTCCGGACCGCATCCGATCAGGTTCGGGTTAGCTACTCGCATGAGCCGACGCCTGAAGAGTCTTAACCTTTTCGGCTATCAACCCAGAACCTCGTGTCGCCGCCTCTCGCGCAGGAGCATCTATGTCAACATGTGCATTCGTGTCTTTGGTCTGTAGTTCTAGTTCTACGAGGACGAGCTACAAGCCATCTCACAAATAGCAACCTTGACGTTTCCCATAACGCCGTTTCTGGCCAGCGTACCCATTGAACGCTAGCCGTCTAACTAAATGCTGCAGGAAACGGCACTGAACCGAATGTGTCTATGCTTTCTTGATCTTTGCCTCGAAAGCTGTTGCCAGCTGATGAGGTCTTCTAGTCACTCCGGTTACGGCGCCAGCGCTCCGATTCGGCTTCATAGATAAGCTCGTTCTGCAGCAGTTCGCGCAGCTGATCGCGATTGCCGCTTTTCAGCTCACGTTCCAGTTTCCGCAAGGCAAGCGCGACCACATGGTAGTGATGCAGGCCCCGGTATGCAGGATCTGATGTGATTTCAAGCCAGATCTTATGAAGCAGTTCGAGATCTTCCGGGCGCAAGCGCGGCGTGTGTGGCCCGAGTGAATACGTCGAGGAGCGACCGTCCGGAAATACAACCTCGAGTTCCAGACGGGGGTGGGGCTCCGGTAGGCGTTCCCACGCGTCTCCCGTGAGCTTAGCTTGCTCATCAGCTGTGAGCTTGTTCGAGAGGCCACACACAATCTGGCTCGAATCGAGACGCTGTGCCGTCACGACGATGGCATCGAACACGCCCGTTGCCGGCACCACTAGCAGGGAAACGGGTTTACCTTCCTTCTCGGCAGCAGCCACTACCGCCGTGAAAAGCTCCTGTTCGTACTGGTCGAAAACATCTGTCGCTTCCATCACCATGCTGCCGCTGAATGTGTGTTCGCGATGGTAGACGCGCGCCGTCATTACAACCACATCTTGCTTCGTTGTATCAGTACGGGCGAGGGCCTGGCGCAAATAGTAAAGATTGCGAGGATCACGGACCGCCACCAGAATGTTGCCCTGCCGTACGCCCAGGGCACTGCTTCCCAATTCTTGGTTGCCATACACACGAAATTGCTCAAGACTTCCGACCTGACCTCGACGCTGCTTCGCAACCCGCCGCTCGGAAACGGTGAAAATGGCGTAAAAAACAACTGTGAAGATCACGCCTGCGATGGTTGCATCCTTTTTCGTGAGTAGGTTCACCATGGCAGTGAGGAATAGCACAGCGGTGATGACCAGTACGCCGAGCGGTAGCTCCTTGTCGCGAAAACGAAGATTGCCTGGAACTTTCCATTGCCGGTGCTCGGGTTCCGTGTAGCGCAGCCTTAGGACCGCCAAGCCATTGAAGGCGAAACTCCAAACCACGCCGAAGGCGTATAAACCAGCCAGGAGATAGACGTTTCCGCCGCTGGCTATGATCGTGAGCGCCTGGAGACCAACAATGAGATTGATAATACGGTAGCTCGTGCCATATCTCTTCTGCGGCTTCTGAAACCAGTCGGTCAGCACCCCGCCTTCCGCCAGTCGGTTTAGCACTCCGTTAGCGCCGACGATGGAAGTGTTCTCCGCTCCCGACAGAATCAGCACTCCGACAAGCACGACGAAGCCGTGAAACAAAAGCTTGAGCGCGTGAGGCCCACTGAGGTACATGGCGATGCCGCCAATGAGGTTGGCAAAGTACTCGTGCCGCACGGCGTCGGGGATGATCATGACGCCGAAAAAGGAGACGAGCGAGGTGAACAGCAGGCTATAGATGAAGATCACAAGCCCCGTCTTTTGAAGATTCTTCAACTTCGGGTGTTCGATCTCGCGATTGACCTGTGCCAGTGTTTCTTCGCCGCTCATCGCCAAGACCGAGTGCCCGAAGCCCACGAACAAGATGATGAATGTCAGGTGACTCAGCCAAGTGCCGTCCAGCCATCCCAGCGAACGATGATCCAGCCTCATCGCTCCTGGGTGAAGAGGATTGGATGGCAGCTGGGACGGAACCTTGAACAGCGTGACCAGACACCACACGATCAGTATCACCACCATAACCGTGGTGATTTTCATTATCTTCAAGGCTTTGTCGCTGCTCTCGTGGATGCCCTGTATGTTCTTCCACCAGAAGTACGACACAACGAGAATGCCGAAAGCAGCAGAAAAACCATTGGGTGGCAAATGGATTGGATGGCCCGCATAGCGACCGATGTCTTCGATGAATCCCGCCAAGTACTGTCCCGCTGAGACTGCACTGATGGGACCGGTCAACACATAATCGAACAGCAACGCCGACACCGAGATTTTTGCCAAGGTGCCGCCCATTGCTTCTTTGACGACGCGGTAAACGCCGCCACGCACGAACATCGCGCTGGACTCGATGTAGAGTGCGCGCACAGCGTAGCTGAAGATCATAACCGCCAGAATGAACCACGGAGCACTCTTGCCGATGTAGTGCTCCGCCTCGCCCCCGGCGTAGTAGGCCGAGGAGGCAAGGTCAGAAAGGACGATAGCGGCCGCGCGCCAGAAGGAGATGAAGCTCAACATTACCGTGGTGGCGATAAAGACCTGGGCACGAGGTCGGCTTGGGAGTGGTGTGGACATCTAAAGCTCTGGCCGGTTTCGGCGCCAGTTCTTAGGCACCGTGCCCCAGTTACTTGCGGTTTCCGACACGCTCATTCGGGGGCGCGAACCGTCAGCACAGGACAGTTGGCCTTGCAGACTATCTCGTATGCCTTGGCCCACGTCGTCTGACGTCGCGATGCGTCTTGAACGCGGTGCAACCCGAGCACAATCAGATTCGCGTTCCAAGCCGTTGCGGTTTCCAAGATTTTCTCTGGAGCCGAACCGAATTCAACCAGGAAAAACGGCTCTGATGCCAGTTGTACGTGCGCGGGAATCAAAGCGTGAAGCCTAGCTAGACATTCGTCTCTCTGACTGACTTTTGCATCGCCGGAGCCCTCACTGCCGTAAGTCACCACATGCAGTAGGGCAAGGGAGGAACGCAGATCTTGCGCGAACGCAATCGCATACCTCACCGCAAACAGAGAATGAGCAGCGAAGCCCGTCGCCGCAAGTATGCGCTCGGCGCCGAATTCCGGATCCTGGCCTGAAATACTCGGACCCAGGGTCATGACGGGGCACGGAGCCTGACGGAATATATTCTCCGCAACCGACCCTAAGATGAGTTTCCGAACACCTGTCCGCCCATGGGTTCCGATCACAACCAGGTCGATTTTTCGCTCGGCAATGAGTTGTGCCAGGACTTTCCAAATATCGCCGGATCGCACGATTAATTCGTGCTCGATGCCGTCCAGACGATTGGCGAGTAGCTGCTTCATGATTTCCTGCTGTCCAGTACGCCACCCGTCCATCAGAGCGCTTTCGGAGCGTGAGGTAACCACGTTTGTCACAAACAATTTCGAGCCGTGGCGGCGTGCAAGTGAGGTCGCATACAGAACCGCCTGCTTGGAGGCATCGGAGAAGTCGGTGGCAACCAACACGTTGTCAAGCTTCAGGTGAAAACTGGAATGGTATGCAGGCATCTGGACGCGCCAGTATATCGTCCCCGCGTCGCGTTGTCCCAGAAGCTTGCGAGGGCGACCGTTTCCTGGCATTCGCGGCGACTGTTCATGAATCGCGGACAATCCGGGAATTATTGCGGGCCAGAAGTCCGGTTCGGGGAAGTCAGACCAGACTTCCCCAACGCCGCTTGTGGATCGAAAGAGGAAGCGCCAAAGGGCTACGGACTCCTTCCGCATTGCACATTCTGAGTCTAGAAGCTCCCCGAATGTCCTCGCTGTGGGATAACACGACGGTTCAATCAGGTAGGCCGAAACGAGCCAGCATTTCGCGCCGGGCTAGGCGATGATGAGGATTCCCGTAAGTTCACCTGCAGTACTTGGGAGGCTGAAGGATTTCTGCAAACCCTACGATTTCGTTCTTGCTCCGGTCGTTCGCGACGGTGACTTCAACCTGGACGAAGAAGCAAACAAGCCTATTCTCGTGACCCGCTTTGAAAAAGCCAGTGAAGAATGGGCCACTGCAACGTACTTTAATGTTCGGACGGGCAAGCCTTGCCGAATCACTGCCGGTGAACCCGGCAGCAAAGGCGCTATTGCTGTGCGTTCCTACCGTTCAGTTCTCAGTGCTTACGTAAACAATGCCGAATCGAAATTCGATGGACCAGACGGAAAGCAATGTTCCAGCTGGACTCGTGGCATCCTCCAGAGGACGCATGTCGTAGCGGGAGAGCATCGATATTGCGGGAAAGAATTCAAGCGAAAGCTGGAGCAGGGTCCGGTGGATCACGAGATCGAGTTCAACTGCAAGGTCTACGAAAACGCGCGCGTGGTGGCCGGCCCCGAGACTCTGCGCCAGTTAGCCAGTCTTTCCGAGCGTCAAATTAGCAAAGGAACGGGAGTCCATCGCGGCACGATCCGGCTAATTCGTCATGGAAAAGGTGTAAAGCGTTCTACATACGACAAGGTAATTAACTTTTTGAGAGAAAACGCACACCCGGCAACGGCTTAAACGAGTGGTTCATGCCCCAAACTTTCTGAGGGTGCACGGTACACGGTGCACGCATCTGAGCAAATGTATGCCCTATCGCGATCCAGCACAAAGAGCAGCGTGGATGCGGGAATTCCGCAAGCGGAAGCGCGCGGGAAAGGCGGGTACGCCCGCGTCGTTGCGATCCGCATCCCCCAGGTTGCCTACACCAGAGCGCTCGCGCGTCTCCCCGAAAACAATCGATAGTTCGGGTCCCCAACCCGCGCCTGCGAACAGCGGGGTCGTGCGAAAGCGTCCCCGCAGCAGCTTCAAAACCGCGCTGCAACTGGCGCGAACGTTTCCTTTCGGGGTCCTCGCCTCTCAAGCATGCCCGTATTGCTATAACACCGGATATAGTTCACCTGGCACACGCTGCACCTATTGTCGAGGTGGAAAAAGATGAAGCGGCGGGAATTGTGACAGTAACGGGCGATTTTTCGACAGTTACCGTCGCGCAGGCGTTTGGAGATCTGTTGGACAATAGGGTCTAGTCCGGAACACATGCCCAATTCTTAGCTTTTTTTACGTGGCGGCGGCGAGGCGAGCACATTCTCGATTTCAGCCAAACGCCTAATCGCGAGCCGAATGACATGACTCATACGGAGTCCCAGTTTGTCTTCCAGACAGGCGATGATCTCGAGATCAGAGTCCGTGAACCGAACGGTTGTGGATTTGAGCTTGTCCTTCCTCGTCACTGTTTCTTTCTACAGCCCCGATGAATTTGTGTCGTTGCTGACGAGCAATGAAGAAACCTGGAGGAGACAGCTAATCGGTATCGACCCGGTATCGTCCCGGTATCGCCTTCGAAGAATTTTCAGTGATTTTCACTGCAACCAACGGACATGATGTAGAAATGTTCGTGCGAGAGAGCGCACCTCCCCCAGTGAGAGCACGCTCCCCATCAGGAGCGTTAGCCCGCGTGCCCAAGGAGGCAAGGTAGCCCGTGGCGGTTCACCACTGCCTTGCCTCCGGAAAATTTACGTAAACCGGCCATGCGGCAATCGCCCCAACATCAGCGGGTTCGCCCTCACAAGCTAGAACTATTCGATACATCTTGGAACGATGACAGAGCGGTTCTAGTGTAGACTCCAGCCCCGACATCCAATATCGACCTCAAGCGCAACGGTGCCAGGCGGAAGATATTTTCCCGTCGCATGAAAAGATTGCTTGTGCACACGACCGAATCGCTGTCGTCTGTCATCCTATTAGTTTTGTGTTCAGCACGCCCGTCAGGAACGGGCTAAAGTTCTCTTGCTAGGCGGAGGCGGATTGGAAAGATCAACATTTCGGGTCTTGGTCGTCGATGATTACGAGCCTTGGCGGGCCTTTGTCGCTTCGACACTTAAAAACCAGTCGAAATTGCGGATCATCGGTGAGGCCAGCGATGGACTTGAAGCGGTTCAGATAGCCCAACAACTACAACCCGATCTTATTCTGTTGGACATCGGACTGCCAACACTCAACGGAATTGAAGCGGCTCGCAGAATCCGGGAGGTTTCCCCGAAGTCCAAAATCCTTTTTGTGAGCGACAACCGTTCCTGGGACATCGCAGAAGAAGGTCTGCGAATCGGTGCAATCGGATATGTCGTAAAGTCGGACGCGGGGGCAGAACTATTGCCGGCCCTAAAGGCCGCACTCGAAGGTAGGCGGTTCCTTAGCGCAGGCTTGGTTAGTCGCAATACTGTCGATTCTTCGAATGAGAGCAATCCCGAAAATTTCTACCTTCAGCAGACCGCAGTGCCAGATCCGGTTGAAGGCGATGTTCGGCCTCACTCCCACGACGCGGTGTTTTACTCTGACGATCGAATGCTTCTCGATAACGTGACCCGGTTTATCGGGGCTGCTCTCAAGGCAGGGGGGTCGGCTATCGTTGTCGCGACCGAGTCACACAGAGAGAGCTTTCTTTCAAGTCTACAGGCCTACGGCGTGGATCTGGGCGCAGCTATTGAGCAGGGCAGATATATCACCCTTGATGCTGCTGACACAACCTCTACATTCGTCGTCGACAGCATGCTCGATACGGCACGGTTTATGGATGGCTTCGGCAACCTCATTCAGAGAGCGCGAAAGGCTGCAAAGACGAGCCACGCCCGCGTTGCCATTTTCGGGGAAGGTGCACATATTCTGTGGAAGCGGGATAACGCACAAGCTGCAATTCAAAACGAAAAGCTCTGCAACAGACTGATCGAAATGTACGACGTGGACATCCTGTGCGGATATTCCCTGGTCGGTGTTGACGAGGGGATCGACTCTAACGTCGTTCAACATATCCGTGAACAGCATTCAGCCGCTTATATCGTGTGAGGACTTTCTCAACTCGCCCGTTGAAAAGCGGTGCCTGTTGCCACATTTCTTGGGTTGGAAAAAAGCGCATAACGCCTGTACACGTACACCTACCCTGCCGCACATTGAGAAGTCTGCGCCGAATCAAACGGGATGCAAACATGGATGGTCGTTCCACCCATCGCCTTCGATTCGATGGAGATCGTCCCGTCGACCAGTCGCACCCGTTCCCGCATGCTGGTGAGGCCTAAACCTTTGCCGAGCATCGCTGGTTCGAGGTCAAATCCCGTCCCTGAATCGCTGACCATGAGATGTACTGCGTGGGAGCGTTCTGCCAGTCGTACTTCAATATGCTTCACCCCACTATGCTTGGCGGCGTTGTGTAAGGCTTCCTGCAGCACTCGGAAGAGGCACACTCCAACTTCTGCCGGTATCCTACTTGAAACATCAGTCTCGAAGTCGATTTCCATGCCCTGCCGCTCGGCAAATTCGTTGCACCAGCTTCGCATTCCTGCAACGACGCCCAGATACTCCAGCTTTGAGGGGTGCAAATCATGCGAGAGGGACTGCACATCTCTGGAGATCTCATCAATTCGCCGTCGGATTTGTTGCACGCGGCTCGCGACGTCCGCGGGATGCGCTTGAAGTTGCCCAAGTTCAATTGCCAGCAACGCCAGTCTTTGGTTGATGTCATCGTGAAGCTCTCTTCCAATCCGGGCGCGTTCCTGCTCCTGCGCATCAATGAGATTGCGAGCCATCAGGCGAAGTGACTCCTGAGTTTGACGCGCCTCCGTCATAAAGGCCGAGACAAACATGAGGGGCAGAACGACCGTACATAACAAGATTTGTAACGCCAGCACATTCTGACGGACGGATGCCGAGGGGAACGGCGCTCGCCCGTGCACCACATACCAAATCGCTGTTACTGAGATGACAAGGAGGCACAGACTCAATCCACCCGAACCGAATCGGGCTGTTGCCCACAGCAATAAAGCAAGAGGAACAAACAGCAGCACTGGAGTAGTCGAGGGTGAAACCGGTTCGAAGCCGAAGACCAAGAACGTAGCCAGCACTGCGCTGAGCCCTAGCAATCCGGCTTCACAATACCGGATAAAACCCGCATTCTTAATCCAACGGCCACCGTTTGACGCGCAGACTACGATAGCGGGAACGATTGTCAGTTCTGCCAGCGCGTTGGTCCAAAAACGCTCTGCCCCGAGCGACAGATACCCACGCCCCCAGCCCGTGAGGACCACGCCGGCAGCATCTAGGAACGAGGTCGCAAGCGGCGCTATCAAGACACCAAACAGAACGAAAATTGAGACTCCCCGCACGCTTTCGAAAGCCGTTCTTGGATTGATCAGCCGTGTGATGCAAAACGCACCGATTAAAGCTTCGCTGGTGTTGGTTAAAAACCAAAAAGCGGCCGTCCAAATCGGTACTCCCGCTTGGTGTTGGGCAGCGAAGTGCGGCGGAACCATTGCGACGACGAGTATCCACCAAACCGTCCGTGGCGATAGTAGAAGCGCAGCAAGAAGAATCGCATTGGGAGGCCAAAAAGCGGAATTCGGCTGACCATTCGGGGTCAAGGCAAAGCCGACGCGAGTCCCGAGATAGAAAACAATTCCTGTTATCACGGCGAATGTCACTGTCTGCAGGTTTCGCTTATAAAGGGACGACTTGCTCACATCGTATGGCGCTACGGGCAGTGGATTCGTCGTCGAGAACAAAGAAGCTACGCTACGACCGACCATGATGGACCTCGCGAACGAAGCGGACAAGGATTGCGACTTTGCGACCAATATTAGTGGGTGTTTTCATTTCGTCAAGAAGAAGCTCACTTCTGTTCCAAAGATAGAAATGATCGATTACACTTCTCCCCCCCGTCCGCCCGCCGCACGTCCGTACGTCGCTCGCGTTCGTCCTCTCTCCGCACGTCGCTCGTCGATCGTCCGCATGATTACTGATCAGTTAATGCCATTTACTCGAACGTTACGGGGTGGGACAATTTTTCCCGTGCTATCCACTACCCCGTCGAACGTTTTGGGGGGTAGTGTATAGCGCCCGAAAAATTGGGCGACCCCGTAACGAATGAGTTAATACTATTAACTGATGAGTAATCGCACGGAAGTGCGACGAGCGTCGTGCGGCGCGCGGGCGGGAGCGTCGTGCGGCGCGCGGACGAGCGACGAGCGACGAGCGGGCGGGTGGAGGGCAGAGGAGGAGGGGAGCGGGCGTGCGTTCGAAGGTGCGGAGACGCAAAGCGCTCTCTCCCCGACTTTCACTGAAGCATTCTATAATCGTGCCATGCCCATATCAGCGAGAAATAAACTGCGCGGAAAAATCGAAGAAATTCAACTTGGCGATGTGATGGCTCATGTTGTAGTACGAGTTGGAGAAAACCTGATTGAGAGCGTCATCACGCGACGAAGTGCCGACGAACTCAAGCTCAAAAAGGGCGATACTGTCGCGGCGGTTGTGAAAGCGACCGAGGTGATGATTCAGAAAGATTGAACCGGGCTACTGCACTTCCACGATTTTCAGAGTCGTGACCTGGCGTACCCACCGCGCCATTCTTTTTTCATCCGGGATCAGGATTCGGTAGGGCCCTTCTTTTTCGCCAAGCGGCTTCCCATCCCGCAGGAATACTAATAAGGTCTGTTTGTTTGTGAAAGCGGGATCGAGCTCCGGCAGAGCAATGACAACCCGATAACCATCGGCGGCCTCAACTAGTAAACAACTGCTCAGTCGCTTCCCCTTCAAGGATTCGCCGAAGGAGACGCCTGCCTTCTCGAGGATGCTCTTCAGCGTTACGCCTTCAAAACCGACAGGCCCGGAGGAATGCTCTGAAGCCGTCACCTTAACATGGGGCAGGCCCTCAATGTCTGTACGACTGAGTACCTGTTTTCCTGCGTCGGCCTGAATTGTCAGTTGTTGGGCATAGAGTGCGGGACCAGCCGCCAGGTAGATCAAGAGCGCCAAGAGCAGGGTCAGTTTTTTCATTTCATACTCTGAGGATCATGACTTCTGTGGACTTAATGAGCGCAGCGGCGGTTTGTCCCGCTTTGAGGTTCATTTCGCGGGCAGAGCGGGCGGTTATGATCGAAGTAATATGCTGATCACCGATGGAGAGAACCACTTCCGCCATGAGCCCGCTAATGCGCACACTATCCACGCGCCCCACCAATTGGTTCCTGCCACTCAAGTTGCGCGTGGCGAGCTTTCGCTCCGGGTTGGTTCGGCCTCTGGTTCGATATAAGAGTCGGTCAATTTCGCTTAGCGGAATCCGGTGGTGGCCTCCAGCAGTCTGAATGCTCCGAATCTTCTTCTTGTAGATCCATTGTTTGATGGTTGGAAAGCTGATGCGAAGCTCTAGTGCGGCTTCCCGCGGCTTGAGCAGTTCTTCGCTTTCCGCTGTGCGTGCGCGTGTTTTGGACTTCCGGAGCACTGGGAGCCGAATCCTACAATCGAAGACGAAGGACGGTCAAAAGAATTCTGTAGACGGTGCGCAAGCTTCGCGGAGCTCCATTGTCGTATGTATCCGCATTGAATTCGACAACGGAACTGCCAATCATATACACTTTTGGGCACTCTGTAGATCACTCCTTTGGGGGAAGCAATGCGTGCGATCCAGCCAGCGCCCAACTTGCAGGAGACTCATGTTCGATCAAATCACAGGGGTTTCTCCTGTTCGGGCGCAACCCACGCCGTGCTCCTCGTGATGGCCGTGCTTGTGCTACTCCCGCGTACCCCCTCGGCAGTTGCACAAGTGTCGGCCAACTTGTCGGGAGTGATCACGGACCCATCAGGCGCGGCGGTGACTGCGGGAACAGTAACCGCCCGCAGCCTGGATACGGGGATTTCACGCTCTACTCCAACCGATCAAAGTGGCCGTTACCGGTTCTATGCGCTGCCGGTCGGACTTTACGAGGTAAGGGTCACAAAGGAGGGATTCGCGGAGGGTATCCGGTCAGGCATTCGGCTGGCAGTCGGGCAGGACGCAAGCGCCGACTTGAGCCTGCGCGTCGGGCGCGTCAATGAGCAAGTGAAGGTTACTGAAGATGCGCCGGTCGTGAACGTAACCACCCAAGACATCTCGGGCCTAGTTGGTGAAAGGCAAGTCAAAGATCTTCCTCTGAACGGACGCAGCTATGACTTGCTCCTCCCCTTGAATCCCGGAATTGTAAATTTCACGTCAGAAAAAACTGGCGGAATCGGTGTCTCCAATTCAACCACGGGCAACAATTTTGCAGTCTCTGGAAACCGCCCACAGCAAAACATATTCATGCTGAACGGCGTTGAATTCACCGGGGCGGCAGAGAACAACATGCAGCCGGGGGGCACCAGTCAAGAGTTGCTGGGCGTCGATGCGGTGCGAGAGTTCAATGTTCTTCGCGACTCTTATGGGGCGGAATATGGGAAGCGTCCCGGCGGGCAAGTGACGATTGTCACGCAATCTGGAACCAAAGAACTCCACGGCACAGCTTACGAATTCCTGCGAAATAACGCTCTGGACGCGCCTAACTACTTTGATCAAGGCTCGGCTCCGCCCTTCCAGCGCGACCAATTTGGCGGAGCGCTCGGCGGCCCTCTCCGTAGCAGCAAGACCTTCCTTTTTGGCAACTACGAAGGATTGCGTCAGCATCTTCACCAGACGTCCGCGGCCTTTGTTCCAGATGCAGCGTCCCGCGCCGCCGCCGTGGCCAGTGTTCAGCCTTTACTCAATCTCTGGCCGGTGGCTCCTGCGAATGCGCCGGATTTCAATGGAATAGCCCAGGCCTTCAGCAGTCCGCTGCAGACGATTCGGGACGATTTCGGCACGGTTCGGTTTGACCACACCATATCGTCGCGAGACTCACTGGCAGCGGTCTACACGATTGATGACGGCGAGGATTTCACCGAAACCATTCTGGATCCTTACAGCTCGGACCGCCTCACGCTGCGTGAACAGGTGCTCAGCATCGATGAAACGCATTCCTTCTCGGCATCCACAGTGAACGTCGTACGGGTCGGGTACTCCCGGGCCGGATACTTCTTCACCGGTCTACCCACTCCAGGAACTCCCGCTACGTCCGTCACTGGCTTCCTGGTAGGGCATCAGGTGGGAGCTGTTGTTGTAGGGGGCAGTGCCGCGTCAAATCCGCAGGCTGCAATAGGCCTCGCAGGCAGCAACAATGGGAGCAACCTTACTATCGCGCGCAATCTGTACACTTTCGAAGATCGCGTGACAATGACCCGCGGACGACATCAGTTCACGTTCGGGGCCTGGTTTCAACCATTTCAGTCGAACGAAACCATCGCACTCAGCCAATATGGCCAGGCGACATTTTCAAGCTTAGCGAATTTTCTCCAAGGCTTGATGTCCAGTTTCCTGTGGGATCCGGCACCGACCCAGATGAATTGGCGTTCGTTATTCGGTGCCTGGTATGCGGAAGACACTCTGCGCGTACGTCCGCGACTGACCCTGTCGCTGGGGTTTAGGGACGAATTCACCACTGGGTGGAACGAAGCGCACCATCGCGCCGCGAACTATACATTCGACAACGGAGTGATCTCAAACACTCCGCGTGTCGGAGGCTCTCTTTTCACTTCGAACCATGCCAAGTTTTTGCCGCAGCCGCGCATCGGACTGGCTTGGAGTCCGTTCTCTGACAAAACCGTGTTCCGGGCCGGATTCGGGATGTATAACGACCTGCAAGACGCGCTGGGCTATCGGACCGACCAAAATGCACCATTTAATCCGGTGTACAGCGTGGGCAGTGCAACGGTGCCGTTTCCTGTGTCGTCCCTGCCAATCGATCCGGCGGCTCCTCGGCCCGCCGGCGCGAAGCTTGTCCCGGGAGGCGTGCAGCCGGACATGAGGACGCCCACGCTCATTTCCTGGTCACTGCGGGTGCAGCAGGAGATTACGCCCAACACGTCCCTGACAATTGGGTACGTTGGAAGTCACGGCTACCATGAGTTGGTGGGCATTGATGCGAACACTCCGTTCCCTGTGATTTGTCCGGCATCGCCATGCCCGGCCGTTTACCCCACCTGGGACCCGAGCCAGTTGACCAGTCCTACGAATTCTCCGGCCATCGGCTTTCCGATCGGCTCGCCGCTCGCGGGGAAACCTGTTCCGGCGGGAATGTACTACATTCCGGCGGGCGCGCCGCGCGCGAATCCGAAGATCGCAAATACCTGGACGTGGTTTTCTCAGGGCATCAGTAACTATCACGCGCTTCAGGTGGATGTGAACCGGCGCTTCAGCCGAGGATTGTCTCTGCGGGGCGTCTACACTTGGTCGAAGGCGCTGGATGATGGGGATTCGCTGAACGCAACCGCGGCCGCCAATGCACCAGGGCTGGTATCAAACCCATTTAATTTGCGTGCCGACTACGGTCCCGCAACTTACGACGTGCGGAACATGGGAGTGATTAACGCCATCTACGAATTGCCGTTCGGGAAGGGACAGCCACTGGCGAGCGATCTACATGGCATGAGCAGCGTTCTCGTGAGTGGTTGGTCGGTGAACAGCATCGTGACACTACAATCAGGGTTTCCCTTCACTCCGCAGCTCAGTTACAACCCATCGAATAACGGCGATACTCGCAATCCAGTGCGGCCGTTCGTAAATCCTGATTTCCACGGGCCGGTCACTCTCGGTAAACCCGCGCAGTGGTTCAGTCCGAAGGCCTTCCTGGCACCGCCTGCGAGCAGCGGTTTCTTTGGCGATTTGGGCCGAGATACCTTGATCGGTCCGGGCTTGGCAACCTGGGATTTCTCCACTTTCAAGACGACCACTCTCCACGAGCGACTGTCTCTTCAGTTCCGAGCTGAGATCTTCAACCTGCTCAACCGGGCGAATTTCAACACGCCGAATCTGATCACGTTTACGTCTTCGGCGACGGGGACAAAAACGTCGGGTACCGCAGGAGCGATCACGAGCACTTCAACAACCTCGCGACAGGTTCAGTTTGGATTGAAGCTGATCTGGTAGTGCCTTCTCACGATCCGTGCCACGGGATTGGGCGGTGTCTGGTCGGAGGCCGTTGCCGTAACCATCGCCATTAACTCCTTGACCGAATCCGAGGTCTTGGGCTCGTTCTTGGGCGTCTGAGCAAACGCCCGCGAGCCGCGCAAGCGCCTGCCAGTGCCTCGGATGCGGACGGCGTCGGCCCGCTTGGATCTGGGTGGCATCTCACGGATTTATGCCTTTGTCTTTCATCAACTGCGCGTAACGATCATCATATAATTCCTTAACCGCGAATGCGGGCAGCAAGGCATTCCATACTTCGTGAATGCGTTGGTTGGTGCGCGCCCCGACGTCGTCGAAGCGAAAGTGAGCCTGTAATTCTGTTACGACGCTGATCAAGATTCCTGCAATCTGAGATATGTGAGTGCTCAATCTTATTGGGTGGACCTCATCTAACTTTGGCGATTGCACTCATTGACCCCGAACATCGGCAAAACAGTTTCCTTCAATCTCACATTTCAAAGGAATTTTAATGGCAGGAATAAGTGCAACTTGTGTAGTCAGGCCCCTTCATCCACTTTCGCCAAATTGTCTTCACATTGGGACTGTCGGCGGAACGCTCCAACTTTTCGCACAGGCCTACGATATCAAAGGCGATTCCGATCGCGCCCGGATTCAATTGGTCGAGCGACAATGCGAGTGTTGCCACGGTGAACAGCTCGGGGTTAGTGACGGGCGTCGCAAATGGAATCTGTAATATCCAAGCACAGGCTGCTGACGCAGACTTGGCCTCCACCAGTACTCCCCTCGGAGTTGCATTGTTGTCGGCCAATTCGATCAGTCTCGCATATGGCAACAGTACAACCTTGTCCTCAGTTGGAGGGTTCCCGACAGCGAATTGGTGTGGAGGGTGTCCAGGCGCTTGCGAAGTCGTGGCGGGAACAATTGTCAATGGTTTCGTCACAAACTCGGCAAACCCGAGCTTGGGATGGAACCCCGGACCGACTGCGACAATCATCACCCCCATCTATCAAGGGCCGATCAGCTTTACGGCTACAGCTCACGTGCCGATCTTTGCGAGTGTTGCGGAATTTATTGCATGGCGACTGCGAACATTACCGGCGTACCAAATTGGAACGGCGCTTAAAATATTCCCGCCTCTAACCCACTTTCCTTGGCGCGTTCTTCGACCTTTGACGAAGTTGTAGGTGTACGCCCGTTCAGTCAGCGGGCTTAGCAAGGGAGAACGACCGGTTTGCTCGCAAGGCCATGTACTTGACGAATTGCGCATGTTTTCGAAGAGCCGCTCGCAGTTCGCAAAGGAGAGATTCCAGCTCAGCTCCTTCTGCGATTCTTACGTGCTCGCAGAGGTCCTGAATCCGTTTGTCGAGTGGATGAATTTCCAAGGGAGTTCCGTGCGGAAGGTAACGGCCACACGGCGGTAGCCGCAATACAGGGACTACTGTAGTGTCGAATCCATCCCTCCCAGTATGGCTGTATTGCCTTCATTAACGGTCCTGTGCATTCTCAGGGGAACCCGTGCCAAAACGCATCCTCATCGCGGACGACCATAAGTCAATGTTGCGCGGCGTGCGCACTATGCTCGAAACGCACCCTGACTGGAGTGTCTGTGGTGAAGCCGTAAACGGGTACGAAGCAATTACGAAAGCCGTCGAACTGAAGCCCGACTTGATCGTTTTGGATTTCGCGATGCCAGACCTAGATGGTTTGCAGACAGCCGATGAAATCCGCAAGCTTCTGCCGGGAGTGCGGATCGTGTTGCATACGATATATGGTGCAGACGTGGTTCTGGAAGCCAACAGACACGGAATCTCCCGAGTGATTCAAAAAGCCAAGTCCGGGGCTTTAGTCTCGGCGGTTGCGGAACTGCTGAACCCTGACCATCAAGGCTGATTGAAAACTAGAGAAATTCGTCATCGTTACGCAGAACCGACCGAACCAGACCCGGCGTCTCGCAACTGTGTTTTGTGACCCTGGATAATCTGAGCGCAGGTTCGAGCGCGTTTAGCGTCGGGATTCAATACTCTCCAGTAAAAGGGACCTGCTCTTCAGCGAGACAGGCCGTCGCCATTAGTTGCTCTGTAGATTTCTGATGACGGCATGCAATCATGGCTTCAGCACGCGTACATGTCCATTCCTGCGGGCTGGCTTTGTATTGGTCCACCGGGTTGGCCTCAGTGTAACTCCGGAATTGATCGACTGAGTCGCCGTCGAGCTAGCCCTTTACGTCCGGGCAATGAATCAGCCTTCATGGTGTTCTTTCGCCAAATGGCTATCGAAGGATGGAGGATTAGTCAGTGTCGATTGAGCAGCTTGTCACCTGCCCGAACGAACATTCATCGAGGAAGGCCGGGCGCATGTCAACGAGCGTATAATTCTCGGCCCGAAAGGAGAAATCGTGCATGTTCTTCCTTCAAGTGAATACCCTCGACAGTTCGGGTAACGAAACACCCGTACACATCAATCCAGAGCATATTCGGTCCATACACGAAGTTTTGAACGGCGCGACAATTACGTTCGGCGATGGAAAGACGCAGGTCGTTCACGAGTCTCCTATGTCTATCCTCAAGAAACTTGAAAACTACAAACTGCCTGGTTAGCAGGAATCATTTAAACAGCCAGGATCGGGGCATTGCATTTTGTCGTGAATCGGCCACAGGCCGTGCCCAGATACAGCGGAGCCTTGCCGCCAAATTGCTGTACGCTTATCGTGCGACCTAAGAATGTCAGCGTCGATGCTCCGATCCAACGTTCTGTTGTGGCGTCTCCAACCTCGTTTGCAAAAACATCTGCCAGAGTCTCCAGCCCTTCGATTGGGATCTTCCGGCCAGCCTTGGATAAACTGAATGGAGAATGGAGAGTCTGATGTCCAGCGAAGTTGAACTACTCAAAGTCCTCTATGCTCGGTTCAACACTCGCGATATAGAGGCTGTGCTCGCGTCGATGCATGAGGACGTCATCTGGGCAAATGGAATGGAAGGTGGGCATGTTCACGGACGGGACGGCGTGCGTAGCTATTGGACGCGCCAATGGGCGATTATCGATCCGCATGTTGAGCCGGTCGAGTTTTCCTCCGGTTCAAACGGAAAAGTCGTCGTCGAAGTCCACCAGATCGTGCGCGACCTTCAGGGGAAGCTACTAGCGGACCAGATGGTCGGGCACATTTTTCAGATCGCGAACGGGCTGGTAAGGCGGTTCGATATTCGAGGAGCGTAGGGCGGGAGCCATTGCTCAAGAGGAGAGTGGCCTATCTCGCGCGCCCGAATCTTCGATGTCTTGAGCAGTGTCGCCATCGATTTGCGCGGCGCACTAAACTGGCGGTACGAACCTTTCGGATTGTTCTTCTAACCGTTTGGTTAGAAATGCGGAGCTTCTGTCTCGACGGCGTTGTAGTTCCTTCTCTCGGTATGCGCAGCGAATCCTTCCCGCAATCAGCAAGTTAGTTGCCGGTGTGCTTGCGAAATCGTCCGCACCGCAGATCTGGCACTCCGCTTGCACAAACACCAGCGAACGAAATTCAAATCAACGGTTGTGGGGTGTGGAGAGCAAGAACGCACGGCACGTCAATCGAGTGTGCGACTCCATCATTCTTGAGCCGGAGGAGGATCTATGAAACGGCAAGCATTCAGTTTAGTTAGCCTACTCACCCTGCTCCTGGTAGCGGGGTCGGCATTCGCACAGACCGTCCATGTGCGCGGGAATATTCCTTTCAACTTCGCGGTTGGGAACAAGACGTTGCCAGCCGGAACTTACGACGTCGGAACGATTGACCACCGTAATAGCAAGATTCTGCTACTCGAGGCGAGAGACGGAAACGCGAGCATGATGGTGGGTAGCAATGCCGCGGAAAATCTCAAGCCTGCGGATAAAACCAAGTTGGTTTTCAATCAGTATGGCAACCGATATTTCCTGTCCCAGATCTGGGTGGCAGGAGAAACCCGCGGACACCAACTCCCGAAGACCAGCCGAGAGAAGGAGACGGCTCGAGACCTGGCGCAGAATCTCACGCAGGGGCGGGTCGAGATCATGGCCAGCCTGCAATAGAGACAAACGACAACATAGCCGACAAAGGGCACATGATGAATAGTGTGCCCTTTTTTCATGGGTGACATCGCTCCAGATGTCGAAGGTTTCGTGGAGCTGTGGACTTTCTACTCTTCGTCTGGTTTTCGAGGCGGCATACGCAATTGAAGATCGACGGGGAGAGAATCGCCCTACTGCTTGTCGTATACCGCTGTGCTCGTGACCTTTTTTCCCTTCGCATCGGTTCCAGTCGTAGTAACCGTGCGGCTTTTGCCATCGGCAGAGACGACGATGCGACCGGTAATTGTGGTCTTCCCGCCTTTCTTCACGTTGACCCCTAACGTACGATCGTCGATCTTTGTGAGTGACCGTGCGTCTGAATTCGGATCACCGGTGACCGGGTAGTCTTTGCCGTCGTATTTGCCGGTCCAGTCGTTATGCGTCGGCTTCCCATCCTTGTCGGTGCCGTCGATCGTGACTTTCACACTGTCGGCAGCGGCCTCGTAGACAACCGTGGAATTCTTTGGCGCCCCAGGGGCGAGCTTCGACTTGGCCTCGTTCAGCTTCCATGTGCCCGTAAATGCGTCATCAGCAAGGCACACTGCTACTCCGACAAAGCACAGCACCAGCGTCAGTACAATCGCTCTTGCTTTCATATTCCCCTCCTGATTGAGAAACGGTTACCGGCCTGATGGGGCGAATTCTAGTAGTCTGTGGCGCACTCTGCAACATCCCACCAGCCAGACCATTGACAGGCCGACACACCGGATGCAAGCTTTACGCAGAAGCTTCGGAGGAGCAAGTTTGATTCGCGCCCCAGTCTCTGGCCGTGAAAGATGTGGCCTGCACGGACCGGTCAAGTCCATCATCGACGAATTCAGCACAACCGCTTTTGATCGAGACGGAAAGATTGTCGAATGGAGCGGGAACACATCGCGCGGACGCGTAGAGCGAAAATACTTTACGACCAAGCTGGAGGGCTAGTCCGTATCTCCGGCAGCGACGGCGATCAAGTCGACGAATTTTGCTTCGACGAACACGGACGAAACCTTCGCACGGCGAGCATTATTCCCTGCGAGGTGATGAGATGCTTGTGACCCTCTTGAAACAAGCTAAAGCGAATACGAGGAAATGCCGGACGCGGTCGCGAAGGTATATCGAAACACTTGTCGCGCGGCCACGTAGAGAGGTACCTGTGGAGAAAATCATCACCTGCACGAAATGCAGGAAGACATTTACGGTTTCTGGCCCCTACAGCAGCGCGAAGCAAGTGCCACAGGGCGTGACGTGTCCTTTTTGCGGAGAGGCCAACGACGTGCTGTGGCCGATGGACACGGCGGTCACTACAATCCCGAAGAACCAAAGCGCCTGAACTGCGGTCGGGGCAACGACGACTAGGTCCCCGTTGCCGGGTTGCGTGCCCCAGAAACGTTCTTCTTAACTCTATCGCCGACATCCCGAGCCTTGCTGGCAATAGCACTTCGGCTTTCTTCTCCGCTGGACGGAGCCGTAAGCATCCCCACTCCCAGGCCGACACCGACACCCGCCGCGAATGTCAAGACATAACGCAAGGTATGGTCCTCTCCCTCAAACTTTCGTCCGACTTCATCGATGTCTTCCTTGACACGTTCTCGCACGGCTTCTGCAGCACGATCCGGCTGTTCCAGAAAATACAAACCCGTTTGGAGAAGCGATTTTAGGAGCTTGTTCATGATTTCCCCTTACCGATTGTGACGTTCGGCTGGTCCAGATGTCGCTCCAGCAGATTCGGTACCGGCACGAAGAATAGGACTTTTCCGGCCAGGGCAGTGCTTGTTCTCGTCTCCCGCTCCAGATTTCCCATCGTCCTTGGTCTGGAATGGCATGGGCAGGTGCAACCGGGCAGACTGCAATCACCATGTCTTGTTTCGTACGTGGCATTTTCTCTGCAAAAGGACGAGATTATAGGAGGCCAGACGCCGAGCGGGTATCCCGGAAAGGAACTCTCGGTTGGTGGTGGCGATGTTTCCGGATAGTGACGCACTATTGTCATGCAATCACCATAGCAACGCAGGATCAGTCTGGCTGCTCAATATTGCTCAAGAAGGCACAGTCGAGCTTGATGCCGACTCGTTGTTCGGTGTGCCCTCAGACTCTTTCCAAAACTGAGCAATTTTGGCCAGACACGAAAAACTCCGCCATCGTAACTTGGATGCATTCACGAGACGGGAATCGAGCGCGACTCGGGTCGCCTCAATCTCTTCCATGTGGCGCAGCCTGGGCGAGCAAGTTTCTAAACTTGCAGCCCCAATACCGCCCTCTGCGCTACATCTTTTTTGAATGCCTCAGAGGGGCCCGTCCCTAGCACTGTTCACTTTTGACCAGTTTTCTGTCTTCGCTGTCACCTATCATGTTTGCCTACCAGCCTTGCCAGCCTTGGAGGAAGCCATGGAAAACTTCGCCGAGTTGATGCAGAGGCTGCTTGAAATCCAGAGTGGCGGAAGACAAAGAAGCCCCGAGCTGATCGCGGAAGATGAGCGATTGGTGGAAGGTCTAAGAAATCTGGCAGTAACGTCAGCGCAATCGGTAAAGCTTGGCCAAAATAGCCGCGCTGAAAAATTGCCATAACCTACTCCAATTCCAGTCGTCGTCAAGTCCTGTCTGGAGGCTCGCGCGGGATGCTGCATTTGCCGCCCCCAGCTAGCAACGGGACGTTCCCCCACGCTCTGCCGTTACAATACAGTATGCAGCATGAAGAAAAACTCGATTTGAGAACGATGGAACGCGTGGGGAAGCAAACCGGGCCTACTTCTAAGGCTGTATCAGGCAGAGCTTGCGAGAGACCCTATCAATCGCGATACCGAATCTTCGCGCAGCAATCTGATCGCTCTGCGTCACACGATCGGGCAGGCGTATGGAGATGCCGAGGCGCGGGATGCTGGCCCGCCGAAAGCAGATGAATAGTCTTCGCGGGCCAGAAATGCAGAGGCTAACCCTTCTTTTGGGCCTTCTTCCACTTTGCCCATCTCGCCCTCTGTGCAGCCGCGATTCTCCTCCGCGCGGATAGCGACATCGTGCGTGTTTTGCGGGCGGTGATTGCAACAACTTTCTGCCCTTTAGCCTTCGCCCAGCGAGCGCGCTGCGCAGCGGCGATCCGCGCCCGACCTGAGGCGGAGATGGCTCTGCCTCTCCGGGTGTTGCTCGCGCCGGTCAGCGCTGAGAGCGCGTTGCCGAGACGTTCGAGTTGAGACGCGAGACGGTTGCGTTCCTGCTGGAGTTGATTCAGGACGGAGTTCAGATTTGTCATGGCAGGGCATTGTACTAGAGAGATTTAAGACGGGCGACAATTCCGCCTTTATTCCGTGGCCATAACCGAGGTTCAATAATGTTCGCACGTTTCCTCCCCGATGCTGGGCACACCGTCCGCTGTGCGCCGCGTCACATCTACTGCCCTGATTCTCATGCTACGCTCCGGTGCGGCTCAGTGTGGCGGAACCGAATGGCGGTCAAGGTTTCGATTACGGGTGTGCTTTCGATGCCTCGCAAGGCAGCGCTGCAATTAATCGAGCGAACCAATGCACATTTCAGTGCTGAAGTCACCTATGACGTTAACTACTTGGTGGCTTCACGGTTCGACACCAACAAAGCGAAACGTGCGGCGAAAATTGGGCATCCGTAATTTCTGAAGCCGAGATGCTCGACTTCATCGCGAAGGGTTTCTTCCCTGAAAACAGCAAGCCAATTCGACCTCACACCTACCCGCCGAACTTTCGGGATGATGAGATTGTGTGGACCGAAGAACTTTCTCCGTCACGTTTATGCTTTCTTGAGTACTCCGACAACGAAGGTACAGTGACGCAGCGTTTCGTCTTGCTCGCTCGCAAAGGTAAAGGTAGCAACGGCCACGAATATCTGGGAGCGTTCGACAACGAGAGACTCAAGACTTTCCGGCTAGATCGCGTCCTAAAACTTGAGGAGTTGTAGCAGGCAGGGGAAACGTAGACGCGGCTGGGTCGGCGGCGGAAGGCGGGAATATCCTTGCCTTTGCGGATCGTGTCTTAAACACTCTTCCGGCCTAGAGCAGTCCTTCGTGAACGCGCCGTCAGTCTTGTACTCAGCTTCTTTGAACGGATGCCCAAACGGTTCCTGTACCGCCCTGAAGAAGACTTCATTGCTGTCACCGGGAGTCGCTTGCTCTTTACTCCACGCTCTATCGCTAGCACTTTCGGATCGTATCGGCGTACATCATCCATCGTGGCAGCCTGAACCATTTTGTCGGCAGCCTTCTCAATCTGCCTCTTGTCCTCGCGAGTGACTCGTCCGTAAAGCTTGCGCCACAGATCAGTGATGGCTAGTTCAATGGCCTTTCTAACTGCGGTAGTCGTGAGCATTCCAACTAGGAAAGCGTCCATGGTCGAACATTAGATAACCGAGCGGGTGGGCGGATCAGTGATGAATGTCACTGGCCTATGGGCGATTCGATACAGCGAGGTCCGACCCCATTCAACGCGACCCTACCGCAGTGCGTGCAGGTCCAAACGCTCCAACGAACAGAATCAGTCTCGATGGCTTGACAAGTGCGCGCGTGAGACTAGAGTAGGCTGGCATGAACGTCAACAGAGCTGTTCTGTATCTCGGCTGTTTCTCCATTGGAGTCATCGCCGGGTTGCGCTCGCTGACGGCACCAGCACTGGTGAGCTGGGCAGCCCATCTCGGGTGGCTTGACCTCAGCCGTTCATGGTTGTCGTTCCTCGGTTCGAGGACCGCAACAATTATACTGTCGCTTCTCGCACTCGCCGAGCTGGTGGCCGACAAGCTGCCGAAAACACCAAAGCGAACCAATCTGGTACCTCTCGTATTCCGGGCGATCACCGGAGGATTCTCCAGCATGGCGATCTGCGCGTCGGCTCATCAGTCACCGATAATCGGCACGTTCGCGGGTGTCCTCGGCAGTATTGCCGGTGCGTTCGCTGGTTATGAGATCCGCCATCGTTTGGTGGAAGCGTTTGGGCTTCCGGACTTTGGCGTGGCGGTGGCGGAAGATCTCGCCGCAGTCGGCGGCGCTTTCCTGATCGTCTCCACTATGTTTTAGGAGCTGGGGCAAGGAGAGAAACGAAAAAGCGGCCCGACTCCGCTCGGAGCCTTGCCGCCCGATTGCGCTGGGGGAGGCGCACAGTTCCTCTCATCAATGCTGCCCTTAGGTTCCTGTTGTGTCGGCGATGGCAGTCACGATTCGCTGTGACGCTCTCTGCGCCGGGGTCAATGAGCGTAATGGCGATGTTTGTGCGCCGGGCTAAACCGGTATGAAGCAGAGGAGGAAGAAGCCTTACAAAGAAGGAGTAGCGATCCACTTTGGCCCCGAGTTTTGCGTTGGGCATCGCGAGGTGCACGGCGAAGCGTAAACAGGGGAATAGGCGGGGTGGGAGATT
>Ga0210410_10001175_pt1 | contig 25077 bp, 19 predicted proteins | sample IncBWC4MmetaG_FD_161058 | JGI IMG/M metagenome (GOLD analysis project Ga0210410, IMG submission 161058) | Forest soil microbial communities from Barre Woods Harvard Forest LTER site, Petersham, Massachusetts, United States - Inc-BW-C-4-M | ecosystem: Environmental > Terrestrial > Soil >... | reverse complement strand
TGCTGATGGGGGCGGTGGTGAATGAGCGGCCGGATCTTTTCCGGGCGGTGCTGTCGCATGTGCCGTTCGTGGATGTGATGAATACGATGCTCGACGCTTCCCTGCCGCTGACGGTGGCCGAGTATGAGGAGTGGGGAAATCCGAATGAGGCGGAGGCGTTTGCGTATATGCGGTCGTACTCGCCGTACGACAATCTGAAGGCCGGGGACTATCCGGCGATGCTGGTGAAGACGAGCCTGAATGACTCGCAGGTGATGTACTGGGAGCCGGCGAAGTACGTGGCCAAGCTGCGGACGCTGAAGAAGAACGATACGCCGCTGCTGCTGCATATCAACATGGATGCGGGGCATGGCGGGGCTAGCGGGCGGTATGACTATTTGAAGGAGATTGCGTTTGATTATGCGTTTCTGCTGAGGGAGCTTGGGGTGGAGGGCTAGCCCTTGGCGGCGAGGTCTTCTTCGATCTTGTCGCCTTCGCCGGGGGCGAGGAAGAGGTTGGTTTCGAGGCCGTGCTGGCGGGTATAGAGGTCGTAGTAGCGGCCGCCTAGCTGGTAGAGGGACTCGTGAGTGCCGCGTTCGACGATGTTGCCCTGCTCGACGACGAGGATCTGGTCGGCGCGGCGAATGGTGGAGAGGCGGTGGGCGATGACGAAGGTGGTGCGGCCCTGCATGAGGTAGCTGAGGCCGTTCTGGATCATGGCCTCGGACTCGGAGTCGAGAGAGCTGGTGGCCTCGTCGAGGATGAGGATGCGGGGGTCGGCGAGGATAGCGCGGGCGATGGAGATGCGCTGACGCTGGCCGCCGGAGAGCTTGACGCCGCGCTCGCCGACGATGGTGTCGTATTGTTCGGGGAAGCGCTCGGCAAATTCGTCTACGCGGGCTATGCGGCAGGCCTCCATCAGTTCCTCCTCGGTGGCCTGGGGGTGGCTGAAGAGGATGTTCTCGCGAATGGTGCCGTCGAAGAGGAAGGTCTCCTGGAGGACGACGCCTAATTGCTGGCGATAGCTGCTGAGACGGATCGTGGCGAGGTCGATGCCGTCGATCAGGACCTGGCCGCCGGTGGCGGTGTGGAAGGCGCAGATCAGCGAGATGATGGTGGACTTGCCGGACCCGGAGGAGCCGACCAGGGCGGTGACGGTGCCAGGTTTCGACTCGAAGCTGATGCCGTGGAGAACGGGTTTCGTCGGCTCGTAGCTGAAGGTGACGTTGTTGAAGGCGACATCGCCGTGGATGGTCGGCAGGATGACGGTGCGGTTCGGCTCGCTGTCCTCTTCGTGTTCACTGAGGATCTCGGTAGTGCGATCGAGGCCGGCGAGCGCTTCAGTGAGCTGGGTGCCGATGGAGACGAGCTGGACGACGGGCGCGACCATGAAGGCGAGCAGCATGGTGTATTCGACGTAACCGCCGACGTCGAGGCGATGTGCCGCGACCTCCTTGGCGCCGAGGTACATGATGAGGGCGCCGACAACTCCGAGGACCATGGTGGAGGAGAGCGTCATGAGCGACTGCGCGGTGATGGAGCTGATGACGTTGTCGAGCAGACGCTTGACACCGGCGGCAAAGACGCGCGCTTCGCTGTCCTCGGCGTGGTAGCCCTTGACGACACGGACGCCGCCGAGCGATTCGGTGAGGCGTCCGGTGACCTCGGCGTTGATTTTGGCGCGCTCGCGGAAGATAGGCCGGATGGTCTTGAAGGCCTTCTGCAGAATGAGGCCGAAGACGACGAGGATACAGAAGGTGAGCAGGGTCATGCGGCCGCTGATGCGAATGAGGATGGCGAAGGCGATGATGGCGGTGAGGATGCCGCCGACGAATTCGAGCAGGCCGGTGCCGACGAGGTTGCGCACGCCTTCAACGTCGGTCATGATGCGGGCGACCAGGGTGCCGGTGCGGTTTTCGTCGTAGAAGGCGACGGGCAGGCGGCCGATGTGGCGTTGGACCTGGGTGCGGAGCTCCGAGATAAGGCGCTGGCCGGCGGTGGAGAGCAGCTGGGTTAGTGTGTAGGAGGTGAAGCCTTGAATAAACGTGGCGGCCGCAACGGCTCCGATGATCTTGGGCAGCAGGTGAAACTGATGCTGGTTCATCACGTTGTTGATGAGGTAACGCGAAGAGACCGGCAGGGCGAAGCTGCAGATGCGATTAATGATGATCAGCAGAAAGCTGCCGAGGAGGAGCCAGAGGCGCGGCTTGACGAGCTTCCAGACCTCGGGCAGGACCTTCTTCAATTTTGGCTTGGGACGCTTTGCGGTGAGGTCGGCTGTTGTGGCTTTGCCGACGCCGCGCGAGGGGCGATCTGCTGATTTCATACCGCCGCCGAATTTGGATGGGCCAAAGGAAGAAGACATTTCTGTACCGATTTTACGCTGGAGGATGCGCTAATCCCCAACGTCTGACGGAAGGTGATGGAGGGGAGATGCGAATTCGCCGCGAAATTCAGCAGTTTGGATGATGCTGCAAGGGGCTGCGATGCAATATCAGGGCTGCCTTTTGCTTGCAGCTCAGGCGAGGCGGCTGCGACGCGCGGCGATGAAGGAACGGACACAGAAGAGGACGTAGAGGAGACTGAAGAGCGCCAGGGCACCTTTTTCGACGACCGCAGCGGGATGCGGGAAGGAGACGCCGCGGGAGAGACGAATGGTGTCGATGGCTGCGGGGATCATGAACAGAAAGACAAGCAGGGCCACGGTGACGGAGATGTGCATCCACAGCATGCGTTTCTTTGAGTTCTCCGTGTTGGCCATGACGCCGAAGAGAACGAAGAGAAGGCCGATGCCTGCGGGGATCAGGGCGGTCGGATGGGCGCTGCCGGTGGAGACGAAGCCGAAGATGCCAAGCAGGATGAGCAGAACGCCGAAGCCGATAGTGAGCCTTGCCATGGTTGTCAGGAACTCCTCGTTGGGTCACTGTCAGGATAACGGATTTGCGAATGCGACGTGCCGGGCGTGGGGATTTGAGACGGTGACAGAAAAATGCCCGGCCGCTCGGACCGGGCATCTTTCAACGTGGAGAGTTATTGTTATCTCCGCGGGCCGCCGTTCATCAGGTGGTCCATGGCTGTTTCATAGCCGCGGCGGAAGCCTTCACGGTAGTCTGCACGGGCGTTTCCGGGAACGTGCGGATGGCGGTACTCATCACGATTGCTGACGTCGGGTCTGCGATGGTTGTCGTAGTCCTTGCGAGCGCCTTCGATACCGTCGTGGAATCCCTCCCGCTGGATTTCGCGAAGTTCCTGTGGTGGCATGTTCCAGTCCCGGTCATGGTCGCGATCATGATCCTGGAACGCCGGAGCGGGCGCAGCGAATGGTTGGGCCATGGCAAAGCCGGACGTTGCCAGAGCAAAAGCGAGTGCTGGAATTGCTAGTCGATTACACATCATTGTGTTGTTCCTCCATGCGTGCTGCGAAACAAAGCGAAAAAAGAAAGCGAAACAATCGAACACTAGTAAGTCAGATGATTGAATCTGACCTCTTGTTGTCCACAGATCTGCTGTGCCGACTAAGCGGCTTTTTTTCTGATAGCTGCGGGGAGGCGTTTCTTCAACTTTCTGCGGCTCAGGCGATGGCGGCCTTGCGGATGGCGGCGAGGACTTCCTTTGGGTCCCAGTCGTTGGTGGGGTACCAGGCGATGATTTTGCCGTCTTTGCCGATGAGGATGGTCGAGAGGGAGTGGGTGAGGGATTTGCTGTCGCCAGGGGTGACGCCGACGTTGAAGAATTGTGTAACCGCGGGGAGATCTTTTTCGGTGGGCGCGGCGAAGTCCCAGTGGAGGAACTTTTCGTTGGTGTAATTGCCGGTGTAGGCGCCACCGTAGCTGCGGAGGACTTTGGGCGTGTCGTAGGCGGGGTCAAAGCTGACGCTGAGGAGGTGAGTCTGGTTGTAGAGCGCGGGGTCGGCGGCGAGGGCGTGGTCGATGTCGGCGAAGTTGCGGCTCATGCGGGGGCAGAAGTCGGCGAGCTGGCAACGAGTGTAGATGAAGGTCATCAGGACGAGCTTACCCTTGAACTGATCGAGGTGGATGGTGCGGTCGCTCTGGTTGATGAGGTGGAAGTTGGGGACGGGGTCGCCGGCGGCGGGGACGTGGTAGGAGATTGGTGGTTTGTAGTCGGGACGGGCCTGGGAGATGACGACGATGTTGTCGAGCTGGACGTTGGTGTAGCTGTCGCCATCCTTGTCGGCGAGGACCTTTGCGGTGATGCGGTCGCCGGGGTGGAGTTCGCTCGCGACGCTGGGGTCTTTGAGCTTGTAGTCCATGGTCATGGCTTCCATGAAGCCGGGAACATCCTCGCCGTCGAGAGTGATGTGATTGCCGCTGGCAGCAACGACTTTGCCGCGAATGGTGAAGGTCTTCTGTTGCGACGTGGAGTTTGAGGGGGACGATGCGTTTTGACGGCAGCCGGTGAATCCGATCAGCAGGGCGATAGAGACGAGGAGAAATAAAGGCTTGCGAGACACGAAGGAAACTCCTGCCTCCATGATAATGGCTGGTACGTAAGTTTGCGGCGGGGGTCGGGTTAGTGGAACGAGGCAGAGCAGTTGCTCCTTCTTTGGGACTGATGCACTTTGGGCTGGTGCTTGCGGGGCTGGGGACGGCGCTGCTGGGGCCGATTCTGCCGTTGCTGGCGCGGCAGTGGGGGATGCTGGATTCGCAGAGTGGCCTGTTGATGATGGCGAAGTTCTGCGGGGCATTTCTGGGCGGGGTTACGGTCTCGGGTAAGCTGCGGTGGAGTCTGCTCGCTGGCATGATGGCGGGTGCGGTGGGGTTCGGCGGGTTTGCCGTTGCGCCGTCGATGAGTGTGGGGTGTGTGTGCTTGTTTGTTGGCGGGTATGGTTTGGGGCAGATCATTACGTCGGTGAATATTCTGGCGGGGCGAAGGTTTACAGCGCATCGCGGATCGGCGCTGTCGATGCTGAATTTTTCTTTCAGTCTGGGGGCGATGTTATCGGCGCTGCTGGCGGCGTGGCTGCTGCCGCGGTTTGCGCTGCGAGGGCTGCTTGAGGGGTTTGCGATGTTGTTCGCGGTTGGGGTGGTCGCGCTGATTGCGCAGATGCGAGGGAATGGGGAGAGCGCAGAGGCGTTCGATAGAGCGGCGGTAGAGGCAGAACCGCTGGTCGGGTTGAGTGGGCGCGCGTATATGTACTTTGCGGCGCTGCTGGTGTTGTATGGAGGGCTGGAGACTTGCCTGAGCGGTTGGCTGACGACGTTTGCGCTGCGCTATGGGGATAAGACGCTGGTGGTGAGCGAGTACACGACCTTGCTGCTGTGGATGTCGCTCACCTTCGGGCGGGCGGGCGCTTCTGCGGTAATGCTGCGAATTGGCGAGAAGACAGTGCAGCGATGGGGGCTGGGACTAGCGGCGGTGTTTACTGCAGCGCTGGCGATGGCGCACTCGGCGGTGATGATCGCGGGATTCGCGGTGCTGCTTGGGTTGAGCCTGGCGCCGTTCTTTCCGGCTACCTGGGCGCTGTTGATGGCGGAGCGTCCGACGGCACGGCAGGCGGGGATTGTGCTGGCAGTGTCGGGGCTGGGGGCTGCGGCGTTGCCGTGGTTGATGGGAGTGGTATCGACGCAAGCGGGTTCGCTGCAGGTGGCGCTGGCGCTGCCGTTCGCCGCGGCGCTGGCGCTGTTGGGGATGAGTTTGTTTCGGCAGAGAACGCCGGCAATAGCGGACTGATTTTCCAACGACAGCGGGCGTATAACCGAGGGATGGATGGTGTGGAGTTGCTGCCGGTAGAGATTGTGGATGCTCTGGAGCGGGGCGCGACGGTGGTGACGGGAAACCAGCGGGCAGCGCGGTCTCTGCGGCGAGGGTTCGATCAGCGGAATAAGGAGCGGGGGCTTGCGAGTTGGGCGCCACCGAAGGTGATGGCATGGGATGGGTGGATGGCGGCGCTGTGGCAGGGATTACTGATTGAAGGACGTGCCACGCAGATGCTGCTGAACCGGACGCAGGAGCATGTGGTGTGGCGGACGATTCTGGAGGCGGATGAGGAGTTGGCGAGTCTGCGGACGGTAGAGTCGCTGGCGGAGATCGCGGCGGACGCATGGCGGCTGGTTTGCAGGTTTGAAGGGCAACGACGGCTGCGTGGTGCGGATGGGAGCGCGGATACACGGGCGTTTCTGCGGTGGGCGCGGACGTTCGAACGGCTTTGCCAGGCCGAAAGATTTCTGGCTCAGTCGCAGTTGGAAGAGGCGTTGCGCAGCGCTCTGGACAACGGTCTGGTGGGATTGCCGGTGGGTGGGGTTGTGCTGGTCGGGTTTGATGGGATGACGCCGGCGCAGGCGAAGCTGGTTGAGGCGTTGCGTTCCGCTGGAGTTGAGGTAGAGGAGTTGCGGCCGGCAGTGGAAGCTGCTCGGCGGATGTTGATGGAGGCCGACGATGAGCAGGAGGAGTTGCGCGTTGCGGCGCGGTGGGTGCGGAAGTTTTTAGAGGAGCAGCCGGGAGCGAAGGTCGCAGTGATTGTGCCGGGACTGGAGACAGAGCGGCGGGAGATCGATCGGGTGTTTCGCGAGGTGCTGGCGCCGGAGCTTGAGGATATCCGTGCGGGGAATGAGGTGGGGCCTTACGAGTTTTCGCTGGGAGTTACTCTGGCCGAGACACCGATGGTCGCTACGGCTCTGAACCTGCTGCGATGGGCAGTGGCGGCGTTGCCGCTGGAGCGGGTGAGCGGCTTGCTGCTGTCGCGTTATTTTGCGTTGACGAGCGAGGAGCGGGGCGTGCGCGCGGAGTTCGATGCCTTTGAGTTGCGCAAGGCGCGGATGCTTCGGCCGGAGATTTCGCTGGAGGGGCTGTTCGATGCGGTGAGTGGATCGAAGCGGAAGGGGAAGCTCTCTCGGTTGTCGGGTGCGCTCCGGGCGATGCGGGTCGTCGCGAATCGTTTGCAAGGCATGACCGCTCGTGCGCACGCGGAGTGGGCGGAGGGAATGCGGGAGTTGCTGGAGGTTGCGGGCTGGGGTTCCGCAGCGGGAGAGACAAGCGTTGAATTTCAGACGCGGCGCAAGTGGGAGAGTGCGCTTGATGAGTTGGCTACGCTGGACTTCGATGGAGTGCAGGTTGAATTTGCTCAGGCGTTGGAGGGGCTGGAGAGAATTGCGCGGCAGACGACGTTTGCGCCGGAGTCGCGTGATGCGCCAGTGCAGGTGATGGGGCCGCTGGAGGCCGCGGGCGGACGCTTTGATGCGGTGTGGTTTTTGAGAGCGGGGGATTTGAGCTGGCCTGCTGCTGCGAATGCGAGTCCGCTGCTGCCGTGGGCGATGCAGCGAGAGCTTGGAATGCCGGGGGTTGATGCGGCTCGGGATGCAGAGCAGGCCCGGCGAGTGACGGAGCGCGTGGCGGCGAGCGCCGGGACGGTGGTGTTCAGCTATGCGAAGGAGTCGGCGGAGGGGCGGCAGAGGGCTTCGCAGGTGTTGGAGGGCCTGGCGCTGGAAGAGATTGCAGCGGCGGAGTTGCTCGCGCCGGAGAGCGCTCGCGTAATCGTCGATCTGGAAGAGGTGGCGGACGATGTGGCGGTGGCGACGCTGCCGGATCGCGTGATACGCGGGGGAGCGGCAGTGCTTCAGTCGCAGGCGGCCTGTGGATTCCGGGCGTTTGCGGAGCACCGGCTGGGATCGACGGAGTTGGAGAGCGTGGAGCTGGGGATGGATGCGCTCGAGAGTGGAATCGTCGTGCATAGCGTGATGGAGATCTTCTGGGGGCAGGTGAAGACGCAGGATGCGCTGCGCGAGATGACATTGTTCGAGCGAGAGGAAGTGCTGGACGTCGCCATCGGCGAAGGTCTGAGAAAGATCGCACAGCTGAGCTCATCGGAGTGGGACGACGCCTATGTGACGATGCAGCGAGAACGTCTGCGGCGGTTACTGCGCCCGTGGCTTGAGCACGAGTTGGCGCGACCGAAGTTCTCAGTGAAGCAACGCGAGGAGAAAGCAAGCGACGTACAGATCGGGCCGCTGCATCTGAATCTGCGCATCGACCGCGTGGATGAGACGGAAGGCGGAGAGTTGGTGATCGACTACAAGACGGGGCGCGTGTCGACGAGCGACTGGTTGTCGGAGAGGCCGGATGCTCCGCAGCTTCCGTTGTACGCGGTGGTGTCGGATGCGGCGCGGCTGGGCGGTGTGGCGTTTGCGCGGCTTCGGGTGGGCAAGGAGATGGGGTGGAAGGGATTTGTCGCGGGAGATGGCGTGCTGTTGAAGCCCGATAGATTGAAGACCGAGAGCTTTGCAACACAGGTGGAAGAGTGGCGAGAGGTATTGACGAAACTGGCGGAGCAGTTCGCGGCGGGGGAGGCGGGGGTGCGGCCGAAGAGCTATCCGAAGACGTGCGCGTACTGCGGGCAGAGGCTGCTGTGCCGGGTGGTCGGGGAAAATCTTGAAGAGACGGAAGACGAGGGAGAGATGGGGGATTCTCCGGGGGTGAGCGGTGGGTGAGCTGTTCCTTTTTCCTGATCTGACTTCGAAGAAGAGCGATACGGCGGCGGCGCAGGATGGTGCTTCGTTAGATTCGCAGGCGCGCGAGGACGCGCTGGACGTGCGGCGATCGTGGATCGTGGAGGCGCCAGCTGGCTCGGGTAAGACGGGTCTGCTGATCCAGCGGTATCTGAAACTGCTGGGACAAGAGGGCGTGACGGAGCCGGAGCAGGTGCTGGCGATCACGTTTACAAAAAAGGCGACGCAGGAGATTCGGGAACGAATCCTCGAAGAGCTGGAGGCTGCTACGGAGGGAGCTCCACTGAAGCGTGAGGCGAAGTTTGAGCGCACGACGCGGGAGTTGGCCGCGGCGGTGTTGCGACGGGATGAGGCGCTGGGGTGGGGACTGTTGGACAGGCCGCGACGGCTGCGGGTGCAGACGATCGATTCCGTGTGCGCGGAGATTGCGCGATCGCTGCCTGTGCTTTCGGGAACCGGCGGAGGGCTGGCGCCGGTGGACGATGCGGCACCGCTGTATCGCGAAGCGGCGCGACGGACGCTGATGCAATTGGGAGGCAACGATGCGGTGCTCGATGAGTCGCTGACGAAGCTTCTGCTGCATCGCGATGGAAGCCTGGGTGACTGCGAGCGGCTGATTGCTGAGATGCTGCAGCGGCGAGAGCAGTGGGCTGAGTTCGTGCCGCTTCGGGGTGAAGAGCTTACGGAGGAGTATCTCGATGGTGTAGTGCGCCCACGGCTGGAGAGGGCGTTGGAGATCGCGATCTGCACTGCTCTGACTCGGCTGGAGCAGGCGATGCCTGCGAAGATACTGCGGGATCTCGCGGAGACTGCTCGCTCTATGAGCAGGACTGCGGGGAGCGGAAGCGCAGGCGCGGAGGAGGAGCCTTCGCCGATTGCAATCTGCGCGGACAGGATCAACCTTCCTTCGGCCAACGCTGATGATCTTGCTCACTGGCGCGCTTTGATTCATCTTTTGGTGACGCCGACGAAGAGAACATGGCGGAAGATGCTTGGAGAAAAAACGCTGGGCTTTCCGCTGCCGAAGTATGAGAAGGAACGGCTGAAAGAGATTATCGATGCGCTGCGTCATGACGATTATCTGCAGGCTGTCATTGCGAGTGTGGACATCCTGCCACCGGTGAAGTATCCGCAGGAGCAGTGGGAGCAGGCGAAGGCGCTGTTCCGAGTACTGCGGCGGGCGCTGGCAGAGCTGCAGGTGGTGTTTGCGGAGGGCGGCGAGTGCGACTTCACCGAGCTGACGTTGCTGGCCAAGCATGCGCTGGATGCGGGCGGCGCGAGTGAGATGACGGCGGTGACGGGAATGCGGCTGGAGCATCTGCTGGTGGATGAGATGCAGGACACCTCGACGAGCCACTACGAGGTAATTCAGTTGCTGACGCAGGGCTGGGATGGAGCGAGCCAGACGGCGTTCCTGGTGGGCGATCCGAAGCAGTCGATTTACATGTTCCGGCAGGCGCGGGTGGAGCTGTTTCTGCGCACAATGGAGACGAAGCGATTGGGAGAGCTGCCGCTGGGATGTCTGCGGCTGACGGCGAACTTTCGTTCGCAAGAAGCGTTGGTCGAGGCATTCAATGAAGATTTCGAACTGCTGTTTCCGATGGCGAGGAGCGGAGCTAACGACGGCGAGGTTGCGTTTGTGAAGGCTGTCGCCGTGCGACCTGTGACCGAATTGGAGAATGGGGCAGAGGCGATTCGCTGGCATACGAATGCTCTGCCTGTCAGGCTCCGCCCAGAGGAGAAACAACGGACCATACGGCAACAACGGCGGCGAGATGCGGCGACGGTACGGGAGGTAGTGGAGCAATGGAGAGCGACTCCGCTGCCGGAGGGGAGGACAGCGCCGTGGCGGGTGGCGGTGCTGGTGCGGAATCGGAATCATCTTGCGGACATTGTGAGTGAGTTGAAGGGTGGAGACGGACGTGCGGCGATTCCCTACCGTGCCGTCGACATCGAAGAGCTGGGAGAGAGACAGGAGGTGCTGGACCTGCTCGCGTTGACGCGTGCGCTGCGGCATCCTGCGGATCGCGTGGCGTGGCTCGCGGTGCTGCGTGCTCCGTGGTGCGGGATGGGGCTGGCGGATCTGCATGTGCTGACGGGAGCCGATGATCTCGAGTGGAGAGAACGGAGTATGTGGGAGGCAGTCAAGGAGCGGGGAGAGTTTTTGAGTGCGGATGGTGTGGCTCGGCTGGAGCGGTTGTGGCCCGTGATGGAGGCGGCGGAACAACAGCGCGGGCGACTCTCGACGGCGACGTGGGTGGAACGGACCTGGCGGACGCTGGGTGGAAACGCTTATCTGACGGCGGAGGAGATGGAAAATGCGCGGCGGTATCTGCAACTGCTCGATGCGATGGAGGAGGAATCCGGCCAGGTGGATTTGGGGCAGCTGGAGCAGAGGATGAAGAAGCTGTACGCGGAGAGCCCGATGCGCGCCGATGCGGTGGAGTTGGTGACGATCCACAAGGCGAAGGGGCTGGAGTGGGATGTGGTGCTGGTTCCCGGACTGGAGCGGCTGACGCAGGGCGATGCGCCGTCGCTGCTGACGTGGGAGGAGATGGATGCAGCGGCGGATGATGCAGCGCATGTGATGCTTGCGCCGATCGAGGGAAAGGGTGAAGAGTCGCGCGAACTGAACGCGTGGCTGAAAGGAATGCAGAGGGCACGCAAGGCGGCGGAGCGAAGACGGCTTTTCTATGTGGCGTGTACGCGGGCGCGGGAGGCGCTCCACCTCTTTGCTGCGCCGGAGACGAAGAAGGATGGCGAGATCAGCCGGAGAGCCGGGAGTTTGCTGGAAGCGGCGTGGCCTGCGGCGAAGAGTCACCTCGCGGAGGCGGCGTCGATTCCGGCAAACGTGGCGAAGATGTTTGTCCGGTCGCTGTTTCCGGCGGCTCAGGAAGATCAGTTCGTTGGCGAATTGGCGGCGGCCGCGGACGAACAGGCGCAGCCGGCGATGCTGCGGCGGCTGCCATTGGGGTTTGCGCCGGAGCAGCGTTTTGCGGTGGAGGGCAAGCTCTCGTATGGGGACGCGGCGATGGCACCGGCACATTTTGAGCGGCCGGAAGGATCGTTTGAAGCGCGGGCTTTTGGCAATGCAGTGCATGCGTTTGCGGAGATGCTGACGAAGCGGCTTGCGGATGGGACTGATGTCGATGCGCTGCTGCGGGAGGTTGCGGGATGGACGCCACGGATTGCTACAGTGTTGCGAGGGGATGGGTTGGCGCCGGCGGTTGTCGATCGGCTGGTAGCGCGAGTAAAGACGGCGCTCGCCAATATGCTGAAGGATGCTGAGGGGTTGTGGGTTCTTTCGCCGCATGAGGATGCGAGGAGTGAGCTTGCGTTGACTTCGTGGGGCGAGACGCGCAGCAGCGTGCGACTGGACCGGGTGTTTCTTGCCGGGCCGAGGCCGCTCGATGCGGGGAAGGATTGTCTCTGGATCATCGACTATAAAACAGCCACGCATGGACGCGAGAGTCTAGACGACTTTTTGGCGGAAGAGCAGCGGAAGTATGGGGCGCAGATGGAGGCTTATGCGCGAATGATGCAAGATCGCGTTGAGGCGGGAAAGCTGCGCGTGGGGTTGTATTACCCGATGCTGCCGAGGCTGGTCTGGTGGGAGCCGGAGATGAAGCCAGCGGATGCCGACGACTAGGCGTTGGTCGTGTTGTGGCGGACGTCCGCGCCGCGAACCCAGAAGATGACGTCTTCGGCGATGTTGGTGGCGTGGTCGCCGACGCGCTCTAGATTGCGGGAGATGATGAGCGCGTTGAGAGACTGCGGAGTGAGCTCGGGCTTCTCTTTGATCAACGAGCTGAGCGCGTAGAAGGCGGCGTCGTTCATCTCGTCGACCTGGTCGTCGAGGAGCAGGACGGATTTGGCGAGGTCGGCATCGGCTTCGATGAAGGCCTGGAGCGCTTTGCGGACCATTGCGGAGGCGAGGGAGGCGAGCTTGGGAATGTCGACGGGGAGGTCGATGTTGGCGAAGGCGCCCATCTCGCGGACACGAACGGCGATGTTGACGGCCTGGTCGCCGACGCGCTCGAGGTCGGCATTGATGCGGATGACCGAGAGGATGAAACGAAGGTCGATGGCCATGGGCTGCTCCATGGCGAGAAGGTCGAGTGCCATCTGGTCGATCTCGCGCTCGAGGCGGTTGATCGATGGCTCGGCGCGGAAGACCAGTTCGCAGATGGAGAGGTCGCGGGTGCGGTAGGCCTCGATGGAGCGCTGGATGGCCTGCTCGGCCATGCCGGCCATGACGAGCAATTTCTCTTTGAGGTCGTCGAGGTTCTGGTGAAATTTAACACGCATCAGCCAAATCTCCCGGTGATATAGTCTTCCGTCCGCTTGTCCTTCGGATTGGTGAAGATCTTGTGGGTGGAATCGAACTCGACCATTTTACCGTTGAGGAAGAAGCCGGTGTTTTCTGCGACGCGGGCGGCCTGCTGCATGTTATGGGTCACGATGACGATGGTGTACTGGGACTTGAGCTGGAAGATGAGGTCTTCGATCTTCGAGGTGGAGACGGGGTCGAGCGCGGAGGCGGGCTCGTCCATGAGGAGAACCTCGGGGTCGACGGCGAGGGCGCGGGCGATGCACATGCGCTGCTGCTGGCCGCCGGAGAGCGAGGCTCCGGATTTTTTCTTCAGGTCATCCTTGACCTCTTCCCAGAGAGCGGCCTGCTTGAGCGAACGCTCGACTGTTTCGTCGAGGATGCGGCGGTTGCGGAAGCCGTTGAGCTTGAGGCCGCTGACGACGTTGTCGTAGATCGACATCGTAGGGAAAGGATTGGGGCGCTGGAAGACCATGCCGACGCGGCGGCGGATCTCAACGGGAGAGGCCTCCTTGTAGATGTCGATCTCGCCCATCTTAACGATGCCGGTGGCGCGGGCGATGGGGTTGGTCTCGTGCATGCGATTGAGGGAACGCACGAAGGTGGATTTGCCGCAGCCGGAGGGGCCGATGAGCGCGGTAGCGTGGTTCGCGGGGATGTGCAGGTTGATGTCCTGCAGGGTGTGATTGGTCCCGTACCACGCGTTCAAATCCTCAACTAAAATGCCGACTCCCACTAGCTTCCCCCCTTGAGTACGCCGCGGTTGGCAAAGATGCGGACGAGCGTGACGGATACCATGATCATAGCGATAAGAACGAGCGAACCTGCCCAGGCGAGGCGATGCCACTCGTCGTAGGGCGAGATAGCGTAGACGTAGATCTGCAGCGGCAGCGCGGCGATGGGTTCGTTGAGCTTGAGGCTCCAGAACTGGTTGCCGAAGGCGGTGAAGAGCAACGGCGCAGTCTCTCCGGCGACGCGGGCGAAGGCGAGCATGCAGCCGGTGATGATGCCGGGGGAGGCCGTACGCAGGCTGACCGAGATGGCAGTGCGCCACTTGGGGACGCCGAGGCCGAGGGCGGCTTCGCGAATCGCGTGAGGGACCGTGGCAAGCATCTCTTCGGTGGTGCGTGTGATGGTGGGGATCATCATGATGGCTAGGGCAACGCCTCCGGCCACCGCGGAGAAGTGCCTCCCTTTTACCAGGAGGGTGAAGACGGAGATGCCCATCACGATGGACGGGACGCCATTGAGCACGTCGGCGGTAAAACGGACTGCGGTGGCAAACGGCTTGCCGCGGCCAAACTCCGAGAGATAGACGCCGGCGGCGATGCCGATGGGAATGCCCATGAGACTGGCGAGCGCCAGGATGATGCCTGAGCCGACGATGGAGTTCGCCATGCCTCCGCCCGACTCACCGACAGGAGCCGGGGCGTGGGTGAAGAAGGCGAGATTGAGCGAGCTTGCCCCTTTGTAGACGAGGTAGAACAGGATCGCGATCAGCGGAAGGATAACGATAATTGTCGCGAGCACAGACAGGCTGCTGACGAAGTAGTTGGTCGCGGTGCGGCGGGCGTTGTTTATCCGCATGGACCTGGTTTGAAAGTCCATCGGCCTGGGTTGGTTATTGAAAGGTTGAGTAGCCATGTCAGTGCACCCGGGCCGGAGCGCCGCGTGTAACGGCCCATACCATGAGACGAGCGATGGCGTTGACGACGATGGTGACGAGGAAGAGCGCAAGGCCGATCTCGATGAGCGCGCTGAGGTAGATGTCGCTGGTGGCCTCGGAGAACTCTCCTGCAATGACGCTCGCGAGGGTGTTGGCGGGAGCGAAGAGGGATTTGCCGATGTCGGGATGATTGCCGATGACCATCGTGACCGCCATGGTTTCGCCGAGCGCGCGGCCGAGGCCAAGCATAATGGCGCCGACGATGCCGATGCGCGAGTTGCGCAGGACGCCGATACGGATCATCTCCCAGCGCGTGGCGCCGAGCGCGAGCACGGCCTCACGTTGGCTGTTTGGCACGGCCGTCATGATGTCGCGGGTCAAGGAGGAGATGATGGGGAGAATCATGATGGCGAGGATGATGCTCGCCGTGAGCAGACCGACGCCGAAGTTCGGGCCGCTGAAGAAGCCGGTCCAGCCCAGGGTCTTCACGAGGAAGGGACCGATCGGGTCGCGCATCAGTGGCACGAGGACGAAGACCGCCCAGAGGCCGTAGACGACGCTGGGGATGGCGGCCAGCAACTCGGTAAGAAAAGAGATGGGGGCGCGGAGCGGGCGCGGACAGAGCTCAGTAAGGAAGACGGCTACTCCAAGCGCCAGCGGGACCGCCATACACAAGGCAAGCAGTGACGTGGCAAGAGTGCCGAAGATAAATGGCAGCGCGCCAAAGTCGCCAGAGACCGGATCCCACGCCGAGCGAGTGAAGAACTTCCAGCCGAAGGCGACCAGACTGGGGCGCGAGTGAATGACCAGAATGCCGAAGATGAAGAGAACGATTGCGAAGATGCTGCAGGCGCAGATGAGCATGACTGCGGCAAAGCTGTTGTCGGCCAAGCGGCCGCTTCCCCGCTTGCTGAGAAAGTCGCGGATGGGAGAAGGGGCTGTGCCCACTGCAGCCGATGCAGGCTCCGCAGAGTAGACCGCAGGCGCATCGGGCAGAGTAGGAGACATGGATTGTGACGGCCTGGGATCTCGTTCGTCAGTCATACGGGTAGAGGACGCAATGCTGTTCGTTCTGTCGGTCTGGTTCCTGGTGCCGATTGTATCGAGTCAATGCTCGTTCAACGCTCTTCGACCGGTAGAAAACGTGCCGCACGGATTTGCGATGCCTTGAAATCCGTGCGGTAGTGCGTGCTATTTGATGGAGGCTACGCTCTTGCGAACCATGTCCTGCACCTGCTTCGGCAGCGGAGCATAGCTCAAGGAAGCAGCCTCGGACTGGCCGTGATCGAGCATCCAGTTCATGAACCCAACCAGGGCCTTCGTCTTCGAAGCATCGCTGGCGTGGGTAGGAATCAGCAGCCAGGTGAAGCTGGAGATCGGGTAGGATTCAGGACCGGCAGCGTTGGTAATGGAGATGCGGTAGTCGGCGGGCATCGCCTTAGCTGCGGCTGCGGCGGCGGCAGTAACACCGTCCGTGCTCGCCTTCACGAACTTGCCCGACGCGTTCTTCACTGTGCCAAAGGACATCTTGTTCTGCTCGGCGTAGATCAACTCGACATAGCCAAAGGAGTTAGGCGACTGGCGAACCATGCCGGCAACGCCTTCATTTCCCTTTTGGCCTATGCCTGTAGGCCACTTCACCGCGGCTCCGGCGCCGACCTTGCTCTTGAAATCCGCGTTGACCTTGGACAGGAAGTCCGTAAAGATGAAGGTCGTTCCGCTGCCTTCAGAACGATAGACCGGCAGAATCGCATTGTTTGGAAGGTTGACGCCGGGATTGTCCTTGGCGATACGGGGGTCGTTCCAGGTCGAGATCTTACCCAGGTAGATGTCTGCGATCACGTCACCGGAGAAGTTCAGCTCCTTGCTCACGCCGGGAATGTTGTAGACCGGAACGACAGCGCCCAGAACCGTAGGAAGAGCGATCACCTTGACCTTGGCTGCGGCAAGCTGTTCATTGGTCATGGTGACGTCGCTGGCGCCGAAATCGACAGTGCCTTCGGTGACCTGCCGGATACCACCACCCGAGCCGATGGGCTGGTAGTTGATCTGCACGCTGGAGTTCTGCTGCTTGTACTCGTTAAACCACTTGGAGTAGATGGGGTAGGGGAAGGTCGCTCCTGCCCCGTTGAGATTTTGCGCGTTGGCTCCCACGGTTACGAGCGCCAGTACGCCTGCTGCGATAAATTTCAGATTCACAATTCCCCCTCGGTTAAAATGCATCGATTCTGCAATCAGTCCTTACATCACAGTATTGAGTGTGAGGGGGAATTGTTACGGGGAGGTTACACGGGGGTGAAAACGGCATTATTCGATGGAAGATAGGGCTTTTGGCAGGGTAAAGATGAAGTTGCTGCCGGCGTTGAGCTCGCTTTCGGCGCGAATGGAGCCGCCGTGGGTCTGCACCATGTGTCGTGCAATGGCAAGGCCCAGGCCGGTACCGCCGGACTCCCGGGAGCGGGCTTTGTCGACCCGGTAGAAGCGCTCGAAGATGCGGTTGAGGTGTTCGGAGGCGATGCCGGGGCCGAAGTCGCGTACGCTGAACTCGACGACGCCGGGACCAAAGCCGTCGGTCTCCGAGACTTCGCGTGCGCTGATGAGAATTCTGCAGTACGGCTCGTTGCGAGCCTGACCGTACTTGATGCCATTTTCGATGAGGTTGCTGAGGACCTGGAGGATGGCGTCGGTGTCGGCGACGACCTCGGCGGTGGTGGTCTCGCCGATCTCGAGGACGGCCTCGGTGTCCTGAACCAGCCCGCTCATCGCCTGGACGGCATCGCGGACGAGGATGTCGGCGGGGATCGGCGCGGGGTGGAGCTCCTGCTCGGAGGACTCGACGCGCGCCATCACCAGCAGATCTTCGGTGAGGCGGTTCATGCGGGTCGCGTTCTTCAGGATCGTGGAGAGAAACTCGCGGGCTTGATCGCTGAGAGATGCTTCGTGGTCGAGAAGGGTCTCGACGTATCCGGAGATGGAGGTGAGCGGAGTGCGGAGCTCGTGGGAGACGTTGGCGACGAAGTCGCGCTGCGTGCGTTCGACCTGCTCGATGCGGGTGATGTCGTGAAAGACGGCGACGGCACCACCACCGGGCATAGGCGAGACGTTGACCTCGAAGATGCGCCCCGGGATGAGCGAGGTCGAGCGGCCTTCGCTGACGATGCGCTGTTCGAGCGCGGTGCGGACGCACTCGAGAACTCCGGGGTCGCGAATGGTCTGGACCAGAGCATGGCCGAGGCGCACGGCGCTGCCGAAGGAGGTGTCCGGAATCAGCCGCTGCATGCGCTGATTGCTCCACTGGATGCGGCCCGCTGCGTCGACCGCGACGACGGCATCCTGCATGCTGTCGATCATGGCTTCGAGTTCGCGCCGGCTCTCAGAGGCGCCGTTAAGGGCGCGCTCAACGTGGTCGGAGGCAACGGAGATGGCGCGGGCCAGGTCGTCGAAGTCGCTGTACGAGGGGTCAACAAAACCTACGTGGCGCTCGGGAATCGCCGCAGTCGAGGCCTGGAGACGGGTGATGCTCTGCCGCACCGAACGCGCCAGGAAATAGGCGTTAATGGCGGTCCAGGCGATGAGAAGCAAGACGTCGAGGATCCAGCCGGGCGAATTGAACCATATCCGCATCGCGACAACGAAGCCCAGGGCGATCGCTATGCGGATAAAGAACGAAAGAAAAAGACTACGCTTCACGAACTGCCTCTACGCCGGGACTGTTACGGCCTTCGGAATCTCGAAGCGATAGCCGGCACCCCGCATCGTCTTAAGATAGCGCGGCGTCTCGGCATCGTCTTCAATCTTCTCGCGAATGCGCCGGACATAGACGTCGACCGAGCGCGGGGTAACGAAGCGGGCATCGCCCCAGACGGCGTCGAGCAGATGGTCGCGACTGAAGACACGGCCCGGGTGGCGGGCGAGATAGTCGAGGAGACGAAACTCGGTGGCGGTGGTGGTGACCAGTTCGCCATTGACGCGAAGCTGCATAGCGCCGGCATCGATCTCGACGTTCTCGAACTTCAGCAGGGACGGGGAGCTTGGACGTTCGAAGCGGCGCAACACCGCCTTGACGCGGGCGACCAGCTCACGCGTCGCAAAGGGCTTCGTAATATAGTCGTCGGCGCCCATCTCGAGGCCGTGGACGCGGTCGTTCTCTGCAGCGCGCGCGGTGAGGAAGATGATGGGAACAATACTAAGCGTCGGGTTCAGACGGAGCCTGCGGCAGAGGTCCAGGCCATCCCCGCCAGGAACCATAATATCGAGCAGGAAGAGCGCAGGGGGCTGACGCTCGGCATCGCTAAGTATTTGGTTGATAGCCAGATAAGGGCGAACAGTAAAACCTGCGCTTTCAAGATGGTACTGTACCAGGCGCGAGATATCCGCATCGTCTTCCAACACAAAAATCGTCTGACTCACTTCGTAAACCTCGGTCGAACTCGCAACATGATTAACGTCAGGTTAGCGCAACATGATCGGAAGAATTGCAAACGTACGATGAATCGTAACGTGGAAGCCGGGAATTGGTTACCCAAGTATACTTAGAGTCATTCAACGCGTCCTTCGCGTAACAGAACTCTATGAAATTGAACTCCAATCTCGTACTTTGCGTGGACGACGAAGTGGTCGGGCTTCAGGTCCGGAAGATCCTGCTGGAACGGGCCGGGTACCGGGTCCTGACGGCATCGGACGGGCCTTCGGGGTTGGAGATCTTTACTTCGGAGCCGGTCGAGGCGGTTGTGCTCGACTACTCCATGCCGGGCATGCACGGCGGTGAGGTGGCGGTCAGGATGCGTCAGGCCAAACCGCAGGTCCCCATTCTCCTGCTGTCCGCGTATATGGGTCTTTCCGCCGAGGTGACCTCTCTGGTGGATATGTATATGACCAAGGGGGAGGGCGCACCCGTGCTTCTCGAAAAATTAAGCAGCCTGCTGCAACCATTAAATGCATCCCGCGAGTAAAGCCAAAATAGGGGCGACAGGCTGTGAATCTAAGGCAATTCAATAGCGTTCTGCGGCAGGTGTTTCTGCTGCCCGTGGTGGCCCTCCTGGTCGTCGCGGGCGCGCTTTACCTGCAGATCCGGAACGCCAATGCGACCGTCAATCTCATCCAGAATTCCGATGCCCGGATCTCGCAGGCGACCCTGGTATCGAAGTTGGTTGTGGATGAGGAGTCCGGCCTGCGCGGCTATGAGACGACCGGCGACGCGCAGTTTCTGCAACCCTTCACGGAGGCTGAATCGCATGTGCAGAAGGAGATTCAGAACCTTGACGCTATGGCAGGAGCAGACGCTGATATGAAGCACGACCTCACCGATCTGCACGACTCGCACCAGACGTGGCACGATGGCTTTGCCCTTCCAGTCATAGCCCAGGTCCGCGGAGGCGGCAAGACCGACGATGTCGCCCTCAACCTCCACGGCAAGATTCTGATGGACGCGGTCCGTCGCGATCTCAACGACATCATCCACAAGGCCGAAGACAACCGGACGCAGCGAATTGCGCAGTGGCACCAGCAGGTCCATATCATGTTGTTAGTGCTGCTGTTTCTGGCTCTTGGCATGGGGATGTTGATTGGATTGTTCACCCGCAATCGCCTGCACACGGTCTCGGTCGCGTATCGGACATCGCTCGAGATATTGAGGTACCGGGCCGAGGAGCTCTTTCAGTCGGAACAACGGCTGCGCACCACGCTGGACTCCATCGGTGACGGCGTGATCACCTGCGATGCAGAGGGACGCATTCAGATGATGAATCCCGTGGCACGGCAACTGACCGGCTGGAGTCAGTCGGAAGCCGACGGACAGCCTCTCGAAAAGGTCTTCCATATCGTCAACGAGACGAGCCGCAGGACAATGGAAACCCCGGTCTCCAAGGTCAAGCGGCTCGACCGCATCGTCGGCATGGCGAACCACACCGTCCTGGTCCGCAAAGACGGTACCGAGCTGAATATCGCGGACAGCGGCGCACCGATACGCGACAAAAATGGAGAGATCATCGGAATCGTTCTGGTATTTCGCGACATCACGATGGAGCGCAAGACCCAGGATGCGCTGATCGCCAACGAAAAGCTCGCCGTCGCGGGGCGGCTGGCGGCGACGATCGCCCACGAGATCCACAACCCGCTCGATGCGGTTTCCAATCTGCTCTACCTCATGCGCAACGGCGTTTCGCCGGAAGAATCGACCCAGTTTATGGATATGGCCGAGCAGGAACTGGCTCGCGTCACGCAGATTAGCCGCGCCATGCTCGGGCTCTATCGCGAATCGAAGGCTCCGGTCCTCATCGATCTGAAGGAGATGCTGCAGGAGATTCTTCTGCTGATGGAGCGGCGGTTCATCGAACTCAATGTGAACGTTTCAGCCAATCTGCCGCAGCCGGTCTCGGTGGCGGCATTCCCAGCCGAGTTGCGGCAGGTCTTCACCAACCTGATCGCCAACGCGGCTGAGGCTGCGAGCCCGGGCGGCGAGGTCAAGGTCAGCGTTACGCCCCAAACAGCGTGCGCAAATGCAAACGGGCAGAAGATGCCGCCCGGGGCAACGGTGACGATCGCCGACAACGGCACGGGCATTCCGCCGGAGGTGCAGACCCACCTCTTCCAACCGTTCTTCACGACCAAAGGAGAACGCGGTACCGGCCTCGGCCTCTGGGTCAGCCGCGGCATCATCAACAAGCACGGTGGCATCATCTCCCTGAAGAGCGACATCAGCGAGCAGGCACACGGCACCGTGGCGAGCGTCTTTCTGGCGACGAATCCAACGATCAACGCCGGCGGCGATTAGAAAAACCAGAGACATCGACCACGGATCGCGAGGATAAGAACGGATTAAATCCGTCCCCCAACCAGGGACTCCAAGCCTGAAAACTCAAATTCAAATTGTCTTTGTTCTTATCCGTTTGTATCTGTGCAATCCGTGGTCGATGCCTTAAGAAGCTAACGAACTTAGCCGTTCGGTGACGATCGCGGCTGCCTTCTGGCACGCGGCGCGGTCGACATCGTAGTGGGTGACGAAGCGGACCGAGTGCGGACCGACAGCGCTTACCAACACACCCTTCTGTTTCAACGCAGCGGTGAAGGCTGCGGCATCGCCTCCGTTGTGTTCGTCTTTGCCGCGCAATTTGAAGATGACGATGTTCGTCTGCACCGCTTCCAGATCGATCTCCGCCGCCTTGGGTACTGCCGCCACGGCATCCGCCAGAAGACGTGCGTTCGCGTGGTCCTCGTGTAGCCGCTTGGGCATCTCATGCAGCGCGATCAGTCCCGCCGCGGCGAGAATCCCCGCCTGCCGCATGCCTCCGCCGAGGGCTTTGCGATGAATGCGCGCCTGCTTGATCGCACTTTCGCTGCCGACCAGCATCGACCCGACTGGCGCGCCCAACCCCTTCGACAAACAAAACATCACGGTGTCGAATCCGCTGGTCAGCTTCGCAACGCTGATCCCAAGCGCCGTAGCTGCATTGAATATTCGCGCGCCGTCTAAATGCGTGGCCAGCCAGGCCTCGGTCGCGCCGGCCCAGATCTCTTCGAACACCGGCAGCGGCGTCACCGTACCACCCGCCATGTTGTGTGAGTTTTCCAGGCAGATCAGCCCCGTCTGCGCCCGGTAGTAGATCTTCGCGCCAATAGCAGGCTTGATGTGGTCCCAGGTCAGAATGCCGCGTTCAGCAGCGACGGTACGGGCGAGGCAGCCGGAGAAGGCGGCCATCATCGCCATCTCCCAGTCCAGGACGTGCGAGCGCGCTTCGCAGATGACCTCCTGGCCATGCTGCGTGTGCAGGCGGATGGCGATCTGGTTCCCCATGGTGCCGGTGGGGACGAAGATGGACGCTTCGCGACCGAAGACCTCAGCGGCCTCTCTTTCGAGTTTGTTCACCGTAGGGTCTTCACTATAGACATCGTCGCCGACCTCGGCGGAGGCCATCGCCTCACGCATGGCTGGAGTGGGGCGGGTGACAGTGTCGCTGCGCAGATCGATCATGGTGTTCGTTCTCTCCTGGTTCGTTTGTGATTTTATGCCGCTGAGGAAATCAGCAGACGGTTGAAGACTTCGTTCGAGATCAGACGGCCGTGCGCGGTCAACCGCATGGTGTCGGAGTTCAGCTCGAGCAGCCCGGCATCACGAACCTCGAGCAGTGCAGACATGGCGTCGTCGAGCAGCTCATTGCCAAACTGGTTTCGCAGATGGTTCAGGTCAACGCCCTCGTTCAAACGCAGGCCAAGGAAGAGAGACTCTTCGAAGGCTTCGTCGCGTCCGATGATGTCGAACTCGGGAGCGACGGTGTTTGACTCACTTTCGAGCAGGCGAAATGGGGTCTGCGCGGCGTGGCCGAGGTATTCGTCCAGATCGCTGGTATTGGCAAACCGCACGGCGCCGGTGACGGTCGGCAGCATCGAGTGAGCATCGAGGCCAAAGCCGATGTAGGGCTGACGCTGCCAGTATTTGAGATTGTGCCGCGAACGATGGCCGGGGCGCGCAAAGTTCGAGATCTCGTACTGCTCCACACCAGCCGCACGGAACGCAGTGCACGCCCGCTGGTACCAGTCGGCGGTGTCGTCTTCACTTGGAACGGACGACGCACCGTAGCGAGTTCCCTGCTCCAGCATCTCGCGTCCCAGGCGCGACTCGTGATCCACTTCAAGCATATAGACACTCAGGTGCGGAGCACCGCTCGCAATCGCCTGCTCCACCGAGTACCGCCAGCTCTGGTCGGTCTGATGTGGAAGCCCGGCAATCAGATCGATGTTGATCTCATCCACGCCGGCCGCACGAACACGCGCAAGCTCCGCCTCGCACTGCTGCCGGGTGTGTAGGCGGCCAACTGCCGCGGTTTCGCGGTCCACGAACGACTGCACACCGAAGCTGATACGGTTCATCCCCTGCTGCAGCAGCTCGTCGAGTGTTTCGTCGGAGAGCTGCCCAGGGGCGCACTCAAGCGTAATCTCAGCATCACCGGCAACGTCGAACTCTCGGCGCAACTTCTGAAAAATCTGCCGGAACTGTTGCGCCGACAGCAGGCTTGGGGTTCCGCCGCCAAAGTAAATCGTGTCTACAATTCTGGGAAAAATGGCTCCAATCTTCTGCGTCGCAGGCCGCGATCCACGAATCTCCTCGCAGAGGCGGTCCACATACTGCTGCATCCGGTCCGCGCCGAAGACTCCCGAGGCGAAGTTGCAGAAGGTGCACTTTGCTTTGCAGAACGGAACCGAGATGTAGATTCCAACAGGTCCAGCCATTCGAACGACATGCCCTCATCTCAATTGTTTCACGGAGATTCGTTTATCTGGGTGTAACTTAGACGTACTTCGTGGCTCTAATGTCTCAGAGGTAGACCCCATGTCGCCGCTTCGCTCTTTCGCCGTTGCCGCAGCTCTATTCGGAGTTTTCACTTCCCTGCCAACTTCCAGCGCCGCACAGACAACACAGTCCAACCGCACGCCAGTCCTGGTAGAGCTGTTCACCTCGGAGGGCTGTTCCAGCTGCCCTCCCGCCGACGCTCTTCTGGCAAAGCTCGACCAGTCGCAACCCATTAATGGTGCAGACATCATCGTGCTCGGCGAGCATGTCGACTATTGGGACGGCCAGGGCTGGCACGACCGTTTTTCCTCGCACCAATACACGGAGCGGCAGAACGAATACTGCGGACGCCTGCATGTGGACAGTTCTTATACGCCACAGATGATCGTCGACGGAACAGATCAGTTCGTCGGCAATGACGCCGCTCATGCGGTCCGCGCCATCCAGCATGCCGCGCAAAGCTCCAAGATCAAGCTGACAATCTCGCAACCGGTCGTGGACGGGCAAAAAGTCTCCGCATCCGTCTCCTCCCCCGACCCGACGACAACCAAAAAGGCGGACCTCTATGCCGCTCTGGTAGACCCCAAGGACACGACCGAGGTTCGCGGCGGTGAAAACGGTGGCCGCCGCCTGCAGCACGCGGGCGTCGTGCGCAGCCTGCAACGGGTGGGAAAGGTGAAAGATCTCGGCGCTGGACCGATTTCGTTCAGTCTGAATGCACCCGCAGACTCCAAGCCCGGCGAGATGCGTGTCGTGGTTTTTGCGCAGGAGAGCGGGCTGGGTGCGGTGCTGGGCGCGGCTTCCGGGGGCGTAACCCCTTAGCGTTCGTCACAAATGGAATCCCACGGCTGCCATAAACATCTAAAATGGATAACGCATGGCAGAGGAACGGAAGCCGGAGGACTCGAAGCAAGAGCCCGCAAAGAAGACAGCGCAGGACGACGAGGTCGCAGGCAAGGCCTACGACGGCCGTCTCATGCGCCGGCTGCTGACCTATCTTCGACCCTACAAACTCCAGACGACACTCTCGGCGCTCTCGATCATCTTCAAGGCCGGCAGCGACGTCATGGGGCCGTACCTGGTTAAAATCGGCGTCGACACCTACATGTCCGACACGCCTCCAGCGAAGCTCTCCTGGCTTGCACACCACCTCAGCCCGCGCCCGATGACCGGCATCACCCAGATCGGGCTGCTTTATTTAGGCGCGCTTCTCGTCACCTACCTTCTCGAATTCCTTCAGACCTACACGATGCAGTGGACCGGCCAGAAGATCATGTTCGACATGCGCAGCCAGATCTTCCGCCACCTGCAGCGCATGTCGCCCGCGTTCTTCGACCACAACCCTGTCGGCAAG
>Ga0210410_10001174_pt1 | contig 25092 bp, 21 predicted proteins | sample IncBWC4MmetaG_FD_161058 | JGI IMG/M metagenome (GOLD analysis project Ga0210410, IMG submission 161058) | Forest soil microbial communities from Barre Woods Harvard Forest LTER site, Petersham, Massachusetts, United States - Inc-BW-C-4-M | ecosystem: Environmental > Terrestrial > Soil >... | reverse complement strand
GTTTGACGGAGGCAAGGAACGAATGGCACAGCGTTTTGAGCTCACATTCGATGATTTCGTGGCGATTTGGCGGCGGCGTCGCTGGATGTTGATCGTGCCATCCATCGTGGGGTTGGCAATCGGGTGCGCGTTTTCGCTGCTATTGCCGACCCGTTACACCTCGCACACTATGGTTTTGGTGGAACAGCCCGTCGTCCCAGATAACTACGTCAAGCCTGTAGTAAGTGAAGATCTGAACGAACGCCTCGCGAGCATGCAGGAACAAATCCTCAGTCGCACGAGGGTTCAGTATCTCATCGAGCGGTTCGGCCTATACCAGGGAGAGGCCAAGAAGATACCCATGGAGGTACTCGTTGATCGGCTGCGGAAATCGATCAAAGTGACAGCGCTCAACCCTATGGCTGGTACACGATCGCAAGAACTCCCAGGCTTTTACGTGGATGTGAAACTCGGACAGGCTCGGCTTGCCCAGCAGATTTGCGCGGAAATCACTTCGATGTTCATGGAGCAAAACTTGCGTCTCCATGAGCAGCACGCTGAGGATACTACACAGTTTTTGGCGAAACAACTAGAGGAGGCCAAAGCCAAACTGGACGACCAGGATGCCAAACTGGCTGCTTTCCAGAAGCAATATATCGGGGAACTTCCCGAAGACGAACAGACCAATCTAATGCTGTTCATGGGCATGAACCCGCAACTCGAAGCCGTCACCCAGGAGCTAAACCAGGCCCAGCAAAACAAGGCGTTCACGGAATCCTTACTGGGCCAACAAGTCGCGAGCTGGAAATCGTCGCAACAGGGCCAGGATCCGAGTTCGCTCGGAAAGCAGCTGAGTAATGATCAGAGCACGCTCTTATCAATGCAGGCGCGGTTCACCGAGAAGCATCCTGAGGTGGTGAAACTTAAGAAGGAAATCGCAGAGTTACAAGAAAAGATCCGGTATGGGTCCATTCCGGATGAGAACCAATCGAGCGAACAGAAGGCCGCAGCCCCGATGTTCGAGCCCCCTGAGCTCCAGCAACTTCGGAGCCAGCTTCATCAGCTTGAAACCACCATCGCGCAGAAAACATATGAGCAGGAGCAGCTGCAACGCCAAGTCAAGGTCTTGCAGGGCCGGGTCCAGTTGAGTCCGGTGGTCCAGCAACAGTTTAAGGTCTTGACCCGCGACTATCAGACCGCGCTCAACTTCTATAACGATCTTCTCAAGAAGCGAAATGAGTCCCAAATGGCCACCGAACTGGAACGCCGCCAGCAAGGCGAGCAGTTCCGCGTGCTGGACCCGCCTAGTTTGCCAGAGAGGCCTTCCTTCCCTAACCGACCTCTTTTCAATGCCGGGGGACTGGGCGCGGGCGCCTTTTTAGGCTTCGGCATGGTCGTATTGATGGAATGGCGCGACAAGTCGATTCGCACAAGAAAGGATGTCCTGGCGTATCTGGGAGCGTACACGTTAGCAGTGATTCCCCCGATAGAATCGACCTTGAAGAAAGAGAATAGAGCCTTTCGGAAGATCTCAGGACTGCGAAGTAACTTCAGCTTCCGGGCCTTTGTCTGATGGGAGACCAGATGTCTAAGAATTTGGTCGGCTTGCCAAAAAACTTTGAGGAGTTGTTGGATTTCGTGACCGCCGATTTCGGAATCCTCTTCTGCATTGCGCATGAAGAGCGACATCTTATCCCTTTTAACCAAGGGCTGCATGCGGAGTCTGTGGGACCGAAACTATGATCCGCGTTCTCGATGCTTTGAAGGAGGCTGAACAGCAGAAGTCGACAACCCTGTCCGCCAGCGAGCCGGAGCACATCGATTCGATCATTGCGGAAAAGGTCCAGGGTGAGGAAGTGGCAGCTTCCGAAATTCCCTCCCAACCACGGAATGCCCTGTCAATTTCCCCATGTCTCGAGTTCGAGGAGTTGCAGCAGCGTTGTGCAAAACCTGGCTGGAAATTAGACGCGGATAGCAATGTTTTCATCAACAGGCCATCTTTCGCTCCCTGCGCGGAGCAATTCCGCACTTTGCGCTCGCGCCTGTACCGATTCCGCGGCTTGAAGCCCATCCGCACCATATTGGTTACGAGTACGGTGGCCGGGGAAGGAAAGACGTTCGTGGCCCTGAATCTCGCTCAAGCGATGGTGCAGCAAAACGAACAGCCGGCCTTGTTAATCGATGCGGATCTGCGCATCTCAAGGATGCACGTTGTTATGGGGGCTCCCGTTGCCTTGGGATTGACTGATTACCTGCGCGGCGAAGCCGATGAATTTTCGATTATCCAAAGCAACTCCCAGAACAATCTGTTTTTCATTCCCGCCGGGAACCAAGTCGCCAACCCGGCGGAATTACTCGCAAACCGACGATTGAGAACGTTAGTTGATCGCCTGGCTCCATTGTTCGATTGGGTGATCTTCGACGCGCCTCCTGTTCTTCCGGTTTCAGACACAAGCATCTTAGGGGAACTGTGTGATGGCGTGATCATGGTGGTACATGCCGGCTCGACCGCTTTCGACCTAGCGCAGATGGCTTGCCAAGAATTTAGAGCGAATCTTCTTGGTGTCGTTCTAAACCGAGCGGAAGAAGAGGCCAAAAAGTACGCCGATTATGCCTACTACGGTGTGAAACGCTAGAGGATCGGAGATCCTGATCAGTCTGGGCGTTTGGCCGTCAAAGGCCAATTCGCATCGCGCTCTTAGGTCGTTTTGGGGTTTTGGGGGTCCGGAATCTGGGACTCTCACTGCGGTAGCTTGAGCGAATCTATCTCCAGAGCCACGACCTTCAAGAGATCAAGGTAAGGAGCCAGAGTCCGTGGGAATCGACTTGAAAGCGGAAAAGCCTTCTCTTCCGTGGTTCGCATTGCAAACCAGGTCGAGGTATGAAAATTTCGTGGCGAACCACCTTCGCGATAAGGGCTACGAACTCTTCCTGCCGGTTTACAAGTGCCGGCGCCGCTGGTCTGATCGCGTCAAGGAGTTCGAACTGCCCCTATTTCCCAACTACTTGTTTTGCCGGTTCGATCCACTTGCGCGGTTTCCAATACTCGTTACTCCAGGAATAATCCAGGTACTAGGAATCGGCAAGAACTTGGTGCCCGTGGACGACGCGGAAGTTATCGGCATACAAAAAGTCGTTCAGTCCGGACTTCCGAGACGCCCTTGGCCGTTCCTGCAAGCCGGGCAAAGAGTGAGAGTCGATTACGGACCGCTTCGCGGTGTGGAAGGGTCCCTGGTGGAGTTCAAGGGGTATCATCGCCTCATACTGTCAGTGGCTCTTCTGCAGCGATCAGTCTCCGTGGAAGTGGACGCAGCTTGGGTAACCTCTGTTCCCGAACGGCATAAAATCTCTCTCGGCGCCGGTGGCCTCCAGCATCCACAGTTGCCGTCTACTGAAAGGTACCGAGAAACCGTGTCTCGGGCCTCGTAGCACATTGACATTTTGAAATCCGGAAAATGATGGCTTAAAGCTCAAGACGAACAGAATAAATTCATGATGCGAATGTCGATTATTTTAAGAGCCGTAGCCACAAGTTGGATTGCAGTACTGGCGAATGCTTTTGCCGGATTTTTCCTCACCCCCCTTATTTTGCATCACCTCGGCGACGAAGCCTTTGGTTTATGGATTCTCGTAGTCACCGTCGTCGGCTATTACGGCTTTCTTGATATCGGCGTAGGGTCCGCCGTAGTGAGGTATGTGTCATTGAAACATGCGTTGGGCGACAAAGAGGGCTTGACTAGGGTCGTGGCCAGTGCCTTCTACTTTTACACATGCGTGTGTCTCGTAGTGGTGGCCTTGACATTTCTCCTAGCTCCTTGGTTACCTCGTTTCTTCCCCGTTCACGCCAACCTCATCGTCTCATTCCGCTCTTTGTTTCTCCTGGCAGGAGTGATGCAAGGCCTAACTTTTCCACTTCTCATTTTCGGAGGCGTTCTTCAAGCAGCAGCTCGTTTTGATCAATTCTATACGTTGCGCATCGCTAGCCTGGTATTCCGAGTGATAGCGGTCATCGCGGCGTGCCGCGCCGGTGGCGGGTTATTTGCAGTAGGTGCGGCGGTGCTAGTGCCAAACCTTTTGTATTTTTGTGCGCAGATACCGCTGGCTTTTCGAGCAGTCCCGGAGATCAGTCTGCACCCGAAGTGGATCACGAAAAGCAGTTTGCACGATATTTTTGGGTATGGCTCTACCACCCTGGCAGTTACGGTTGGCGAGCAACTCAGCCGCAATATCCATCCGCTCATCATTGCCAGATTTCTGACGCCGGTGGCGGTGACTCTTTTCTCTCTTCCGATGAAGCTGCTAGCCCTTCCTCTGGAGGGATTGAGCACTATGACCGCAATCGTAAATCCCATTTCAAGCACGCTCGAAGCTCGCAAAAATCTTGCCGCTTTGCGCAGGTTGATCCAGCTGAGCGTTCAGAGCGCATACTTAATCCTCGCCCCAATCGCTGCTTTCCTATTTATCTTTGGTAAGGAATTGCTTTCGCTTTGGATGGGCCCGAAATACGTCTCCACTTACCCGCTTCTGGTTCTGTTGACGATCGGGGTCGGCACAGCGGCAGCTCAGTTCAGTGTGCAATCGATGCTTTTCGGAATCGCACAACACAGAGAGCTGATGTGGTATCGCCTCGGAGAAGGCCTCAGCATCGCGCTCCTCGGAACCGTGTTCTTGCGAATTTGGGGACTTTCAGGTCTGGCCCTCGTAAGCGCGGTAACCTTGTTGCTGACTAATCTTGTGCTGATTCCTCGTCATCTTTGCCGGATCTTAAGTTTATCCCTGCGCACCTATCTTGAAGAAGGATGTTTGAAGCCGTGCGTACTGGCGCTGCCATTTGCTGGCATCCTCATGGGGGCACGCTGGTTATTCGTCGTAAACACATGGCCAGTCCTAACTCTGTCTCTACTGGCAGCAGGCTTAACCTACATCATCATCTTGTCGATATTTATCTTCCGCATTCAGATCGTTGGGATGCATTGGCTATCACTCGGCCTGTTCGAGATTTTAGAGAACAAGTTCTTCGGAACGACCAGGGTCAAGGTCCCGGGAGCCCTGCAGAAAGTTCCCGCCGAACAGGTTTGAAGAAGGCGAAATCTGCTCCCGGAAGTCAGCGGCCATGGACTCTCTATCCTAAATGTATCGTGAGGTCGGGCGATTCAGCCCTAGCAACATAACTATGCAGGGGAGCTTAACACGCAACTCAACGCTGGTAGACAACCGTGTAACCGCCATCCTTCGTTGCCCCAATTGCTCCGGTGCTCTGGCTGAAACCGAACACTCATTTGCCTGCCAGAGCTGCAGCACTCGATATCCAGTCACGAACGGCGTCATTCGATTCGTCTCTTCGGAAGACTACGTATCCAACTTCGGTTATGAGTGGAGTAAGTATCGCCGCACGCAGCTCGATTGCGATCAATCGCGAATGTCTGAAGAAGTCTTTCGGCGCAAGACTGGTTTTTCCCCTGAGGAGCTTCGTGGAAAATGGGTGTTGGATGCAGGCTGCGGCATGGGGCGTTTCGCTGAGGTAGCAAGCCGATGGGGTGCCAACGTCGTAGCCGTGGACCTGAGCCGGGCAGCAGAAGTGACTGCCCAGAATCTGGCAGATCGTGACAATGTGTGGGTTTGCCGTGCAGATCTGCGTCGACTTCCTTTTGCGATCGAGAGCTTCGATTATGTCTACAGCATTGGCGTCCTGCATCACACGCCCGACTGCGAGCGCACCTTCAAAGGCTTGGTGCCGTTCTTGAAACCAGGCGGTGCGATCTCCATCTGGCTATACAGTTCATATAACAAGTGGTACCGCATGAGCGACGTCTATCGGAGAATTACCACGCGCCTTCCTGATGAGCGGCTCCATACCCTCTGTTGTCTCGCCGATTGGCTCTATTACGTCCACATGGGATTGCGTCGCAGTTCAGGGCTAGGGCGCTTTTTGAGCGGAGTGCTAATTTATCTGCTACCGATTCCCTTGTATTCGAACCGGGAGTCGCGATTGTTGGATATGTTTGACTGGTATTCGCCAAAGTACCAATCCAAGCATACATACGAGGAAGTATCGCGCTGGTTCGAAGAATGCGGCTTGCGAGACCTGCGGGTGCTATTCGAACCGGTGGCCCTGCAAGGACACCGCAACCTTGATTGAATCGATCTGGCTTCTGGCAACCATGGCAAATGAGATCCGCTTTTCTGCAGTGAACCCGTCGAACTTCAAGTCGCGCATGATTGCTTCCCAGTAAGGCTCAGAAAACTATGTGTGGAATAGCAGGCATCATCGGTAGCGATCCTAGCTATCTGGCCGACCCGGCAGACATCCATCGGATGTGCCAAACCATTGTGCACCGTGGGCCAGATGATGAAGGGATTTACACCCGCGGCCGTGCCGGGCTAGGCATGCGCCGGCTGAGTATCATTGATTTGTCAAGTGGCCACCAACCTATCTACAACGAGGACCGCAGTGTTTGGGCAGTCTTCAATGGGGAAATCTATAACTTCCAGGAGTTACGTCGAGGCCTAGAAACGCGAGGCCACCACTTTTACACCAAAACGGACACCGAGGTCATTGTTCATCTGTACGAAGACTATGGGGCCGACTGCGTGCAAAAGCTGCGCGGTATGTTCGCGATAGCACTCTGGGATGAACGGCAGCAGCGTCTGCTGCTGGCGCGAGATCGTTTTGGAAAAAAGCCGCTCCACTATGCGCTGAGCCGGGGGCGCCTGCTTTTTGGCTCCGAGATAAAGGCGTTATTGGCGGCAGCGCCTGAGCTCACCGATATCGACCCACAGGGCTTGCTCAGTTCTTTCTACTTCGGATATATCCCGGATCCACTAACGGCTTTCTCGGCGATCCGCAAGTTGCCGCCGGGGCACCTACTCGAATTCGTCGCCGGCCGAATTCGCATTAGTAAGTATTGGGACTTACCTTCGTGTGGGGTCTACGAGCCACGATCTGAGGAAGAATGCCTACAAGAGGTGGAGCAACGACTCGCGGAGGCGGTTCGGATCCGACTCATCAGTGATGTCCCGCTCGGAGCCCTGCTCAGTGGGGGCGTAGATTCCTCGACGGTCGTCGCGCTGATGGCCCGGGCAAGCTCGCGCCGCGTCAAGACATTTTCGATTGGATTTTCAAACGCGGACTTCAACGAGGCTGACTATGCGCGAGCTGTCGCGCGGCGGTTTGACACGGAGCATCACGAACTGGTTATAGAGCCGCAAATCGAAGAGACCGTACAGATGCTGACCCGTTCTCTTGAAGAACCGTTCAGCGATTCATCAATTGTCCCGACGTATCACGTATGTCGTTTGGCACGTCAACATGTAACTGTGGCTTTGGCGGGAGACGGTGGAGACGAACTCTTCGCAGGTTACGATCGTTATCGAAAATATCTCCGACACCGGAGACTGCACTTGTTTCCCCCCGGATCGGGTCGTTGGTACCGACAATATATCCACCCTCGAATCCCGACCGGCTGGCCGGGACGCAGGCTCTTATACAATCTCTCGCTACCCTGCGGAGAACGGTACCTTGACGAACTTGGAATATTGCCGGTCTGCGTTCGAGAGCGCTCCCTCTTTTCGGAAGATTTCTTGGCGTGGGCTGACGGAGAGACGTCGCCCTACGATCCTTTCCTCCGCTACATGGAGGATGGTCCGGCCTCTGATCCTCTGAGCAAGGTCCTTTATCTCGACGCAAAGACATACCTTCCAGCGGATATATTGACCAAAGTAGACCGCATGAGTATGGCTACGTCGCTCGAGGTGCGGGCTCCCTTCCTCGACCATCCCTTTGCTGAATGGGCCGCGCAGCTGTCCCCCCGCTGGAAGGTACGATTCGGCCAGTGGAAGTACATTCTGAAAAGACTCGCGGAACGGTTGGGCGTTCCGAAGGAAGTAATCTATCGCCAAAAGCAAGGCTTCTCCATGCCCCTGGTCCACTGGTTCCGGCAGGAGCCTTCACCCGCCCTATTGAATATTCTTTTAGAGCCACAAACCATCCAGCGAGGATATTTCAACCAGCGAACCATTCGTCGCATGCTCAGCCAGCATCGGCAAGGCAGGCGCGATCGCTCGTGGGAGATCTGGCATTTGCTCATTTTCGAACTTTGGCACCGCAATTTTCTGGAGCCCGCAACTCACAAACAGCCACCGGATGCTTTGTTATTAACCGCCCGCTGAACCTGATGACCGTCACAGATCGGATTTTGTATCCAGCTGCTGTGATGGAGAAGATGGGACGCGAACAACCTCATGTTGACAAACATGCGCCTAGGTACTGACCAACCGACCGTCGCTTCTATCGGGGACCGGTTATGTGAATCGCCGAAGTGGAGTCCTATCCGCTTCCGCGCACACTTGCCTGTGAAGGACACTACGCGTGTGTTCTATTTGGTGGAAACACTCAATGTAGGTGGCACAGAAACTCAATTAGTGCAGACGGCGCTTCGCTTGCATTCACGTCATAACGTAACCGTTGGTTGTCTGCGTGCCGAAGGCCCCCTCCTGCAAACCTTGCAGCGAGCCGGCATTGCTGTGGTTGAGTTTCGCAAAGGGAAGACTCTCCTTTCGGCAAGAGGACTGTACCAGTTGCTGCGCTTAGCAATCTTCCTCCGCAGGCGACGGTTTCATGTAGTTCACGCATACGACTTGATGGCAAATCTGCTGGGTGTTCCGGCAGCTTGGCTGGCCCGAGTCCCAATCATCATCTCCAGTCGACGCTACCACGCTGATCTGGAGTGGTACAAACCTTGGAGGCAGAAAGTCATCCGAATGGTCTACAGTCTTTCCACCTACGTGTTAGTGAACTCCAAATGCGTGCGAGATCTACTCGTGGAAAAAGATGGTTTACCTCTAGAAAAGATCCGCGTGCTCTACAACGGTGTGGACCTCGGTAGGGCGGCTGGTGCTCCGCGCGAGGCGAAGGGAGTGTTGGCTGGCCTCGGGTCTCGCTCCAAGCGGATTGCCGTTGTGGCCAACATGCATAGCCCGACGAAAGGGCATGCTTCCTTGGTGGTGGCGGCAAAGAGTGTTTGCGGGGAGTTTCCTGATGTGGTGTTTATTTTGATCGGGGATGGCCGGGAACGCCCGAAATTGGAACGGCAGGTACACGAGGCCGGTCTGGAGAATAACTTCCTGTTTCTAGGGCATCGCAGCGACATTCCTCACCTGTTGGCCTGCTGCGATTTTTCGGTGCTGCCCTCGGAAACAGAGGCACTGCCCAATGCCGTTCTGGAAGCCATGGCGGCGGGTCTGCCCGTGGTGGCCACATGCGTTGGTGGAATCCCTGAACTGATTGAAGACGGGGAGAACGGGTTACTTGTGCCGCCGCAGAATTCGCAGGCTTTAGCTGCAGCGATCTCACGGTTGTTGAGAGACCGTCTCTTGGCGGCGAGGCTCGCGCATAGCGGACAGGAACGAATGCGAACACGTTATGGTTTCGATCGTCTGATCGGTGAACTCGGCCAGCTTTATGCTCCCAGGTCGGCAGATCTAAAAGGCGGAGTCTTCGAGAGAAGAAGAGTGTCACATGAAAGTTCTTTGTGAGAGCATCCCGGAAATAGATCGATACATCCAGAACAAGAAGCACCTCTTCCTTAGGGACTATGAGGTTAACTTCCGCGAGTACCTCGCGGTCATCCGCAGATTTATCACCATTGAAGAGGACACGAAAATCCTGGAGATCGGAACAGGAACGGGGTGGTTCCCGATTCTGTGCCAGATGGAGGGGATCTCTTGCAAAGGATTGGAGATCAGTCCCCAATTGATCGCCTACGCCAGAGAACTCGGCAGACCATTAGGAATCGAACCCGATATCGAGTTAGGGAACATAGAGGAAAGAAGTATTGGCACCGAATTGTATGACGTCATCATCGCACAGTCAGTTTTTGAACACGTGGAGTATTGGGAGAAGGCCATCCAGAATGTTTTCTCAGCCTTGCGGCCAGGCGGCCTGTTTCTGTTTTCGTCCACCAACAAGTTTAGCTTCGTGTCCGGTGAACACAATTTTCCCCTATATGGTTGGCTGCCAAACCGATGGCGCTACCGCCTCAGGATCGCCCGGCAGGGTCCCGAGATCATGAAGCTGGGGATTGACTTTAACCAATTCACGTATCCCCAACTCAGGCGCACCTTCAAGAAGGTTGGCTTTTCAAGGGTTTTGGATCGAGTGGAAATTTCCTCTCCCGATCAGGTTGCTTGCCCGTGGAAAAGAGCCGTCCTAAGAGCTTGCAAGCGAGTTAGGCTTTTAAAGAAGTTTGTTCTGTGCTTTTCGCATCTCACCACGTTTGCGTGCACCAAGTAAACGCTTGCGGATGCGTCGGGATTGCAACCTCGTAGATCATCCGCTTCTGACCCTGACTTCCCGTCTATAGAGCTAAATGCGCTTAGCTAGAGTTCTAGATTTGGCGAGCAAGCTTCGCAGACGTCCCTTGCTAGTTAATGTAAGACGGCTGCTTCAACGGATTCCATTACAACCGCTAGATATTAACTGCCTTTATTTTCTGGAGCACTCGGGCGTTCCAACCCAACGTCCTCATGTTTGTCGAGGTCGAGCCGAAATCAGAAGTGCAGGCCAAGAGGACTTAGAAGGCATGGCCACATGCCAAAACACGCCTCGTGCATTTATGAATCGCTTCGGCTCGAACGATTACTGCGTTGTTGCTCTTGTGGATGGTCGCATCGTTGGGTATGAATGGTTTTCCGTTAAGCCCCTCTGTGTAGAGGAACGTTACTCGTATGCGATCACAGTTCCTTCCGACGCCATTTATGCATATGACGCTTTCATCGTCCCCGAGTACCGCCTCGGAGGGATTTGGTTGAAGTTCAATTCGGTCTACGTGAGAGAATTGATGTGCAGACTGTCCAGGAAAAAGATTATCACCACAATCGACTATGGCAACCGGGTCTCCATGAACACTCACTTGCGATTCGGCTTTAAGATTCGGCGCGTCGTATTCATCATCAAAGTGTTAGGCAAATCATTCTTTCTCACCAGAACTCTTCGTGGAAACAAAACGACTTTGCCTCGTTGGGCGTCTATCGCGGATAAACCGGGTACTCGCCTCGCTTTGCAATAAACGATGCCGCAGTCGGACTGAGTAGGAAGCTAGCGGAGCGAGGAAGTGGTTCGCTGCGCAGTGCAAAGAATCACTCTATGAATCGCTATCAGCTCTATCGGATCTACGAAAAGATGGAGCGTCGAACCGCTCCAACGTTGAGGTACTCAGAATACTTCTACGAAGACGTACTGCAGCAAGTTCTTCGCGAGAGCACCTCATGGCTCGATCTCGGCTGTGGCCACCACGTGCTCGCGCTGTGGAGAGGGGAAGAAGAAAAGAAACTCGTGCAAACGGCCGGCGTTGTGGTCGGACTCGATGGTGACGAGCCTTCGCTGCGTAAGCACCGATCAATCACGAATAGGGTACGTGGGCAGATCAGCACACTGCCCTTCAAAGAAGAGTCGTTTGACGTGGTGACTGCAAACATGGTCGTCGAGCACCTGGAAAGGCCTAAAGAAGAGTTTTGTGAGATTCGTCGTGTTCTCAAACCGAGTGGACTTTTCCTTTTTCACACTCCTAATCTTTATGCCTATTCAACAATGTGTGCCCGCATGATTCCCCAACGCTTGAAGGTGGCTCTCACAGAAGTACTGGAGGGACGGCCTCAAGAGGATGTTTTTGAAACACATTACCATGCAAATACCGAATCCCAGATTCGCCAGGTGTCGCAGGAAGCTGGGCTAGAAGTTGTTGATGTCCTCTATATCGCTTCTTGCGCTAAGTTGGCAGTGATTTTGCCTCTGGCCTTTTTAGAGTTGCTTTGGATCAGACTTTTATTGACTCGCCCTTTGCGGTCGCTGCGGCCAATTCTTTTGGTGACATTGAGAAAGCCATCCACCTTGGATCCTCGATCGGCTGTTTTCAGTGACAAGCGCTCCAGTCAGACTAAATATTGTGGAGCTTCCTGTTCACCCTGATTCCGTGGTTGAAACTGTAAAAGAAGGGATCTCTTCTTCGCCCGCGGAAGAGTTTAAGAACTTCGCAAACGCCGAAAAAGAGTGCGTTCGGATTACCGTCTATCACTCCTGGGCGCAGGTGGAAGAGAGAATTCCCGGCTGGGAGAGAATCGTGAACGCTAGCCCGGCGTCGTCAATCTTTTCGACTCCCGAATGGCTGGGTTCTTGGTGGAAAGCCTTCGGCTCCCAAAAGCAAATGATTGCGTTGGCTTTTTCAAACGCGAAAGGGGAGCTCGTGGGCTTGGCTGCATTCTATTTAGACGACTTCCAAAGTCCCCTTTTCGGCAAATTGAAATGTTTGCGATTTGTTGGCGATGGTTCGGGGGATTCGGACAATCTCGATCTCATAGTCGACCGGGAACACGAAAACGCCTGTGCAGCAGGGCTGATCGAGTGGCTGAAAGTCAGATCGGATTGGGATCTGTGTCAACTGAACACGCTCCCAAGGGATTCAGCGGCCACTAACACATTGTTGCAACTACTGAAGGCTCGTGGGTGGACCTGCACTACAAGGGAGCGCCCTCGATTGACGATCGACTTGCCGGAGACCTGGGATCGCTATCTGATGAGCCTTTCGCAGAAAGAGCGTACGAAAGTACGGTACTATTCACGGCGCTTAGAGAGAGTGTACGACGTCCGCTTTTTCAAATGTACGAGTATAGAAAGCCTCCCGGACAGCCTAGAGGCCCTATTTGCGCTTCACCAGAAGCGCTGGCGAATGCGGTCAGAACTGGGAAGTTTCGCCTCGGCTGCGCGACGCAACTTCTATTATCTTGTCGCTCGATCTTCTCTTAAGAAGAATCGACTCGAGCTCTGGATCTTGCGGTTGAACGGAAAGCCGGTCGCCGCACAATTCGGATTCCGCTACAGGGACACAGTTTATTCTTTGCAAGAAGGATTCGACCCGGACTACGCGACCTACAAAGTAGGCTATGTGCTCAGGAGCCATATACTGCGGGAGCTCATATCTGAAAGAGTCCGACGGTATGATTTCCTGGCGGGCCAGGATTCCAGCAAAGAGCGTTGGGGGACTCACAACGAGGAATACTTTGACCTGCACTTCGGAAAACCTTGGACTCGCGGGGCCGCGCACCTTACCGCACTAGTACAAGCTCAAGCACTTAAAGAATGGATGCGCAAGCATCTCCCTTCCTGTGCTTGGAATATATTGCATAGGCTAAATCTGCGGCTAGCGACGCAACAAAGCATTTCGTCAGAGCTTCGGCCGGTGCTGTGAGTGGACAGACCAGAGCCCTGGGGAAGACTTGTTCTGAACGTTAGAACCGGGACTAAAGGCGTTACTTCCATTTTCGCGGGCTTTCTCTGGCGCTCTCGCTTCGAGCAGTAGCTACGATCTCAGCCCATGAACTGCCAACAACCAAGTCTGATGGACCATTTCTACTCCGGACAGCAACTCTTCGGAAATCTTGCCAACGGCGAGTGGAAAGGGAATCCCTTCATCACGCATCGACATGTCAGGGAAGCGAATCCATTTGCATTAGAGACATCGATTCCGGAACAGGACAGTGTTCGTTCCGCAGTCCACGATCCCGGGGCCAAGTTGGCTTTCTTCTTCCTCTGGTGTTTCACCGTGGCTATTTACGGGCGGCCAGAGGACATTTTTCCATTTCTTGGTCAACTTCACCTTACGTTAGTTTTTGGTTTTGGTGCTGCTGTGACATTGCTTGGAGCACTCTTGAGGAGGAGTGCTCTCCTACTTTGGCCATCGGAACTACTCATCGTTCTTCTGCTCACTGCCTGGTATGCCGTGGGCGTACCGTTTGCTTTTTGGCCGGGCGGAAGTCTTCACGCGCTGATTGCGGCATGGTTCAAGACGCTTTTTGTATTCTTCTTGTTGACACAGACAATGGTGACGCTCGAAAGGGTTCGCAAACTGCTCTGGGCCATTATCCTGAGCGAGCTCTTCGTAACTTTCTTCTCTATCGTCCAGTCCTCGCGGGTCATCTGGGTGGGAGAACGGATGCAGGGGTTCAATCGTGGCATCCTTTCCTGGAATCTGCTAGGGATTGCCGCAGCGGTTACGATCCCATACATCGCAGCAATATTTGTCGCCCGGCCGTCATTTCTCAAGACGACCTTGCTGGCGGCGGCATTTCTCTCAATGATCTGGATGCTGCTGCTGACGGCCTCTCGCGGCGGCTTTTTTAACGTTGTCTTTTCCATAGTGCTGACGTCAATTCTCATCCTGCGCGGCACTCCACGCGGAACAATAGTTGCCGTTCTTACCGCCCTGACTCTGGCTGTCGCGATTGGGTTTGCGCCGAAGGTCTTCTGGGAGCGGTTAGGCACGGTGTGGAGCGCCTCCGATAACTCCGCAAGCGAAGAAGTCTCCTCCGCTCGCGAATCTGAAGAGGATCGCTTGGGCGCGTTAAGCCGCTCGATTCGATACACGCTCGAACACCCGATCTTGGGCCTGGGCTTCGGGAATTTTGCGCTAGTTAGTGGGACTGACGTTGGTCGACCAGAAGCGTGGATGGGGTCGCATAACACATTCACTCAGATCTCTTCAGAAACGGGAATACCGGCGTTACTGCTGTTTGTAGGATTACTTTTCATCGCCCTGCGCAATATGAAAAGAATAGCCAACTCATTCCCAGCAGATTCAGAGACTTCAGAAGTCAATCTGATGGCACGAGCAACACTGGCGAGCCTATTGTCATTTGCATTCGGAGCATTTTTTGCCCACCTTGCTTATGAATACTATCTGTTTTATCTCATAGCAATTGCCTGCGGAATTCAGCACGTTGCTCGGGTGAGTCGCACCGCCTCGGATTTCACTGTAGAGCCCCATATATCGGACTCAATCTGGACGTTATGAGAGCGCACGCTTTAGAAATGGTCTTTTGGATCTGCATCGGTGGGGTTGCCTACAACTACGTTGGCTACCCGTTGTTATTATTCGCTTTCTCGGTACTGTCCCAGGCGAAGTCTGATTGTTTGTATCTGATCAGTCGCCATAGCCGCCGCTGTCCACGCTCGAACGACGATCTTCCCCGGGTGGCTCTCTTGATGTCGGTCTATAACGAAGCCGCAGTGATTCAATCGAAAGTAAAGAATGCGCTCGAAACCGATTATCCATCTGATCGACTGGAGTTCCTTATCGGACTTGATGCACCCACTGATTCCACCGCTGAACTTTTAAGTCAAACCCAATCCAGCTGGCTTCGCGTTTTTCGATTCCATCGCCAGCGCGGAAAGTTGGCGGTGTTGTGCGCTCTGGCGCAGCAGACCTCGGCAGAAATCGTAGTTTTCACAGACGCCAATACGATGCTGGAGCCCAAGTGTATCCGCAACCTCGTGCGTCACTTCGCGGATCCCCAGGTTGGTGCGGTTAGCGGAGAAGAAACCCGAGTGGTTGCGCCAGGTACCGACCCCGCAGCCGAGTCTCTTTACTGGCGGTACGAATCGGCCCTGAAACTCCTCGAAACTCGCTTGAACTGCTCACTCGGAGGAAACGGCTCTGTACTTGCCCTGCGGCGTTCGCTGTTCCATCCCAGGAAACAAACGGTCGTAGAAGATTTCCAGATTTCGCTCGAAATTCGATTGCGTGGCTACCGTGTAGTTTACGATCCTGAAGCGATTGCCGTTGAGGAAATTCCTCCAACCCTCTCGGCTCAGTTTGCGCGCAGAATCCGAATCGGTGCCGGCAATTACCAGGCGCTGTTCGGAAATCTGGAATGCCTCAATCCTCTGAAAGGTTTATTAGCATTCTCTTTCTTTTCACATCGAGTCCTTCGATGGCTTGCTCCGTTATTGCTCGTGATCGCGTTCTCTTGCAGTGTCTCTATGGCCGCACAGAACAAATTTGCCACGCTGGCTGGAGCACAGTGTCTTTTCTATCTTGCGGCCTTTCTAGGATACGGGCTGAAGAAGAAGGGAAAGCCGCACCGTCTACTTTCCGTGCCTTTCCATTTTTGTTTAATGAATGTCGCCCTGCTTTTTGGGTTCTTCAGATATCTCCGTGGCGTAAAAACTCTGGCCTGGAAGTCTACACCTCGTCGAGTACGGCCTGAGACGGCGTTAGACAAAGGAATAGGCGACAGGAGACCCCAGCAAGGGGCGGTTGACGTCTCCTGCTTCCCCGCTTATCAGGGAGCAGATCTCACTAGGGTGGATACCCAGCCTAGCCTTCCAGATCCCCAACTGTCTGGAGAATTCACGGCCAGCATGCATTAGTGAAGTCTTTTCGCATCGGCCCACAGACTTGGTGTCGCCAGTATCACCAGTGAATGCATACCCGCTCCAAGCTAACGATTAATAAGTTGGACAAATGAGACAACGTCTCAACTTTTATCATTTCTATCTGAGAATCGTGGCTTACTTGCTCCCGCTCGCTGCTCTGGAGTGTGTTGAGTATGCGCAACTCTTGGCTCGACGGTTCGGTCAGAGCGCCGGAGTCGGCTCGCCTAGCTATGGCAGCCTAGTCCTGTTCACGACGTTCGTGTGGGCCATCACGGCGGAATATTATGGGGTTACGAGCGTCGAGAAACTTTTCCTGGAGCGTACGGGCATCAGGGCTGCCTTTGCCGCCTGCGTGACAACTTACGCACTGATTCTAGGAGCGCTCTTCCTGTATCGCTATGCCGGTTCGCCTCCGGTGTTCTTCCCCTGGAGCGCGTTCATTTTGCTTTTCATGACTCTGTCGATGCGTGCGGTGTTCAGGAAACTCGTGCGGCGTCATACGGAGCTTAGAAAACCGAACCGTCTGCTGGTCATTGGCGCAGACCGATTCGCCCGCCGAGTCGCAAACAGACTCATCCGTGCCCCGCTTTCTTGCTGCCGCGTCGTCGGCTATGTCAGCCTCCCCGGCCAAGAGATAGCGGTCGATGGCGCGCCCCTCTATCTATTCCAGGAAATCGAGAAAATCAGACGAGACCAGGGAGCGGACGAGATCATTGTGGCCATTCCTCCCGGCCGATTCTCGCAAATTCCTAATCTCATGCATGTGCTCGAGCGTTTTTGCCTGCCCGTCCGAGCCATTATTGACCTCGGTGACCACGTATTGGTGCGCGAACGACTCTTTCAGTTTGGGCGTCTGCAAATGTTGGACCTGACTACAACGCCCGCTGAGTCGGTCATGTATTCGCTATTGAAGCGCGCCTTTGACGTCGCGTTCTCGATCTCCGTCATTTTGCTAACTGCGCCATTGATGGCTCTTATCGCCATTGCCGTCCGCCTGACCTCTCCTGGACCGACGCTCTTTGTCCAGGATCGAGTGGGACTAAATGGGAAGATATTTCAAATGTACAAGTTTCGCACGATGAGAATGGCCGCGGTCTCTGAAAGCGATACTCGATGGACAACGGCCAACGATCCACGTCGTACCGGTATTGGAATCTTGCTGCGCAAGACGAGTTTGGACGAACTGCCCCAGTTCTTCAACGTCTTGAGAGGGGATATGAGCGTCGTAGGTCCGCGGCCCGAACGACCCCAATTTGTGGAGAAATTCCTCAACGGGGTGGCGCGCTATAACAATCGACATCGCCTGAAGGTCGGTATCACCGGATGGGCCCAAGTCAACGGTTGGCGCGGTGACACATCTATCCGGAAGCGGGTGGAGTGCGATCTGTACTACCTGCAAAATTGGAGTTTCACGTTCGATCTGCGGATCATCATTCGGACTTTGTTTGTAGCGTTCAGAAGCAGAAATGCATACTAGCGCTTGTGCATAATTCATGATGAACCCGATCATCAAAAACTCCTATCCGGACGCTGTTCTAGAGGCAAAAGGTCCACGACCTGATGGAGCCAAGCCTTATCGTATTCTGCTCTTGTCGAGAGTACGTCCCGTACGCACCTGGAGATTCGTCAATCGAATCACCCAAGAAGTACCCGCTGCAGAAATCTGTGGGATCGTCCAGCGGCCCATGCGACAACTCCCCCTCGTTGAGCAACTGATTGCGAGGGGTTGTATATTCCAGACTTTTCGTTCTCCCGGCGCTCTTTGGAGAGCAATGTCCTTGTTTTGTTCTGTTGTGCGGAGATTCATTCATTGGGTACTTTGGTGGGTCCACGGTTGCCCGGGCAATCTCGACGAATCCAGCGAATTCACTGCAGACAGGCTCATCCAAAAATGCGCTCAGGTTGGATGGCCGGCCATAGTAACAGCTCATTCGAGTGATGCGGAGGTATTAGAATTCATTCGACAAAAGGATGCTGATCTCCTCGTTGTGCTGGGAGAGTTTCCGCTAGGTCCGGATCTATTGGCGATTCCGTCGCACGGCGTGATCCGCGTGGAACAAAGCAAATGTCAGAATAGTGGAGTACCGGGCAAAGAAAGTCTTCGAATCAGAATCGAACATTTCACAAAGGATTCAGAGACTCCGTTCGTCATAGCCTCTCTGACTGTCCCTCCGGAACCTAATGCAGGGCTGTTAGGGCTCACAATCAAGATTGATCTGATATCGAACGACTTGCTGATAGAAACCGCCTCGGCTCTCCGCGCGGGGAATACCACACAAGCATCCATTCAACTAACGGAATGGATAGGTAGGATTTACTCGCCCTACGCAACGCAGCTTGAACACTCAGCGATCAAAACAATTCATAGTGCGCCATCCGATCAGCCCCATCGTCCCGTATGGAAATTGTGCATGGAAACCTTATTGTTGTGCTCACCCTGGATTGTTTTGCGGAATTGGTATCGCCGATTGCGCGGCCGATACCCCGTCCTTATTTTAGCGCATCACGTTGTATCTGATCGGCCTCACACCATGGGGATGTCCACGGAAACGTTTTGGCGGCAAGTCCGATTTCTACAGCGGCATTATCGAATCGCCAGTCTATCGGATGCCCTCGAACTTTTGCGTGCAGACCAGGTGCACGTCCCTACCGTCACACTTACCTTTGATGACGGGTATGCTGACAATTTCGTGAGCCTACGTGCAGTCGCAGAGGAGACGGGTATTTCAGTCGCCCTTTTTATTACTATCCATCCGGTCGAATATCGGCGGGCATTTCAACATTACTTCATGAATGGCAGCACTGACCTGCTTCCGTTGACCTGGGAGCAAATCAGATATTGGAGTCTGCGAGGAGCCGAGTTTGGCAGCCACACGCGCACCCACTTCGACTGCAACTCCGCAGATCGGCCGCGATTAGAACAGGAGATTGTCGGCTCCAAGGCAGATTTGGAAAGTCACCTTGAGAACGCAGTACCGGTTTTCGCCTTCCCTTTCGGCCAAGCCCACAATATGTCGTCCGAAGCGTTAGAACTGGCAGGCTCTGCCTACGCATATTTCGTTTCTGATTTTGGTGGCGAAAATCTGCCAGGCCAGGCGGGAAGCGGGAAACATCTATTTCGAAAGGGGTTCTATGCTCATCCCTGGGAACTCGAACTGGAGTTGCAATCCGTATTTGACTTGGGCAAGAGTATGAAACAGCGCTTCCATTTTAGCCCAAAAGACTCACACTATTTTCAGGCAGAGCCTCTGTCGCTTTTACCTTCGCGGCATTCAACAACGGACTATTCGGCTCGATAAACCTCTAACGGGACGCGCACTCTATGTGCGTCCGTTAGGCCGTGACCAGTGAGAACTGAGGAGTCGCTTTTTTCAAGGGTCACTCCAAACGGCAACCCGTAGCTTCGTGTGATTACATCTTTCTCCAGTAGGGTGGTTACCTCGTGTGCGGCATCGCAGGAATTCTAGACTTTACCGGGAGACGCCCCGAGCGCTCCCTGCTTCAGCGAATGCTCGAACGGATCAGACATCGAGGTCCCGACGACTGCGGCATTTATACAAACAAACAGGTAGGACTAGCCCACGCCCGTCTCAGCATCATTGACCTTCCTTCTGGCCGGCAGCCGATGCACAACGAAGACAATTCCGTCTCGATCGTGTTCAACGGAGAAATCTTCAACTATCTCGAATTGCGGGAGGATTTGCTACGAAGGGGACACAAGTTACTCACTCAATCTGACACGGAAGTCATTTTGCACCTTTATGAGGAAAAGGGCGAAGAATGCGTCCACGACCTCAACGGCCAGTGGTCTTTCGCGATTTGGGACAGCGAAAACGAAAAACTTTTTCTCTCACGTGACCGGCTGGGCGTCAGGCCTCTGTTCTATACCATCACAAATCAAGCATTCCTATTTGGCTCTGAGATCAAATCGATTTTTGCGCTCACGCAGGTATCCAGAGAGATCGATGTAGTTGCTCTCGCCCAACTTTTCACATGTTGGGTTACCATCCCGCCGCGGACGATTTTCAAAGACATCTTGGAGGTTCCGCCCGGCCATTCCTTGACTGTCAAACAGGGGAAGATCTCCGTTCGGCCTTACTGGCAGCTTGACTTTACAGAAGGCTCCGAGGGTGCAGGGGGTGCAAACGGTTGTGAAGAACAATATGCTGAACAATTGCTGGAACTCCTGATCGATGCGACCCGCATTCGGCTGCGCTCGGATGTGCCCGTGGGTGCCTATCTGAGTGGTGGATTAGATTCTACGGTCGTCAGCGCGCTCATCAAAAAATTCACTGATACACCGTTGACGACGTTCTCAGTAAGCTTTGACGACCCGCAGTTCGATGAAAGCAGTTACCAGCAGCAAGCCGTCCGTTTTCTCGATACGAACCACCAGGACGTCCGATGCACCTGCGAGGATATCGGCCAGGTTTTTCCAGACGTTATCTGGCACACCGAAAAGCCCATCCTGCGAACGGCGCCGGCGCCGCTCTACATCCTCTCGGGGCTGGTTCGTGAGCATGGTTATAAGGTCGTGCTGACTGGGGAAGGCTCAGATGAGATGTTGGGTGGGTACGATATTTTCAAGGAAGCAAAGATCCGGCGATTCTGCATGAATCATCCCGAGTCCAAAATCAGACCCCTACTCTTCAGAAGGCTCTACCCCTACCTCCAAAATCTCCAGGGCCAGTCCAACGCCTACTTACAAGCATTCTTCCGAGTGCGATCAGACGAAACAAAGAACGAATTCTTTTCTCACCTTCCACGATGGCAGCTAACATCAAAGCTCAAGTCGTTTTTCTCTGATGACGTCAGTTCCCAAACCGCATCGTATGACACGTATGAGGAATTGCGAGGAATTCTGCCTCAGGCCTACTCCGGATGGGATGGTTTTTGCCAAGCTCAGTATTTGGAGGCTCAGTTTCTTCTTCCCGGCTACATCCTTTCCTCCCAGGGCGATCGGGTTGCTATGGCGCATGCGGTAGAAGGAAGGTTCCCTTTCTTGGATTACCGGGTGGTGGAGTTTGCCGCCAGGATTCCTCCCACTCTGAAGATGAAGGTCCTCAATGAAAAGTACCTATTGAAGCGTTGTGCGGGCGGCTTGTTGCCTCCGTCCATTGCAAGAAGATTCAAGCAACCCTATCGGGCGCCGGAGGGAAAGAGCTTCTTTAACGGAGCGCGCATTGATTATGTGGATGACTTGCTTTCCCCAGATCGGATTAGAAAGGACGGCATCTTTAATCCCCTTGCGGTAGAAAAGCTGGTCGAAAAGTTCCGTCAAGGGCGAGCCATCGGCACTAAGGACAACATGGCGTTAGTCGGCATCCTATCGACGCAGTTGCTCTTGGAGCAATTTGTCAGAAACTTCGGAGAGAGCGCTACCTATGCAAAACATCGAGCAGGAAATTCGGCAATTTGTCACAGATAATTTCCTTTTCGGCCAAGCAAGCATCCGTTTGTCGAATTATGACTCGTTCTTGGACCAGGGGATCATCGACTCTACGGGCGTCCTCGAATTGGTGGCCTTTCTCGAAGAGAAATATCAGATCAAAATAGAAGACAACGAACTCACTCCGCAGTATCTCGATTCTATCCATAAGCTGGTTAAATTTCTTGAGACGAAAGTCCAAAGTTCACGATAAGGGTAAGAACACATGCAGGTCGAAGAATTTCTGGAACAGAGTACCCGACGATCTCCCGATAAAACCGCGCTGGTCTGCGGAAATCGCAGGCTGACGTACTTGGATATCGAGGAACTAAGTAACCGGTTGGCTCACGCTTTGATCGCGCAAGGGGTGCGCCCCGGAGATCGCGTAGCGGTCTATTTGGAAAACACCGTGGAATCCGTTGTATCTATCTTCGCGACCTTGAAAGCGGGGGCCGTCTTCCTGGTGGTCAATCCTACAACCAAGACGGAAAAGTTAGCTTTTATACTCAATGACTGTCGTGTCGTCGTTCTCATCACCGATGCCCGAAGATGTCCGGACGTTCAGTTTTGCGGCACGCAAACTCCTTTCCTGAAGAGCATTTTCGTTGCGGGCGATGATGCCGCTGGTCAGGTAATCGGTCGCAGGTCATGTATTTCACTAACGAACACTCTTCACCGCAGCGATCTGCAGAGCCAAGCTCCTTCCAAAAGATGCATCGATATTGACCTCGCCGCTTTGATTTATACCTCCGGCTCGACTGGAAGACCGAAGGGCGTCATGCTGACCCATCTGAATATCGTTTCTGCGGCGACTTCTATCACAACCTATCTTGAAAACGTATCAGACGACATAATCCTCAGCGTGCTGCCTCTTTCCTTCGATTACGGCCTTTACCAGTTGTTGATGGCTTTCAAGGTCGGCGCAAGACTGGTCTTGGAACGCTCCTTCACCTACCCCTACGCCGTCGTGGAGCAATTGATCCGCGAGAAAGTAACCGGCTTCCCGGTAGTGCCGACCATTTCGGCTGTTCTGCTGCAGTTGGATTTGAAAAACTACGAGTTTCCCAGCCTACGCTACATCACCAATACCGCCGCGGCTTTGCCCACACGCCACATTCGACAAATTCGCAAGCTCTTCCCCCACGTGAAACTGTACTCCATGTATGGGCTCACGGAATGTAAGCGAGTTTCGTATTTGCCACCCGACCAGATTGATATCCGGCCCACTTCGGTCGGCAGGGGTATGCCAAACGAGGAGGTTTACATCGTGGATGAGGAGGGTCGCCGCGTCGGCCCCGGCATCATCGGCGAACTCGTCGTTCGTGGCTCCCATGTCATGAAAGGATATTGGGAGCTGCCCCAGGAGACGGGCAGGGTTCTGCGACCGGGACCTCTGCCCGGGGAAAGTGTTCTCTACACTGGGGATTTCTTCACGATGGACGAGGAAGGATACCTATATTTCGTTGGCCGGAGAGATGACATCATCAAGAGTGGTGGACAAAAAGTCAGCCCCAAAGAGATCGAGGATATTCTGTATTCTCTCGATGGCGTCACGGAAGCGGCAGTGGTTGGGGTGCCCGATCCAATCCTTGGCCAGGCGATTAAGGCTGTCGTTACAGTGCGAGAAGGGGCCGGCCTTACCGAGCAGGATGTACTACGTCACTGCGTAAAGCACCTGGAAGATTTAATGGTGCCCAAATTCGTAGAATTCCGGGATTCTCTCCCCAAGACGTCCAGTGGAAAAATCAGCAAGCAAGAACTCGGCATGAGAGTCGGTGCGGCCTGATGGAAACTCACGTCAAATTCTCATCCGAAGCTCTTGATATCGACGCTTTCAAAATCGCTGAACGGATCACTACATTGATTCGGGAGAGCGTGTTTGGTCCACTGAAGCGTAAAGGAGTCGTGCTCGGGCTATCGGGTGGCATTGATAGCAGCGTGGCAGCGGCGCTCTGCGTGCAGGCCCTGGGAAAGGAAAGGGTTTTGGGGCTACTGATGCCGGAGACGGACTCTTCTCAAGACGCCGTCCGTCTAGGGCGGCTGATGGCAGACTCTCTTCAAATTAGAACGGTGCTCGAAGACATCCGACCGATTCTTAGTGCTGCAGGGTGCTATCAACGCCGCGACGAGGCTATCCGCAAAGTGATGCCCGACTACGATCACGGATATAAGTGCAAGATCGTGCTGCCGAATCCTTTGGACGGAGACTCCTATCAGGTGTATGCGGTCATTGCGCGGTCACCAACAGGGGTAGAAATCCGCGCGCGACTGACTGCTGAGGCTTATCTCGGCATCGTAGCTGCCACCAACTTCAAACAACGGACGCGCAAGATGATCGAATACTACTATGCGGACCGTTTCCAGTACGCGGTCGTGGGAACGCCCAACCGCTTAGAATATGACCAGGGCTTTTTCGTCAAGAACGGAGACGGCGCCGCGGACTTGAAACCCATAGCACATCTATATAAGACCCAGGTCTATCAGCTGGCGAAATACTTCAAGATCCCTCGAGAGATTCAAGAACGTCAGCCCACTACGGATACCTACTCCTTGCTTCAGTCTCAGGAAGAATTTTTCTTCGGGATTCCGTACGACCAGTTGGACCTCTGCTTGTATGGTAGAAATCACGGGATACCGGTTGCCGACGTGGCCACAGCGGCTGGTCTAACTACCGAGCAAGCGGAGCGAATCTATAGGTTGATCGACTCAAAGCGGCGCGCCACCCAATATCTTCACACGCAGCCGGTGATGATCGAAGATTCAGCTGAAGCCTGATCTTCGTTTCACGCGTCCGCTAGCGCTCCTCTCCTGCCGAAAAATACTAATAGGCGAAATACTCGCGCGATGGCCCTAGAGAGCAAGATACGGATCTTGGTTATTGACAGCGGAGGTGGCTACGGCGGTCCGGGCGCATTCCTTTGTTACCTGCTGAAGGACCTAAATAAGAAGAAGTTCCAGCCTTTTGCGGCTTTCTACTTGGAGCACGTGGCACCGGAAACGGAAGCTCTGCGAACTCTTGGGGTCCCGGTATTCTTCCTTAGTCGTAATCACACACTGGCAAATTATCTCCAGTTCAAGCTTCTTTCGCGCAGATCAAGGTTGACGTGGTTGCATTTGACCAAGGTGGCCATCCGGCATCTCTCCCAACTGGTCTTCATACAGATCGTACAGTTGTGCAGACTGCTAAAGATATTGAAACAAGCGAGAATCGACGTCATTGTCTTGAATAATGATGTGCATTTTCATATCGTCGGAGCACTGGCGGCCAGGATGACTGGCATCCCATGCCTGTGTCGAAAGGCTGGCGGCATTGGCGAGGGAAAGCGGGTTAAGAGAATACTGACTTCATGGATAGACCTCTTCATTGCTGTTTCTGAGGCAACAAGGCGGGATCAGTTCGAGAACAATCCGTTGACGAAGAGGATTGTAACCATTCATGAAGGGATCGATCTTGATCGGTTCAATCCCTCCGCAATTC
>Ga0210410_10001173_pt1 | contig 25092 bp, 18 predicted proteins | sample IncBWC4MmetaG_FD_161058 | JGI IMG/M metagenome (GOLD analysis project Ga0210410, IMG submission 161058) | Forest soil microbial communities from Barre Woods Harvard Forest LTER site, Petersham, Massachusetts, United States - Inc-BW-C-4-M | ecosystem: Environmental > Terrestrial > Soil >... | reverse complement strand
AATGTTCGCCCCGCGCTGATTCTTCTGGTCGGCGCGGTCAGTTTCGTTCTGCTCATCGCGTGCGTCAATGTCGCTAATCTGCTGCTTGCGCGATCCGCCTCACGCGGACGGGAAGTCGCCATTCGCACTTCAATGGGCGCAAGCCGCGGCCGTATCGTTCGCCAACTGCTGACCGAAAGCGTTTTGGTCTCGCTGGCGGGCGGCGTTTTGGGTTTATTCTTGGCGTCCGCCTCGCTCGACCCCTTGCTACGAATTTCTGCAGGCAGCGTTCCTCAAGCCTTTTCCGTCACGCTCGATCGGTCGGTTTTAGTCTTCACGCTCGTACTGTCTGTCTTGACCGGTTTGATGTTCGGTCTCGTGCCCGCGCTCCGGACCGCCAAACTCGATTTGCGCGAATCGCTAAACGAAAGCTCTCGCGGGTCCACGGCTGGACCTGGCCAGCATCGGTTGCGTGCTGTGCTCGTAGCTACGGAAATCGCGCTGGCCATGCTGCTGCTAGTCGGGGCGGGACTGCTCCTGCGCAGCTTTTCGCGTCTGCAAGAAGTGCCGCCCGGCTTCCAGGCCGATCACCTCCTCGTCGCTGATATTCCTCTTTCGCAGAATGCCTACGACAAGCCTGAGCAGCGTTTCGAATTTTTCGATCGCTTGGTGGAACGCGTTAAAGCTCTCCCCGGCGTACGCTCCGCCGCGGCGGCCTCCTTTCTTCCCGTCAGCGGAGGCGGCAGCATCATTCATTTCAACATTTACGGTCGCCCGCCCAAGAGCCCGCACGAATTTGTGGCCGCAGGCTATCGCACCGTCACTCCGCACTATTTTGAAACGCTTGGCGTGCCGCTGTTGCAAGGACGCTTATTCACGCCCGCCGATACGGACAGAGCCCCAGCCGTCGTGGTCATCAATGCCACGATGGCGCGTACCTTTTTCTCCGGCGAAAATCCACTAGGGAAGCGCATGCAACTCGGAGCGATACCGGATAAGGAAGTCCCGTGGATGGAAGTAGTGGGTGTCGTCGGAGATTTGCTGCAGGGCCTGGACCTGGGTCCGGCTGCCGAAATGTATCTACCTTATCGCCAAGCCGACGCGCTCTTGCCCGTGTTCCAGATGTCCGTCGTTCTACGGACGGCCGCTGATCCCTTGACGCAAGCCTCGGCCCTGCGCAGCGCTCTCGCTGAAATCGATCCCAACCAGCCGCTCGTGAAAGTGCGCAGCATGGAAGAAAATATGTCCGCCAGCGTCGCGCAGCCGCGCTTCCGTACTTGGCTCCTCGGCATTTTCGCCGCTCTAGCGCTCTTGCTCGCAGCCGTCGGAGTTTACGGCGTTATGTCCTACACCGTTACGCAGCGGACTAGCGAGATCGGCATTCGTGTCACCCTCGGCGCCCAAGCCACCGACGTTTTTCGCAGCATTGTCGGCGAAGGAGCCCGGATTGCGGTGTTCGGCGTCGCCGCCGGCCTGATTGCTGCGCTCGCCCTCACGCGCTTGCTGCGGACATTCTTATACAGCATCAGTGTCTTCGATCCCGCAACGTTCCTCGCCGTAGCCTTTCTTTTGACGCTCGTCAGCGTTGCGGCCTGCTACTTCCCCGCACGACGTGCTACGCGCGTGGATCCAATCGTCGCCTTGCGCTACGAATAAGTTTGCCGGATTGTGTGAATCAGAGGAAACTTTTCAGATAAACCTGCGTTCCTATCTATGAGCGCCATGAATATGCATAAGCTCGCCCTAACGGCCACATTTTGTTTGACCCTTCTTGCCGGGGCTGCATCCGCGCAAGACCCGCAAAAACTGGTCGATCAATACATCAAGGCTGCGGGAGGCTCCAAGTCACTCTCCAAGGCGCGAACGGTCGCGATTGAAGGCACTTTTTACACGCCCGACGGCAAGGCTGGAAGCTACACGCTCAACACCAGGCTGCCCAACCGCTACTACTCGGAACTCCTCGCAGGTGACTCCAGTTTGATTGAGGCGTACAACGGCAAGTCCGCATGGCGGCGCAGCGCAAATGGCGAATTCGCCACGCTGGTAGGCGCGGAAGGTAGCCAGCTCGAAGCCGCTGGGCAGTACTACAATTCGCACCTCGTCGACGCTAAAAAGAACAAGCTCGGCATTGGTTTCGCGAGTTTTTCCAAGGTGCGCGGCAGAGACGCGCTAGAAATTGAAGTCACTACCATGAGCGGCGTGAAGCGGCACGTCTTCTTCGATTCTCAGACGCACCTTATCGCGGAAGAGGCGGCGACTATTGGCGGGATTGACGAGAAACTTTTCTACGATGACTACCGCCCGGTGAACGGCCTGAAAATCCCCTACAAGATCGAGCTGCACCGCGGAACAGAAACCTACGACATCACTGTCACGCGCGCGGAAGTAAACGCGGCTGTTGGCGAGCGGGTCTTCGACTTTCCCAAGAAGTCACAAGTCCAGCTACCCGATTTGAAGGCGCTATTCAAAGAAATTGACGACAACCAGAAGGCCATCGACAAAATTAAAGAAAACTACGCTGGCACCCGTAGCGAAGAAGAAACCGAATACGACAAGACCGGAAAAATCAGTAAGCGGGAATTGCGTGAATCCACTTTTTTCTATTTGGGGGGGCGCGAAGTCTCGACTTTGGTCAAGAAAGATGGCAAGCCGCTGAGCGAGGAAGCACAAAAGAAAGAGAACGACAGAGTACAAAAGGAAATCCAGGATATCGAGAAGCGCGACGCCAAGAAAGAAGCCAAGGAGGAAAAAGCCAAGGAAGAAGGGAAGGACAAAGCAGGTGACGACGAACCTGGCATCGAGATATTTCTTCGCGCCAGCCAATTTGTGAATCCCCGGCGCGAGCGCTTCCGCGGCCAGGACGTCCTGGTCTTTGACTTCGAACCCAACCCCGAATTCAAGCCGCACAAATTAGTCGAGAAGGTAGTGCACGAGCTGGCTGGTGTTGTCTGGATTGATGAAAAGGCACACGACGTCGCGCGCCTGGAGGCTTATTTTGTCGGAGATTTCCGCTTTGCCGGCGGCGTAATCGCTAACCTGCAAAAGGGCACGAGTTTTATCTTCGAACAAGCGTACATTAACAACGAAGTATGGCTGCCAACCTATGAAGAAGCTCACGTCGGCGTGCGCGTCCTGCTGGTGAAGGCCTTCAAGGTCAATGAAGTAACGCGTTATTCCGACTACAAGAAATTCAACGTCGAGAGCATCGCTGCTATAGGCAAGCCCAAAGGCGCTTCTGACGCCCCGGCCAACTTGCCTGCAACGCCAGGCTCAACGCCAAAACCTGAGCAATAATAGCGAAGCCCACTGCACAACTTTACCTTCTGCTTGTCGCAACGCTACGGTCCAGCACCTCGCGCACCTTCTCGGTGAGAGCGCTTGGCGTGAACGGCTTCTGCAGGAAGGCCATACCATCCTCCAGCATCCCACCTTCCGACGCCCCCTGCGCCATGATGTTGAACGTGTAGCCAGACATATACAGCACGCGCATCTTCGTATGACGCGCAGTCAATCGCTTGGCCAGTTCCCGTCCGCTAATTCCCGGCAGAATCATATCGGTCAACAACAAATGAATCTCCGTCGCCTGCTTCGAGCACACGTTCTCGGCGTCTTCGGGGCTCGAGGCCACCAGCACCGTGTATCCTTTTTCAGAGAGTGCCATCCGCGCGAGTTCACGCACCTGTGGCTGATCTTCGACAAGCAAAATGGTCTCCGTTCCGGTTTGCTTTCCGCTCGCAGGCTTGATTGCGGGTAGTGCCTCGGGAGCCTGCTCCACGCGCGGCAAATATACCTTGAACGACGATCCGCGCCCCACCTCGCTGTATACCCAAATGTAACCGCCGCTTTGCTTCACAATTCCGTACACGGTCGAGAGCCCTAGCCCTGTGCCACGCCCGCTTTCCTTCGTTGTGTAAAAAGGTTCGAAGATATGCGCTACGGTTTCCGGACTCATTCCGGTCCCAGTGTCGGAAACGGCCAGCATCACGTAACGCCCCGCCTTTACAGTCGCGTGTTCGCTCGCATACGCCGCATCCAGGTCCACGTTCGCTGTTTCCACCGTGAGCCGGCCGCCCTTTGGCATCGCATCGCGTGCGTTCACCACCAAGTTCATAATCACTTGTTCCATCTGCCCCGGGTCCGCTTTGATGGTTCCAATGTCTTTACCGGGAATCGTGGACATTCCGATCTCTTCGTCCATCAGGCGCCGCAGTAGCTTGTCTAATCCCAACACGATGCTGTTCAAGTCCAAGAGCTTCGGCTGCAACACTTGCCGCCGGCTGAACGCCAGTAGTTGCCGCACCAGCGTGCTCGCGCGCTCCGAAGCGTCCTCTATACGCTCGACGTCCGTTCGCAGCTCCGGAGAAATCCTCGGCCTCTTCAGCGCCAGCTCCGTATAACCTTTGATGATCGTCAGCAAATTATTGAAGTCATGGGCGATTCCGCCCGCTAACCTGCCAATTGCCTCCATGCGCCGCGCCTGCTGGAGTTGCGTCTCGAGCTGCTTGCGCTCCGTGATGTCCACAATAATTCCTTCCATCAACGGATGCGCGTTGCTCCCCTCTACCACCACGGCCGTGTCGCTTACCCAAATTACGCGCCCGTCTTTGCGGACGATTCGATACTCCGCCTGAAAACGCTCACCGCGCTGGCTCGCATGTTCTGCGGCCTCCACGACGTTGTGATCTTCCGGATGTACGTGCTTTGTCCATGCCCGCGAATCTGTCAGCCACTCTTCGGCCGAAAATCCAAACATCGTCTCCACCTGCGGGCTGACGTACAGCCATTCTCCGTGCATTCCCAGCTCGGCAATGTAGCTGACCGCCGCCACTTGCTCGACCAGCATGCGGTACTTCGCCTCCGCTTGCGCACGCGCGTTGTCCGCGTCGCGCTTGGCTGTCATGTCACGGCTGACACAAACTACGCCGCCGTCCGGCAAACCCGTGATCGCCATTTCCACCGGTAGCGTGCTCCCGTCGTGCCGGTGAATATTCATGGGTCCCCGCCACTTCCCGCTTTTCCGCAGTGATTCGCGAATGTCGTCTTCCACTCTCGTAACGTCCTGCGGCGCATAAATGTCCCGCCAAGGTCGGCCGACGATGGATTCCGCTGTGTCGTACCCCATCATTTGTGCGAACGCGGCATTTGCGTACGAGTGCTGGCCCTTCGCATCCACTATCGCGATTCCGTTCACCGCCGAGTCCATGGCGCGATTGTGCCGTTGTAACGTGTCTTCGGCCCGGCTCTGTCGATATTGCGTGAGTCCCAGCCGCGCCGCATAGCACACAATGGAAACGCCCAGCAGGGTGAACCGCAGCGCGCGCCATTCCGTTCCGAGCTGCGCCACTTGCAGCAAAACGATTAGGGGCGCCAGCGCCAGTGTCGAGTTATCGAGCACTAGCTCGCTAAATCTTTTTTGCCGGAGGCGTTGAACACCTGCCAGTGCGGGCGACGGCTTCCAATTCGCCGCCCACAATGCGGCTCCCAACAGCGGCACGGTCCATCCGAGGTCGTACCACGTTCCCGTGGGCGTAGTGCGAATCGTCTGCATGTAGTCCGTAACGCTGGCGCAGACCGCGTAGGCCAGCAAATACACGGCAAAGGCCTGGTACAGTTTGCGAATTTGATTCGACCGCGCGCGAATTGCTTGTGCCAGGGCCAGTAACACCAGACCCACGTCCTCGCCCGTTTCCATCCAGACCTCACGGATGTACGCACTGCGGGGGTCCAGGTGATGTGATGGGATGTAATAAAATCCAACGAAGATAAAGAAGAAAACAATGGCGATCTGGACGAAATCAAGTGCGGACTCCAGGTCCAGCGTCGAGGGGTCTTTGTCCTGGTTTAAGAACACCGCGAGCGCGAAGAAGATCGACTGTGTGCCGAACAGAAATCGTACTACCGAACCCGTGGGCGGCTCCATACGCAGCACGATTTCGTAGTACGTCCAGCCGAGGTTCGCCACTCCCCAGATAGCTAATCCGCAAGCGAACAGCCGCCAGAACCGACGGCTCAATCCCGTGGCGCGGCGCGAAGCGACAAGCGACGCGGAAACCGCCAAGCCGCACGAGACGATCTGCAGGAGATTCCCGACGAACGATCCAGCCAGCGAGCTTCCGAGCGTCAGCACGGCCGCGACGTGCAGCGCAACAATGACGAGCGCCAAGACAAACAGCTTTCGGAACATCCCAAGCTGCTCCTTCAACGGCGGCTGTATATCGCTTGCGATAAAAGTGTAAGGTAAACGCTTAACCTACTAAAGCTTCGTGTGCCTCTTCGTACCCAAAAGCAAACAGCTCCTCCCGGGACCTTAGCGCGCTACAATTCCCGCCATGGCTCCAGCCGCCACTCGGACTCCGGCTTCAATCGATAATTTTTGGTTTGCTTGGGTGCTGCTGTGTCTTGCCTTCTGTGTTCACGTCGCGGACGAGGCGCTTACGGGATTCCTCAGCGTTTACAATCCCACCGTTATCGCCATGCGCGCTAGGCTAAGCTGGTTTCCGATGCCCGCATTCGAGTACCGCGAATGGTTGGTGGGACTCATCCTCATCAATTTGCTGCTGCTGGCGCTCACGCCATTTGCCTATCGCAATGCGCGCGGCCTGCGTCCGCTCGCCTATTTGTTTGCCGCGATCATGCTGCTCAATGGAATGGGTCACACGTTTTTTACAGTTTTGGGCCAGACCGTGCCTTCGGTCCGGTTCCCGCGTCCGGCGCCGGGTTTCTATTCTTCGCCTTTTCTGCTTATTACGTCGATCTACCTGTTCGTGCGGCTGCGCGCCACGCGCAAGACAACAGTCGACTGAGCGGCGTTTCTCGAGGGCTTCTTGCTAGCGGCCTTCGAAGGGATACCGATCCTGGGCCTGCACCGCCGCCGCAACGCCGCGCCGCAGCGCGATCGTGTCCACCGGCGCGCGCTTGCCAAACCGTTTCAGCACGGCCATCTGCGTTGTCAGCATGTCGCCTTCATTCACCGCCGTTATGGCCCGCTTTGCTTCATGCTCCACGCGTTCCGCGGCCTCCGCGATAAACACTCGCGCCGCATCGATCAGCGTCTGCGTGGCGGATTCGCCCTTTGCTGCCGCCGCTTTTTGCGCACGCAGAAGGCAAGACTCCATTGCGTAAATCTCCATCACAATGTTGGAGAGCGCTGCGATTAATTCCTGCTCGTCCGCCAACTTCTCCCGGAATTTCTGCACCGCACCGCCAGCGGCCTGCAAAAACATTTTTTTCGCGTTCGCCAGCACCCGCCCGTCGTCGGCAAGCACACCTTCCGGCGCCTCCTCGAAAGAAGGCCCCGCCAGAATCTCGTCGGCCAGCTTCATCGCCGCCGGAATCAGAGGGAGTTGCCCGCTCATGGCGCGCTTCATCAACATCTGAATGATCAGCATGCGATTAATTTCGTTGGTGCCCTCGAAAATCCGGTTGATCCGCGAATCGCGATACGCTCGGCACACGGGATATTCTTCGTGAAATCCATATCCGCCGAAGATCTGCACCGCCTCGTCCACCACGTAGTCCAGCATTTCGCTGCCATACACTTTTGCGATGGAGCTCTCAATCGCGTATTCCTCGAGCACTTTCATCGCGCTCTGGATCTTGTCGCCTCCGGATACGGAAGCCGCCGCCATCGCCGCTTCAATATTTCCCGCCGAACGGTACACCATGGACTCCACCGCAAAAATCTGAATAGCCATTTCCGCCAGCTTTTCCCGGATCAATCCAAAATCGCCAATCTGCTTACCGAACGCCTTGCGTTCCTTGGCATATTTTGACGACGTCGCCAGCACGTTCTTCGCACCGCCCACGCACGATGCTCCCAGGGTAAACCGTCCCGCGTTCAAAATATTGAACGCCACAATGTGCCCGCGCCCGATTTCGTGCAGCACGTTTTCCTTTGGCACCCTACAGTTCTCCAGGAAAATCGGCGTCGTCGAGCTGCCGTGAATCCCCATCTTGTGCTCTTCATTGCCCGGCTTGAACCCCGGAAACCCGCGCTCCACGATGAACGCCGTAAATTTCTCGCCATTGATCTTCGCGAACACGACGTACACGTCCGCGAAACCGCCATTCGTGATCCACATCTTCTGACCGTTCAGGATGTAGTGCGTGCCTTCGCTATTGAGTTCCGCGCGCGTGAGCGAATTCTGCGCGTCCGATCCGGCCTGCGGCTCCGATAGGCAATAAGCTCCGATCAGCTCGCCCGTCGCGAGCTTCGACAAGTACTTTTTCTTCTGTTCTTCCGTCCCGAAATAAACGATTGGCAGAGTTCCAATGCCGGCGTGCGCCCCGTGCGTTACGGCAAATCCGCCATAGATCGATAATTTCTCCGTCAGCACTGTTGTTGCAATCTTGTCCAGCCCCGCTCCGCCGTACTCCTCCGGCACGCCACCGCCCATCAAGCCCAGCTCGCCACCCTTTTTCACCAGCGTTGGCATCAACCCGGCTTTCTTGTTCTCCAGATCTTTCACGAGCGGCAGCACTTCCTTCACAACAAACTCTTCCGCCGTCTGCCCAATCAGCTTCTGGTCATCTGTAAGGTCGGCCGGTGTAAACACATCGCCTGGCAACGGCGATTCCAGCAAGAAGCTCCCGCCTTTAGCAGCCGGCTTTGTAAACGTTGCAGTCGCCATCACTTTCTCCTTGGAGCTGCTTCACATGTCGGATTCAATTCTACGCCCCGCCCGATTAGAACGGCAATTTACCCGGCTTTTTGTCGGCCCTCCGGGTCAGTTTTCCCCTCTCATCGTCACCCACCGCCGCCTAAAAGGCTATAGACCAATAGTCCCAACACAACCAGCGTGACCACCACGTACGTCCAATCCCGCTGGTACAGGAATGCCACCACCGAAAAAGCCACCCGCGCAATCGGCGTGGCAATCAGAATCAGCAATCCAAACTGAATCAGCCCTGGCCCATGAAGCGCCAGCGCCTCGTGGAAAATCCCGGAAACCGTGCGCAGTTCTGCGGGCTCACCTTGAAACACACGATAGTCTGTGACCGGTGTCGGGTGCTGCGCGAGGTATACCATCCCCCCAGCAAACACAAACACGGCTGCCAAAATCACGCCGGTGCGCAGCAGCCGGCCCATGATTTCGTCCATGCGCTTCTCGGCGTCTGTCCTTTCGATCGTCGCTTCCACACTCTCGTCCTTACTTCAATCCGTTGTAAATCATCTCGGCCGCCAGCACCGCAATCACGCCGCTGAACACAAGCCTAAGAACTTTCACTTTCGCCACTGCCAAGATGCGCGCCCCAATCAATGACCCCGCCAGCACTCCAAGCATCACCGGCATCGCCAGCCCCGGATCGATATAGCCCCGCCGCAAATAAACTCCCGCGCCCGCCGCTGCCGTAACGCCAATCATAAAATTAGACGTCGTAGTCGACACTTTGAACGGCAGCTTCATCGCCTTATCCATCGCGAGCACCTTCACCGCGCCGGAGCCAATCCCCAGTAAGCCCGAAAGCACCCCAGCCACAAACATCAGCAAGAAGCCCTGTGGGACTCCGCGCACATGGTAGCTTTCCATTCCGTTCGCGGTGGGATAGGTGCTGTCCATCTTCAGCCAGGTAGCGATGCGGTCCGGCCCGTCGTTTGCGCCGGACTGGGTATGCTCTGACATGGATGCGTAGGCGGAGTACAGTAGCACCACTCCGAAGATGATCGAGATGATGGAGACGCGCAGGTGCAAGATTAGCGCCGCGCCCACCAATGCTCCCACCGTAGTGGCAATCTCCAAAAACATACCCACACGCACGTTGGAATATCCCTCACGCACGTATGCTGCCGCTGCTCCGCTCGACGTAGCAATCACGGAAACGAGCGCTGCCCCAATCGCGTAATGAATATCGACGCCAAACACGACCGTAAGCAGCGGCACAATCACCACGCCGCCACCCAGGCCGGTGAGCGCTCCCAAAAATCCCGCCACCAGCCCGCCCAAGCCAATGAGAGCGGTAAATTCAAGTGTGTTCAAAGCAGTGCGCGCCATCCGTATCCGCAGGCCAATTCTATGCGCCCGACCGAGACTATTGCCAGCGCCGACCTGTCGCGCACGGAAAATAACGACTCTCCGCGATGTGTGCACAGACCTCAAAGGCAAAGATCCCGAAGGAAAAATGCTCGTAGCGTCTTGACGGGGTTTCCGTTCGCTACTGGGCTGTCGGACGCGCCGTGCTGTCCTTAAATGAAATCAATAGAAAGTGGGAGTTCGTCCCGAGAAAATCGACGATTCGACGATGCTGGCCGGCAGGCAGCCATAACACGTCGCCACCGTGCAGAAATCCAATGTGTTCGCCGGCGAGATTCACGTCGAGATTGGAGTTGGTCAGCCCGACTAGCAGGGCATCGGCCTTCGGCGCTGCGTCAACGTAGTCATTCCCGCCCGATACCCTGTGCAGATCGACGCGAACCTCATCAGTCTCGAAATAGGGAACATCTTTCGATGCAACTTGCGGAGTAGCCTTTTTGCCTTTGCTGCCGTCCACGGCAGGTGGCTGTTCTGGACAATTCAGCGGAGCTCCCAGCAGCACATCTTTGCAGAGATTCTTTGGTGTGCCCTGAGGACGGACGAGTTCGATGGTGATGTTATGAAACTGCATGCCGGAGTCCGTGCGCACGATGTGCGCGAAATGTCCGGGCGAATAGTGCGTTTCCCCATCTTCCAGCACCTGATGGAGTTCAGGTTTGTCGACGATGGCGTTAATAATATCCGCCATGCCTAGCACAACGTACAGATACGGCAGATCGTGCTGATGTAAAAACGTGCTGTCCAGCGGCGGAACGGTCACATTGTAAACGCGTGCAAAGTCGTTTTGCAGCACCAGGCGGTGGTGAGGTTCCTCGCTGATGGGCACAGGTCCTTGCGGCGTGGTGGGATATTGCAGCGGAAGATTGGGCGCGGGAGCTTGGGGCGTATTGGGAGCTTGGGCGCGTATAGCGGAGCAGCACAAGGCCAGGCAGATAAGAGCAAGGACTGGTTTCATGGACTCGGAATCGTACTTGGCTCGTGTCGGCATGACAAGTTAAACGCGAGGAACCGGTGCAGCGTTGCAGGTGTGTCTCGATACACTGCCGTTACGCATTTGATTGCTGCGGTCTCGACTTCATTTGCGGGTTAGGAGATGCGCTCGAAGATGCCGGCCGCGCCCATGCCTCCGCCAATGCACATGGTGACCATGCCGTAGCGAGCGTTTTTGCGCTGAAGATCGCGGATTAACGTGGCGGTGAGTTTGGCTCCGGTGCAGCCCAGCGGGTGGCCGAGGGCGATCGCCCCGCCGTTGGGATTGACGCGCGCCGCGTCGAGGCCGGCTTGCTGGATCACGGCGAGCGATTGCGCGCCGAAGGCTTCGTTCAGCTCGATTACGGCGATATCGTTCAGCGACAGACCGGCGAGCTTCAGCGCCTTTGGAATCGCGAAGACCGGGCCGATACCAAACTCCTCGGGCGGGCATCCCGCAGTCGCGTAAGCGATGAATCGCGCCAGCGGCTTCAGGCCGAGCGCGTTGGCGCGAGCTTCGCTCATCACCACCGCAGCGGCGGCGCCATCGCTCATGGGCGAACTGTTTCCCGCGGTAACCGTGCCTTTCGCGTGGAACGCCGGTTTCAGTTTGGCGAGGACCTCGAGCGACGTATCAGCGCGTGGAAGTTCGTCCGTCTCGAAAGAGAAGGTCAGCGTCGTAGGCTTTGGCGAAGACTTCGATTTTGGGGGAGCGCCATTCCCATTTCCGTTCGGAAGTGACGTGATCTTCACTTCGACCGGAATAGTTTCATCCTTGAAATTTCCGGCGGCAATGGCGGCGAGCGCCTTCCTATGCGAGTTTGCGGAGAATTCGTCCGCCTGTTCTCGAGTGATGCCGAATTTCCGGGCGATATTTTCCGTGCCGAGTCCCATGTTGATGTACGCGTCAGGATAATGGTCAACCAACCAAGGATTGGGAGAAATTTTGTTGCCGCCCATGGGCACGAGAGACATCGATTCCGTGCCGCCGGCGATGATGATTTCGGCCGAGCCGCTCCGAATGCGTTCGGCAGCAAGCGCGATGGCTTGCAGCCCGGAAGAGCAGAAACGGTTGATGGTCATCGCCGAGGTCTCGACCGGGAGACCGGCACGCAGAGCAGCGATTCGCGCTACGTTCATGCCTTGTTCGCCCTCGGGCATAGCGCACCCCAGGATCACGTCGTCGATTTCTTTCGCGTCAACGCCACGAACGCGGGCGAGAGCCTCTTTTATAGCGAGCGCGGCGAGGTCATCCGGCCGCGTGGCGCGCAGCGAGCCTTTATACGCGCGGGCCACTGGCGTGCGCACTGCGGAAACGATCACGGCTTCAGGCATGTGCAACCTCCTCAAAACTTTGGCGCGCTGATTGGGCATCAGCGCGCTCAAAAACGGAGCAAACTCGGCTCCTCATTATTAATGATAGACGCTTTTCAACCCCCGCGCTTTTTTGCTCAGGTCGGCCGCCGCTCGCGTTAAAACCGAAACGCAATCCCGCCAGTGAAGTTCACTCGTTGAAGATAATTGGAAACATTCTGCTGGAAACAGTTTCCAAACGGATCGCACTCCACCGCAGGAGTTTTGTTGGCGCGCGAGGGTAACCAGCGCAAATCTCCGCGCAGCGCAAAGTGCCGGCTCAATTCGTATTTCGCTCCGCCGCCCAGGTTAAATGCAAGCAAGGTGTGGTTCGAGTTCACTCCGCTATTGGATTCGTGCGAAAAGCCAATGCCGCCGGCGATAAACGGCCGCAACTTCCTTTCGCTGTTTTTCAGCATGTAGAGGAAGCCAAACGAGAATTGGTCAAAATCCGAGTTAAAGGCTTTCGAGTACGTGCCCGTCGCTGCATCCCGTTCGCTAAAGCTCGTATTGTTCCGGCTCCACATAAATTCTGCTTGCGAGTTCTCCGTCAGCGTATAGTCGATGAACGTGCCGTAGCTCAGGCCGCTGTCCACCCGCAACTTATCGATCGTGAAGGAATTTGTCACCGGAAAGGAGCCTCCGGTCTCGTAACCCACAAACGGTGCCACTTCCCACTTCGTAAGGTCGCGCCACTGCCCAAATACGGGCGAAACTGCAGCGAAGCACAGCATGAACATGAGCAACAGCGGCAAGCGGTATCGCATCGTTCCTCCCAAATTGAACATCTAACTCGAAAGACGCCTCACACGGTTCTTTTGGGAACTAAGATGCAGGAAGGACCTCGGCAAGTTTCAACTGTTACTGCTACCCGTCCTCTTAGACCTTCTCGTGGCTCCCTCGGGCAGAATTTGCGGAATGTTGTGGTGTTGCTCTGGTGGCTTGCCGAATAGGTGCGAACTGCTCTAACCCATGTTAAAATTTGGCGTTGCTCATGGGCCTGTAGCTCAGGTGGCTAGAGCGCGCCCCTGATAAGGGCGAGGTCGGTGGTTCAAGTCCACCCAGGCCCACCACTTATTTCAGTAAGTTACCGGGTGTTGCACCAAAAATCTCAACCCACAATCCAACCCACACCTCACTGCACCATAGAGCTGCTCACGCCAAGCGCCGTCAGATACTCCCCCTGCGCCGCCAGTGTTTTATCGCGGTCTTCCTGCGGGTACAGATCGAGCGTCGTTTGAATCTTACTGACGTAGGATTCCCTGAACGGTTGTCGGTTTCGACCTTCGCTTTGTTCACCAGCCAGTTGCTAAGCGAGTGACGCAGATTGTGAAGTCCGAACCGTTGACCATCCTCGACTTACACTCCGGCTTTTTCGCAGCCGGCCGCAGATGATCGGCGACGAAAATAGACGCAGAGAAAGGAACACTGCCGCGAGCCCTTAAAGAAGGAAACACGAAGTCTCCATCCTTCGCATGGGGACTGTTCTCGCCACGAGCGCAGCTGAGCGGCCAGGATCGGATGCAGCGGAACATATCCGTCCGTTCACGCCTTCACCTTGTTTCTCCACTCCTCACAATAAACGGCAAGCCTGTTACTTTTAAAACAGTTTGGGTCCGGCTGTATGACTGGCACAATCTGGCTGCAGCCCAAGCTATTGACTTCTATTCCGATTGCCAGAATCGAAGGAGACGAGATCGGGCAAAGACATTCGAACGTAATCGTCGGGTAGCTCGAAAAGGGTATCGGGTTGCGGTCCTTCCTGAATGTCTTGCAGATCGTATCCTTCCAGAAGAGCTCTTTTCGGATAGCTCCGGAGTTTAATCACAAAGCGCAGCTTAGGGTCATACCAAATGTCACCCCACCCGCCTGCGGGCGTGGCTGATCCTTGCCAGTTTTCTGTCTGCCGCCCATCGAGGATCTCGTCACGAATTTTTCTGCACCGCAATTCTACCTGGTAGTGGTTTCGCACCATTTCGATCCATTCTGCACAAGGGTTGCTCGGGTCCCTCGGACGAAATATGCTTGCGCCATGAGAAATATCCTCCGCGAGTTCGGTGCTTTCAACATAGCTTTTCTTTTCCGGAACTAGGAGAAAGACGGAGTGAGCCTCGGAATCGACGATCAGACTTTGTACCGAGTGATATCCCGACAAGTCGCGCTGCCGATTGAGCCTAGCCCTCTTATTGCCAACAAAGATCTTCAGGTGCGCGACCGAGTCGCGGTTATTCCACACTCTCACATCAGCGGAGAACTGGGGCCCAGGTTTTTGTTCTTGTCGAAGTGCGAGTAACGCCATGAGCGTTAACAATATGAGCGAGGCAATTGATTTCATGACGGTCTCCTAGAGGTGTGCGTAAGACCAGCAACCCAGACGGCTCTGGCTGAGGCGTCGACCTTCTGTCCCAAGAAATCATGGGCCTGAGCCAACTCGGCATCCCATATCGTCAGCTGCTTTCTTGTTCCCCTAGCCAGATTGTGACCGGGCGTCACAATAGCTCGACTGAAGGCGCCTGATAACTGGCAATATTGACAGTCGAATCAGCCGATGGGGCAGAGAATTCCGGCTCCATGAGTAAGGTGAGTTTGCAACCGGTCGAAGCCCCCTCTTCGTCCGCCAGTTCGATTCCGGAGCACACGATCGCAGTCGTTCTTCATAGCCGGGCGAGCTGAGGGAACGGTTATTTGTCTACGTGGATGCGGTCTGGAGGAACTTCGACTTCGCTAAAGCCACGGAAGGAGAATAAAAGCTAAAGGGAACGGCATATTCGGCGGTTGTTCCGAAGTCAAAACACCAATTGAATCCGGCTCTGAAAGAACTGCGTGTTGCCATTGAGACCGAATCGATTGAGATGGCCGTATCCGTAATTCAACTCCAGGCGCACGTTCTCTGAGAGGTACCAGTTCACCTGGGGAGTGATCCTGTTGAAGGCCCCTCCCTTCACATTCTTGCTGTTGAAATCGCTTTGCGAGTATCGAATCACAAGTTCCCAGGCCCCCGGGCCCCCTTCAAAGACCGTGCGCTTGGGCTCGACGTCTCGAAAGTAACCTCCGATGGTGTTATAAGCGCGTGTGGCATCGTTAAACAGATAGGTCGCAACGAACTCGCCGCCATTGAACACCGGATTGCGCTGAGCTTCGGACGAGACAAAGACCCACCAATATTCACTCCCGAAAAGCCAGCGTTTCGTACGGTAATAGGCTTCATATCCGGCCATGCGGATCGAATCGGATGGGAATGAACCCGTGTCGATGAAATAAGGCGCAGGATAGGATTCCGGACGCGACTTGAACCGAATCTTGTTATCCTCCGGTTTGCCCCACCGCAAATTCACACCCAGGTGCAGAACCTTGTCCTTTTTATCTGAAAGGATAGGGAGCAGAGCGAATCTCCCGGCTACCTGGCTAGAATAGGTGGAAAACGACTGGCCGCTCGACACAGCGTCGGCGAAGTATCCAACGTTCCAGAGAAACTTAAGTTTGGGCGAATAGCCCAGCCATTTGATTCCGTCGGCGAGAATGGGGATTGTCGCATCGTTCATCGTTGAGCGTTCCATCGTCCAGCCGTCGTAGCCTGTCATCACTTTGTTGAGGGAGAAGCCCTCTTTGGAGCGACCAATGAAAAAGGCTCCCCAGAGTTCGGGTACCGCGATCATGACTCCCGTTTGCCTGATCAACCATTGGTTATTCGGAGCGTCATACATGATTCCGGCGCTCCAAGTGATGCGCTCTATCTTCGGGAATAGCTTTCCACCGAGAATGAAACGAAAATCGCGAAGCCTCGTGCCAGGCTGCATCGTGATCTGTTGCTTGCTGGCCTCATCTTGAGCGAAGGCAGAAAAATCGACAAGTAAGCCAGCTCCGAACCGCATCGTGAAATACGGACCTTTGTACTCATTCCAGTGAACGAGGTCACGCTTCGGCGGCTCATCGTCCTCGCGCGCGTCGATCGTATTTTCGAGTGACGAGGGAGGAGGCTCTTGCGACGTCTCCTGGCTATCCTGTGCAGGCGTCCCTTGTGCGCTGGCCGCAACAGGGTTGGAACCCTGAGGGCCGCTCCGCTGCGCGCCAGCCTGCCCTGCCGCGAAGGCGACCATCGCCACCGGTAGCACAAGAGCTTTCATGTTCGGGGTCAACACGTCCGTGCACGCCTCGATCAATATGTTCTGAAGAGCTCTTGAACCTGCGCCGGCTGATGGTTGTTCAACAACGCTAGCGAAAGCAGGATCCTTGATTTCTGCGGATTAAGCTCATCTGAAGCAATGAATCCGAGCTCATCATCTTTCACCTCGACGTTGCGGTCCACCATTCCTGTTGGAACGCGGCTGCTCCGAACCACCACAACACCCTCTTTGACCGCTTTTGCTGCCGCGCCTAGCGAGGCTTGGTTCATATTGCCGTTCCCAACGCCGGCAATAACGATTCCCTTGGCGCCGGCGTTGACGCTCGCGTCGATCAAATCAGGCGGCATATCGGCATAGCCGAAGATAATATCCACACGCGGCAGTTTATTTACGTTCGAGACGTCGAATTCACTTTGCGTCGTGTGCTTCCACGGCGGGACGTTGTACCAATCGTCCTTGCCGTAGGCGCTCACGCCGACTACCCCGCGAAGCGGTGACATGAAAGTCTGAATGGCGGTCGTGCTCGTTTTCGTAAGCGAGTGCGCAGCGTGGATCTGGTCGTTCATGACAACCAGGACTCCTCGGCCCCTCGCCTTCGGATCGCCTGCAACCGCTACGGCGTTATAGAGGTTCAATGGGCCGTCTGCACTCACCGCTGTCGATGGCCTCATCGAACCGACCATCACCACTGGCTTGTCACTCTTCACGGTCAGGTTGAGGAAGTATGCTGTTTCTTCCATCGTGTCGGTGCCATGCGTGATCACGATGCCATCGACGCCCGGGGTGGGCAGCAACTCATTAATTCGCTTGGCCAGTTTCAGCATAATGTCAAACGATATGTCCTGCGACCCGACATTCGAGATCTGCTCTCCCTTGATGTTTGCAAGCTTCTCGATTCCGGGGACGGCTTTCAACATGGCGTCGATTGTCACGGAGCCGGAGGTGTAAGCGGACTGCGTGCCAGTCGCCGCCGCACCCGCGATCGTGCCGCCCGTCGCAAGGATGACGATGTTGGGTTTGTTCTGCGCGAGCGAGTACGGGCAAACGGTCGCGAGCGTCAGAACGAGGAACAAAGATTGAACCCTGTGTAAGTGTTTCATAACCGCTCCTTCCCCCGAGGCTGGCGTCATGCGCGCAGCCATCGTGCGATGACTCGTCATTTGTGGTTCGTTTTGTTGGTTGTCTAGTACTTGCTCTTGTCTAAATTTGTGAGTTTCACTGGGTCTAGCAGATCTTTGATTTGCTGCTCAGTCAGAATGTTCTTTTCGCGGATGATCTCCAGTATGCCCTTGCCGCTCTTGTAGGCTTCTTGCGCCAACTCTGTCGCCTTCTCATAACCCAGAATGGGATTCAGTGCTGTAACGATGCCGACGGTCGTCTCCATATAGCGGGCCAACACCTTTTCATTGACCGTGATTCCGTCAACACACTTCGTCCGGAACAAATTTGACGTGTTGTAGAGCAGGTGCTGCGATTCGATGATAGAGAGCCCTTCGACCGGCTCGTATGCATTCAGTTGGAGCTGTCCGGTGTGGGCGGCAAGCGTCGTTACATAGTCATTGCCCATCACACGGAAGGCGACAAGATTCATGACTTCAGGGACGACCGGGTTCACCTTGCCCGGCATGATCGAGGAACCCGGTTGCAATGCGGGTAGATCGACCTCGGACAATCCAGCGCGTGGTCCTGAAGTTAACAGGATCAGGTCCCCAGAAATTTTTGACAGCTTGATCGCAAGGCTCTTGAGCGCGGCGGAATAAACCACGAATCCTCGCTGATCCCATGTCGCGGCAAGCATGTCCGCGGCAGGAACGATGGGCTTTCCGATGAGCTGCGCCAGATGCGCCGCGCACCTTTCGGAATATCCTTTGGGCACGTTGATTCCGGTTCCGATGGCCGTCGCGCCCATATTTACCGTGTAGAGCGATTTCTCCGCGTCTCTGAGCCCGGCAATCTCATCTTCCAGTGACGCTGCGAACGCGTGGAACTCTTGGCCCACTGTCATCGGCACGGCATCTTGCAGTTCGGTGCGCCCCATCTTCACGATCTCGAGGTACGCCCCTCCTTTCGCGCGGAATGAAGCTGCCAGTTTCTGCAACTCAGCGATGAGCTTGTCATTGCGCAGCAGGATCGCCACCTTGATCGCCGTCGGGTACGAATCATTCGTGGATTGCGACATGTTCAGGTCATCGTGCGGCTCCAGGTATTGATACTCACCCTTGTTATGACCGATTAACTCGAGCCCGACGTTCGCGAGCACCTCATTGGCGTTCATGTTCGTGGAGGTTCCGGCGCCACCCTGATACCAATCCACCATAAATTGATCGTGATATTTGCCGGCAAGCACCGCCTGGGTGGCCTTCTCGATGGCATCCAGCCGTTCCTTCTTCATCGCGCCGACGTCGGTGTTAGCTTGCGCTGCGGCCAGCTTGACGATCGCCCATGCTTCGATGAAGCCGGGATAGTGGTTGATCGGTATACCGGAGATCTGGAAATTTTCCAGTGCCCGCGCCGTCTGCACCCCATAGTAGGCATTGGCTGGGATCTCCTTTTCTCCCAAAAGGTCCTTTTCGACCCGCGTTCTGTCCGTAGTGGACGATGGCGTAGGTTTCTGGGCCCACGCGGGATGCGCAGCGCATGCTACAACTACGAACAGCACGACTGCGGCCCGTGTGCACCTGTAAGGTCGGAACAAATGTGTAGTGATCAGATGGGCTCGCGTCTTCGATCGGCCGCAGATTTCACAACCAGTATTGGCCGCGCCCTTAACGCTTACTCTTCGCATATGCGTTCCTTGACGGCCTGTGACTCAATCCATAAATGGCCGCACCTTGAAGTCGAAGATGTCTCACATAAGGCGAGCATGGAGTCGCTCGTTCCGCGTGGACACTGTCAAAAGTGACAGGCCCCATTGGATTCCGGGTCCGAGCCCAGCCCGTTTGTTGGATACAGCGCATTCCACATGAATTCACGTCCTGCGCCCACGCCACAGAAGGAAGGCCCACGAGGCAAATCCATAGCAAGATCCTTATTCGGTACTTCACAGTGCTCTTCTCCATCTCGCGAGCCGCGCCCTGGCATCACCCTCGCCCGTTATCTCTTTCCCAGGAGCGAACTTTACGCCGGGCTTCATCGAAGAGCCGCTCATAATTCCTCAAGCGGAGTTTTTCGCTGGCATCCTGGCTCAATAAGGCGAACAACGGCGCGTAGATTTCGTAAATTCTCAGATACTTCTTTTGGTCCTGCGGGGCGACCTCATCGGTGCCGAACAAAAAGCGATCGGGATGGCGGTTGATGAGGTTTGCAGCGACTTGCGTCGCCTCGGGTGACGAGACTATATATTTGGCGACCTCTGTCCAGGAAATGTCGAAATAGAGATTGTTGAACGCCGGGTCATTCAGCATGGAGTCCAAAATAACGGCGTGAGCCTTGATTGGCCGAACGATTCGCCCCATTCCCGTGTGGGCCCAGATGATGGTGGTTTTGGGATGGCGCTTGATCAACGCTTGCATTTGCGAAAGGTAGACGGGCTCAGGACCGGGTTGAGAGGAAGGAACATCCGCTTGATTCGGGGAGAAGGGCGTATCGATGTCGTTGTGGATGATCACAACAAGCCCGACGTCGGCCGCGAAGTCGAGGATTCTGTCAAGCGCGGGGTTCTGAAGGCTGGCAACCTCTCCCGCGATCTTGGAGGAGACGAATTCTTTATGAATGCTGAATTCACCGATGCCAGAAAACACACCCGGAAATGTCTCTAGCACCCGGCGAATGTGATCCGCGGCGTACATATCCGTGGGATTGAATCCCGTGATCATGGGATCGAAGCGAGCCTGCTCTTCCTTCGAAAGAGATTTGTAGGCCATGGCGATGCAGGCGTCAGCAAAGGAGTAGTAATAGAGAGGGGCGTCCGTTTGCAAATAATAGGTCGGCGCGAAGTCGCCGGAATTTTGATAGGACCATTGCTGCTGCAACGGAATCCCAAACAGCGCCACGCGGCCGACCCTGGTCCCCATGATGGCCAAAAAGTCGTGGATATCCGTTCCCTTCTGGATGTAATTGGTCAGATGAAAATGGGCATCGTTAATTTCGGGCTGGACGGCCTTGGACTGAGGAGAAGCCGTTTGGAAGGAGAGCAAGAAGAGAACGAGAGTTCTGGTCACACACCGGATGGTTCTGCGCTGCTGGCTGCTGGGTTCGCTACGCATAAGAGTCCTTTCTCGAAGATCATAGGCGGTGATGACGCTCGGCTTAGTAGAAGCCTGTCATGCCAATGGTAAATATCTGCCCCTTGAGTTGCCCCAGATAGAAGCCGAAGGTGCTGTTAACCGGCGACCGGTCCACGTTAATCAACTGGATGTTCAGGCGTGCGTTGCGTGTATTCCAGGGGTAATAGTTGCCGCCCACGATGAACTCTTTCGGGCGTGTATACTGGCCGAAAATATAGGAAGTCGCCCCGTAGAGTTCGATTCTTTTCGGCACGACCATGTATCCCAACTGAACGTAGAAGCCATAATCCCGGACTACGCTGACGGGCAACTTCCCGTCCGCAACGAAATCGTCCAATCGCCTGCCGTAGCCCTCGCCCTGCAGGAATAAACCGTGGTACTTCATTCCCGCTCCTGCGGAAAGCAATTGATAACGCGCCTTCTCTACCGTCACACCATTGGCCAAGGCGCCCGTGTCAAAAATGTTGAGGCTGTCGGAAAGACGAAGCGTTGTGTTACCCGCCGGCGAACCGAGGGATGCCTGGCGATCTTCGGGACTGTAGGTGTAGGCCAGATTGAAGCGAGTCGCGAATTTATCGTGGCCTTCGAAATCGCCAAAAGCTCCACGCGGGCCAAATTCGCCTGTTGTGGGCAACCAAGTTATTGCAACGCCGGCGGAAAGGTCCCGATCGAGTTTGACGGCCGGTACGTCCAGGTTGCTGTTGTTATTACCGACCATCCATCTATACTCAAGCGTTGGAAGTATGTTCCCTTTGGCGAAAATACCTTGCGAAAAGTACGGCCGGAAGAACTCATCCGCCATGACGCGATCATAAGAGAGCCAATACGGGTGAGATCCCTGAAGCGAAAGTGTTCCTGGGTAGGCGTTCCAGCCTGCTCCGAGGTTCATGAATTTACCGAAGTCGTAGTACAGAGCTCCGCCAACGGCCACCTGATTGGTGTCCTGCACCGTCCAAAGGAACGTGGAGTATAGAAACTTAGGACTGAACAGCCATCCTTGTGAAAACAACATGACTCGATGGAACTGGAAATCCTGTCGTGGAGCTATCGGGACCGGACGGCCAAGGTGGTCGGTAGCCGACTGATCGGCTGGCAACTGGTTTAGATACCGAACAGCCATGTAACCACTCAGATCGAGCTCCCCGTATTCGCCCTTACCAACGATAAAGCCGCGGCCTGGGTTAAATTCTCCAAATATCGCGGTATTTCCTGGCGAAGCTTCGGGAAGAAGGGTCTTGTCATCATTATCGTCCTGGGTCGGCGTGGAGGCTTGCCCGGATCCTTGAGCCGTTTGTTTGTTCGCTGCGTTTGGCGGCGCAACCACGGAGTTGGCGCTGGCTGTCGATCCGCCTTTCGACGAGGTTGGCGACACGGAGGTCTGCTCCGCAAGAAATTGGCGCAGCTCATTAATTTGATTTACCAGCTCTTGGTTTTGTTTTTCGAGTTGCTGATTCTTTTCCACCAGTTGGTCAAGTTTATTCAGTAAATCGGAAGCGGCCTTGGCACTGGTGGCGGCATTCTCTGCGGCAGGCGCGACGGACTGCGCCAATGCGACACAACCGCAAAGAATCGCCACAACAGAGGCCGCGAGAATGCGAAGTACGCCCTGCAAGCTGAAATGTCCCATGATGCCCCCACCGTTGCGGAGACCTTCAGGCCGTTTCGTATTCCGGGCGAAACGGGTTAGAGCCGCAATGACGCAGGCTCAGGCGTTGCTGATTCACTGCCGTTTTTTTCGTCACTTCAGTCCTACTGACGCTGGCGAATAGAGATCGAAATCGAGTTTGTTTGCTACGTATTCGATGACCTTCTGCGCCTTGACGCTGTTACCCGCATCATCGAGCCGAGGAGAAAAGACAGCGATCGCGCCTTTGCCGGGAACCACGGCCACGATGCCGCCACCCACGCCGCTCTTGGAGGGAAGGCCGACGTGCCAGGCCCAGTAGCCGGAAGAGTCATAGAGTCCAGCCATGCTCATGGCGGATAAAATGAAGGGAATATCGGCGCTCTTTATCACCCGCTCGCCCGTGGCTGGATTAATGCCGTTATTCGCAAGTGTCGCTCCCATGCGGGCGAGCTGTGTGGCATTTACGCCGACAGAACACTGCTTCGTGTAAATGTCGACGGATTCAAACGGATCGGCATAGATACGCTCGTACTTCGCGAGCAACATTGACAAGGCTTTGTTGCCTGCATTCGTGGCGGCTTCGGATTTATAGACCTCATCGATGAGTGCGAGCTTTTCACCCGCCGCTTTACTGTAAAATGCGAGAACCTTGTTCCACTTTTCGTCTGCGTCTTTCCCCGAAATCAAGCTTGTGGTGGCAATCGCGCCTGCGTTCACGAGCGGGTTCCCAGTGTGAGTGGGCATGTCTACTACGGCTACGACGGAATTGAAGGCGCGCCCAGTTGGTTCGGACCCAATGCGCTGATAAACCTTGTCGGGCCCGAGTTCTTCCATGGCCAAGGCCAGCGTGAACACTTTAGAGATGGACTGAATAGAGAATGCGTAGTTGACATCACCGACGTTCAAAACCTGGTTGTCCGTGGTGACGATCGAGACGCCAAACAATTTCGGGTCCACTTGGGCTAGGTAAGGAATGTAATCTGCATTCTTGCCGCTCGTGTCGCTCCGGAACTTATCGTACGCTTCACGAACAACCACTTCCACGCGTTCGCGGCCTGGTGCAACCGGGCTTCGCTTCTGTTGGCCCACAGCGGCAGCGGGCAACCACAGGCCCAGCAAAAGAATTGAGATTGTTCGTAATCTTTCCACTTTCGACATATTTACTCTCCGAAGATCAAACGATGTGGTTTGTTGACGCCGTGCGTACATCCAGCGTTGCGTCAGTATTCATAACCCTTTGACCAGTCATACTTGAGCGAGACCTGAATGCGATAGTCGTTGACGTTGAAGCCATCGAGGAAATTTAGGCGCCTGCCAAACTGAAACTCTCCTCCGATTGTCACGCTCTTGAGCGGGTGATAGAGCAAGTTCCCGAGTGCATAGTGGCCCTGGTGGAAATCGGAAGGAAGCTGCGCGTTTGAATTTGTGATGTTCACCAGGGAATACCCCGCCGACGACGTAAAGTGATCGCTCCAGGTGTGGTCGACGAAAGCGACAACGCCCAGCACCGGCAAGGCCACCCCGATAACGGGCTTGACCGGGTTGGTGAAATTGTTCTTCACGCCGATATCGACGGGTGAGTCGTTCATATAGTTCTCGATGCCTCTGCCGTAGACGACCTGGAACTTGCCGACATCCTTTTTGGTGAAGTTGAGGTTCGAACTGACGTTAACGCCCCAGCCGTTGGCGATCCCGCTAAAGTTGAATGCGTGGGCTGTGGTATCGACCCAGGCGATCTTTCTCCAGATACCGCCCACTTGAACGTAACCCCATTTTCTAGCGAGGCGAGCGTGGAAGCTGACGTCCGGCCACTTGAACTGAGGAACGACGCCCGCGAGTTCGACGCGGGCGGCATAAATGCCTTCATCTGCGCTGGCGCCGGGGCGCTCGAGAGCGATCACGACATTGCTGTCACCCTGAATCGGAATCCACCGAGCTTGGACATTACGGAAGAAGACCATTCCGCTCGGGCCCCAATACTCGATCGAGTTCGGGAACACGTCGATATCCATGAACGGGCTCCAAGTTTGGCCGGCGCCGAAGTGGCCTAACTCGCCATAGGCGTGGCGAAGGCGGAAGGTCGTCTGGCCGGCATCAATTCCGGTGCCGAACAATTCGAATTCGAAGATCGTCTTCAGATCTCCGAATGGTGTTGAGTTGAGGGTTTTGAGGCCGAAGCGCGATTGCCGAACACCGAAGAAAGCTTTTCCATTCGGAGCAAACTCACCCCGGAAGGCCGGCAACTTCGTTGGGCGGACAACGTCGAACCACTGAGGGTCGTTCGTCCTGAAGTCGTAGCCGGAATCGAGCATGGCAAAGCCGTACAGGTCGAGAGAATTCTGGGGTATAGGCTCGGGCTGCTCCATGGGGACTTGCTCTTCTGTTTTATTTGGCACGACTGAGGGAGTCGTGACCGGAGCCTCTTGCGCGGGAGGAGCTGGAGCAGGTGCAGCTTTCCCCGATTCGAGGGCGTTGACCTTGGCCTTGAGTTGGGCGATTTCACTTTCCAGTTTGCTCAGCTGGTCTTTCAGTTGTTGCACGTCCTGCGTTTGGGCGCGTCCCGGTAACGCGAAGACACACACCCACAGCAAGACGGGTAGTCGTTTTGCAATGCACATCTAAACCCCCTTGAACGAAACCAAAACGGAACGAAACCACAACGTGAATCGGACCGGCTTCAAGGACCAGACCGGTCGGGTGTCACCCGCAGTAATGGAAGGCTGGAAGGCTGAAAGGTTAAAGGCTGAAAGGTTAAAGGCTGAAAGGTTAAAGGCTGAAAGGCT
>Ga0210410_10001171_pt1 | contig 25110 bp, 24 predicted proteins | sample IncBWC4MmetaG_FD_161058 | JGI IMG/M metagenome (GOLD analysis project Ga0210410, IMG submission 161058) | Forest soil microbial communities from Barre Woods Harvard Forest LTER site, Petersham, Massachusetts, United States - Inc-BW-C-4-M | ecosystem: Environmental > Terrestrial > Soil >... | reverse complement strand
TTCACTGTGGCAAGATCGCCGGCACGAATCGCCTCGAACAAGTTCTTATTCTCAGACATAACGCGACCTTTCGGGGACCGTCTTCAGAAATGGGCTTCTAACTCCATAAGCGCAAAAAATGCGAGGCTGGGGGGAAATATCAGCCGGCCGCCGAAGATTTCTGTTTGGGCTGGTAATGGCCCGGCACTGCTCGAAGAGAAATCGCAATCCGGTTCCAGGAATTAATCGCCGAGATGGCATACGTCAGGTCGACGATCTCTTTTTCCGAGAATTGCGCCTTTACCGCGGCGAACGCCTCGTCGGACGCGCGCGTGCTCGAAATCAGCGTGACCGATTCCGTCCACTCCAGCGCGGCGCGCTCGCGATCCGTGTAATAGGGAGATTCCCGCCAGGCATCGAGTCCATAAAGCCGCTGTTCGGTTTCGCCGATAGCCCGCGCGTCTTTCCAGTGCATGTCGATGCAAAACGCGCAGCCATTGATCTGCGACGCGCGGAGCTTGATCAGGTGAAGAAGGGCGGGAGCCAGTCCGCATTGCTCGAGATACGCTTCCAGGTCGAGCATCGCTTTCAACGGTTCTTTTGCAAATTTGCGGTAATCGAGTCGAGCTGCCATGGAATTCACCCTCCTGTCCTGTTTGGATGAGGCGCGAAAGCGAGTGGGCACCCGCCCGCGAAAAAAGAAGAAGCAACGAACTTAGCGGCGAGCGCGGTCTTTGCGCACCGCTTCATCGACCAGCGCGTCCAGCTCGGACCGTGTCAGCGTGACTTCGTCGGTTTCATTCTCGCCGCCGTCGCAAGTTTCCGGAAGTTCCGCGCCACCACCTGGAGGAGGACTCACATGATACCGGGCTCGCGCGGCCATCAGCTTTGCGACTTCGCGCGTGGTGAGGAGCTGCGGTTCACCGCTCAGTTTCGCGGTGAAGGCAATCTTGGCGAAATGCTCGAGCGTTTCCATCCGGAAGAATGCGGTCTGCAGATCGGGGCCGCAGGTGACCGCGCCGTGATTTGCCAGCAGCAGCGCATCGTAGTGCGGAACATAGGGTTCAAGAACAGTGCCCAGATCGGGAGTGCCGGGGGTGGCGTAGCGCACCAGCGGAATTTTCCCCAGCGACACAACTACCTCCGGCAGCAGGGCCTGGTCCAGCCCCAATCCCGCAGCCGCGAACCCTGTCGCCGTCGGTGGATGCCCGTGACATACGGCCTGCACGTCCGGACGCATTCGATAAAACAGCAGGTGCATTCCGGCTTCCGAGGAAATTTTCCGGTCGCCCTGCAGGTGCCGTCCGTCCATATCCATGATGACCAGGTCTTCCGGTGACATCATGCCCTTGTTCATGCAGGTCGGTGTGGTGAGGATGCGATTGGCGTCGAGCCGGATCGAGAGATTGCCCTCGCAGGCAACGATGTGGCCACGCTCGTACATCCAGCGGCCCACAAGGCATATCTCGCGCCGGTAGTGCTCTTCCTGTTTTCCAGAGACTTCAGGGGTCGAGTCCGTGGCCAATTTGCGGACCCTTTCCTCGGCCGAGGGGCGATTCGAACCGAACGAAATATCCCGTAACTTCTGGCAGAGAGAGTACGCCGAGTGGCTGAGAAAGCCAAGAGCAAATTATGCGTAGATGCCGCGCAGCTTCAGCGCCGTCGCCACACGGTCAATCGCCAGCATATACGCCGCGATTCGGTTGTTTACCTTGTGCGTTTCGGCATAGCGAACCACTTCGTCAAAGGAGCGTTCCATGACGTCTAGTAGCCGCTCGTTTACTTCGCTTTCTCGCCAAAAGAAGCCTTGCCGGTCCTGCACCCACTCAAAGTAGCTGACCGTCACGCCGCCGGCGTTGCCAAGTATGTCCGGAACGGTGAACACGCCCTTGGCGTCGATGATGGCATCCGCCTGCCAGGTTGTGGGCCCGTTGGCGCCCTCGCATAGGATCTTGCATTGCACCTGGTGCGCGTTCTGCTCCGTGATCTGGTTCTCGATGGCCGCGGGGATTAGCACGTCGCAAGGCTGGAAAAGGACGTCCCGCGAACTCATCTTGGTGCCGCCGCCCGGGAAATCCTGCAGCGGCTTCTTTTGCGTGTACACCCATTCGATCACTTTGGGAACGTCAAAACCGTTTTCGTTGTACAAACCGCCGCCGATATCGGCAAGGCCAATGATTTTGTAGCCGGCTTTTTTCATCAGGTCCGCCGCGAGCGAGCCGACGTTTCCGAAACCCTGAATGATTACGCGCGTGTTTTCTTTCTTCATGCCCAGCTTGGCCAGGGCCTTGTCCACGCAGATCATCACGCCGCGGCCGGTGGCTTCGCGGCGTCCGCGAGATCCGCCGAGTTCGATCGGCTTGCCGGTAACGACCGCCGTGGTAGCCTGCCGTGCGTGCATGGAATACGTATCCATCACCCAGGCCATGGTCTGTTCGTTGGTGCCGACGTCCGGCGCCGGAACGTCACGCTCGGGCCCGAGCCAGTCCGAGAGCTCGGCCGTATAGCGGCGGGTGAGCCGTTCAAGTTCGCCGCGAGACATCTTGCGCGGGTCGCAGATGATGCCGCCTTTCGCGCCACCAAAGGGAATGTCCACCACCGCGCATTTCCACGTCATCCAAGCGGAGAGAGCGCGTACTTCGTCAATACTTACGTCCGGCGCAAAGCGTATGCCGCCCTTGCCGGGTCCTCGCACGGTCGAATGCAGCACGCGATAACCGGTGAAAACTTCCAGCTGTCCGTTATCCATTCCGACGGGAATGTAGAGGGTGATTTCCTTGTCCGGATATTTGAGATAGCGATAGATTCCCTGCTCGAGTCCCAACTTATTCGCTGCCACCTCAAAACGCGCTTCGGCGTTTTGATAGACATTCATCTCTTCCGGTGCAGGCGTGTGAGGCATGCAAAATTCTCCTTTGCCAGGGCAGCTCGTGGAGCGGCCGGCTTTTACACCATAATTCGCCTGTATGAGCCGCGCAGGCGTGAAAAGTGAGGCCAAAAAGGAGGTCCCTGGCAGGCTACCCACCCGCCGGGCCCGAAAATTGGCCGGGAAGCCAGTATACGAAGGCGACTCTCAGACCGCAAGGCGACCCGGCAGAGGAAGTGACGCGGATCGTGCCGAATCCACCAACACGGCACGTCGCGTATCGCCGAATCAAATTGTTTTTATTGCGCGCGGAACTGCAGAGTCACCGTCAGGTGCATGGACGTGGGTTTACCGTCGAGTTCGGCGGCCTGGTATTTCCACTGTTTCAACGATGCCAGGGCTGCGTCGCGAAGCAGCGCCGGGCCGGAGAGTACTTTCATGGCGCTAACGTTTCCCTCGGCATCAATTAACGCGTCAATCTGAACATTGCCCGAGACGTGCTGGGACTTGGCCATCGTCGGATAGACTGGCTGAACGGACTTGATCAGTTTCGCGGGCTTCACGTCACCGCCAATGGGTACAGGAGCAGCCGGCTCGGCGCGATGAGATGAACCCAATCCAGAGACGGGCACGGAGGTGTTCGCGCTCTCGCCGATTTCAATGGTTGGCTCGGAGTCCCCCGGCGTGGAGGAGGTCTTGCCGCGATTGATCACCGGAGTCGCCAGGCGCACATCGCCCAACGCCGGTTTTTTCGGCTCTTCCACCGTTGGCGTGTTGCGCGGACTCGAAACCGGATTCGGTATGACAATCGAATTCGTGCTCCGCGGCGCTGGTGCCGGCGGCGTGATTTTCGCGGCTGAGCTCACGACCGGAGCAGATGGATTGACCGGAGTCGGAGCCACCGATGGTTTGGACGCCGCAGATTCCGCACGCGTAATTGGCTTGGCGACTTCCGGCTCTGGGGCTGGCACCGCTGCGGACGAAGCCGCCGGCTGGGAAGCGGGAGAGGTTTCACCGAGCATGCCGGAAATTGCATTGCCAGGTTGCCGTGAATACCATACGCCCCCCGCAATCAGTAGCAATGAAGCAGCTATGCCGAGGAAGAGTCCGGTTCTTGACTTGGAAGGACCCGCATCAGCTGGTTGCGAAGAGTCCCCTAGCAACTGCCCGCCAAAGATGGCGACTTCGGGGCGCCGCGTGGATTCCTCCGAGCCTGCACTGACTCCGTCTTCCGGCGTTTCGGCAACCACCGCTTCCAATTCGGGGAACGAATTCGATTCGACGCCGGAGCTTTGCACGGAGGTCTGCGTTTCCGATTCGCGCGCGAGCGGCGCCAGCCAGGAGGGAATCTTGATCTCTTCCACCTGAAGCGAAGACGGCCCTGCTTTCGGCGGAGGAGCAATGCTCTTTGCAGGCTGACTGTGAACCGGCGCTGGTGCCAAATCCGCAAGGTCCAGAACTTTTTGTGCCAATTCCGGCGCTGTGGTGTTTTCGAGGGTCGGAGGCGGCGCAGATGAGGACGGCCTCGGCGCGTCCGCGAACAAAAGAGAACTGAGTTGCTCTTGCAGGCGAGCCGCTTGCTGCTTCAGCTCTTCGGTTGATTGATTCGAGGATGCTGAAGTCAAGCCTGTGGAAGGTAACATCGCTGGTCTCGGATCCGTGGGAGCGAAGAGCGGCGAAGCGGCGACACTCGGAACAGCGGCGTCAGTAACAGGCAATGTCTGCAGAGCAGCGGGAGAAGCAGCCGGCGTTGGAGCCGCAGGGATTTTGGGAATTTCTGGTGAAACTCCGACTGGCACCGGAGGCGCGGCAACGACCGGCTCAAGAGCTGCTGGAGTAACCGCAACTACGGGTTTCACGGCCACCGACGGTAGCACGGGCGCCGCCTTGGGCTGTGAGGGAGCCGGCGCAGGAGCTCCGGGACGCGCCGCGGCTTGCGGCAACACCGTATCCGAAGGAAATCGCATGCCCCAGAAACCGGGAGCCGGTTCCGTGAAACGCAATTCGACGTAACCAACCGCGTTGCCATCCGTCTTGGACTTGACGACCACGCACACAACTTCTTTCTTGGTTTTTTCGTTGGTGAGAAACACCAGTTGCCCTGGAGCGAGCAGCGCGGAAATGCGGAGCACGGCTCCGTGTCCGAAGACCAGCACGGTCTGCGAGCGTTCGGAAAAAGGTTCACGCTTGTCGGAGCCATCCACGGAGCGGGCGCCGTTCACGGTGACGGGAACTTCGAGCGCAACGGGTTGCGGGCGCGCGGGCGCATTCGACGCGGGAGCCACGGGAACACCGAGAGCGGTTGGTGCGGCCGCGTTCTCTGGGTCTTTCACAATGGGTGTCATAAGCCACTCGCTTAGGCTGGACTTGTGCGGACAGGCCCGTACTGCGGGCTTCCCGGTTCTACCTCTATATGTTGGGATTGCGGGATAGGGGGCCATATAGTACGCAAGTACTACGGCGGAGACATTGTGCGCGAAGAGTGAAGGTGCAAATTGGAACCGAAAAGTGGCTGAAGGCTGTTCGCTGGGCGTAGTTTGGCTGCACCGCAGAAAATTAGCGACGAGCTACTTTTTGTTTACTTCGAGCGGCGGCTGGAACCGGGTATCCACCGCCACCTGGTAACCGGTGACCAGTTTGTTGGTTTCGTTGGCCATGCCGATCACCGCCTGCAACTCCTTGAACATTTCCGGCGTCATTCCCTTCGCAAATGCCGACGCCGTGTGGGAAGCGATGCAATAGTGGCAATTGTTGGTGACGCTGACGGCGATGTAGAGAAGTTCCTTGGTCAGCGGATCGATGGCGCCGGGGCCCATGATGGACTTGAGGTCTTCCCAGGTGCGCTTCAGCAGCCCGGGATCATGGGCGATAGCCTTCCAGAAATTATTGATGTAGTCGGTTTTGCGCGTCGCCATGATGTCGTCGTAAACGGCTTTGACGGCGGGACTGGCGTCTTTATATTCGATAAGGCCGAAAGTGGACATGAACTCGCTCCATGGAAAATTAATACGTGCACGAAGAATGTTAGCTGGAATTTTCGTTGCGCGGTAGACAGCGACGCTAGAATGCAGAGTAAAACGACGAGCGATGGGTCACGAGCGCAGGAATTCTTTGACCAGAAGGCTCGCGAGGCGCGGCGAATTGTGGCGAATTACGCCATGCTCTTCGAGCAGATTGTCGGCCAGCAGCCGGACTTTCATCTTCGCGACAGCCGGGCCATCGACCACGACAGGCTCGGCGCCCTCCGCGCGATATCGCCTCGCCACCTCTGGGGAGACCGGCTTGCGGTTCGCCACCACATAGTTGATGACGCGTTTCCCCACGTGGTTTTCAATCGCGCGCAAGTGCTGGCTGAGCGTGTAATGGGTGGTTTCGCCGGGCTGCGTCATCAAATTCGCAACATACACGCGGGGCGCCCGCGAACGCACCACCGCCTGTGCGATTTCGGGGATCAGCAGATTGGGAATCACGCTGGTATAGAGCGATCCGGGCCCCATCAGGATGAGGTCGGCCTGCTGAATGGCTTCGATGGCCTTGGGAAGCGGGCGTGCTCCCCGCGGGCTGAGTTCAATTTTGCGGATGGGAGTCTTGCTGCGCGAAATGCTCGTCTCGCCCTGGACGCGCTTTCCGTCGATGAGCGTGGCGACCAGGTGCACGTTGGCAAGCGTGGAAGGAAAAATGCGCCCGCGAATCGCGAGAACTTTGCTGGAGACACGAACAGCTTCGGCGAAATCGCCGGTGACATGCGTGAGCGCGGCAAGGAACAGATTTCCGAAATTGTGGCCAATCAGTCCTCTCCCCGCCTGAAACCGGTATTGAAACAGGCGGCTGAGCAGCGCCTCGTCCTTGGCCAGCGCCACCATGCAGTTGCGGATGTCGCCCGGGGGCAACATGCGATTTTCGCGGCGCAACCGGCCGGAGCTGCCGCCGTCGTCGGTGACCGTCACGATCGCCGTCAAATCAGAGATGGGCCGCTCGCGCGTTGGCGCCTGATCCGACCCGCGGACCACATGTTCCTTCAGCCCGCGCAGAAGCGCGGAAAGGCCCGTGCCGCCGCCCAGCGCGACAACACGCAGGCCGCGAACCGCTTGGTTGTTGTTCCTCGACTTTTTCTTCACGAGCAGCTCAGTTGTCGAAAAATTCCGGCCTGGCACGGAGTCAAGACGTCCCATGCAATCCATCGCGGCTGGTCTGCCATCGACAGACCAGGACAATCGTCACATTCCAAAAAGCGTGTCTGTGATTACAGGATGAGCCGGGCGAGCAGGTTTACCCGGCGTAACCATCTTTTTCAGGATACAGCAATTCCGTGAAGCGGGGGTCTTCCTGAAGGAAGGCGAAGTCTTCGTCGTTCCGTGCATGAAAGCGATTCGCGGGGCGCAGGTCAATCGCGATCTTCAGATTGGCCATGGCGGAATCCGCTTCGCCCGTCAGGCAATCCAGCGCGGCAAGCGCGTAGTGGATGTGGTCCAACTTCGGCGCCAGCTTGCGCGCTTTTTCCAGGCTTTCGCGGGCCTCGTCCCAGCGGCCGAGGTTCATCATGGCCACTCCGCGCTGATAGTGCTCTTCGGGCGATTTCGGATTCTGCTCGGAGGAAGGCTTCATGCGCTGTTCGACAATGCGCAAGTGAGTGCGCGCCCGGTCCGCCAGTTCCTTGCTCGGGCCCTCCAAAACCTTCTCAAGCTCCTGTTTGGAGCGTTGAAATTTTTGCTGGTGAAACAATCCCATGGCCTCTTCGTAGAGCTTCATCTGCGCGCGGACCAGGGGATCCACCATCTCGACGCCGCCACGTTGAGGAGGAGGAGCAGGTAAGCTGTTCTTTTTCTTGGATTTAGAGGCGCCCTTGGAAGAGGCCTTGGATCGCCCGGAAGAGCCTGAGGATGATTTCTGCACTTTCGCCATGGCGCGAATGCTAGCAGAGGCTTTGCCACACGTCAATGCAAGCCAGAGTTCCCCAACAATTGGGCCGCGTGCCGTGTTCGATAGCCTTAACCGAAGGGGAGCAGCGGCGAAAATATCCTTTTAGAATCGGCCGCTTCTCCGTGACACTGGTAACAGTCTTTCCTTTGGCGGGAGCATGGCGGAGTGCTGGCCTGCCCTGCAGGCGTATGCTATAAGTTTGAGATGTAAGTCAGGCTAACGACTCGTGCCTTTCATAAACTTTCCTGCGCGCGAAATTAATTGCAAGCTCGTGTATTACGGTCCAGGTCTGGGCGGAAAGACCGCCAACCTGCAATGGATTTACGACCACACGGGCCAGAACCTGAAGGGCAAGATGGTTTCGCTGGCCACAGAGACCGATCGAACCCTGTTCTTCGATTTCCTTCCTCTCGATTTAGGGACGGTGCGCGGATTCAAGACGCGCTTCCACCTTTATACCGTGCCCGGGCAGGTATTCTATGAGGCCAGCCGCAAGCTGATCCTCAAGGGCGCCGACGGCGTGGTGTTCGTGGCCGATTCGCAGGAAGAACGCCTGGACGCGAATTTCGAGACCATGGAAAACCTTCACGAGCACCTGAAGGAACACAACCTGAATTTCGACACGATTCCTTACGTGCTGCAATTGAACAAGCGCGACCTGCCGAACGCCATGTCGGTGGATGAGCTGAAAAAGCAGCTGCAGAAAAAGGGCGAGCCGATAATCGAAGGAATCGCAATCAATGGCACCGGCGTTTTCGAAACCCTCAAAGAACTCGCCAAAATGGTCCTCGCCGAACTCAAAAAGGGCGGGTAGACGTTTACTTGCTGGAGCCGCCGGTTTGTGGCAAGGTGTAACTCAAATGGCCAACGCGGAACTACTTCAACGGATTACCATCGAGCCTGGCAAATGCGGAGGCCGTCCATGCATTCGCGGGCTGCGCATCCGTGTCGCCGATGTTCTGCACCTGCTGAGTGCTGGCGCGACTTTTGAGGAGATCCTCACCGATTATCCGTTTCTCGAGCGGGAGGATATTCTCGCCGCCATCGAATACGCCGCTATTCAGACCGAGCAAATCGTTCCGCAATCGGCGTGAAATTCCTGATTGACAACCAACTACCCACAGCCCTGGCCAAGTATCTCTGCACCAAGGGGCACGACGCCCTGCACGTCTTCAATGTCGGCCTGGCCTCTGCCAATGACGGAGAAATATGCCAATACGCCGCGAAACATACCTTGGTGATAGTGACGAAAGATGAAGATTTCTCCCGGCAGGCAATCCGGCCGGATGCAGCGATTCAAGTGGTCTGGGTTCGCGTCGGAAATTGCCGCAAAGCAGTTCTGCTGGCGACATTCGAGTCGCTTCTTCCCTCCATCGAGGCCGCGCTGGCAGCGGGGGACCGAGTCGTCGAGATTCGCTAGGGATACAACGATAGAACTCGCCAAGATGGTCCTCGCCGAGCTCAAAAAGGGCGGATGATTTCCGTCCTCTCTTCTAACTTTAGTTCATAGGAAGTCAAAAGCTGGCGCGGGCGGCGGCTTCGTTTTCATAGGTGGGGATGGCTTCGACGAGGCGCGTGACCGTGAGCGCGTCGCGCACGCGGCCTTCGCCGCAGACGAGATGCAGTCCGCCGCCCTGCCGCGCCAGCGAAATGGAAAGCTTCACGATGGCCGAAATGCCCGAGCTGTCAATCTGCGGAATGTCGTTCAGGTTGACGATCACCTTGCGTGCGCCCTCGGCAACCAGCTTTTGCATGAACGCGCTCAGGTGTTCGCTGGGATCGCCGATCGTCAGCCGTCCCTGCACATCCACAAAGTGGATGCCGTTGGCCTCGCGTGAAGAAATTTCCAGTGCTGGATGCAGAGTCATTGCAATATTCCCTTAATTCCACATTTGCAGAGTGACCGGGCGGCCGCAGGGCATCCGGGTCCAGGCGGCCTTTGCATTATACGATGATAAGGATGAAGGACAAGCCAATTGGGGTTGTTCACGAGCACCGATGGGACGTAATCCCCGCCGAGGCTCGCAAAATCCAGGAGGAGTTGCGAACCCACTGGAAGGGTGCGGACGCCTTTGGCGATATCCGCACGGTGGCCGGGTTGGATGCCTCCTTCCTTCTCACGGGATCGCAGGCGCTCAAGAAGCCAGCGGGCCGCTGGAACCGATTGCGCGACGCCAATCGGGCCATCGGCTGCGTGGTGATGTACCGGTTTCCAGAAATGGAAGAGCTGGAACGCGCCTATGCGATCTTGCCTCTGGAATTCCCTTACGTTCCGGGATTGTTGAGCTTCCGGGAGATCCCGGTGTTGCTCGCTGCCCTGAGGAAATTGAAGACGCTGCCCGACCTGTTGTTTTGCGACGCACAGGGTTACGCGCATCCCCGGCGAATGGGCCTGGCTTCGCACCTCGGCGTAGTCCTAGACCTTCCCACGATAGGCTGCGCCAAGAGCCTGCTAATCGGCTCGCACAAGACGCTGCCGCAAAAGGCCGGGAGTTGGAGCCCGCTGGTCGACGAAAAAACCGGCGGCGAACAAATCGGGGCCGTAGTGCGCACGCGCACCGGAGTTAAGCCCATCTACGTCTCTCAAGGCCATCGCGTCAGCCTCGAAACCTCCATCCGGCTAACCCTCGCAGTGACCGACGGCTACCGCATTCCGCGACCCACCCGCGACGCCGACCACTTCGCCGGCGAAATAAAAAGGAAGATCTTGGCGGGCCAAGCATCCGAAAAACGAATCTTTTCCAGCTAAATTTCAAGCCGCGGCATCCGATTCGCATGCGTATAATCTGGGCGGTCAAGTGAACATTCCCCGAAACAATCAGCGGTTGACCCCGTAATGCGTGGGCTCAAACCTTTCGCTCCGGAGAACTTATAGATGAAGCGCGTGGGCATTTTGTGTTGTTGCATATTGACCCTGGTTCTGAGCTCCCTCCCCATTCGCGCACAACAGCCTCCCGCCTCGTCGCCAGCTACCTCGCCCGCCGCGACCGTTCCTTCCCCAGATGCCGCAAAAGCCGTCGCCGACAAGCTGAACCAATTGGACCAGAGAGTGACCGCGGCGCAATCCAACGCCGATAACGCCTGGATGCTGGTCAGCGCCGCGCTGGTGTTGATGATGACTGGGCCGGGTCTCGCCCTCTTCTACGGTGGCCTGGTGCGCCACAAAAACGTGCTGGCCATCATGATGCAGAGCTTCGCGCTGATGGCTCTGATTACCGTGCTGTGGGCCCTTGTGGGCTACAGCCTTTGCTTCGGCGGAAGTGGCCCCGTGATCGGGAATTTCCAGTTTGCGATGTTGCGCGGGGTCGGCGTGGTTCCGAATGCGGATTACGCCGCCACTATCCCGCAACTCACCTTCATGGTCTACCAGTTGATGTTCGCGGTCATCACGCCCGCGCTGATCACCGGCGCCACCGCCGAGCGCATGAAATTCTCGGGCACGTGCCTGTTCATGACCCTGTGGTTCCTGTTCGTCTACGCGCCCATGGCCCACATGGTCTGGGGCAAGGGCGGATTCCTGAACGCTTCGCTCGGCGGAAGATTCCCAACGCTGGATTTCGCCGGCGGCACGGTGGTGCATATCACCTCCGGCGTTTCCGCGCTGGTCTGCGCTCTATACATGGGCAAGCGCGCGGGGTATCCCAAGCAGCCGATGCCGCCGCACAGCATGGTGCTGAGTTTCATCGGCGCGTGCCTCTTGTGGGTCGGATGGTTCGGCTTCAACGCCGGCAGCGCCTTGTCCTCTGGCGGCCTGGCCAGCAGCGCGTTTGTGGCCACGCATTTCGGCGCAGCCGCGGCGGCATTAAGCTGGAGCGCCGCGGAATGGCTGAAGAACGGCCGCGCCAGCGCTCTGGGCGCGATTTCAGGAGCAGTCGCCGGGCTGGTGGCCATCACACCGGCGGCGGGGTTTGTTGACCCGCTATCGGCGCTGGGGATCGGCTTCGTCGCGGGCGTCTTCTGCTACTGGATGGTCACCAAATTCAAGGCCATGTTCGGATACGACGATGCCCTCGACGCTTTTGGCGTGCACGGCGCGGGAGGCACCATCGGCGCGTTGCTCACGGGCGTTTGCGCGCGCATGGTCATCAATCCGATTTATGGCGACGGGAAAGCTGTCGGCGGTTTCGACGGACACTGGGGCCAGGTCGGCAATCAACTTGTGGGCATTTTGCTGGCGTGGGTCTTCGCGATTGTCGGCACCATCGTGATTCTGAAAATAGTCGACGCGGCCACCGGCATCCGCGTGACCGAAGACCAGGAAATCGAAGGGCTGGACATCACGCAGCATGGAGAAGAAGCTTACAACCTGGAATCGTAAAGCAAGGATGCTATTCAGGAAGAACGCCAGGCGGGAGCAGAGATCCGTATGATGAAAATTGAAGCGATCATTCAGCCGTCGCGGTTCGAATCGGTGAAGGACGCACTGCTGGAAATCGGCATTGACGGCATGACCGTGACGGAGGTGCGCGGCCACGGCCGGCAGAAAGGCCACACGGAGGTCTACCGCGGCCGCGAATATACCGTGGACTTGCTGCCCAAGATCAAACTGGAGCTGGTGCTGCCGGACAACCTGGTGAACCGCGCCGTGGAAACGATTTTGAAGAGCGCCAAGACAGGCAAAATCGGAGACGGTAAGATATTCCTGAGCCGGGTTGAGGAAGCAATCCGGATCCGCAACGAGGAACGCGGCGAAAGCGCGCTGTAAGGCTCCCGATGTCCTCTCCGCGTCCAGGTCTGATTCCGAGCTTTCGCCCGAAACGCAAAACCATGGAAGAACCGCAGGTCACTCCGCTTTCTGAGCTGGCGCCGCAATGCGAAGCTCAGCGGGAACGGATTCGCAAACTATTTGAGAGCGGGGCAGGCGCCCGCGAGACGCTGCGGCAGTTGTGTGAACTGGCCGACGGCACGATCAAGAAAGTCTTCGGCGAATTGCTGCGGGTTCGCAATGAACCCGCGCAGGGCCTGGCTCTGCTGGCCCTCGGCGGCTACGGCCGCGAGATGCTCTTCCCCTATTCGGACCTGGATCTTTTGTTTCTGTTCGGCAGCGAAAAGGCCGAGGAGGAATTCCGCCCGCTCATCTCCGAATTCTCGCGCACCCTTTGGGATCTCGGCTTTCGCGTCAGTTCCGCAGGCCGTACGTTGGAGGAATGCCGCCACATTGAAGAATCGAATTCGGAGTTTCATCTCGCCATGCTCGACCGTCGCTTTCTGGACGGCGATGCTCAACTCTTCGAAAAACTGGACGCCAAAATTTTATTGGGACCCGAAAAGCAGGCGCGGCCACTGCTGCTTTCCGAACTTCAGCGCCTTACCCGCGAACGCCTAGGTCGCTACGGCAACACCATCTTTCATCTGGAGCCGAACGTAAAGGAGGCCCCGGGCGGCTTGCGCGATTACCATGCCACGCTCTGGATGCGCCAACTGGCCGGCGATCACCGCGACCGGCGTATCAGTCCTCTGAACGAAGACGAGCTCACGCGCAACGCGGTCGAGTTCTTGAGCAGCATCCGCTGCTTCCTCCATTACAGCAACGCGCGCAACGACAACACGCTCACTTACGAACTGCAGGCCGAAGCCGCGGAGCGCTCGCTGGGTATCGATGACAACCTGCGCCGCAACGCCGCCGAGTGGATGCGCCTCTACTTCCGCCATGCCAGAACGCTGAACCGCCAACTGCTGCGCTACATGGAACAGCGCCAGGTAACTCCCCTTTCCCTTCGCCAGCGCTTGATGAACGCCATGCCGGGTGGCAGAACCGAAGCGGCGATTGGAAGAGCGTTCGCCGTCCGCGATGGACTGCTGGAATTGACCAACGAGCAGGCGTTCTCTGACCGGCAGGCGATTTACGCTTTGCTCGCCGAATCGTCCCGCCTCGGCGTTCCAATGAGCCGCGACGCCGAGCGCGGCATCGCCTACATCATGTTGCATCCGGAATTGCAGCACCGGAACACGCGAATCACCTGGCCTGCGCTCAGCGAAATACTCGGCGGAGCATTTCCTTCTCTCGCGTTGCGGCCGATGCACCGCCTCGGCCTCCTGACCGAAGCCTTGCCGGAATTTCGGACCATCGATTCACTGGTTGTGCGGGATTTTTACCACCGCTACACCGTCGACGAACATTCGCTCCGCGCGATCGAGCACCTTCAGGAACTCGCGGCTCCCCTGGATCAGCGTGGCACGCACTTCGCTCCCTTGTGGCGCACCGTGGAACGCCGTGACCTGCTCACCCTTTCGCTGCTGCTTCACGACGTTGGAAAGGGCATGCCCGTCGAAAACCACGTAGCCGGCAGCCTGCAAGCCCTCGAGACAGCCGCCGATCGCCTGAAACTGAACCCGGAAGAAAAAAACGAAGTGCATTTCCTGATCGATCACCACCTGGATATGTCCGCCACCGTCCAGCGCCGCGACATCTTCGATCCCTCCACTGTTTCCGGTTTCGCCGCCATCGTTGGCAGCCTGGAACGCCTGCAACGCCTCTGCCTTCTAACATACGCCGATATTCATGCCGTAAATCCGGAAGCCCTCACTCCCTGGAAATCGGATTTGCTTTGGCAACTGTTCGTCGCCACTTCCAACCACTTCAGCCGCACCGTGGACCGCGACCGCCTCCATGTTTCCGACGAAGCCCTTCTGCTTGCTCAGGTAAGCCGCCAATCGGAAACCGCGTCCAAAGCGGAGCTCGAACGCTTCCTCGAAGGGTTCCCGCGGCGGTATCTCGCCGTTCATTCGCCGGAAGAAGTGGCACTGCACTTTGCCCTCTACCAAAAGCTGGGCGCACAGCCAGTGCAAACCGATTTGAAAGAGAGTCACCACGCTTTCGAACTCACACTGCTCTCGGCGGATCGTCCCGCCTTGTTCGCCGCGATCTCCGGCGCCTTGGCCGCTTGGGGAATGAACATCGTGAAGGCCGATGCGTTCGCGAATTCCGCCGGCGTTGTGCTGGACACCTTCCACTTCTTCGACATGCACCGGACGCTCGAATTGAATCCTGGCGAACGCGCGCGTTTTCAGCAGAGCATCGCTGACGTAGTGAACGGCAAGCAACCGCTGGAACCTCTCCTGAAAGGCCGGCTGGCCGCGGCTGTTGCGAAGCCGCCCAAGGTCACCTTCCGGACCTCCATCCAGTTTGACGACGCTTCCTCCGATCACTCCACCTTGATGGAAGTGGTCACCCAGGACAGGCCGGGACTCTTGTATGAAGTGGGTTCAGCGCTGGCTCGCCAGGGTTGCAACATTGACGTGGCCTTGATTGACACCGAGGGCCAGAAAGCCATCGACGTTTTTTATCTCACGTCACAGGGCGGAAAGCTCACCCCGCAAAAAAAGGAACTTCTGCGCGAAGTTCTGGAAGCCACCCTCGGATAGGACAGTTCAACAACCCAAGGCACGATTCCCAACCGATCCAACACTCTGTAACTGCAGAATTGCCGAGTTCGCGGTACGTTTATTGGCGCCAGGGAATTTCGACCGTCGGTGCCCATTCACGGCCCATATTGTCATCGGTGATGATTCTTTGTTTCCCCAGCCTTGCGCGCAAGGAGGGATCGCTCTCCAGCCCGAAAAATCTCGGAGGCGCATGGACTGTGTCCGCAAAGGCGCCGTAGGCCGCGAGCAAGGTCTGTCCTTCGCGCGTATCCGGCTTGAAGATCTCGGCTCCATCGATCCGGAACGCGGCCAGATTCTGCAGCCAAGTGTCGCGGTTCAGGGAAAGGGGAGAATCGCTTACGGCCAGGAAATTGATGATGCGCATACCGTAAGGAAAAACGCTGAGGCCGGTGCCAATCGTTTCATCCGATTCCGTCGTATTGAAGTAATAGACTCCCCCTGGATTCAAATGCTGGCGGATGAGTTGAAAGAATTCTTTGGAGAGCAGCGTCGTACTGTGGTCTCGCCAGTGAAAAGTGGAGTTGACGACGATCAGATCGTATTTTTCTTCGGGATGCGCGTACAGCCAGCGACGTCCGTCATCGACATAAATTTGTACCTTTTGATTTTGCAGCAACGATCGAACCGCAGAGTATTGGGAGATCAACTGCAGGTATCCCGGGTTGATTTCGACCACATCGAAACGCGAAACCCGGGGATCGTTGGCGAAGATCTGTCCCCATGACCCAGAGGCCAGGCCTATCATCAGCATTCGTTTCGGAGCGGGGTGGAGGCCGGTCACCGCGTACGCGCGAAGAACGATGTTCACGTCCTTGGCTGGATCCGTGTTGAAGTACCCATCGTAAACCCCGCCGCCGAAGACGGCGCCGCTCCCGGTAACGGCGACGATTCCGTTCCGGTTTTCCACGATCTTTGCGAACGGAACGCTGGACTCACTCCGCTGCCCAAAAACCAGCTTCTCGAAGAGCAGGCCATAACTGTGCCCCGCCAACGGAACGAGCACCAAAGCAACGACGGCCAAAACCCAGGTCCACGCGGGCTTCGACGAACTACGCACGCCCATCACGAATAGGACGAGCATGCCCGCGAGAATCCCCAGTACGCTCAGTTGAAGGCAAACCGCTCTCAGGCCTGCGTATTGCAGCCAAACAAAACCTATGCCCAGGCTCCCGGCAACGGATCCGGCGATATTTGCCGCATAAATCAGGCTGACGTGTCGGCCTGCTTCTTCATTCGCGGCAACTGATAACTGGCAGAGCATTGGCAACACGCTGCCCACCATGCCGGCAACAACAAAGAAAGCCGGTGCGCTCCACAGATACGACACACTCCTGTGCGACAGAAACGCCACCAGCGGCGGCAGAAAGGGAGAAATCGCCCCGGCACCCAACAACAGGACCCCCATGGTCCGCAGGACAATTTCTCCTCCGGCGCTCTGCGTACATTTTTCCGACAGGTATGCCCCCGCGGCGATGCCCCCCAGATAGGTTGCCAGCAAGAGGGCAAATGCCGGGGCGCGATCCGCGGATGCAATGGAAAAAACGCGGAACCATACAATTTCCAGCCCCAGCGCCAGAAACCCGGAAATGGCCGCAAGCATCAGGGCTTTCGGCAGCGCCACCACCGGGGTTTCCCTGGCTGGTTCCTGGAAGAAATCCCTGTCAGCAGCGCCCCTTGTTTCCTTTCGGCGTCCGTAAAGATAAGCAGACGCACCGACAACCGTGTTCAAGCAAGCCGCCACGGTGACCGCCCCGCTCTGCCCGAACTCGCGCATCAGATAGGTGGCACAAACGTAACAAGCCACGGCAGAGCCGAGTGTGTTGGCGAAATACAATCTCGATACAGACAATCCAACTCGCCCGGAGCGGGAAACGAAATGCTCCACAAGCAAGGGGAGTGTCGCGCCCATTAGAAGAGTCGGAGCGACAAGCAAAAGAATGCTGAAGAGGACTACAGAGAAGAGACTCGCGCCCGCGGTAAACGTAGCGGTCCAGTGGAAAATCCGCAGCGAAATCAACCCGAAAACGGCGACGCCAAGCTCCGAAAGTCCGAACAGGATCAGTGCCTGCCGGGAAAAGCGCGAGGAGAGCCAACCGCCCAGCAGTCCGCCCAGCCCCAGCCCCAGCATAAACGCGCTGACGACCGCGGCCACGGATTCTGCGTTGACTCCGTAAATTCCGAACAGAACACGTTGCCACACCACCTGATAAATCAATGCCGGCAGCCCGGAGCACAGGAAAAGAGTGGAGAGAAGCAGGTTCTCCCTTTTCGACGGAGAAGAATCCCAAAGAAAACCTGCGGCCAGAAAAATCAGCAGATCGATGCCAAGCAAAAGCAGAACAGGAATGGTGGGCATAGTTGTCGGCGTCAGATCCGTTCGAACTAAAGTAAGGCCGACAAAATTATTTCACGTGGGGAGGAAGCCGCCTTTGCAAATCCCGTCCAGGGTTCCCAATTCGCTACTCTGCAAACAGGCGATGTCGAAATCTATCAGGCTCGGATGCTTTCGATCGGCATCCGCTTCCTGCGTCGGAAATTGCGAACCGGAGATTCAAGTTCGGTTTGGAGATCCGGGGGAACAGATCCCGTCTGTTGCCCCCTAATACTGGGAAGTGTGCATGAAGTTGATCGGTTGGGCCGCGGCTCCAATAATTTTGTGTGAGTCTTTCTCCGCGAGAAATGCCACCACTGCAAGATTGTCCTTTTTCCATCCCGGCTCGATGGCGAGTTGAATCTGGCGGTTATAGCCGGCCGGATCGCGCAAGGTGTCGATTTTTCGCAGACTGCGCACCACTGCCGCGTGTTTCAGTGTTTCGCCCGAGTTTTCTCCGGCTTTCACGTCCGTTTGGAGGCCTTTCTCCGTCAACGCTACCCAGAGTTCAGTTTCGCCGCGCGGCGAAATTCCTCCCAGGCTCTTGATCTGCACTTCAAAGACAGGCTTGTCCGGCGAGGTATTTGCTCCCGCAATAAGAGCGAGTTCCGCTTTCGGCAGGTTGGCGGCCTTCTGGATAGCTTCCCTCGCCGCCACGCTTCGGCTCCCGACAAACTCATTCTGTCCATCCACGACCATCTGTGGCGTGTAAACCCCGTCCGTGCCGAACACCTGCGAATAATCGCTTTGGCGCTGCGAGAATTCAGCCGCGGAATACGGGTCCTTCCAGCCGAGATGGTTCCAGTAATCCACGTGCTCTTCCAGTGCAACGATCTGCACGCCCTCCATGGACGGCTGCTCACTCAGCTTTTTCAGCAAGGCGTCGGCGGGCGGACAGCTTGAGCAGCCTTCCGAAGTGAACAATTCCACCACTACCACCCGCGGTGTGCTCCCCGGTTCCCGTGGCGTTGCCACGCCGGCGGTACGTCCAAAAGTTGAGAGAATCAAGAAGGCCGCCGCGCCAATGGCCGCGGCATAAAAAAACGGTGATTGCACCAGCTTCGACATCATGGCTTGCTTCCTTTAGGCTCCCGTGGCCCCAGCAAAAGATCTTGAGCCCTCGCGGAGAACGCCCTTCCCTCAGTGAGAGTCGTGAGACGCGCAAAGGTATCAGGAATTCTCGAACCGAATAACGGGAGAAGCGCGATGGTTCAGCGGGCCGCGCGGCAGCGCCGGGGCACTCAGGGTGCAACCCACAAAACCCGCAACGCTCTCAGCCACGGCCACCCTCGATCGGTATGGCGAGGCCCGTCAGATGCCCCGCCTGCTCATCCGCGAGGGATAGTACAAGCTCGGCTACATCCTCGGTCTTCGCCCATTTTGAAAAATCGGCGTCGGGCATGGACTTGCGATTCACCGGCGTATCCATGGTTCCCGGCAGAATCACGTTCGCGGTCAACCCCGCGTCGGTATTTTCCAGCGCCACTGTTTGCACGAGCATGGCCAGCGCCGCCTTGAAGGTCACATACGCGCCAAGATTGGCGTGCGGCTGCGCGGCGGTCAGGCTGCCGATCGCAATCAGCCGCCCGTCTTTTGACTTCCGCAGGTGAGGGATGCTCTGGCGAAAAACATGAAAGGCCGAAGTGAGATTGATATTCTGCATCTGCTCCCACTGGGCGTCGCTGGTCTCGGCCACCGAAGACCCTCCTGCGAATCCGCCGAGCACATGCACCAAGATGTCCAAACGCCCGTAGCGTTCTACGATTTTCGCCACGCCGCGTTTGATCTCGTCCAATTTATTGAAATCGATGGCCAACGCTTCAAAGTTGGCTTCCGGGAAATCCGCCGCCGTGATGCGCAGCGATCCGCCGATGACCTTTGCTCCCTTCTGCAGGAAGGCCCTTGTGACGGAAGATCCGAGTCCTCCGTTGGCGCCCGTGATGAAAACAACCTTGTCTTTCATGGATGATGATCCTTCCCCGGCCCGCTATTCGCGTCTGATCCCGTTGAGCCCAAGGGTCTCAGACGAGCGCGTGAATTACCCGTGCGATGGGAACTGCTCCCGCGCGGGGATGCTCCATACTCCCGATGATCAGGCGGATTGGCAAGGGTTTCCGACGAATTAGTGCGTCTCCCCATCTCTGCGACCCAGCGGACTCTCAAATGTTGCCGCGCAGCCCAGCAGGTAAATTCCCAATTCCCGTGAAACCTTTGTGCGACGCGCGTATCGCATGGGCACACTGCTCCTGCGAGCCGACTCGGCTACAACGCTTCTTGCTAATTCCGGCAGGTGAGAGTTGTGACGGGAAGTCTGAAGCGGGTGCGTGAATTTTGAACAACAAGGATGAGGTATTCCATGAATTATTCTCGTTTTCTCCAGTGCATTGCGCTCGCTCTCTCACTTTTGGTGGTGGCCTTCGGCTTTTCCCCCGCCTTCGCGCAGATGGGCTCTCATACGTCGTCGCAGTTCAAGGGACCCCAAGTGAACAAAGGCACCGTCACCCACAGCGTCAAGGATGGCAAAAGCGTCCTGACTCTTTCGAGCGATTTCGTTGTGCCGGATACGCCGGACCCGCACTGGCAAGTAGTCGATTCCTCTGGCAACGCCTATCTGCTCGACAAGCTGAAAACCCAGGCCCTTTCCGGCGCATCCTTCAAGAAGGAAATCGTAGTCCCCAGGTACGTGAAAAATGTGGCCAAAGTGCAGATCTGGTGCGCTTTCGCCGAAGTTAACCTCGGTGAGGCTTCTTTCAGTTCGCCCGTGATGTAACCGGCAGCCGATTGCTTCAAATCGAAACCGCCCGTCTCCCATTGGGACCGGGCGGCTTCCTTTTTAAAACGGAAAATGCGTCGCAACTCTGGAAATCACGCCACTAACTCTTCCACTCCACGGCAAAACTCCTGTAACCTTTGGGCGCACGGCCACTCACATAAAACGAGCCGAAGGGAGCCTTCTACATATTCATGCAGGCCACGGTCGAGCGAGAGAAGGGACTCATTACCCGGGTCATCGCCGGCGAAAACGACCTTTTCCACGAACTCATTCGTCCCTACGAACGGATGGTCTATCTCGCCATCCTCACCATGTTGCGCAATGAGCAGGAAGCGGAAGACGCATCCCAGGAAGTGATGATCAACGCGTTTCGCCACCTTAAGAGTTTTCGCGGCGAGTCCAAGTTCAGCACCTGGCTCGTGACGATCGCTATGAACGAGGCGCGACAGCGGCTGCGCAAGGCCAAAGCGGCTCCCGTCGACTCGCTCGACGAAGGCAAGGAAGACCGCGAAGGCGATTTCACCCCCGCCGTGCTGACCGACTGGCGGGAAATTCCCTCCGAGGCACTGGAGAAAAAAGAGATGCGCCAGATTCTGCGCCAGGCCGTGGATCAACTGCCTCCCATTTACCGCGAGGTGCTGGTGCTGCGGGACCTTGAGGAACTCAACCAGGAAGAAACCGCCAGCGCACTGGGCATCAAAGTGCCGCTCGTGAAAGTTCGCCTGCACCGCGCGCGCATGATGCTGCAAAAATTGCTCGCCCCCACTCTGCGTCCGGCTGCTCCGACAAAAAAAGGCTTCTTCGGGAGGATGTTTCAATGACGCTGGAGTGCAAAAACGTTTGGGAACACATCTCCGGATATCTCGATAAGCAGCTCGACCCCAAGCTGCTCACGGACATCGAGAAGCACCTGGAGAACTGCGAAGTCTGCTCCGCGATTCTGGACTCCACGCGCAACATCCTGGTTCTGACCGCGGATAATCGTATTTACGAACTACCGGTAGGTTACAGCGAACGGCTGCACGCGCGCCTGGAGAAGGCCATTCGTGAAACAGCGGAATCCAGGAGCGATTCCACGTAAACTTCTCCTGCCTGCTTTTTATAAATGGTGGGTGTTTTGAAGGTGATAGTACGATTCCACTGCCAGCAGAATCAGCGTCAAAACCGATAGAGCCAACTGCACTCCCTCCGAAGCAAATTTGCTTCGCGAAATTGTCTTTTGCCGCCATGCCGATGCTGCCCGCCCCCGCAACCGGCGCACCTGCCACAACGCCAACAAATTAAACACAGCGCCCGCCAGCGCGAACATCACCATCGGGATTCGCACCGCATCAATGTGAATTCTCTGGTCCGCGACTTTCATCACTCCAATGGCCGCGCCGAATGCGGCCGCACCCAGCAGGAGTCGCAATCCGCTGAGCGCCACAAAGATCGTGCATACGCTCTGCACGATCGCCAGGAAGAGACTCGACCACCCGATCCATCGAAACCGCGATACCACCGGGTGCGCAACTTCCGTTTCCTCCGCCCCGCCGGGGGCATCAGGGGACTTGTCCATCGCCTTGCTCCACGCTGAATCGCCCAAAAAATCAGTCTGCCGGTTCCCTCGCGGCATGCAACCCGGAGGGAAACCGGCAGAAGTTCGCTTCTGGATTACTTCGACACAACCAGCAGTTCCATCGTTCCAGGCTTTACTGTTGGCCACTTATGCCCCTCGGTCGGTGGAATCATATCCGCCGCCGGCAGGTAGAGCGAGTGAGTCTTCAGGTCGAGGGCCATCGTGCGCGCGCCCTTCTTCGTCGGAACGTTTTCTGCAACGGAGTATTTGTCGGGCGCGTCCTCATGCACCACCGTCAACGTGCCGGTCTCCCCGTTGGATGAAAAAACAACATTTGTTCCGGGGTCGAACGCCGCGGCGTCGGGACCTTCGCCAATTTTGGGTGCGGCCACCACTTTTCCGGAATCCGCGTCCACCACGGCCATCATTTCGTTGTCGCAGACGGCGAACAGCCGGCGCGCCTTCGTATCCATCGCAAGCCCCGACGGTTCCTTGCAGGGAGCCAGCGGCCAGCGGTGCAGCACCGTCATCTTCGACGCATCGATATGCAGCAGTTCGCTGGTATCTTCCACGTTCACGTACACGCTGCCCTTGCCATCGGCCGCCGCAAATTCCGGCTTGCCTCCTACCGCGATCGTGCCCAGCACCGTGCCTGCCGCCGCATCAATCACCGTGGCATCCTTGCTCCGCCCGTTGAACGCGAACACCCGCTTCGTAACCGCGTCATACAATATGGCGTCCGGATTCGTTCCCGTGGGAACCGTGCCGATCGTCTTCAGTGTCTTCAGATCAAAAATGGTCACCGTGTTTGCGCGGCCGTTGCTGACGAACCCGCGTCCCAGCTCTGGCGCCAGGGCAATCCCGTGCACACCTTGCGTGTCCGGAATGTCCCCCACCACCGCGTGAGAATCCACGTCAAACACCACCACATGCGTCGAGTGCGAAAGATACAGGCGCCGCGCTTCGGCATCCACCACCAGGTAATCCCAGCCGCCCTCGCCCGTCACCGGAATTTTCCCGGAAACTTTATAGCCCGTGGCGGCGTCTGCGGCGTGCGTTTTTCCGTTCTGAACGTACGCACACAGGGCAAAAGCCAGTAGCGACGTTAATCCTGCAATCCCCAATTTTCTCATCTGCTTTTCCTTTTCTCGTTATAAGTTTGATCTGGCGCTGGCGCCAAGCATTGTAGCCGACTTCGGCCACCAGCGCGATTCGCCGATTATGAAGCCGAAGTTGACGGCGTTCCTTGCCCGCTTTAGGATGCGCCACGGAGGCATAATGCCAAGAATCTCTCGAACTCCGTTTTCCCTTTTGCCCGCTTTCGCCGCCACCCTGGTCTCCCTCTGCATTCTCTCCCCGGCAATTCGCGCGCAATCCGAGGCGGTGATTGTTGATCGGGACGTCCCCGCGAAGATGCGCGATGGCGCCATCCTCAGGGCCGACATCTATCGCCCACGGGCCGATGGAAAATACCCTGTCCTGTTGCAGCGCACTCCCTACGACAAGAACACCTCGCGCCCCTTCGGTATGAAGGCCGCCGCCCGCGGCTATATCGTCGTGGTGCAGGACGTCCGCGGACGCTTCACATCCGAGGGCGAGTGGAATCCCTTCCGGCACGAATCGAAGGACGGCTTCGACACCATCGAATGGGCCGCGGCCCTGCCGCAATCGAACGGCAAAGTCGGCATGTTCGGCGGCTCTTACGTCGGCGCCACGCAGTTGCTCGCCGCCATCGCGAGTCCTCCGCATCTATCGGGCATCGCGCCTTACGAAACCGCCTCCAATTACCACGAGAATTGGACCTACCAGGGCGGCGCCTTCGAGCAGTGGTTCAATCAATCCTGGGCCAGCGGTTTGGCGCAGAACACTCTGGTGCGCCGTGCCGCACAGGACACCAATGCGCTCAACTGGAAAGACACACTGCCGCTCGAGAGCTACCCCATTCTCGCGCAACTGGACCCCCAGTCCCTCGCTCCTTACTATCGCGACTGGCTGGCGCATCCGAATTACGACGATTATTGGAAAGCCGTCTCGCTGGAAGAGAATTATTCCCACATTCAGGTGCCGGTCCTTCATATCGCCGCGTGGTACGACATTTTTCTCGGCGGCTCTCTTCGGAATTACACGCTTTTAAAAACCCGGGCGGGCAGCGACGCCGCGCGCAACGGCCAGCACCTGCTGGTGGAACTCGGCGGCCACTCGGGTGGTTCCGACCAGCGAAAAATCGGCGACGTGGATTTCGGCCCCTCCGCGCCATATGACATGGATGAATTGCTCCTCACCTGGTATGACTACCTGCTGAAAGGCCAGGCAAACGCATTTGCCGGCAATAAACCCGTCCGCATTTTTGTCATGGGGAAAAACGAATGGCGCGACGAAGCGGATTGGCCGCTTGCCCGCACCAAATCCACGAAATATTTTCTCCAGTCTGCGGGAAAAGCGAATGGTTCCACAGGGGACGGTCAGCTGAATACTCAGAATCCGACTACGGAGCCAAACGATTCTTATGTCTACGATCCTGCAAACGCGGTGCCCACCATCGGCGGCCCGCTTTGCTGTGATTCGGCCCATCTCGCGCCCGGCCCCCGCGATCAGCGCCCCGTAGAAGAACGCAAAGATGTTTTGGTGTACACCACTTCCGCCTTCACCAAAGACACCGAAGTCACCGGACCGGTCTCACTCGATCTCTTCGTCGGCACTTCCGCGAAGGACACGGATTACACCGCTAAACTCGTGGATGTCTGGCCCAACGGTTTCGCGCAGAACTTGACCGAGGGCATCCTCCGCCTGCGCTATCGCAATTCCTCGGAGCGACCGGAATTGGCACAGCCGAGTGAGGTCTATCACCTCACAATGGCTCTCTGGGCCCTCAGCAACGTCTTTCTCGCCGGACACCGCCTGCGCCTGGAAATCTCCAGCAGCAATTTCCCCCGCTTCGACCGCAACCTCAACACCGGCGAAACCCAGGCCATCTCCACCAAAATGCAATCCGCCACCAACACCATCTACCATGACAAAGAACACCCCTCAGCCCTCGTGCTGCCCATTGTTCCGTAACAGGGATATCTGGAAAGCTACAACTCGATCACAATCAAGCACTGACCAAAAACTTGTCACCCTGAGAGGCGCGCAGTTTGCGCCTCGAAGAACCTCAGCCAAAGCATTCTCCAAAACAGTAAGAGGAGTGGGCTCGAAAACTCACGTTACGAAAGGAATTCCTACGGCTTCCTCGCCGTCACTGGTCGAATCTTTTCCAC
>Ga0210410_10001170_pt1 | contig 25111 bp, 12 predicted proteins | sample IncBWC4MmetaG_FD_161058 | JGI IMG/M metagenome (GOLD analysis project Ga0210410, IMG submission 161058) | Forest soil microbial communities from Barre Woods Harvard Forest LTER site, Petersham, Massachusetts, United States - Inc-BW-C-4-M | ecosystem: Environmental > Terrestrial > Soil >... | reverse complement strand
GGGCCTGTGCCGTGGATGCGTGGGCTAATGGAGGTCAAACCTCTGCCAATAGGATCGACAGTTCCTGACGCAGTGGCACAAACCAATGCTTATTTCTTCAAGGAACAGCAGCTCGCAACTCTGCGTCGATTGAGCGAGATTCTATTGCCTCCGCTCAGAGGTTATCCGGGAGCAAAAGAGGCAGGCACACCTGAGTTCATCGACTTTCTGATCGGGGTTTCACCTGCGGACCGCCAGCAGATGTATCAATCCGGCCTGGACCGGCTCGATTCGGAGGCGAAGCAACACTTTGGTATGGCGTTCTCGAGATTGGACAAGACACAGGCGGATCAATTGCTCCGTCCCTGGCTGAGGACATGGATGACGGATCATCCTCCGACTGAACCATATGCCCGCTTCATCAATATTGCACATAGCGATATCCGTACAGCAACGATCAACTCGGAAGCCTGGAGCAAAGCAAGACAACAAGCGCCGGACATGGAGTTGTATTGGTTTCCGGTCGATCCCGACATTCATCGAGAAGGACCCGCGTCAATCCGCCGGTCCGCTCGGAACAACCGGCCTTCCTAGAGACCGCCTGAGGATCGCTGCAGGTTTTCGAAACTTTGTTATCTGAGACTGAGGAACTATGGTGGAAGAGACTGTTGACGTTCTAATTATCGGATCTGGTCATTCTGGCGGGATGGCTGCAAAGATTCTGACCGAAAAGGGCATTTCGTGCCTGATGCTCAATGCAGGACCAGTTGCGGATGTCCACAAGGATACGGAGCCGAAGCCGGCCTATGCTTTGCCTTTTCGTGGGTTCAGCCAGCCGGGCCGTTTGGCGCATGTGTTTCAGGCGAACGAGTTCAACGCGAACACATGGGTAGACGAAAGGGAAGTCCCTTACACCTATGATCCGCAGCATCCATATAACTGGGTGAGGGTGCGGCTGTTTGGGGGACGCTCGTTATTCTGGTCGCGACAATCGTTTCGGCTTAGCGACTATGAGTTCAAGGGAAAGTCCCATGATGGCTTTGGGGATGACTGGCCCATTGCCCTGGCGGACGTAGCTCCCTACTACTCGAAGGTAGAAGCGATATTTCGCGTGCAGGGGCGCGCTGACGGGCTGCCTCAGTATCCGGACGGAAACTTCGTTCCGGATGAGTCGCCATGGTCGGGATGCATGCAGCGTTTCCTTGCGGCAGGAAAACAAATGGGAATTCCGGTCTGCAAACCGCGTAGCTCGCTTGGGGTAGATGGCTTGGCGAGTTCGGTCAACCTCCTTCTGCCGGACGCATTCGCTACAGGCAAACTGAAAGCAATTCCGAACGTAGTAGTCCGCGAGCTCAGCGTAGATAAAAATACCGGCCTGGTGAACGAAGCTCACTTCGTCGATCGTCTTTCGCGACGGGAGATGTCGGTAAAGGCCCGAGTTGTCGTTTTGGCCGCCGGTACTCTTGAGAGCACACGCTTGTTGCTTAACTCCAAACTGGCGAACTCCAGCGGTGTGATGGGTCACTATTTAGTCGATCAGATCTATGGACCGGGGATCGTCTGTTCGGTGCCGGAGGCGCGCGATGGCAAAGCCACCCCGGCATTGATCGGCGGCGGCGCGCTGGTTCCCCGGTTCCGCAACATCAATAGCAAGGCGAAGAACTTTATCCGCGGTTATGCTCTCAACGTGCACAGCAGTATGCGTCCGATGGATCCGCGCAACTTCGCGGCGTATGGAGAAGAGTTACAAAACAAACTGGACAGCTATAACGGCAGCGGGTTCTCGACCAGCATCATGGGAGAGGTGTTGTCGCGCTATGAGAACCGCGTGAGCATTGACCAGAACGTCGTCGATGCATGGGACATTCCTGCACTGCGGATCGAGACAAAATATACCGACAATGAATTCAATATGGCTCGCGATGCCGTGGATACGAGCATCGCGTTGGCGGAAGCCGCAGGTTTCGAGGTTCTTTCCAAGAACTACGACCCAAATCCGCCCGGCTATAGCATCCATGAGTTGGGCACTTGCAGAATGGGCAATGATCCAAAGACCAGCGTGCTGAACAAATGGAGCCAGAGCCACGACATCAAGAATTTGTTTGTGGTCGATGGCGCCAGCTTCGTAAGCGCAGGATGGCAAAACCCAACCATGACTATTGTGGCGCTGGCGATGCGAGCCTCGGAATACCTGGCTGAACAGATGCGTCAAGGAAATGTTTGACGTGTAGTTTCCTTTCAACCGAAAAGCTTGTGCCTGAAGAAAGAGGTCTTATCTTGAACTATTCGCGAAGAGATTTTGTCAAAGCCGGTGCTACCTCCCTCATCTGCAGCTCTTCTACGCTCCACGCGACTAACTTAAACGCAAAGACTCTGAATCTGCCGCTCGGACTTCAACTCTATTCCGTGCGACAACTCCTGCCCACAGACTACGACGGCACGCTCAAAGAGATCGGGGCACTGGGCTATAAGGAGGTCGAATCCGCGGGCTATTTCAATCACTCTGCAGCGGAGGTCAAGACGGCCATGAAGAATGCCGGGTTGAAATTAGTCAGCGCACATCATTCATCGGACGATCTGCATCGTAACCTGGATCAGATTCTTTCCTTCAGTCACGAGTTGGGCATAACGTTCATCATCTGTTCCTCCCCAGGTCATAAGAATCCAAACCCCGCAGACAAGGCGAACTTTACGCTCGATGACTGGAGATGGAATGCCGATCAGTTCAATGGGCTCGGAGAAAAAGTGAGTGCCGCCGGCATGAAGTTTGGTTATCACAATCACATTCTTGAATTTAAGGAAACGGATGGAGTCATTCCCTATGTCGAACTGCTGCGTCTGACCGATCCTGCCAAAGTCACGATGGAGCTGGATTGCGGATGGGTCACTGTCGGAGGCGGAAATCCGATCGAGTATCTGCACAACTACCCAACCCGCATCACGATGCTGCATGTAAAGGACTTCAAACCGTCAGTCACTCCGCCATCGAACACGAACCGGCCCGCCATCGCAGAACTTGGACAGGGAACAATCGACTACCGGCCCATTCTGGAAGAAGCGGCGAAAGCCGGAAATATTAAGCATTGCTTCGCGGAACAAGAGGCCTTCAATGTGCCTTGGATGCAATCTCTGAAGATGGACGCGGACTACCTGCGGAAGCTAGGCATGAGTTAGTTTCCCATTTCACCTTCAATCAGTCGTTCGGAAGCTCAACCCAACCTCGGCTGCGGTGGCTCGCAAGTTCGGCTTCCATGATCTTCATCTGCCGCAGACCATCCAACATTTGCGGATACTCCGAAGGAGATCCTGGCTCAGCGATGGAAGCATAGAATCGCCGGAAGATCTGCTTGAACGTATCGTCGTACCCCTCGGAGTGGCCGCCCGGCAGATCGGCATACCCAGTCGCACCCTTCTTCAGCAGTGACGGATCTTTCACGATCACCTGGTTCGGGCTGTTACGCTGCCCGATCCACAACTCATCCGGGCGCTCCTGGTCCCAACGAACTGACGACTTTGTCCCGTAGATCTCGATGCTGAGGTGGTTCTTCCTTCCTGCGGAGACCTGACTTGCGGTCATCGCACCCCGCGCCCCTTCACCCATGTGAATCAGGACCGCCCCGAAGTCTTCAGTCTGCACCGGCGTCTCTTCGACATCGGCAGCGGTGAGCAACTTTCCACCAAAGGTTTCGATACTTTGTTTCGGCCGTTTGCGGGTAGAGTGAAAGGTCTGCAAGTCGGCGCACAGAGACCGAACCCGCAACCCCGTCAGGTGTTCCGCCATGTCAAACCAGTGCGAGCCGATGTCTCCCATCGCTCGCAATGCTCCTCCCGCCTTCGCGTCGATGCGCCAGTTCCAGTCTGTCTCATACAGCAGCCAGTCCTGCGAGTAGGTTCCTTGCACCACCAGCACCTCGCCGAGATCGCCATCCTCACGCATCCTCCGCATCTGCTGAACCATCGGGTAGTAGCGCAGGTTATGGCAGACGCAGTTACGAAGCGAACGCTCCCGCGCCAGACTGACCAACTCCTGCGCCTCCTCCACCGAAACGGCGAGTGGCTTTTCGCAGAGAACATGCTTGCCGGCCAGCAGCGCATCCTTGGCCATCTGATAATGCGTAACATTTGGAGTGCAGATATGTACTGCGTCGATCGTCGCGTCCTCGAGCAGTTTGCGATAGTCGTCAACCGCGGTTTCCACACCAAACCCCGCTCCAAGCCGCTTCGCCGGCGCAAGTTCACGACCCGCAATCGCTGCCACGTCGACAAATTCCACTCGTCGCAGCGCCTCCAGATGCACGCGCCCCATAAATCCGGTCCCGATTATTGCCGTCCTAAACCGTCTCACCGTCACCTCTATCGCGGACGCGCCGCCCCTTATACCCACCACGCTGCTGTCGGCTGCTCTGTAATGACAATTTCATTCAGGAACTGAGCTGCTTTCCTGAGTCCCTCTTCAGGAGAGAGCAGACTGTCCTCATGCTCGATCGAGAGCACATTATCGTAGCCGAACATTCTGAGAGTAGAGACAAACTCCTTCCACCACTCAGCGCCATGGCCATAGCCGCAGGTGCGGAAGATCCATCCACGATTCCGCTCGTCGGTGTAGGGTTTCGTGTCGAGTACCCCGGTTCGGGGCAGGTTAGCTGCGTAGAGCTGCGTGTCCTTGGCATGGACGTGGAAGATCGCCTCACCCAGAATCCGGATGGCCGCGATCGGATCGATGCCCTGCCAGAACATGTGGCTTGGGTCGTAGTTGCAGCCAACCGATGGCCCCGTTAATGAACGCAACCTGAGCATCGTCTCCGGGCTATACACCACAAACCCCGGATGCATCTCCACCGCAATCTTTACCCCATGCTGCGAAGCGAAGGCAGCGTGTTCTATCCAGTAAGGTGCGACCACCTCGTTCCATTGCCATTCCAGAACGTCGCGATAGTCGGGGGGCCAGGGACAAGTAACCCAGTTCGGCGCAGTGGACTGAAGCGAATCCCCAGGGCAACCGGAAAAATCCACCACAACCGGCACGCCAAGTTTTTCAGCCAGCAAAATCGTCTTACGGCTCACCTCGCGAGCCTGTCGCGCCCGGTCCGCGTTCGGATGCAGCGCATTGCCATGGCAACTGAGAGCGCTGATGCTCGCACCGTAGTCGGCCAGCCTGCTCTTGAACTCCGCGAGCGCAGAGCTATTCTCAAGCATTGACAGTTTGCAATGAGCATCGCCAGGATAGTTCCCCGTCCCCAGCTCCACGGTATCGATCTGAAATGCCTTCAACTTCTTCAGCACCTCATCGAGCGGCAACTGCGACAGCAGCGCAGTGAATACACCAACCTTCATGCTCTTAGCCTCCGCGGATCAGTATAGAGAAGTTCTTTCCCGCGACAGTGTTGTAGACTCAGCCCCTGGGCGGCAACTGGTTAAGTCCCTGCGCCCCCGACACCAGATCTCGTTGTTCGAACGAGGAGAAAGCAGCATGAAACGACGCGCATTCACGGCCTTTTGCAGCACAATTCTCTTCGCAGCTACCGCATCTGCCGCGACAAATTCCATCCGTGTATTGCTTCTTGACGGACAAAGCGCCGGCCCCTATCACAACTGGCAACTGACCACGCCAGTTTTGAAAAAGGAGCTGGAAGACGCTGGCCGATTTCAGGTTACGGTCGCGACTGCTCCGCAGTCCGAAGGCGACCTCAGCAACTTCGCGCCGGAGTTCACCAAATATCAGGTAGTCGTGTTCAACTACGACGCCCCCGATTGGCCGGCCAATCTCCGCTTACAGTTTGAGCACTACATGGAAAATGGCGGCGGCCTTGTCATCGTTCATGCCGCCGACAATGCGTTTCCCAACTGGGCCGCCTTCAATCAAATGACCGGAGTCGGCGGATGGCGGAATCGAAACGAAACAGCAGGTGCCCTCTGGTACTTCAAAGATGGCAAGCTGGTCTCTGACACCTCTCCAGGCTCCGCCGGTTCCCATGGCAATCGCCTTCCATTCCAAATCAAGACCCGTGAGCCGGAACACCCAATCATGAGAGGTCTGCCGCTCGTCTGGATGCACTCCGCCGACGAGTTGTATGCAACCCTTCGTGGCGCGGGGAAAAACATGACCGTGCTCGCAACCGCTCATTCCGACACAAATAACAAGGGCACTGGCCGCGACGAACCGATGCTGATGGTCCTCACCTACGGAAAGGGAAGGATCTTCCACACCACCCTGGGGCACGATGTCGCCGCATTGAGCGACGTTGGATTCATGACCACCTTTCAGCGAGGAACAGAGTGGGCAGCTACCGGCAAAGTAACCCAGAAGATACCAGCCGGATTCCCAACCGCAGACACCGTCAGTTTTCGCGTGGACATCGCTGACATGGATCCGGCCTTTGCGAAAGGCCGGCCCACCGTTTCTCCCGGATCACGTGCTACCGGTTCAACCGCACTTCCGCAACAACCGCGTTCCGAATCGCTGGGAATCTTCGAGGGTCAATCCGACGTCGGCAGTGTTACTCCTCCCGGAACATTGGTGTATGACCCTGCTGCAAACGCCTATACCCTTACCGCCGCAGGCGCGAATCTATGGTCTACGATCGACGCCTTCCACTTTGTCTGGAAGGAGGTCTCCGGCGATTCATCGCTGACGGCCGATATCGACTTCCCCGATAAAACCGGGAGCCCCAACCCCCACCGCAAGGCGCTCCTGATGTTTCGACAAAGCCTCGACGCCGGCAGCGTCTACGCTGACGCCGCGCAGCACGGTTCGGGACTGACCGCACTGCAGTACCGGCCTGCACAAGGCGCGAACACCCAGGACATTGAACTGGACATCTCCTCCCCAAAAAGACTGCGCCTCGAAAAACGTGGCGACACGATAACTATGTTTCTAAGCACCGGCAGCGATCCCATCCATCAGGTTGGCTCGTCCATCAAGCTTCATCTCCACGAACCGTTCTACGTCGGCCTTGGAGTGTGCTCCCACGATGTGAAGGTCACAGAAAAGGCTGTCTTCTCCAATGTCGAGCTCAAAGCACTGCCACCTGCCGCAGCCGACCATCTCGCGCTCTACAGCACGCTCCAGACCATCGGGACCGAAGACAACTCACGCAGGGCAATGCTCTACACAACGCGGGGCCGCTTTGAAGCGCCCAACTGGACAAAAGACGGGAACACTCTACTCTTCAACCAGGACGGCAAGATCATGAAGATTCCTGCGGCGGGAGGGACGCCTGAAGCGATGAACATCAGTGCCGCCACGCGCTGCAGCGGCAGTCACGGGCTCTCGCCCGACGGCAGGTGGCTCGCCATCAGCTGCAGCATGCCAGAAAAGCCAGAGTCGCGCGTCTATATCGTTCCATCCAACGGAGGAACGCCACGCCTGGTAACAGAACACCCCAACTCCTACTGGCACAGCTGGTCTCCCGACGGCAAGACGATCGTCTTCACTCGCCCAGACCACGGTTCTCTTAATATCTACGCCATATCGGCCGAAGGTGGGGAAGAGAGGGCTTTGACGTCAGGCAACGGCGTCAGCGATGATCCGGATTACTCTCCGGACGGAAACTACATCTACTTCAACTCAGACCGCAGCGGCAGCATGCAGATCTGGCGCATGCGCCCGGATGGCAGCGTTCCGGAACAGATCACCTCCGACGACCTCGTCAACTGGACGCCCCACCCCTCACCCGACGGCAAGTCCATGGTTTTCCTGAGTTACGAAAAGGGTGTAATTGGACACCCCGCGAACAAGGATGTTGCGCTGCGCATTATGTCCATGGACGACAAAAAAGTGAGAGTGCTCGTGAACCTTGTTGGCGGTTCGGGAACCATCAACGTTCCATCCTGGTCCCCGGACAGCCATCACCTCGCTTTCGTCAGCTATCAGATGCTTCCGGCTGAAGAAGAGGGAAGCAACAAAGTAAAGAGTTCCGTGCAAACCGTTCTACGGCACACTAAAGGTAGTGGGCCCCTATTTCCGCAACAGTAAATCCCCTAAATAAGATTTAAAACTATGCAAAGGCATCTCTTACGCCGACATCAGGCATCAAATGCTGCGACATGTTGTCGACTTTCGTAAAACTGAATTTCGCTTAGACAATTATTCTTGCTTTCCGCGATAGGATTTCTCTAAACTTGCGAGCATCGCTGCGTAATCGGGTCGATGAAGTGTCCGGAAATTTGAGTTTGACCCGCACTTCGAACAGGAGATCCTGATTTTATGGCGACCGCCGCCACTGTTACAGGTAGAGCAAGCAAGAAAGCAAAGTCTTCCGAAAATGGCGTGGGTGGCAAGCTTTCGACGGCTCAACCAATCCCCCGACCTGACGATTTGGCGCTTATTCTGGCAAGCCTGCAGACTATGCGGGACGGAGATTTCTCCGTTCGACTCCCCGTGGCGTGGGTTGGCCTCGAAGGAAAGATTGCTGACACGTTCAACGACATTGTTGCAGCGAATGAGCAGATGGCCGGTGAACTCAACCGTGTGGGCCAGGCTGTGGGCAAAGAGGGAAAGACGCGCGAGCGTACCCGCTTTCAACAATCCCGTGGATCCTGGGGAAAAATGGAAGCCTCAGTCAATACGCTGGTCGAAGATCTGCTGAGGCCCACGACCGAAGTTACTCGTGCTATCGCGGCCGTTGCGCAGGGAAATCTGGCGCAAACGGTGCGTCTGGATGTCGGCGGAAGACCCCTTGAAGGCGAGTTTCTGCGTTCTGCCAACATTGTCAATACCATGATTCAGCAGCTCGGTGTCTTCACGGCCGAGGTCACCCGTGTCGCCCGCGAGGTCGGCACTGACGGCAAGCTTGGAGGGCAGGCGCAGGTGCCGGGAGTCGCTGGCACCTGGAAGGACCTTACTGATTCAGTAAACTCGATGGCGAGCAACCTGACCGGACAGGTTCGCAACATTGCCGAGGTAGCCACAGCGGTAGCGAGCGGCGACCTTTCGCGCAAGATTACCGTCGACGTCCGCGGAGAAATTCTTCAACTCAAAGAAGCCATCAACACGATGGTCGACCAGCTGCGGTCCTTTGCTTCCGAAGTCACACGCGTAGCTCGCGAGGTCGGCACTGACGGCAAGCTCGGCGGACAAGCAGTGGTTCCAGGCGTTGCCGGCACGTGGAAAGATCTCACCGACTCTGTCAACGCGATGGCCGGGAACCTGACGGCCCAAGTACGCAACATTGCGGAGGTCACAACAGCAGTGGCCCGCGGTGACCTGTCGCGCAAGATCACGGTAGACGTCAAAGGCGAAATCCTCGAATTGAAGGACACCATTAATACGATGGTGGATCAGTTGAACGCCTTTGCTGGCGAGGTGACTCGCGTCGCCCGCGAAGTGGGCACGGAAGGCAAATTAGGCGGCCAGGCGCAGGTACTCGGCGTAGGTGGAACGTGGAAGGACCTGACTGAAAATGTGAACTTCATGGCCAGCAATCTTACCGGCCAGGTCCGTAACATCGCGGAGGTGGCAACCGCGATCGCCAATGGAGATCTTTCCCGCAAAATTACGGTGGATGTGCGTGGCGAAATTCTCCAGCTCAAAGAAACACTTAACACCATGGTCGATCAGCTCAACCGCTTTGCTGGCGAAGTAACCCGCGTGGCACGCGAGGTCGGAACTGAGGGCCGACTTGGCGGGCAGGCCAACGTCCCCGGGGTCGCCGGTACATGGAAGGATTTGACGGACTCGGTTAACTCGATGGCCGGAAATCTTACCGGGCAGGTGCGCAATATTGCCGAGGTCACCACGGCTGTGGCACGTGGTGATCTTTCGCGAAAGATTACTGTCGATGTGAAGGGCGAAATTCTTGAGTTGAAGAACACCATCAATACCATGGTCGATCAACTCAACGCCTTCGCAGGCGAGGTAACGCGTGTCGCTCGCGAAGTGGGAACCGAAGGCAAGTTGGGTGGTCAGGCGCAGGTATCGGGCGTCGCGGGAACATGGAAAGACCTTACCGATTCGGTCAACTTCATGGCCGGCAACCTCACGGCACAAGTCCGCAACATTGCCGAGGTTGCAACAGCTGTCGCGCGTGGCGACCTGTCCCGCAAAATCACCGTCGACGTCCGCGGCGAGATTCTCGAACTCAAGGACACGCTCAACACGATGGTGGATCAACTTCGCTCTTTCGCTGGAGAGGTCACCCGGGTAGCACGCGAAGTTGGTACCGACGGCAAACTGGGCGGCCAGGCCCAGGTGCCCGGCGTCGCCGGAACATGGAAAGACCTTACCGACAACGTCAACTTTATGGCAGGCAACCTGACGGCGCAGGTACGCAACATTGCGGAAGTTGCAACCGCCATCGCCAGCGGTGACCTTTCGAAGAAGATTACGGTGAACGTGAGCGGCGAAATTCTCTTGCTCAAAGACACCATCAATACGATGGTTGACCAACTGAACGCGTTCGCTGGTGAAGTAACACGCGTGGCTCGTGAGGTCGGCACGGAAGGGAGACTCGGAGGGCAAGCAAACGTTCCCGGTGTTGCCGGAACATGGAAGGACCTTACGGACTCCGTCAATTCCATGGCAGGAAATTTGACCGGACAGGTCCGTAACATCGCCGAAGTCACCACGGCTGTGGCCCGCGGCGACTTGTCGCGCAAAATCACCGTCGACGTGAAAGGAGAGATTCTTGAACTGAAGAACACCATCAACACGATGGTGGATCAGCTGAATGCGTTCGCCGCAGAAGTAACGCGCGTGGCCCGAGAAGTCGGCACGGAAGGAAAGTTGGGTGGCCAGGCTCAGGTGCCCGACGTTGCCGGTACCTGGAAGGACCTTACCGATAACGTCAACGTAATGGCGGTGAATTTAACAGAACAGGTGCGCGGCATCGTCAAAGTGGTGACCGCTGTCGCCAACGGTGAACTTACACAAAAACTTACGGTGAACGCGAAGGGTGAGGTTGCAGCTCTTGCAGAAACTATCAACAACATGACGAATACGTTGGCAACCTTTGCCGATCAGGTCACAACGGTTGCCCGCGAGGTAGGCGTGGAAGGGCGACTCGGCGGCCAGGCCAACGTACCTGGCGCAGCAGGCACTTGGAAAGATCTCACAGGCAACGTGAATCTTCTCGCTGACAACTTGACCAATCAAGTGCGTGCTATTGCCGAAGTTGCAACAGCTGTCACCAAAGGCGATTTGACCCGGTCGATTCAAGTGGACGCCAGCGGCGAAGTCGCTGAACTGAAAGACAACATCAACACCATGATCGATAATCTGCGGCTGACCACCGACCGCAATACGGAACAGGATTGGCTGAAAACGAACCTTGCCCGCTTCACGGGTATGTTGCAAGGCCAGCGCGAACTGACCACAGTGGGACGACTCTTGCTCTCGGAACTCGCGCCTCTGGTCAATGCGCAGCAAGGGGTTCTTTATCAGATGGAGGCGGAGACGCCTGGCAGCATGATGCTTCTATCTTCTTTTGCGGACTCGACGGAAGGACACCATGAGACCGTGAAAGTGGGTGAAGGTCTTGTGGGACAGTGCGCGTTGGAAAAGCGCCGCATGTTGATCTCCGATCTTCCGGAAGACACGATCCCAGTTCGTTCCGGCCTGTTCAAGGCAGTTCCACGCAACGTCATCGTTTTGCCGATTCTCTTCGAAGATCGCGTCAAGGCTGTCATTGAGTTGGCCAGCCTGAACGCTTTCACCACCTCCCACCTTGCTTTTCTAGAACAATTAACTTCGAGCATCGGCATTGTGTTGAACAGCATTGAAGCCACAATGCAGACCGAAGGCTTGCTAAAGCAATCGCAACAATTAGCAGTCGAGTTGCAGACACAGCAGAAAGAGTTGCAACAAACCAACGAACAGCTTGCCCAGAAAGCGAAACAGCTCGCGGAGCAGAATGCCGAAGTGGAGCGCAAGAACCAGGAAATTGAGCAGGCCCGCGGGGCGCTGGAAGAGAAGGCAAAAGAACTCGCCTTAACTTCGAAGTACAAGTCAGAATTTCTGGCGAACATGTCTCACGAGTTGCGGACTCCTCTCAACAGCATCCTTGTTCTTGGCCAGCAGCTTGCCGACAACCCCGACACTAACCTCACTCCCAAGCAAGTCGAGTTCGCCCGTACCATTCATGGCGCTGGAACTGATCTTCTCAACCTTATCAGCGATATTCTGGACCTCTCAAAGATCGAGTCCGGCACCGTCTCCGTCGAAGCCGAAGAGGTCTTTTTCGGTAGCCTGATTGAAATGGTGGCACGTCCATTCCGGCACGAGGCGGAGAACCGCAAGCTTGCCTTTGAGGTGGATACCGATGTTCATCTCACACGCAGCCTAGTGACTGATTCCAAGCGCCTGCAGCAGGTTCTCAAGAATCTCTTGTCCAACGCATTCAAATTTACCGAGCAGGGAGGCGTGCGTCTTTCCGTTGCGGCAGTCACCAGCGGATGGACAGCGCGCCATCCGATTCTTAGCGGAGCGGCCTCCGTTGTTGCGTTTGAGGTTTCGGATAGCGGTATCGGCATACCGACAGACAAGCAGAGAATTATCTTTGAGGCTTTCCAGCAGGCGGACGCCGGCACCAGCCGTAAGTACGGCGGCACTGGCCTTGGTCTCGCGATCAGCCGCGAATTGGCTAGTCTTTTGGGTGGAGAGATCCAGCTTAGAAGTACGCCGGGTAAGGGAAGTACCTTTACCCTATACCTGCCGCAGACCTATGTCGGCCCGTCTACGCAGATTGTCAACGCAGTCAGTCCACACCATGGGCCGCGCCTCGAACTTCCAGCCTCCGTCATGACCGCCATAGATGATCCTATCGAGGTGCTTGAGGATGACCGCAACAACATTCAGCCAGGAGATGCTGTGTTGCTGATTGTTGAGGACGACATCCACTATGCGCGTATTCTTTGTGACCTATCGCGAGAAAAGGGCTTCAAGGTTTTAATAGCGCTTCGAGGCGCCGAGGCGCTAGCCTTGGCGCGAGAGTTTCACCCCACCGCGGTCTCGCTCGACGTCTCGCTTCCCGACATGCTCGGCTGGACGGTATTAAATCATTTGAAGCAGGATCCCGCGACGCGCCACATTCCGGTCCAGATGCTGACAATGGACGAGGACTGGCACCATGGCCTATCCCATGGAGCCTTCTCTTTTGTCACGAAGCCAACAACGAGCGAAGGCTTAAGTGAAGTGATTACTCGGATACGCGAGTATTCGAGCCCTCGCCGCAAGCGACTACTGGTGGTCGAGGATGAACCCGCGCAGCAACTCAGCATCGAAGCATTGTTGGGTCACGATGATATCGACGTCTCTGTTGTCTCCACGGGCTCGGATGCTCTTGCGGCTGTAAACAAAGAGCAGTTTGATTGCGTCGTTCTCGACCTCCGCCTGCCGGATATGACGGGCTTTGAGCTCTTGGAACGACTGGGTCAATCCAAACCCGGAAGCGAATTGCCTGTGGTCGTTTTCACCGGAAAAGACCTGTCCCCCGAGGAAGACGCACGGCTGCACATGTTGGCGCGCAGCGTTATCGTAAAAGATGTGGAGTCGCCTGAGCGCCTGCTCGACGAAACTGCCCTCTTCCTTCATCGGGTTGTGTCTGATCTTCCAGAGGAAAAGCGGCATATGCTTGACAGGCTGCATCGTTCAGACGAAGCCTTGGTTGGTAAGAAAGTCTTGATTGTCGATGATGATGTGCGGAACATCTTCGCTCTGAGCAGTGTCCTGGAGCGCCGCGGCATGAGCGTGCTTACGGCGGGAACGGGCCGCGAAGCCATCGCGACGGTCGAATCCACAAGCGATCTCTCCATCGTTCTGATGGATATCATGATGCCGGAGATGGATGGATACGAAACAATGCAGGTCATCCGGCAAAATCCCCAGTTCCGCCGTCTGCCAATCATCGCGTTGACAGCGAAAGCAATGAAAGGCGATCGCGAAAAGTGCCTCGAAGCGGGAGCCTCGGAATATCTGGCGAAACCGGTAAATACGGAGCAGCTTTTGTCGGCTTGTCGTATGTGGCTTCATCGGTAATCCAACAGCGCTATGGTCGTAACGAAGGCGGACTTCTGGAATGCAATCCTTAACGGATAAAGAAAAAAAATGAACGACCACGACCAGGCCAACATACTCATGGTGGACGATCAGCCGGGTAAGCTGATGAGTTACGAAGTCATACTCAAGGAGTTAGGTGAGAATCTGATTCAGGCACGCTCTGCAAGAGAAGCGCTTGATCACTTGCTGCGGCAAGACATAGCGGTCGTGCTGATGGATGTGAGCATGCCGGAGATCGATGGATTCGAATTAGCCGACATGATGCGTCAACATCCGAGGTTTCAGAAGACGGCTATTATCTTTATCTCCGCTGTTCACCTGACCGACCTCGACCGTATCAAGGGATATAAGAGTGGCGCTGTCGACTACATCTCTGTTCCTGTCATTCCCGAATTGCTGCGTGCCAAAGTAAGTGTCTTCGCTGAATTGCATCGTAAGAATCGCCAGCTGGAACGCTTGAATCGTGAGCTGGAGCAACGCGTTGCAGAGCGCACAGAACAGCTATATGAAAGCGAACACCAATTCCGCACTTTGGCAAACTCTATCCCGCAATTGGCCTGGATGGCCGATGCTCAGGGTTCTATCTTCTGGTACAACCAGCGGTGGTATGACTTCATCGGCACCCTGCCTGGAGAGATGCCGAAGTGGGGATGGCGCAATGTCCAACACCCGGATTATGCGGATCGAGTCATCCTCCAGCTTGAGCGGTCCCGCAAGGCCGAACAGCCGTGGGAAGACACCTTTCCTTTGCTAAGTAAAGAAGGAGAGTACCGCTGGTTTCTTGCTCGCGCTGTGCCAATCCGCGACTCTCAGGGAAATCTGGTGCGATGGTTTGGTACCAGCACAGATATAAGCGCCCAGATCGCCGCCGAAGAACAGATTCGCAGTCTCAATGCTCAACTCCAGGAGCGGGTAGCAGAGCTTGAGGCGATCATGCAGGTCCTGCCGGTCGGCGTTGCCGTCTCGCAAGACCCGGAGAGCACTGTTGTGACGGCGAACCTAGCGCTCAGCGATCTGCTCGGAGTCAAGCCTGGCGAGAACATTGCTGCTCGCATCGATCCAGCAAGCAATCACCCTTTCGAGATTTATAGGAAAGGTCGCCGTCTCGCCAGCGCAGACCATCCTCTGTTCCACTCCGCAAAAACCGGTCAGCCATCCGGGAGTCTCGAACTTGAGATTCAGCGACCGGATAGAGAGCCCATTTACCTCCAATCCAGCGCGAGTCCTCTCTTCAACCAGGATGGCAGCGTACGGGGCGCGGTCGGCGCATTTATCAACGTAACCGACAGGAAGCGCCTTGAGGACCTGCTTCGAGAGCGAGCCGATCTGCTCGAACTAGCCACAGAGGCAATCATCGTTCGAGACATGAATGGAATCCTTCTATTCTGGAATTCGGGTGCGGAGGCGCTCTACGGCTGGCGGCGCGAGGAGGTTTTAGGCAAACCGATCCACCAGGTTCTCCAGACCAGGTTCCCCAATGGACTTGGTGACGTAGAGAACGCACTCGCACAGACCGGTAAATGGAGTGGGAATCTCACTCAATCTACCCGCGACGGCCAGGAAGTAACCGTCGCATGCCGAAAGGCGCTCAAGGCAGGTGGCAATGCAATCCTTGAGATGAACCGGGATATTACCGCTCAACTGAAAGCGGAGGATGCCCTACGCAAAACAGAGAGACTGGCAGCGATGGGAAGGGTGGCCGGAATCATCGCTCATGAGATTAACAATCCTTTGGAGGCCATTACCAGCGCGTTTTATCTCCTTCGCGACCATCCATCTCTTGACGAAGAAGCTCGCTATTTGGCGAAGCTAGGCGAGGAAGAGCTTATTCGTGTCGCTCACATTACGCGGCAAACCCTCGGCTTCTACAGGGAATCAAAGCACCCTGTCGAAGTTTCCATCGCTGCGCTTCTCGACGAAATTCTCGAGTTGCAAACCCGCCGCATGGAGTTCAACAACATATCTCTGAACAAACAGTACCGTAGCAAAGGGACAATCTGGGGTTTCCCGGTCGAACTAAAACAAGTGTTTCTCAATCTCATTGGAAATGCGGTCCAGGCCATGCCAGACGGTGGCACACTGCGCCTGCACGTTTTCGAATCTTCATCGCAGTCGCATCAACTTCCAGAGGTCTGCGTTTCCATTTGCGATACAGGTACTGGCATTGATCCGGAGAATGCGAAACATCTCTTCGAACCTTTTTTCACAACGAAATCTACTAAGGGTACTGGCTTGGGTCTCTGGATCAGCAAAGGTATTATCCAGAAATACGGAGGAGCCATTCGCTTTCGCAGCACGTCACTTACCGGCAGGAATATCACCTGTTTTCAGGTGAGGCTACCTGACGTAGATGTTCAAGAGATGCGGGCCCCAGACTTAGCTGCGTCTGAGGTAATAGACGTAGCAGAGGTATCGAATGGTTCCCAGTAGTATCACTATCCTCTGCGTGGACGATGAGGAAACACCCAGAACGCTTCGGAAACTGATACTGCAGAAGCAAGGGTATCAAGTTATAACGGCAGCCTCGGGAGCGGAAGCATTGGAAGTGCTCTCTCGGGCAAATATCAGTCTTGTTCTGTCCGATCAAATGATGCCCGGCATGACTGGCACGGAACTCACAAAATCGGTGAAGGCCATGCGACCTGCAATGCCCGTGATCCTAATTTCGGGTGTAAATGAAGTTCCCGAAGACGCGAGCTACGCAGATCGATTTATTAGTAAAGTGGGCGGACCGGAACTCCTTTTCAAGACGGTGGCCGACGTTCTGACAAAATACGGTCATAACGATTGAGTCGGAGGGAAGCGTGAATCTCACTTAACCTGGAAAGGCCGGCTCAATTCACGCAGAAATTAAAGCCACAAGAAGTACGGATTCGGCTCAGGAGCCCTATGCCTGCGAAAAATGAGGAAGATGTCGAGGTGCTTTCAATCGAGGGACGTCAGGTCCGCGTGACTCATCCCGATAAGCTTTATTTCTCCAGGCAAACGAAGCTTTCAAAGCTCGATCTCGTTCGTTACTATCTTTCAATTGCACCAGGCGCACTTGCCGGCATTCGGAACCGGCCAATTGTTCTGAAGCGATTTGTTAACGGTGCGGAAGAAGATGCCTTCTATCAGAAGCGCGCCCCCTCCGATCGTCCTTCCTGGTTGCGAACAGTGACTCTTGCATTCCCATCGGGCCGTACGGCCGAAGAGCTGGTCGTTGATGATGCCGCTGGCCTTGCCTGGATCGTAAACCTGGGATGCATCGAGTTGCACCCGCATCCCGTGCGCTCAGAAGATCTCGACCATCCTGACGAGCTACGGGTCGATCTCGATCCTGGGCCTGGCGTTTCCTGGGCCGACGTGCGCAGGGTTGCCCTTGAAGTTAAGGCGCTTCTCGATGAAGTTAAGCTCCAAAGTTGGGCTAAAACCAGCGGCTCACGAGGGATGCATGTGAACGTACGTATCGAACCACGTTGGAGCTTTGGCGAGGTTCGGCGTGCAGCACTCGCCTTATCGCGTGCAGTCGAGCGGCGTCTACCTAATCTCGCCAGTTCAAAGTGGTGGAAGGAAGAGCGGCACGGTGTCTTCCTCGATTACAACCAGAACGCGAAAGATCGGACCACGGCCTCTGCATATTCCGTACGTCCATTGCCGGATGCTCGCGTCTCTGCGCCACTCCAATGGAGCGAAGTGCCGGACTGCGATCCGGCGGAATTTACTGTCCTCACAATGCCGAATCGATTCGCAGAGATCGGCGACCCTCATGCGGATATGAACAGCGCGGTCGGTTCGCTTGACGGGCTGCTTGACCTCGCGGCAAAGGATGAAGCCGAAGGGCTCGGCGATGCACCCTGGCCGCCACACTTTCGCAAAATGGAGGGAGAGGCGCCGCGCGTTTCGCCCTCACGGGCCAAATCACCATCGGTCAAGGCGACACCGAAGAAGTCAAGAGCAAAAATGCCGCTCATTGTTGTTGCAAATTCTCCTCACGAAGAAGCGGCCTTAGCAGGATTAGAGCGATGGAAGAAAAAATATGAGGAGGCAGCAAAGTTTTTAGCAGTGGACGATGTGCTGGTGGATCGCATGAGAGGCAGGTCTTCAATTTGGACTCGTATTCGAGTTAACCTGCGCCATGTTCCCGAAGAGCTTCGACCGTCCCAGGAAACGCCGGATCCCGATGATGATCCGACCCGCACATTTTTTACAAAGCGAGTGTCGAAAAAGAATGTGTAACACGTCGTCAGAAAACTCAACGGCCGCTGGAGAAGATTGCCATCAGCTCTTGCGGTGGAACTACCTCGAGTTGAGCATAGGTACAGTCGCGAGGGGCCTTATCCAAGCGCCACCTTCTAAACTGTGCCATATGACGGAACCGGCTACCCTGCATGTGCTCATAAGCTACTTCGACGACGAGCTCCGGTCGCAATGGCTCCCAGGACAAATCCTTCCCTTGGCTCCAGCGGCTTTGTCCGCCGGGCATGCGTTGGTCACCATCGGCGACTTCGCGCTTCCAGGGATGATGAACCAATGCCTCCCTGCGATAGGGCTCGAGGTACTTCACTAACTCACTACGCTTCGCCTTTGTGAAGCTGGCGCAAACTCCGACGTGCTGCAATGAGCCGGAGTCGTCAAAAAGCCCCAGAAGGAGCGATCCGATCGCAGTTCCTTCTCCGTCTTTATGCCATCGAAAGCCGGCAACCACGCAGTCGCAATCCCGTTCATGTTTTACTTTGAGCATGACCCGTTTGTCGGGTTCGTAGATTCCTGAAGCTGGTTTTGCCATAACTCCGTCAAGACCCGCCCCCTCGAAGCGGCGAAACCAATCCAACGCAATTGTCCGTTCAATGGTTGCAGGAGTCAGATGGATCGGCGCCTCCGCAGAGGAGAGAAGTCTCTCCAAAGATTTGCGCCGGTGTTGGAATGGTTCGTTCATTAAATTCTGCTCTTCCTCACAAAGCAGGTCAAAGAACACAATCGACGCCGGAGTCTGTCTCGAGAGAAGGTTCACGCGCGACGCAGCCGGATGAATACGGAGTTGAAGTGCATCGAAATCCAGTCCACTGGGCGATGCGATCACAATTTCACCGTCGAGAATGCAACGATTGGGCAGTCGCCGTAACGGTCCCATGAGTTCAGGAAAATATCGATTCAACGATTTCCCGTCGCGACTCTGAATCAGGATTTCTTCCGCCTCTCGGAAAACCAGTGCGCGAAATCCATCCCACTTTGGCTCGAAGAGCCAGTGCTCTCCCGAGGGAATTTCATCCACACGTTTGGCAAGCATCGGCAAGATCGGCGGTTCCACTGGAAGATGCACCCCTTTGTTATATCGCACATGGAAACTGCATAGCAGCTCTGCTCGCGTTGAATCCGGGTTGTGCGCGAACGTTTATCTGATACCGCTCATGTCCACCGGGTAATCGATGTATCCTTTCCTGTCGCTGCTTCCAGAAAATACCATCGCTGAATCGCTCAAGGAGGTCGTTTTGAAACGCCTTACGCTCGCCCTTACCCTTTGCCTGGCCGTGCCATCTGTCCTGTTCGCTCAAGATCACGCTACACCGGAAATTCCCTTCGAATCCATCCCCGATTTTCTAAAACTTCCGCCGAACATGTATCTCGGCGAGACTGCCGGTGTGGCGGTGAACTCCAGAGGACACGTTTTCGTCTTTACACGTGCCAACTCTTCGGGGCCAGCTTACGGTGCAAGCGCTGCCCAACTCCTGGAGTTCGGACCAGACGGCACATATCTTCGCGAGATTGGACACAATCTCTATGCATGGTCCTACGCACACGCTGTAAGAGTCGACAAACAGGACAACATCTGGGTCACCGATAAAGGGTCGGACATGGTGATCAAGTTCAATCCGGCAGGCCGGGTAGCCATGGTCTTCGGGCGCAAGCAGGAGGCCTCGGACGAGAGCACCGGGCCGTTGAAGCATGTGCGGCCTCCGCTGCCCCCAGTTGACGGACAATTTCGCCAGGTGACCGACGTTACGTGGGATGCAGCCGGAAACGCGTACATCAGCGACGGCTATATCAATTCGCGAGTTGCAAAAGTCGATAAGAACGGCAAGTGGCTCATGTCGTTCGGCGAACCCGGCGACCAGCCCGGACAGTTCAACACGCCGCACAGCATCGCGGCCGACGCACAGGGAAATATTTACGTGGCCGATCGTGGTAACCGTCGTATCCAGGTGTTCGACGGTGACGGCAAGTTCCTGCGCCAGATTACTATCGATGTGCCATTCGATTATGCGAGTGCGATCCCAGCGATAGGCAAGAAACCCGATCCAGACGCCACCGGCACGATGGCGCCCGGTGCTCCTTGGGCCTTGTGCATTACCCCAGGCCCGAATCAGGTGCTTTACGCCGCGGACGCATTTCCTGGGCGAGTGTACAAGCTGAGCCTGGACGGGAAGGTGTTGGGCGTGCTGGGTGAAACCGGCAAACAGCTCAAGCAGTTTGGCTGGATACACGAGATCGCGTGCCCAACCGAGAACGTGCTCTTTGTCGCAGAGTTGCTGAATTGGCGCGTGCAGAAGCTTGTTCTACATCCAAAGAAATAGCTATTGGCGAAGCAATGCGCGCTAAAGCGGATATTGAGCTCCGCATCTTCACTGCGGAGACTGATTCCGGGTCGTCGACAATGAGGAATTTGTCATACAAGCGCGTTTCTCGGTTCTAATTACTGGCATTAAGAACAAACGTTTGTCTTATGGGTTTTCTTTGACTTTAAGCTTGACAACATCTGAAAGGTGATGGTCTTATGATCGCCGGTCGCATTTGACCGGAGCTCAAACTATCTGAGATTGATCCGAGGAGTTGTCCCCATGAGATATCCGAAGTCCGCAGTCCGTATTGCCCTCTTGCTCGGCGCGTCGTGCGCGGCTCTATTTCCCTCTGCGGCAGCCCAGGCCCAGACATGGATGCATCCCGGTATTGTGGTCAATAAGGCTCAATTGGACGCGACCAGGGCAGCGTATCAGTCAGGAAATGCCGTTATTGTCGATCAAGTGAACAAGGCGATGAACAGCAACTACGGCTCGACGGGCTACACGGTGCAGGGGCCGTGGCCCGGGGGAATAAACCAGTGCGGTGCCAACTCGAATCCCAATAACGGATGCCAGGAAACGGACAACGACTCCAATGCCGCGTACGTGCAGGCTCTGTTGTGGTACATCACGGGCAACCAGACTTACGCCAACAACGCCATCAACATCATGAACAAGTATTCGAGCAGTTTCCGCGGATACGCCGGCACTAACGGGCTGTCCTGTCCCAGCGGGACCGATTGTTCGAATGGCCCGCTGCAATCGGCGTGGGACTCTGAGAAATGGCCCCGTGCCGCAGAGATTCTCCGCTACGGCACGACCAGCGGCGGCGTTGGCTCCGGCTGGTCTTCCTCAAGCATCACCGCCTTCAGCAATATGCTCAAGAACATCTACCAGCCGGTCATTCAGAACGGAACGGGCCAGAACGGCAACTGGGACATGTCGATGATCGACGGCACGATGCAGATTGCCGTGTTCACCGAGAACTCGACGCTGCTATCGAACGCCCGGACCTTATGGCTGGGGCGGGTCCCAGACCTGTTCTATCTGCAATCTGTGGACGGAGGCAACCACGCGCCGTCTCCGCGGGGCAATCCCAGCTGGTACGGTCAGACGATCTTCAACTCCAGCACCACCAATGTAGGGCAGGAGACCTGTCGCGATCTGCGTCACATGGAAGACAGCATCTCGTCGACCATCCTGACGGCCGAGACCGACTGGATTCAGGGCGGCACACTCTACACGGATACCAGCATCTCGGCTCAAGCGCGCATCGTCGGCTCAATGAACGTGATGGCCGGTCTCGAAAGCCAGCGCACCGGCGGTCCTGACTCGCTGATCACGGCGCCCTCCGGCTACTGCACTAGCTCGGGGGCGACGCACATCGGCCAGATCGTCATCGGCCCGGGCTCTACCTACGCCATCGGCTACAACGAATACCACAACCGCCTGAACGATCCAAATATGGCGGATAACACGGGAACGAACGGCCTGCACGGCACGGCAAATGTCTATAACTGGATACAGAATGGGCTGCTGACGCAAACTCTTAGCAGCGATCAGGGCAATCACATGACCCTGTTCGAAGCCCTGACGCACACGATCATTCCTAATGGCCCGGCGTGCCTGACGGCGACGAGCTCGTGGAACAATAGTGGATTTACAGCGCAGACGGGCACCTTCACGGCGACGTTCAACGCGACTCCTTCGGCGAACGGCATTAATACTGTGATGGGGCTGAGCAATGGACCGCAGAGCGCCTACACAAGTCTGGCGGCTGTCGTGCGCTTCAATCCCACCGGGAACATTGACGCATATAACGGCACAGGCTACAGCGCGGCCTCCACGATTCCCTACACAGGCGGCATAACGTACAGCTTCGAGCTCGATGTGAACGTACCTGCCCAGACCTACACGGTGTATGTCACTCCTCAGGGGGGGACAAAGACGCTGGTGGGGTTGAACTACGGCTTCCGCCTCAGCGCCACCACGTTGAACAACCTGTCGCTTTACGCTGCGGTTGGCACAAACAATGTCTGCGGCTTCACTGCTACGGGTAGCACTCCTGTATGCCAGACGGCAACGAACTCGTGGAGCAACACCGCATTCACGGGGCAGACGGGAACCTTCACAGCGATGTTTAACGCGACTCCTTCGGCGAACAGCATCAATACCGTGATGGGGCTGAGCAATGGACCGCAGAGTGCCTACACCAGCCTGGCGGCGATCGCTCGTTTCAATCCCTCGGGGGACATCGACGCGTATAACGGCACGGGTTATACCGCGGCCACCACCATCCCTTACACGGGCGGCACAACGTATGCCTTCGAGCTCGACGTGAATATACCCAATCAAACCTACACGGTGTATGTCACTCCGCAAGGGGGCGTGAAGACGCTGGTCGGCCAGAACTACGCCTTCCGCACGAGCGCGGCTACATTGAACAACCTGGCGCTTTTCGCTGCGGCTGGCACCAATAATGTTTGCAGCTTCAGCGCCCAGTAGCCAGCAATCGATCCGTTGGAGGCAAAACAGGCAGCCGGACATCAAGTTCGGCTGCCTGTTTCTTTTTACTCCTTTGCGAATGCGCATGCCGGTGGGCGTTTCGTGATAGGCTGCGCCAACCTTCAACAATTCACTCCGAATTGATCTGGGCGAGCAGCATTCGCACCGATTTTCTCCGCTACTCCTTCTAAAGCTCTATCATTTGCTGGACAGTGTTGGGGTCTGTGCAAACAGTCCCAACAGTCCTACTGGTCTCCGCCGAAACCCGATACTCTAAGGGGAATGTTTACTATGCAGGGAAACATGCAGTCCATTCTTCAACGTTCGATCCACATCTCTCTTAGCGTGCTTTTGCTAACGTCACCCCTTGCAGGCCAGACTGCCAGATCGCAGAAGCCCCCCATCAAAGCCGCTCAGGATTACACTCGCAACGTCGACCCATTCATAGGCGTGGACTGGGGCGGCAATACCTTCGTTGGCTCTGCAATACCCTACGGCCTCGTAAAGTTAGGCCCTGACATGGAAACCTTCGACGGTCGCCGTTCCGGCTTTGGCTATTCCAGCCACGGCGTCATCCTCGGCTTCTCGCATCTCCATCTCAGTGGCGCGCAGGGCAAGTACGGCAACATCCTCGTCGCTCCCGTCACCGGCCCGCTCGACCCGAACGACATCAAGACTCCGCGCGCCGACGAAGTCAATCAAGTTGGCTACTACGCTGCGAACCTGACCCGCTATCAAGTCAAAGCCGAACTGACCAGCAGCCGTCGCGTCGGCTTTCATCGCTACACCTTTCCTGCCTCGCAGCAATCGCACATCACCATCAACGTCGCCTCGGCGCTTGGCCTGGGAACCGGCTGGGAGGACCAGACGTTTCTCGGTGCCGAGATCCACCTCCCCTCCAATCACGAGGCCCAGGGGGAAGCACGTTTCAGCGGCGGCTGGAACCGAGGCGGTGAATATCGCGTCTTCTACTACATGGTGCTCGACACACCTGCCGCAACAACGCAAACCTGGACAGGAAAAACCCTCACGGACAAAACGGACGCCGAAGTCGGCGCCAGTACACCCATCGGAGCCTCCTTCAACTTCGTCACCGCGACCAATCAGGTCATTCAGGCCAAGGTCGGCATCTCCTTCATCAGCGCAGAGCAGGCAAAGCAGAACGTACAACAGGAAATCCCCGACTGGAACTTCGCCACCGTACACGCCGCGGCCACAGCATTGTGGAACGCAGAGTTGGCGAAGCTGAATTTCGTCGGCGCGAGCGATTCGCAACGCCGTCAGCTCTACACCGCCATGTACCACATCATGCTGATGCCCACCGACCGTACCGGAGAAAACCCCGACTGGAAATCATCCGAGCCCTACTACGACGACTACTATTGCATCTGGGACACCTATCGCACCTCGAGCCCTCTGCTCACGCTCATTTCGCCTGACCGCCAGCGCGACCTCATCCGCTCGCTCGTCGACATCTACCGCCACACCGGATACATGCCCGACGCTCGCAGCGGTAACGACAATGGCCGCACCCAGGGCGGCTCCAACGCAAACGTCGTCATCGCCGACGCGTGGGTGAAGGGCCTAAAAGGCATCGACTACGAAACCGCATTCGCCGCCATGGTTCACGATGCCGAGGTGCCTCCAGCCGACCCGCAGAAGGAAGGCCGTGGCGGTCTGAAGGACTACAACGAAAAAGGCTACGTCACCCTCGCCGACGAACGCTCCGGCTCCCGCACCGCTGAGTACAGCTACGACGACTTCGCCATCTCCGAGGTCGCCTGCGGTCTAGGCAAAGAGAAAGAAGCCGCACTCTACGCCAGCCGCGCCCACAACTTCGAACACCTCTGGGACAAGGACATGACCGCCGAAGGCTTCAAGGGTTTCATGCGTCCACGCAACCCTGACGGTACCTGGGCGCCGCCCTATCTCGTCGTCCGCGGCACCTGGCCCGACTTCTTCTACGAAGGCGACATCTGGACCTACTCCATCTACGCCCCGCAGGACATGCGTCGCCTTATCGAGATGGCCGGCGGCGATCAGATGTTCGTCAACCGCCTCGACTGGACCTTCCTCCGCCGCCACTTCGCCGTCC
>Ga0210410_10001167_pt1 | contig 25164 bp, 22 predicted proteins | sample IncBWC4MmetaG_FD_161058 | JGI IMG/M metagenome (GOLD analysis project Ga0210410, IMG submission 161058) | Forest soil microbial communities from Barre Woods Harvard Forest LTER site, Petersham, Massachusetts, United States - Inc-BW-C-4-M | ecosystem: Environmental > Terrestrial > Soil >... | reverse complement strand
TGGCAAATGCTTCGCGGCGATGCCGCTGCCGTGATCCTGAAAGCGCACTCGGATCATGCCGTCCACTTCCACGAGAGTAACGTGAAGCACGCTATTCTCGGGAGAATACTTGATTGCGTTGTCCAGGAAAATCAGAAATAGCTGATGCAGGAACGCCTCATCGCCCGTGTACGGAAATTCCTGGTCGAGGTGCCGAAGGATGGCAATTCCCTTCTTTCGCGCCTCGAAGTCACCAGCGCACAAGCCTCCTCCAAAAGTTCGTTAATGTAGACCGGTTCCGACTCCAGATGCAGTTGGCCGGCGTCAGCCATGGATAGCGTGAACAGCCCCTCAACCATGCGCGTGAGCTTTTTCAGCTCGTCATAAAGATGGCGAGGGTTTTCTGGTATTCCTCCGCCGTGCGCGGCTTGGAGAGCAGAAGCTCCGTTTCTCCGTGAAGAACCGCAATCGGGGTGCGCAACTCGTGCGAAGCGTCGGTGACGAACTGACGCAACTGGCGCACGGCGGAATCCACTCCCCGAAATAGGTCGTTGAAAGTTTCCGCCAGCTGGCCCAGCTCATCATGCGGCGTGGCGACGGGCAGCGGCTCCCAGAATCCCTGCCTTTGCGTAACCCGCCGGGCCATGGAAGCGGCGTGTTGCGTCAATTCCGTAATCGGCGCAAGGCTGCAGCCCACATAAATCATGGAGATTCCGGCGGTAAGCAACAGACTAATGGGGAACAAAATCAGAACGATCTGCCCAAACGTATCCAGCACCCGATTGGTCCCGAATGTGGGGATGGCCACAGCCAGGAAGCGCTTCTGGTTGCATTGCTCGAAGGGAATAATCGCGACTCGCACAGTCTGCTCACCCTCGATGTCGCCCACTTGAAAAGTGGAATGCGTCGCGGCAGGGTCGCTGGGTTTCAAATGGATGGGTGCCGGCAGATTCCGCGATCGCTGAAGAACGTGGCCATCGGGATCAAGCAGCTCGAAAAATTATCCCGGGATGTCCAGGCGTTCAATGTCCCGCCCTTCGGGCTCAGCAGCAATGTCACCGATCAGGAGCCGGCCGGTTTCCTGCAACTGGTGATTCAGCTGAGAGGGAATTGCGTGGGCAAGCAATCCCCAAAACGCAAGATAGGAGGCCACCAGCATTACGCTGACGATGGTGCAGAACAGCACCATCATCCTGAAGCGCAGAGTCTTGGTCTTCATGGCTCCACAGCCCCGAGGCGGTATCCGATGCCTCGCACGGTGTGAATCAACTTCACGGGTTGGTTCTGGTCAATCTTTTGGCGCAACCGATTGACGTAGACCTCGACGAAGTTGGTTTCGCTGTCGAAATGGCGATCAGAGACGTGTTCTACGATTTCGCTGCGCGTCACCAGGTCCGGAGCATGCAGCAGGAAAAGTTCCAACAGCGCAAATTCCTTGGACGTCAGGGGCACCGCCACTTTTCCCCGCGTGGCCCTGCGTCGGTGGTGGTCGAGTTCCAGGTCACCGTAATGGAGCTTCGCGTTTCCGCTGTGCAATCCCCGCCGAACAAGCGCGCGCACGCGCGCAAGAAGCTCCGCCAGCACAAACGGTTTGGTGAGGCGTTGCTCGAGTCAAGAGCATTCAAAACCTCCTCAAGGCATAGCTTTTGTTCGAACGATTCGAATTTCATTCCCTGAAGGTAACTTCAGTGGAAGGCCCTGGCGGGAGCGGGGACCCTGGTGGGTGAGGCGAGGCTATCGAGAGCTGCCGTGACACCCCCGTCGTTGTGAGGTACGCCGGCTAAACGAAGACCCATTTCGATTCCACTTAGTGTTCCCGCCAGCATCAGATCATTGAAGCTGCCAAGGTGTCCTATCCGAAATACCTTCCCCGCCAGTTTCGAGAGTCCCGCTCCGAGCGACATATCGAACTTCTCGAGGATGATGTTTCGCAGTCGATCTGCGTCATGGCCCTCAGGTACAAAGGCGGCGGTAAGCGAATTTGAATATTCTTGAGGTTCTTCGCAAACAACTTCTAGTCCCCACGCTTGCACGGCGGCCCGCGTCGCTTCGGCGTGACGATGATGGCGATCAAACACGTTTGACAGGCCCTCTTCTTGTAGCATCGTAAGGGCTTCTCGCAGCCCATAGATCAGATTCGTGGCTGGCGTAAACGGAAAAAAACCTGTGCGATTGGGAGCCAGCATCTCTTTCCAGTCCCAATAAGATCGGGGCAGCTTTGCTGCTTTGCTGGCGGAAAGCGCTTTTTCCGAAATAGCGTTGAAACTGAGGCCCGGGGGAAGCATAAGGCCCTTTTGCGAACCAGCCACAGTGACGTCAACTTCCCATTGCTCGTGGCGATAGTCCACACAAGCTAAGGAAGAAATCGTATCTACGATCAACAAGGCCGGATGACCAACAAGATTCATAGCACGCCGAATTTCAGAGATGCGGCTGGTGACCCCCGTGGAGGTTTCATTGTGGACCACCATAACTGCCTTGAATGTATGTTGCGGGTCGGAACCCAGTCGCGCTTCTATTTCCGCGGGATCAGCTCCTTTACGCCAGGTGCCTGGCACGTACTCCACCTTGATGCCAAATCTCTCCGCGAGCTGGCGCCAGAGTTGCGAGAAGTGGCCGGTCTCAAACATCAACACACGATCGCCGGGCGAAAGCGTGTTTACTATGGCGGCTTCCCAGGCGCCCGTGCCGGAAGCGGGATACATGACCACCGGACCGCTGGTCTGGAAAACCGAACGCAAGTTTTCCAGCACTTCGTCCGCTAACTTTGCAAATTCCGGTCCGCGATGGTCAATGACCGGGCGATTCATCGCTCGCAACACGCGGTCCGGAACATTCGTGGGACCCGGAATTTGGAGAAAATGCCGACCAGAATGAATCAATTTTGGTTCCGGCAGAGCTATGGAGTACCGAAATCTGTTATGGGACACCTGAAAACGGCTCGGTCTCGGAAGAAAACAGACTCGCTACACGTCCCAGCCAACCCCGCCGCCTCCCTTTCGATTGCCAGTATCCCCCGCGCATTATACTTGGGGCGCGCTGGATGTAGTGTACTCCTGTAAGTCTTCTTGCAAACAAAGTGAAACAAACTTAATTCTAATTTAAGCCAGCTATTGCAGGGCCCCTCGTGCATTTCTTGCTCTTACGGTAGCAGTTCGACGTCAACAACTTGATACATGGAAGTTCCAAGGTTTTCGACGCGGTGGGAATAAGAACGCTAACTTCGTGTGCCAGCAGAAACCACAATGCCCAGCGATCCGCCTTCCTGCTTGAAAATCGATTCAGAAATCGAAATTCGAACCTGCGAATTCGTAGGAGGCAGTGATTAAAACCCAGGTTGTCCCGTTTCAGACACATTCGTGCACCAATCACCCTTATCGCACGTCTACATTAGTTATCTGTTCTTGGCGAGTTCGCGATGCAGGCCGACCTGCATGGCTTGCGCCAAATGAACCGCCTGTCGTCCTGTGGACTGAAAGATCTGCTCGCGACAACTAAAACCATCCGACACAATCAGTATGTCCTGCTCGGCGCTCCGCACAGCCGGCAGGAGTACGCGCTCGCCCACTGCCTGGGATACGACGAACTTGTCCCTCTCGAATCCGAAAGGTCCGGCCATCCCGCAACAGCCCGAATCCAGCGACTGCAGTTCACATCCCGTCTTTCGCAGTAACGATTCTTCATCATTCATCTTCATGAGTGCCTTGTGATGGCAGTGACCATGGAGCAGGACTTTGCCAGAGATATGCGGCGGCTGATATCCGGGTGTTTGGCGTTCAAGGAATTCGCTGAGCAGAAAAGTTTGGCGTCTCAGTCGGACAGCGCGTTCTTCCCTAGGGAACAAGTTCTGCAGCTCGTCTCGAAAGACCGAGGCACAGCTCGGCTCCAACACCACGATTGGTAGTCCAGCATCAATCTCGCAGCCCAGCGACTGCATGATCTTCTGCAGGTAGCTCTTCGCCCTATCGAGCATGCCAAAATCGTAGAGAGGCCGCCCGCAACAGAGATGATTTCGCGGAATTTTGACGCTGTAGCCGGCGTGGCGTAAAACATCGATCGCGGCGCGACTCGTCTCGGGGTGGAAATAGTTATTAAAGGTGTCCACCCACAAAATTACCTCGGGGCCTGCGTTCTTGGACGAACCTGCGCCCTCCCCCCTTTCCGAGCCGCAAACAGGAATTCTCTCTTTGCTGGCCCATTTTCGAAAGCTGCTGGAAGCGAACCTAGGCAAATGCCGCTCCGGGGCCAACTGCAAAGCATTGCGTAACAACTTGCTAAACCCCGGGGCCGTGCCGAAAAAATTCGCGAGATTTGGCGCAATGGAAGCGAGCCTCGCCCAGCGGTCGATCATTCCAAACGCATACGCATGCAGTGGCCGTATCCTGCCCTCGTAGTAGTGGGACAGAAACTCTGCTTTGTAGGTTGCGATGTCGACATTTGCTGGACATTCGGATTTGCACGCCTTGCAAGAAAGACACAAGTCGAGCGCTCTCTTCACTGGCTCGCTGCGCCAACCATTCCCGACCACTTCGCCCTGAAGCATCTCAAAGAGCATGTGCGCACGCCCCCGCGTGCTCTGCTCTTCCTCAAGCGTGACCATGTAACTCGGGCACATCGAGCCACCGGTATGCTTCCGGCATGCGCCGAGTCCGATGCACCGCAAAGCGGCTTTCGCGAAGGATCCCTCGTCCTCGGGAAATTTGAAGTGAGTCTCTGGCTCAAGCGGTTTGTAGTCAGCCCCGAGCCGTAGATTCTCTGTGGGAAGATACGGATTAACAACCTTATGCGGGTTCAACTTGTTGGTTGGGTCCCAGATCAATTTGAATTCTTGAAAAGCCCGGATCAGTTCAGGCCCGAACATTTTCGGAAGTAACGCTGCGCGCGATTGCCCGTCTCCATGCTCGCCCGATAGTGATCCGCCAAAGCTGACCACCAGATCGGCAGCTCGTTCAACAAACTCGCCGTACTTGCGAATACCGCCTTCGCTCTGGAGATCGAAGCTCACACGCATGTGGATACAGCCGTGACCGAAGTGCCCGTAAAATGCTCCGCGGTAGCCATATTCATCCATTAGCTTTCGAATCTCGCGGAGATAAGCGCCGAGTTTCTCGGGCGCCACTGCTGCGTCGTCCCAGCCTTCCCATTCAGCCGGTGCTCCGGGTGCAAACGCAGCCGCTCGTGGACCGGATTCGCGTATCTGCCAGACCGCACGAGCTTCCTTCTCCGTGTACAATCGCGAGGTGGGCGGCTCGGGCGACTGCCCCAACCGATCAATCAGTTGAAGTGCCAAAGTTTTTGATTCGTTCGCATCATTGGCGCCGAACTCTACGAGCAAAAATCCACGCCCTTCCGGCAGGAGTTCAAGATTTGACGCTCCCTTTTTCCGCAGACCGTCGACGATGCTTCCTTCAAAACCTTCCAGCCCGATCGGATGAAATGGCAAGATCTCTGGAACGTGATCCGCGGCGTGAAACGCATCTGCGTATCCAAGAGCGACCAGGCTCCTAAAGGGAGGGCTGGGGATTAGCTTGAGTTTCGCTTCGAGGACAATCGCGCAGGTGCCTTCGGTCCCCACTAAGGCACGAGCCGTATGGAAACCGCTTTCCGGCAATAGCTCATCAAGGTTGTATCCCGAAACCCGTCTCGGAATTTTCGGAAAACGCGCCCGCACCAGGTCACCATATTGATCGCGAATTTTGCGCAAGTTGACGTAAATTTCGCCAGGCCGACCGCCTTCTTGAATGATACGGCCGAACTCCTCATCCGACGTTGCTCCGACCGTGAGCTGAGTCCCGTCGTAAAGAAGAATTCGCAGCTCTTCGACATTGTCGACGGTCTTGCCGCCTAGCAACGAGTGGGTGCCACAGGAATTGTTACCGATCATCCCGCCAATTGTGCAGCGGCTGTGCGTTGAAGGGTCGGGCGCAAACATCAGTCCATGCTTCAATATCTGGCTCTGGAGAACATCCAGAATGATTCCCGGCTGCACCCTTGCAACTCTGTTCAGAGCATCGATCTCGAGCACTCGATTCATGTACTTCGTAAAATCCAGCACCACCGCAACGTTACAGCACTGCCCCGCCAGGCTGGTGCCCGCTCCGCGTGGTAGTACCGGAGCACCGTATTTTCTGCATGCCGCCACAGCACTGACCACGTCGTCAGCATCGCGCGGGATCACCAGACCAATCGGAATCTGGCGGTAGTTCGAACCGTCGGTGGCATACAATGCACGACTTCCCTTATCGAAGCGCACTTCGCCGCGCACCGTACTCTTCAATTCCCTTTCCAGTTCAGCAGCTTCCGGAAACGAATCGACGGGCTTGGCATGCGAACTCAGCGGCAGTGGGACCAGTGATTGCAAGGTTTCAGTGCTTCGCTTTCCCCAGAGAATTCCGGTAAACAGACATTAGCTTCTAACGCTAAGCAACCGCGCCCACAGCCGGCGTTTCTGCCAATTGGCCAATCGCAAGTTTTTCTCCTGGCTTCATCCAAAACGCCGCGATTGATCCTAAAACAAGTAGTCCGATGCTTCCTAGAAAGGGCAGCTCCCAGTTACCGGTTCGATCGATTACATACCCAAAAACCAAAGGCGAGACAATGGCGGCCAAAGCCGACCCTGAATTCATCAAACCGCTTGCCGACCCGGAAAATCGAGGTGCAATGTCCATGGGGATAGCCCACATGGCACCTACCGTGAACTCGGACCAGAAAAAGCCTAGACTCAGAAAGATCGCTGCCCAATTCACATCGTGAATGAACAAAACCGGGATCATCGAAAGTAGCGAACAAATGAAACAACCGACCACGAGATTACGACGGGCTTTGTTCAGGTCACCCGTTTTTCTCAAAATTCGGTCGCTCACCGCGCCGCCCACCGCGTCGCCCACTACGCCTCCAAAGAAGACCCCTGCAGAGAACAAAGCGGAATTCTTCAGATCCTGTCCATAGCTGTGAAAAAAGAAGGACGGAATCCATGCAAGATACAGCCAAAGAGTCCACGCATAGCAAAAATACACCAACGTCACCGGAAACATGCGACGTGACAAAGAAAGCCAAGGCACTGGCGCCTTCGGCGCTTTTATTCGATCAGCATAGCTGGGCAGGTCTTCAAGTTCTCTGGGGGTGATGTGGGGGTGATTGCGTGGATCATCTCGGAAATAGGATATCCACGCCACCGCCCACGCTAAGCTCACAACTCCCAGGATGAAAAAAGATCCCCTCCACGTAAACATCGTCATCAACCACACGACTAAAGGAGGCGTTAGCGCATTCCCTAATCGCGCACTCGAGTGCGTGATTCCCTGAGCAAAACCCCGACTCCCTTTCGCGGTCCAGTCAGAAAGCGCTCGGGTGGCCGTTGGAAAGGTTGCTCCCTCCCCAAAGCCAAGCATGACCCTGGCGAACAGCAGGGTTCCCAAGCCGCTAACCAGGCCAGTCAATAGCGTGGAGAGCGCCCAAATGATTGCCGAGACGGTTAGCGTCCTCCGCGCGCCGAAGCGGTCGCCCACCCATCCTCCGATGATCTGGAAGATCAGATATGGATAAGCGAATGCAGAGAAGACCAGGCCCACCTGTGTGTTGTTGAGATGCAGATCACGTTGAAATGCAGAAGCTGCCGTGCTTACGTTCACCCGGTCGATGTAGGTGATCCCATACATGAGGCAGAGCAGAGCGAGCACCGTAGTGGTTGCCGACAATTTTCTAAGACGCATTTCCCATCACTCGGACCCTTAAAACATCGACGATACATTACCCACTTTCAGCGACTCGCCTCCACAAATGGTAGAAATGCACATTCTGGAACATCAGTACGCAGATGCTCCCGAGAACCTGTGTTGTCAACCGTGCGAATTCGGGACCGCATTGCACAGGACTCCAGCAGCTTTGCCGTACTCATTACCCCTCGCACCATTTCGATAAGGAGCGCCGGCAAGAAGTCGGATTATAGACATTTCTTCAGTCAATAGATGCTTAAGTTTTGCTTAATAAATTTTTAGGAAAAACTTCTCCTTTCAATAATTTTGTATGCTCGAAATGTTCGTGCCGCGGATTGAATCTCCGAGAGTAATTAATGGCAGATTTATGTTGGAGAGCCCAATATGTCACCGATCATCGCCGTACAGTCGGGTTTGACGGTATGAGTGATGCGCTCCACTCGCACCGCAGGGGCGTGGAAGGATTCGAAGTGGTAATCACGCATGTTTGTCTTCCATGTGATGCGAATTGTTCGGCTAACGCAATCTTCAGTGTTGGACAGCCGTAGATTTGCCGGTCCGATCGTTCGATGCCGCAAGCCAGCGAACGAGGAAGGTCCATCGCGCTTGTGGCATTCAGGCTAAGGAGAATGGTAAATGCAAGTAATCAAAAGAAAAATGAACATCTACGCTGCGGTCATGTTCGCTCTGTTCGTAATCTTGGTGTCGAACGCTTCCGCCCAGCAACAATCGAAGGAATATTTGAATCGTCAGGCTCCCATGGAACATATGTCAGGCCTTTTGAGACTGGTCGACACCATCCCGATTCCGACCGAAGGCTATATGGACCATCTCAGCTATGACTTGAAAGGCCAGCATCTATTTCTCTCTGCGGAGAACAGCCAAGAGGTTGTGGTCATCGATATGAAAGCTGGCAAGGTGATCCACGAGACGAAGGTTGGTGGAAATCCTCGCAAACCATTCTTCGACGCAAAAACGAATGAGCTCTGGGTGGATCTCGGCGACAACACGGTTGTTGCTCTGGACGGAACCACATTTGAAGTCACCAAGACCATCGAGCTGACGGGCGGAAAGAATGCGCCGGGCAGAGACCCGGATAACGGGGCCTTTGACGCCGCCAAAGGGATCTACTACGTGGCGGTCAGGACTAGGGTGGAAGGCATGAAAGAGGGCTCGATCGAGATTATCGACACCAAAGCAGGCAAGCTGGTGGGTAGCATCAGAATGGATGGCCAGGAACCTGCCGCCATCGCTTTGGACCCAGCGGCAAACCGGCTCTACGCCGGAATGGGAGACATTGTGAATGGTGAGAGCGTCGTAAAAGTGGTGGATACGGCGAAGCGCGAGATTGTTGCGGTCTGGTCGACCGCTGGGGGCCCGCAGCCTCATGTCGCGGGTCTCGATGCGGCCCATCATCGCTTGTTTATGGGTAGCCGGTTGGGAGGCGGGCATAACGTCGATCCAGGTAAGTTGGTCATCATGAATACGGATGACGGAAAAGTGGTTCAAACGCTGGACGCGCCGGGCGGTGGCGACGAGATTTTTTACGATGCACCTTCCAAACGGATCTACTTCTCAGGAAGCACTGGCACCCTGGCGGTGTTTCACGAGGATGACCCGGACCATTTCAGCTTACTCGGAAAAGTGCCAACCGGGGCAATCGCCAAGTCCGGGATTTGGATCCCGGAAATGAAACGATATTATGCGGCCGTTCCTAAACACCTCGTTCAGCTCATTCCCACAACCAAGTATGGGATCAAAGACTGGATAACTGAAGAAGCCCATATGATGGTTTTCGAAGAAATTCCGTGAGGGTATGAACGACGTGACGAAACCCAGATTGCATCATCATCGGCTCCGTACATTTGAGTGCCGTTCACATTGCTAAAGATCTTTCGCGTTTTTGATTTACACCACAGACCAAATCTAAAGGAGGATTTTTACATGAAGCGTTTGAATTTTGGTTGCCTTGCAAGAGGTTTATTCCTCGCATCACTTAGTACAAGTTTGCTGCCGTCCCTTTATGCACAGCCGAAACCTGGGGCCTCCGGCTACCACCTGATCAAGACGATTTCTCTACCGCCAGCTCCGGGTGGCGGCGAGTATTATGACTACATTACCGTCGACGATGCAGCGCGCCGTGTTTACGTCTCGCACGGAACTGAGGTGGTTGTTCTCAATGCCGACGATTACTCTCTGGTGGGCAAGGTCGAAGGTATGACGCGCTCGCACGGCATCGCCATAGTGGAGGAGCTTGGCAAGGGATTCGTGACGGACGGGGATTCCAAACCGGGCGCCAAACCTCAGCAGGTCGTCATTTTTGATTTGAAGACGTTAAAAGTCACCGGGAAAGTCTCGACCGACCAGCCGGATACGGATGCGATCATCTACGAGCCGGTGACTAAACACATCTTTACTTTCAACGGCGACAGTCACAACACCACCGTCATCGATCCGGTCAAGCAAGTTGTGATTACGAACATCGATCTTGGTGGGGCAGTCGAATTCCCAGCCGTTGATGGCAAGGGCATAGTCTTCGACAATAATTCGGACAAAAACGAAGTTGTGGCAATTGATGCACGCACCAACAAAGTCACGGCGCGTTGGCCGACCAAACCCGCGGGGCATCCCGTCTCTCTGACGATGGACAAACAAAATCGCCGCCTGTTTTCGGGTGGACGTGGTGCACAATTTATAGTCATGATGGACGCCGACACAGGAAAAATCCTGCAGTCCTATCCCATTTCCGCAGGTGTGGATGCCAACGACTTCGATCCTGCGACCGGACTGTTGTTCGTATCGACGAAGGAAGGCATTCTGCACATTTACCATGAAGATTCACCGGACAAGCTCAGCGAGATTGAAGCCGTTAAGACGGAATATGGTGCGAAAACGTTGCAGGTTGATCCAAAGACTCACAACGTTTTCCTCTCGACTTCGGATTTCAATCCGCCGGCCGCTGCGACGCAAAAGCAGCCTCATCCACAGCCAACACCGAAGCCGGGCAACTTTAGAGTGCTCGTATACAGCCGATAGGGTATTCCATCTGGTCTTGTTCGGTTGCCCTTCATCGCCCTGTTATCAGGACCCCCGCTAACAATCCAGATTGAGCCGAAACGAGGTTACCCGCTTTCGGCTTTCAACCGAAGGGTTCGGTGATGTTGGCAACCCGCAGGCGAATCCTGGCAAAATCTTACAAGACGGTTGCAGCCTTCGGCGAACTGCTCAACCCTTCGGGTAAAAACCGAAGGGTCGGCTGGATTCCCTTTCAGGGTCCAAGACAACGGGCTACAAGACCGTTGTAACCGACTGTGGTCCTGGAACGGCTGCTCATGAGGCAGGCGCGCTGCGTATATTGAAACCTCTGGAGAATTGATTTTAAGGCCGATCAGTTCCCCTGCTTGGGAGGCAGGCGTTCAATCCTAAGGGGCGCCTGTCGATTTGCACCGGAGTCACGTTTGAAGCTCGGCGAGCTTCTGACCGTAAACACAACCGCACCTGTTCAGCTATTCGGAATGGTTAGCCGCACTTGACAACTTCACATATTGTGAAGTATCCTCGGATAGTGCACATCGTGACGCGCAAGCATCTGAGCGAGGCTATGGAGAAGTACCCGGATGCAGCGGACGAAATCAAGGCATGGATGGCTATCGTCAAAGAGGTTCGATGGCACAATTTTCCGGAGGTTCGCAGCACTTTCAAGGATGCAGACAATGTCAAGGGATACGTGATATTTGACTTTCGGAGAAACCGCTACAGGCTCGTCACAGTCATTCACTATGCGAAAACAACGGATCAAAAGCGAACCCAAGGGCATGTTTACATTCGGTCTTTCTTGACGCATAAGGAGTACGACAATCCCGGCAATTGGGATAGGAGGTTTGGTACAAAATGACTACAGTCCTCGCAGACCCGGCAAGAATGATCGCGAAGGGTGCCCCCCACGTCATACATAATGACGAGGAGCTGGAAGCCTATACCAACGCCCTCTTCCAATTGACGGCGCTAGAGAATCCGTCTCGCTCTGAAGTAGCGGCCATTGAACTACTGACCCTGTTGGTCGAACGCTACGAAGAAACGCACTATCCGATTCCTGCCGCGGACCCGGTTTCCGTTGTACGCCTCCTCCTCGAGAAACAGGACCTCACGCAGCGTGACTTGGTCCCTGAATTCGGATCAGAAAGCGCCGTCTCCATGTTCCTGGCGAAGCAACGGAAGCTCACGCTGGAGCAAGTACGGAAATTAAGCGCACGCTTCAAACTTCCGGCGGACGTTTTCATCCGAAGCCGATAGCCGAGATTGCTGGATAAGAAGCCGAGAGGACGACAGTAGATGCTATCTCCGAAGAAGATCATTTCTTCTGCCCAGCAGCACGAAACATATATTCAGAGGCTTCTCGAACTGCAACGGAAAACACATCGAACTCCAGAAGAAACGGAAACTGCCAAACTGCTTATCGTTCTGATCGCGGACTACGAAGCGAGGCATTTCACCATCGAAAAGGTCTCGGGCGTCGAGCTGCTAAAGGAATTGATGGCTGCCAATGGACTTCGACAAAAAGACCTTGCGGACGATTTGGGGGGCGAGAGTATCGTGTCGCTGGTCCTCAAAGAAAAACGACAACTCAACCGGCAAGAGATGCAAAAGCTTAGCCAACGCTTTCACGTTTCTCCCACAGTTTTCTTTTAAGGACCTTCCAACATGGAAGTACACCTAAATCCGGAGCTACAAGCGCGGGTTAACCGGGCTTTCAGCGCGAACTGTGAACAAGTACATTGAGCACGTCAAACAGATCGTGGAATCCCTGTCAAATCCGAACGGCGAACCTATCCATAACAGGAAATGGAACGCTGACATAATGGACCTGCCCATCGTTGAGCTCGCGGAGCAGAAGCGTCCCTCGTTCAAAGCGAAAACAGTCTCAGAACTCATCAAGGCATCCACGGGCCAAGAACAGGCGCTCTATGTCCTGCTCGCAGCCACTGGCATGCGAGTTTCTGAGGCGCTTGCGGTCGAAGGCCGTCATTTCAAAAACGAAGGTCGTACCATCACTGTAGAGCAGCAGATTCAGAAGGATGCACCTCTGGTGGTGAAATATCTCAAGACCGCTGCTGCCAAAAGGCAAGTGGATTTGCACCCCGACATCGCAGAGTACCTGCAATGTTTTGCAGAGGGGAACACTGGTCTGCTGTTCCATACCGCGAACGGCACACCGCATCTCTACGGAAACCTAGCGGACCGCTGGCTTACTCCTCGCCTCACCCAGATGGGAGTGGATGAGAAAGGAATGGGCTGGCACGCCTTCAAACGGTTCCGAAAGACGTGGCTGCGTGGTCAACGCTGTTTGGAAGACCTCAACAACTTCTGGATGGCGCACAAGCCACAAACGATGTCCGAACTCTACTCGCACCTTTACGAGGAACTTGACATGCGCCTCGCGGAAGCTGAGCGAGTGGGCTTCGGTTTCGAGTTGCCGGAAACCCATGCAGTAGCCGTTGTCCCGATTGTCCCGAAAAAACAGGAACAAAAAGAAGTAGAAATAGCAGCGTAAGTTGTGGAGAGAGCGGGAATTAAGTTGGTGGACGTGGCCGGGATCGAACCGGCGACCCCCTGCTTGCAAAGCAGGTGCTCTCCCAGCTGAGCTACACGCCCACAGCTTCAACAACTCTATCTTAGGACACTTTCGAATGCGGCGCATCTCCGTTCGCTGTGCAGGTTAACTGGCCATACTGTGTTCGGTTATTTCCAGGCTCCGAGTTGGCGGCGCAGCAGGAGCAGTTCTCCCAGGTGATAGGCGTTATGATCCGCGACGAGCAGGGCCTCGCGCAGAATCGTTTGACCGTCGCCGTGGGGTAGCGGCGCGAAGAAATCGGTGGACTTACTCTCCACGATCTTGATCATCGCTTTCAGGTCCGCGCGAAACGCCGCCACGCTCTTACTCCAGGCTTTGTTGTCCGGGGGAGCCTGCATCTTCGGCCAATATCCAGCGGGAAATTCGGGCGAAACGTGCTTGGGATTTCGTGTGAATTCCAGGATGTCCCACTGGGCGAGGCGCATGTGCTCCAACACTTCCCATGGGGAGTGCGCCGCGCCCTCCGGCTTTTTCCCTTGCAGGTTTACCGGCCAGTTCTTCACAGCGCTTTCAAAATCAATGTGGGCATGGGCGCCGTTAAGAAGTTCCACCAGATGTTCCGGCAATGACTTTTGTTTTTTCATGTTGTTCGCCCCATATGGCGCGCCGTAGAGACGGGCAGTGCGTTGTTCAGGGATAGCGAACCAGGCGGCGTGCGTAACACCATTCGTGCTACCCCAAGCTCCCTATGATAGCCGCAAATTGAAGGAGATTTCGTTATGCCGCGACGGCGGGCGATGTTTGCGTTTAAGACGCCGCAAATGCGGCCAACGAGCATCACAGAATGTTCTCGGAGAATTGACGAAGAATTTACGAAGGATGTGTTCTCTTAAGCGGAGCCGTGGCCGGCGCGCAGCAGAGCCATTGTGCCAATTTCAAGGAGAAACATTGATGAGAGTCGTTCCGATTTTGCGGGCGGCATTATTCCTGCCGCTCATTCTAGGAGTGCTGGCAGTCGCGCCTGCCAGCGCCGACGGCAACCTGAAAAAGGTGAAGCATGTCGTGGTGATTATGCAGGAGAACCACTCATTCGATAACTACTTTGGCGCCCTGGCGTATGCGCCGGGCAGTCCTTACCATAGCGGGCTATTCGGTTGCCGCAACGGGGACCACTCCTGCGTCGATGGGCTGACGTGCGTGCCGGACAATAGCGGCGGGTTGCGCTGCTACAACGCGAACCGCGATAACGACGGCTCGCTGGTCTCCGCTTTCCATGACCCGCGGCGTTGTGCTGCGCCCGACGAGGATCATTCGTGGCTAAGCACCCATCAGGAAATCAACTTCCTGAAACCGAACAGCACGCGGCTGTTTCCCCTGAACGATGGGTTTGTACGGGTGAACGACAAGACGGAACAGATTGACAACGGAGTCGAGAATCCGACCGACGACCAGACGATGGGCTTCTACACCCAGGACGACATCCCGTTTTATTACAACCTTGCCGGCCAGTTTGCGATCAGCGACCGGCACTTTGCGTCCGTGCTGGGACCGACATTTCCGAATCGCTCTTACCTGCTGGCGGCGACCTCCTTTGGCCATCTGACCACGAGCGACACGTTTCCGCCTCCCGGCGGGTACAAGCCCGTGACCGGAACGATTCTTGACCTGCTGGAGAAAAACAATGTGAGCTGGGCGGATTATTTCCAGGATGCGCCCCAGGCCGGCGCGTTTCGCCAATTCGGAGCAACCGGTATCGATCCGCACTTCTTCCCCCTGCCGGTACTTTTGCGACAGGCCGCAGGCGCGACTAACCTGCCGCCTTTGCCAAGCGTATCGTTCGTGGATCCGAATTTCGGACTCTTCGGCATCGCGCATGAGAACGACGAACATCCGCCGACCGATATTCAGCGCGGACAGGCGTTTGTCTCGCTGGTGGTGAACGCGCTGCGCAACGGCCCGTACTGGCAGGACACGGTTATCTTCATCACCTATGACGAGCATGGCGGATACTTCGACCACGTGGCTCCTCCCGCGGCCCGGCAGGAATCTTCGCGGACGCCGGACGGGATTTTTCCGGGGCAGTGCGCGGACCTATCGAATCCTCCGCTGAGCCTGCAGCCGGGCGGAGGGGCGGAGTGCGCGCACAATCCATTGAGCGCGACGGATACCACGGTGAACGACGCCGCGGCTCTTTGTCCGCAACTGGCATCGGATCCAAACGGCCCGTACCCGGCGGATTGCGCTTCCTTTGACCAGTTGGGCGTGCGCGTGCCGTTCATGGCCGTCTCGCCGTTTTCGAAACCGCACTACGTTTCGCATACGGTGGGCGATCACACGTCAATCCTGGCATTCATCGAGAAGCGGTTTCTGAGCACCGACGTCTCTACGGGCGACGATGGGACGGGAAGCGCAGTCGTCACACGGCCGTTCCTGACGCTGCGTGACAAGCATGCGGACACGATGGAGGATCTTTTTGATTTTGAGGGCTCTCCTTCGTTGAATACCGTAATCCCCGTCGCTTTGCCGCCCGCGCAGGACTGCACCCCAAAATAGGTGGCACCTGCGACGGATGAGCTGAGGGATTAAAAATCCACAGTAACAACAAGGGCCAGCGCTCCACATGCGAAGATGGCACGTGGAGCGCTGGCAGTTCTCTCGTTCAGAACGAAATTTGTAGGTTAATCGTGGTCCGGGTGACTATGGCGCCAGTTCCAGTAATGCTGCTGGTAGCTGTGCTTACGGTGCTCGTAAGTAACATACGAGTCGTGGCGTCCCTCCTGGTAGTGCCGGTAGGCGCGGTCTTCACGGTCATCCCAGTTGTGGTAGTCGTGGTGATGCGAGTCGTAGACGCGAACCTGAATCCCGGCGTCCTGTGCCGGCGCCGCGGCCACGATGGGACCACTAATTGCCAGGGCCGCCGTCAGGAACAGGCCGCTTAGAAGTATATTTGTTCGATGCATACGATGTTCTCCAGACCGCAATCCCTGGATTCACGATTTCGAAATCACGGTAGGCTTCACTATGCGCGTGGCGCGGGCGGAAAGATGCCCTGAATTGAACAGGTTAAGAACTTTGTAAGATTGCCCGTTCGTGCGCCGTTTGAGAAGTTACATCTTCCTGGCGTAGTGGTCGCCGAAGAAATCGTGGGCGTTCCACGCGGGACGCGCCGGGTCCTCGGTGAGCGGCGATCCGCAACGAATCACGGGAAATCCGCAGAGCGAGATCAGCAGGCCTCCGGTGGCTCGGGATGGATGGTGACGCGGGAGATTTGCGGGAAGCGCTCCTTGACGCTGTCTTCCAGCGCGGCAGTGACATCGTGCACGCGAGTAATGGAGAGGTCGCTTTTCATCACGCAGTGGCAGGAAACGAGGATATGGTGCTCCACCTGGCGGACGCGGACTTCGTGGCAATCGATGAGTTCGTCGTAGGTGCTGGGCATGCCGTTAAGGAAGGATTCCACGGACATTTCCAGTTGGCGCATCTCCCCGGCGCGGGTGTCCGGCGTGGCGATATGGCGGCCGAGCGGCTCAATGTGAATGTTGACGTCCACATTGCCCTTGCCGAGTTCGCGGATGCCGTCTTCGAGTTCGGTGGCGCGGCGATGGGCTTCGCGGAGACTGAGGTTTTCGTCGACTTCGAGGTGAAGTTCGACGAAGAGGTGGCCGTCCTGCAGGGAGGCGGTGACGTCGTGAACAGCGAGCCCCAGGCGCAGAGCGACGGCGCGAACGGATTCGAACAGATGCTCATCGCGAGGGGCGCGAGGCTCGGCGTGAACGATGACATCCGCGGGAACGATTTGCGCGATGCGTTTTTCGATTTTGTCGGTGAGGGCGTGGACCTGTTCGAGATTGGCGGTGCGGGCGACGCTGACGGTGGCGTCGACGAAATAGCGGTTGCCGGCGCGGCGGAGGCGCACGCGTTCCACGCGCAAAACGCCCTCGATATTTCCGACCTCGGTAACGAGCTGATCCTGCAAACCCGCGGGCGCGGCGTCGAGAAGCGCATCCAGGGTGCGGCGGCCGAGTTGTGAGCCCACCCAGAGAATGACGCCGGCGACAGCAAGGCCCGCGAGCGAGTCGGCGTAGGCCAGCCACGGAAGATTCCAGACATTCCCGGCCCAGACGAGGGCGACGCCCAGGATGACGACGATTGTGCTCCACACGTCGGTCGAGAAGTGCAGGGCGTCGGCCTCGAGGGCTTCGCTGGAGTAACGTTTGGCGACGACGTTAAGGGTCCGCGCCCGGGTCATATCAATCGACAGGGCCACAAACAAAATCAGGATGGCGGTAACGCTTGGCTGGATATGCACCGAATGGAAAAAGAGGCGATGGAAGGCTTCATAAATGATGTAAACAGCGGTGAGGATGAGCAGCCCGGTTTCGATGAACGCGGAAAAATTTTCAAACTTGCCGTGGCCGTAGGGGTGGCGCTCGTCCGCCGGCCGGTCGGAGACGCGGACCGAGAGAAAAGTGATGACGGCGGCGACTAGGTCGAGGCCGGAGTGCAACGCCTCGGAAAGGATGCCGAGGCTGTCGGTGCGAATGACCAGGAAGGTTTTCAGGCAAAGAAGGAGAGCGGCGGAGCCAATGCTCAGCAAGGCGGCGCGCTTCTTTTCCTGGATGGCGGTCTGAAGGCCTCGGGAAAGGACCATGGAGTAAGACTACAACATGTGGCGCAGGGATGCCGCACGGTAGAAGCAAGAGCTGCCCGCCTCAGAAGGCGGGCCCTACGAATCACCAGGAGGAATCGTGGCCCCGGCCAGAAATGGCCATGTAACAATTCGTCAGGATTTTCTTGCCGGCACAAAACGGAGAGAGGCGGAGTTCATGCAATAACGCAGGCCGGTTGGCTGGGGGCCATCGTCGAAGACGTGGCCGAGATGCGCGTCGCAGAGCCGGCAGGAAACTTCGTCGCGGGACATGCCGAGACTGTTGTCCGTGGAAACAAAAATGTTTTCCTTGGCGATGGGCGCCCAGAAACTGGGCCAACCGGTACCCGATTCGAATTTTGTGTCCGAGGTGAAAAGAGCGTTGTTGCAGCAGATGCAGCGATACAGTCCCTTCGCGTGGTTTTCGAAGTAGGCGTTCTGGAAGGGACGTTCGGTGCCCGCGTGGCGGGTGACATGGTATTGCTCGGGATCGAGCAGTTTGCGCCACTCTTCGTCGGTCTTCACGACCTTCGGAAGCGTGGCCAGGCCGAGCTTTTTCCCGGCATCGTCAAACTGAACTATTTTTACCGGGCCGCTGTTGGAGTCGGCGGAAACAAGCGCGGAAGGAACGGATAGTTCGCGGCGGACGGTCCACAGCAGCAGCGAACCGCCGGCCAAACCACCCAAGCCAGCAAGAAATGCGCGGCGATTGGATTCCATGGCGAAGCCTCCAGGCGACAAGACGAGGCCGTCCTTGCGGACTAGCCCCGCCCAATCTGAGTTGCGCACGCGGAAAAAGTTACAGCGAGCCCTTGGCGGTCATGGGAGGCTCCGGAAGCAACGGCAGGTGCTTGGGTTCGCCACGCGCGCCGCGCACTTCGACTTCCTCGAAGAGCAGCGAGGGCGCGACAACGGAGGCCGGTAAACCGTTCTGAGCCGTGCCGAAGGTTGCCAGCGCGGTCCCGGAAACTCCGGCGGTCTGATTCTGCATGTAATTGAAGACCATGCTGTCGTTGCCGATGCCCTCGATGTTGCGCAGCATGCGCGGGCTGAAGCCGCTGATGCGCGCGCCACGCACGATCTCCTCGTGGCCATCGGAGGGATAAATCTTGTAGACGACGAGGGGCAGGCGGTCGGTGGCGGCGTTGCCTCCAAAGCTGGCCAGCAATTCGCTGAAATCTTCCTGGTGCAGCAGGCTGAGCGACGGATTGTCCATCTGGCGGACCACCATGCAGTATTCCAGTTTTTCCGCCCGGCAGGAGTCGAGGAATTTTTTCTTCAAATCTTCCTTCGAAAGAGCCTCCGACGAGGAGAAGAAAAGATTGCTCATTACTGGCTTGGTATCGCCGAGGAACGCGCTTCGCCCGTGGCCATTGGACTTTTCAAAATCCGGGCCGGGGCGGCGGGACATCAAAAGGTTTTTGAGCTTGCCTTCATCCACCAGCGTGACCTTCTCGCCGGGAACGCCTTCCTGGTCGACGGCGTAGCTGCCTACGAGCAAAGCGCTCTGGTAGTCCCTGGCGGCGGGATTATCCAGGAGGGTGACGCCCGCGGGAAGAACGCGTGTGCCAATCTTGCCGCTCCAATCGCTGCGCCCGCCGAGACTGCTCATCAACTGGTCGACCACCGGCTGAAACGCCAGCGGGGGACGCGCACCACTGAGCGAAGGCGTAAGCACTTCGGCCAGAAGAGCGGCGGACGCGCGAGGTTCAAAGAGCACCGGCCCGGTGTAATCGGCCGCCGGCGGCGCGGCGCGCATGGCCATCAGTTCGGTTCCGGCAACGTTGAGCGACTTGCGGACCGCATCCGCGCTGGGAAGATCGGCGGGACGCGGCGCGTACGTCGCGTAAAACTGGTTCACCTGCATGCCATCGTCGGCAAGAGAGCTGAGTCCCGATTCGATCGCGGCGAACGAATGGTTCTCGCGAATTTCCGTGCCTTCGCTGGTGAGCAGATACTCGGTGGTGAAGACGAGATAGTAGGTGACGCGCGACTCGTAAATCTGGGGGAAAGCGCGGAACGCCGCGGAAGTGTCGCGGGCTTCCTGTTCCCAGTTGCGGCTGGTCCAATCCGAAGCGGCGAGAGGTTCAATGTGCTGGATCGGTTGGACGCGCGAGAAATCGTCAATGTCCGATTGGCGCGCCAGGCTGCTCAGATACGCCTGTTTGCGCGAGTAGGTTTCCACTGCTTCCTTGAAAGCCTGGTCAGTGGCGATCCAGAGGTCCTGCCGGAGCGAATCGTAATCGCGATCGATGCCGACGGTGCCCGAGGGGCCGATGAAGCCGCGGAAGCCGTCTTCGCTGATGAAGTTGGAGCTGTCGAGCTTGTAGTCGCCAACACGCGCGCCTACGTTCATCACGCGATTGCGGGTGTGCGTGGATGTTACGAGCGCGCCGTATTCGGCGACGACCTCGCGGATATCCATGTCCAGAAGCCGGTATTCGATGAAATAGGGCCGCACGGGCTTGTCGAGCTTGGGAATCTGCAGCTCAAGACGCGACTTGGCGCGGGCCATTTCATCCTTCATGGCCTGCAGGGTGTGATCGTTGTCAGCGGGAGCCTGCGCGAATGCCGCGGAGGCGGCGGCGAGCGCGAAAAAAGCAGCGAACTGGCGAAGGGCGCGCATTACTGAAGGCCTCCGGATTTCTGGATGTCGTGCGCCGGGGGCGGCAGAATGGGCGGCCGATCCGTGGACGATTGCTTCTTCTGCACTTCCAATTCGGAAGTGAGAATGGCCGGGGAAGCGGCGGAGACCGGCACATAGCCGGATTCGGCGCCGCAGTAACCGTTGAAGACTTCCGGGGTGTCGCCGGTGGCAACGATTTTCGTCAGCGCGGCAAGCGGCGTTCCGACGATATCCACGCCGCGAACGAGCTGATCCGGCCGGCCATCGGCAAAGACCTTGTAGACCACAAGAGGTTCCACCTGGAAAGCCTGCGGCTGCCCGCGGCCGGTGAAGGTGAACCCTCCGGCGATGTCGTCGATCAGAAGGCCGTAAGGCTTGCCTTGCTGCTTGACGAGTTCGATCAGCTTGGCGCGAAGCTGCGCGTTGGTCAGCGTCTTGCTGCTTTCCACCAGCAGATTTCCCTGGCGGGAAACCGGCGTGGCCCCCAACTGGCGGCGGCCATGCCCGTTCGAATGCGGAGAATCCTTCAGCGGCGAACGGGACATTTCGAAATTCTGCAGAACGCCGCGTTCCACCAGTACCACACGCTGCGCGGCCACGCCTTCGTCGTCGAACTGGTAGTAGCCGAGCAGGTCCTGCCCCACGACCTTTTTCTCCGTGGCGTCGTCCACAACCGTCAGGAAACTGGGAAAGATCTGCTCGCCGACTTTCTTGGCGAAGGTCTGGCCTTCGGTCACATCTTTCTGGCGGTGACCTTCGGCCCGGTGGCCGAATACTTCGTGAAAGAAAACCGCCGCGGCGCGGCCGGTCAGCAATGCCGGTCCAACGGTTGGATCGTTCAAGGGCGAAACAACCAGGCCTTCCATCTCTTTGCGCAACTGCGCGGATGCGGCGAGCACAGCTTTGTCATCCGGCGCATCGCCCGGATTCACCCAGTCGAAGTTGTAGTAGCGGTTGATATCCATCCCGTCGGCCGCTTTGCCCTGAATGAAAAGTTCCAGGCGGTAACGAATCTGGCCGAACTGGAGTTGTGTGCCCTCAGAATTCACTTGAATCTGGTTTTGCGCCTGGGCCGTGAAGGTGACGATCGAATTGATCACCGCGCCGGATTCGCGAAAGTAGCGGGTGTAATCGCGGACTTTCTGCTCCCACGGCTTGCGGTCAAGAGAATAGGAAACCAGCGGACCGGTAAATACCTGCGGCTTTTCCCGGGAGAAATCAGGAGCCGCGCCTTCTTCGGTTTGCACTTTCACTTCCTTGCCGGTTTTGATCTTGATGAGCGCTTCGGCGGCGGAGCGGTATTGGGTGTCGGTCTCGAGCCACACGGCGCGGCGAAGGACGTCGGGATCGTCGTCAACAGGCACGTTGGTGCCGGGGCTGCCGGAGGAAGGCTGGCGGCCGTCGATCTTGTGGGTGTTGTCGAGATCATAGCTGCCGGTGCGAACGGCGACTTCCAGCCAGCGGTTGCGGCCTTCCTCGCTGCTTAGCAAAGCGCCGTTGGAGCCGGAAACCGTGGCGCGCTGCGTGTCGGTGAGCGTGTAGCTGATGAAATAGGCGGCGGGATCCTGGGCGCCGTACGTCTTCATGGAGCGTTCCAGCTCTGCCTTCAGCGCGGCAATGAGCGGAGAAGGCTTTGGCGCGGAATCCGGCGGCATGGCAAAAAGCAGCGAGCCTGGGGATAAGACAAAAAGTGCGCCGAGCGCGGCGCAAAGAAAGAAACGGCGGGCCGAAAGAACGGGGATTGACTGGTTCAAGAGTACCTCACTCGCAATTAGACGCAATACTCAAAGGTTCAGTGTACGCCACCGCCGGTGGGGAGACAAAGCGTGGTGTGGACGGCGAGAAGCGGCAAAGCCACTACCTGAGATTAGATGGCCGAAGCGATGGGAGCGTTGCTAAGGGAAAAGGCCCCGGAAGAACACGCTGCGGGGCCCCTTATTGCTGTGATTTCCGCGCGCCCGGCCTAGCCGCACTGCGACGGCGGGCACTTCGGCGGTACGGTAGCAGGCGTGCCCGAACTGTGGGTGATGACAACCGGGACGACGACGATGGGTATGATGGCCAGAATGCCGATGGTGATCGCCGCGCCTTTGCCGATGTGGTGAATCTGGCCAAGGTTCGGCGCGGTTTCCAGGGTGGTGTTGGCGATGGCTTCGGAAAGTGTGGAGAGATTGGCCTGCGAAGGAGCAGCCGGACCGTTGGAATCGCTATTGCGCACGGTGGTGATTTGCCCGGCCTTCACTTCCACGCAAACGCCCGCGAGATTGCAGACCTTCACAACGCCGTCAAACACGATCACGGTCATGACGTTGTTTTCGTATCCGACAAAAAAATCCGTGCCAACCACACCGGCGACACCCGAGGGCGTGTGCACTTCGAATTTCCCGTCGGGCCGAGAGATTTTTTGCGCCTGCGTGCGGATTTTGCCGACGGTGACTTCCAGGTCGGTCTGCTGAGCGCCGGCATCGTGTTTCACTACCTTTACGGAGGAATCCGATCCCACATTGAGCACCGACCCGTCGTCCAGCGAAACGCGCGCGCGGCCGTTGGCCTGGGTGTTCAGCACGTCCAGCCAGTCCACGGGCGTTTTCGCGCTGGCGTTCATGGATTTGGCGCCGCGCAGGAGACTGACCGCGGGAATAACCCGGGAAACTTCTCCCGCACGCTGGCCGGTGGCATCGGGCAGGGCGAAAGCGTCCAAGGGGATTACCGTCGCACAGGTGAGCAGGCAAACGAGCGCCGCGGCATACGGGGATTTTCTATTCATCGAGGACTCCTAATACAAGCAGAACTGTGACTACCTTAGTTACTGGAGAAGCGGCCATAGGTCAATTGAAAAGAGGCAAAGCTTTGCCCAGTTCACCACGGTGGAAAACGCAATCTGAGGTTACCCGGCAAAGTGGAAGTAGGCGGCCGTCATATCGTCCCACTTCCGGCAGTTGGTGGTGAAATCCTGAATGGCCGAAAAGAGATGGCCCAGGAAATCGAGAGGGGATTCGCCGGCGTGCCGGCGGCAGACATCCTCGATGCCTTCCACGCCGAACTCGTGGTCCGCGATGTTGCGGGCATCGGTCAGGCCGTCCGTAAAGAAGAGGAGAGAATCGCCGGGTTCCAACTGCAGCGAGAGTTCGTCATAGGTTGCCGTTGAAAAGAAGCCCGGCGGCATGCCCGCAATGTGAAGGACGCGCGAATTTCCGCCGCGGAGCAAAAGAGGGCCGGGCATTCCAGCGCTGACAATGCGCATCCGCGCGCTGGCCGGATCGAACAGGGCGTACTGAATGGCCGAATGGCGCCCGGGGATACCCCGAAGCAGCAGCCGTTGGTTCAAGAGGGAGAGCACGCGATCTGGTTCCATACCGGTTTTATGGATGCCGCGAAGTGTGCCAACGGCGAGCGCCGCATAGAGCGCAGCGGGGAGGCCTTTCCCGGAGACGTCGCCGACATACAGGCCGATCGTATCGTCACTGAGTTTGAAGTAATCGAGGTAGTCGCCTCCCACTTCCGTCACCGGGTGGAATTGATGGGAGATTGTGACACCGGCAAGGCGCAGAGGATGCGCCGGCATCATTAGGTTTTGAATGACGCGAGCTTCCTCGAGCTCCTGCTCGCGAAGTTTTTCAATGGAACGCAATTCCGAAGGTAGCAGCAAGCTGCCCATGATCCCATCCGGAGGGGAGACCAGAACCGCGAGAGGGGCGGTGTAATAGGGAGCATAACAGAGCGCGACGACCAGCAGGGGTTGTTGCCCGGAGGTTGTTACCAATTGTACTCCGCGAGCAGCGAACGGCTTGCGTGCAGCGCAACACGCGGAAAGAATGGGGACATGCGCGCACTTGCCCTGGTACTGGTGGCGGCCCTGATCCTGTTCGGGGTATACGAATTTTATCTGAAGAAGATGCCCACAACCGACGCGGGCACCGCGTCGACACAGGCCATCAACCTCACCGGGGTGCGCATGGACCTGCTTCAGATTGCGCAGGCCGAACGCGGAAACCTGGCCCTGAACAGCAACTGCGTTTCGCTGGACGAGTTGATATCGTCGGCTAGCCTGAGCATGCCGCGGTCCGGGCGGGACGGCTATGCCTATGAGGTAAGTTGCACGGGCGGCGCGGAATTTCAGGTTGTGGCCCGCCATGCGCCCGCGCCGGAAGGTTCGCCCATCCGGTACCCGACGCTGGCCATCGATTCCTCCATGCAGGTTCGCGAAATCCAGTAGCTCTCCTTCCACCAGATTCACGCTGCTTGCCCGTTTTGCGGGAACAATCCGCTACCCCTCTGCGTATTTAGGGGTGAGGCCGCGCGAAGCGGCCGGCGGAAGAGGAGCGGAAGGGAGAGCAATAAAATGGGTGGCGATGTAATCGGATTGGTTGCCGTAGTGCTGACGTGCGGGATCCCCTTGGCGTTGATGTACACCTACTATCGAGTGCGGAAACTCCGCACGGAAGAACGGCTGGCGGCGCTGGCGCGGGGTGCGGAGATTCCGATGGAGCCGGACCTATCGCAGTACGCCAGGTCGCGGCGGGCGGGGATACTGCTGGTGAGCGGCGGCGTGGGCCTGATTGTAATGTTCGCGATGATCTCGCGCTTGCTGGGTGAACCGGAGACGATGGTGGGCTCGGCGATC
>Ga0210410_10001166_pt1 | contig 25166 bp, 23 predicted proteins | sample IncBWC4MmetaG_FD_161058 | JGI IMG/M metagenome (GOLD analysis project Ga0210410, IMG submission 161058) | Forest soil microbial communities from Barre Woods Harvard Forest LTER site, Petersham, Massachusetts, United States - Inc-BW-C-4-M | ecosystem: Environmental > Terrestrial > Soil >... | reverse complement strand
CTCCGAACTCGGTTTCATGCGTTGCTCGGCGATGCGCAAGTGCATGCGGGCACGGTCGGCAAGGCCTTTACTGGGCCCTTCGAGAACTTTTTCCAGTTCCTGCTTGGCCTTGGCAAATTTCTGCTGGTGGAAAAGGCCGAGAGCTTCGTCATAGGTCTTCAGCTGCGCTTGAACCAGCGGATCGACCAGTTCGACGCCGCCCCGTTGAGCCGGCGGAGGCGGAGGCAAGTTCTTTTTTTTCAGTGAGTTAGAGTGGCCATGCGCGGCTCCCTTGGCCTGTCCAGAGGACCCCGAAGAGGCTTTGCGCGCTTTTGCCATGACGCGAATCGTAACAGAGGAAAATGACGGCGTCAACGAGCGGAAAGTGGGATGGCCAGGACCTGCCTGAGTTACTGCCCGGCGCCAGAGGGTGAAAAAAGGGCATCGAAATGAGGATGTTTTCGCGGAAACTGTAAGTAAGTTACCCGACAGGGGACTGGCTCAGCCGGAAAGCTGGCCTGGCAGCACCGCGTATGCTATAAATTTGTGGCCGAACTCTGGTTAGGAACAAGTGCCTTTCATCAATTTTCCTGCTCGCGAAATTAACTGCAAGCTCGTCTACTACGGTCCAGGTCTGGGCGGTAAGACCGCGAACCTCCAGTGGATCTACGACCACACGGGGCAAAACCAGAAGGGAAAGATGGTGTCTCTGGCCACGGAGACAGACCGCACGCTGTTCTTTGATTTTCTTCCGTTGGATCTGTGAACGGTGCGCGGGTTCAAAACCCGCTTCCACCTCTACACCGTCCCCGGCCAGGTGTTCTATGAGGCCAGCCGAAAGCTCATCTTGAAGGGCGCGGACGGCGTCGTGTTCGTAGCGGATTCGCAGGAAGAACGGCTGGACGCGAATTTCGAGACCATGGAAAACCTGCAGGAGCATCTGAAAGAACACAACCTGAATTTCAATACGATTCCGTATGTTCTTCAGTTAAACAAGCGCGATTTGCCCAACGCCATGCCCGTGGCAGAGCTGACCAAGCAGCTGCAGAAAAAAGGCGAGCCCGTACTCGAGGGAGTGGCCATTCAGGGCCTCGGCGTATTCGAGACGCTGAAAGAAGTGGCTAAACTGGTGCTCGCGGAATTGAAAAAGGGCGGTTAGAAAAGCTTCAGTTGACGCGAAAAGTTATTTCGATGGGAACACGCACGCGAACGGGCTTGCCATCTTTTTCCGCCGGTTTGAATTTCCACTTTTGAACTGCCTCCATGGCTTGCTTGTTCAGCAAAAACGGAGCTCCCTTCAATACCAAGATGGAATCGGAGCGCCCGTCGGGAGTCACCACCACGGAAAGTACGATCGTGCCCTGGTACTTGGCCGCGCGGGCGGCGTCGTCGTAAAGAGGCGCGGGACAATAGATACACGCAGGAATTCCCACACCATCCAGTCCCGGAATGAGCACCCCGGGCTCTCCGGGGATCGCTGATGCGCGCATGAACGTGGGTAGGGGCTCTTTCAGCAGAGCTTGCATCTCTCTCGTCAGAGTGAGAAGGCTCCCGGCAGCCCATGCGGGACCAAAACCTTCCAGCCTCAGCGTGAGCAGGAGTTGATGGTCCGGATCTTCTCCTACGTCGCCTCGAACAACCCCGGTTGCCCCCATCGACCTGGCGAGGGCCAACGCAGTCCCGTTGCTCTGAATCTCCTTTTGATCAATCCAATTGTCTTTCAAATAGTCCGTGAGGTGCTGGCGGTCCAAAACGACAAATCCGTCTGCTTGGTTCAGAAGGGCGGTGGAAAAGCGGTCTGCGAGGAGACGGCCGAGCTGGGAGAATTCCTTGTCGACGGCGTTAGAGAAATCAAATACGAAAACCTTGGTATTTTCCGGATCGATCTTGGACTGGCGGATTTGCCCGGCCACGCGGGATGCGAGGGAATCCATCTGGGCTTCGGCGTTGGGCGCCAATGCCGATGCAGAATCCTGCGCCGCTGCCGAGACGCTCAACAGGTTACCAGCCAGCAGGACAGCCAATAAAAGGCCAAACGGGCCCAAAACCAAGGACGAGTTGCCCGGACCGAGACTAGAAAAGATCTTTTTTAGCAAAGAGGCCCACATGTTTCGACTTGCACAATCGACGCTTACTGGATGAATCGGAGGTACACCCAAGCTAAAGGACGCACTGGGCGCGGTAAACGTTGCTTCGCCCTGCCCAGCTTTGCCTACGCGAAGTTCGCCAGGGCGGCGGATTCGGTGTCGAATGTCGGGATGGCTTCGACGAGGCGCGTCACGGTGAGGGCATCGCGCACGCGTCCGCGCCGGCAGATTAGGTGCAACCCACCGCCTTCGCGGGTCAGCTTAATGGAAATGCGAACGAGCGCGGATATGCCGGAGCTATCGATCTGCGGAACGCCATTGAGGTCCACGATGACCTTGTTAGCGCCATCCTTTGCTACCGCCTCGAGCGCATCGTGGAGCTGCTCGCTGGGATCGCCAATGGTCAGGCGGCCGCGGACTTCGAGAATCGGGATAGTCCCGGATTTTCGAACGATGATTTCCATGCGCGGATGCTCGGTCATAAGTACTTCGCCGGAAGTCCCCATTCTCGCTACTGCGACATGGCCCTGCTTGGCCTAAAGCGCAGGAGCGGCAGGTACGACCGCGATGCATTATACGATGGCCGCGCCGGGAGGCAAGAATAGCCTCCAACAAACTGCCGGTGTGAGCTATGGGCGCCTAATGTACCCAAAGAAGACAGCCTGGAACTTGCCGGGCGAGCGGATAGGCAACGAATCTGAAAAACGAATCTGCCGAATGCAAATTTCTAAACGTGGCGGTGGGCGGGCGCGCGTATAATCCCAGTCGAAAAAGTGGCGGGTTCCCGGTAGTGTCTTTTTCAGCGTAGCCCCGGCCATGGCCGGAGCAACCCAAACGCAGCGGAGCGAACATATCTATGAAGCACCTGGGATGGAAGTGTTGTTTCCTTATGACCATGGTGCTCGCCACTATTCCAGTTCTTGCGCAGCAAACTCCCCCGTCAGCCGCAAGTAGTTCTCCTGCAGCCACTTCCGGCACAATGTCTGTTGCGACTGCGGAAAGCTCGAAGGCCGTCAGCGACAAACTGTCACAACTGGACCAGCGCGTGATGGCGGCGCAATCGGCCGGGGATAACGCGTGGATGCTGGTGAGCGCGGCCTTGGTACTGATGATGACAGGACCTGGTCTGGCGCTCTTTTATGGCGGACTGGTGCGGCGAAAGAACACGCTGGCGATCATGATGCAGAGCTTTCTGCTGATGGCGTTAATCAGCGTGCTGTGGGCGCTTGTGGGGTACAGCTTGTGCTTCGGCGGAAATGGGCAGGTCATCGGCGGATTCGAGCATGCCTTTTTGCGAGGCGTGGGTGCCGACCCTAATCCCGACTACGCGGGAACGATCCCGCAAGCAACCTTCATGATTTATCAGCTGATGTTTGCAATCATCACGCCGGCGCTGATCACCGGCGCGACGGCCGAGCGCATGAAGTTCAGTGGCACAGTCCTGTTCCTGACGCTTTGGTTTTTGGTGGTGTACGCGCCGCTAGCGCACATGGTGTGGGGCAAGGGCGGCTTTTTGAACGCGTCCCTCGGTGGAAAGTTTCCCACCCTGGATTTTGCCGGCGGGACCGTCGTGCACATCAGCTCGGGAGTTTCAGCACTGGTGTGCGCGCTCTATCTTGGAAAGCGGACTGGCTACCCAAAGCAACCGATGCCGCCGCATTCTTTGGTTTTGAGCTTCATCGGCGCGTGTCTACTGTGGGTCGGCTGGTTCGGCTTTAACGCGGGCAGTGCGCTGGCCGCAAGCTCGTTGGCCACGAGCGCGTTTGTCGCCACCCACTTTGCCACGGCTGCGGCAGCGATTAGTTGGAGCATTGCGGAGTGGATCAAGAACGGGCGGGCCAGCGCGCTCGGCGCGATCTCCGGCGCGGTTGCGGGCCTGGTTGCGATTACGCCAGCAGCAGGATTCGTGGGACCGATGCCGGCTCTGGCGATTGGCTTTGTCGCCGGTTTGGTCTGCTACTGGATGGTGACGAAAGTAAAATCGATCTTCGGCTATGATGATGCATTGGATGCTTTCGGTGTGCACGGCGCGGGCGGCACGATCGGCGCGCTTTTGACGGGAGTCTTCGCTCAACAGGTGATCAATCCGATTTTCGGCGTGGGCAAGCCCGTCGGCGGAATGGATGGACACTGGGGACAGCTCGGCAATCAGCTGGTTGGGGTATTGATCGCCTGGGGATTTGCGCTGCTCGGGACCATTGTGCTGCTGAAAATAACGGATATGATTACCGGCGTGCGCGTGACCGAGGCGGAAGAGATCGAAGGTCTGGACATCACGCAGCACGGTGAAGAGGCGTATAACCTCGAGTCCTGAGCATGATCAGCACGGCAGCGTCAGGCATTGGGCGGAGCAGAAACGTTCATGATGAAAATTGAGGCAATCATTCAGCCCTCGCGGTTCGAATCCGTGAAGGACGCCTTGCGCGAAATTGGCATCGAGGGCATGACCGTGACCGAGGTCCGCGGCCACGGCCGTCAAAAGGGACACACCGAGGTTTACCGTGGGCGGGAATACACGGTGGACCTGCTGCCCAAACTCAAGCTCGAGATGGTCCTGCCGGATCCTCTGGTGCAGCGCGCTGTGGACACAATCCTGAAGACCGCCAAGACAGGAAAGATTGGCGACGGTAAAATATTCCTGTCACGGGTTGAGGAAGCCATCCGGATCCGGAACGAGGAGCGCGGCGAAAACGCGCTCTGAATGAAGTGACGACCGCAGCTCGCCCAGGACTTGATCCGGCCAACCGGCCCGCAAAAACCATGCAAGGTTCTTTAACTCCCTTGTCCGTCCTCGGACCACAGGCCGAGGACGAGCGACAACGAATCCGACAAAAATTCGAAGCGGGCGGAAGCGCGCAAGACACCCTCGAAGCGCTTTGCGCGCTGGCAGACAAAACCGCGCAACAAATTTTTGGCGACGTTCTGCGCGTGCATAACACAGAGCCGCAGGGACTTTCCCTTGTGGCGCTCGGCGGCTACGGGCGCCGCTTGCTTTTCCCGCACTCGGACCTGGACATCCTCTTTCTATTCGGCAACGAAAAAGCCGAGACGGAATTTCGTCCGCTGATTGCGGATTTTTCCAGAACGTTGTGGGACCTTGGGTTTCGCGTGAGTTCCGCCGGCCGCACGCTCGAGGAATGCAAACGCATTGAAGAGGACAACGCGGAATTTCACCTGGCGCTTCTGGACCGCAGGTTTCTGGGGGGCGATGAAGAGCTTTTTGATCGGCTCACTAAGAAAATCCTGGCAGGACCGGAAAAACAAGCGCGGCCGTTTTTGCTCGCGGAACTGACCAAACTCACCAAAGAACGCCACGCGCGCTATGGAAACACGATTTATCATCTGGAGCCGAACGTAAAAGACGCGCCGGGAGGCCTGCGTGACTACCAGGCGGCGGCGTGGCTGCGACAGATCGCCAACGGCCAGAAAGACGGCTGGAAGAACAGCGCGGGCGAAGAAGAATTGGCCGCCAACGCGGTCGATTTTCTCAGCGCCATTCGGTGCTTCCTGCATTACAGCAACGGCCGCAACGACAACACGCTGACGTATGAGTTGCAAACCGCGGCGGCGGAACGATCTCTGGGAGTGATGGGCGCCGCGACGCGCGACGCGAAACGCAGTCCGGAAGAGTGGATGCGCCTGTATTTCCGCCAGGCCCGCGTTCTCAATCGCCTGCTGCTCCGTTATGTCGAGCAAAAGCCAGCGGTGCAGCCATCCTTGCGCGAACGTTTGTTTAATGTAGCGCGCGGCACACGCAGTGAAGCCGACAAGGGAAAACCGTTCACCGTGCGGGACGGCCTATTGGAAGTAGTCGATGAGCCGGCCCTTTCCGACCGCCAGGTGACCTTTGCGTTGTTTGCCGAAGCCGCCCGGACCGGGGTGCCGCTAAGCCGCGAAGCGGAACGCGCTATCTTTTACATTCTGAAACATCCAGAGCTCCACCAGAAAAACACGCAAATAAACTGGCCCACGCTGCGAGAAATTCTCGCCGCTGATTATCCCAGCATGGCGCTCAGGCCCATGCAGCGGCTCTCGCTGCTGATGGATGTTTTGCCAGAGTTCAAAGCCATCGATTCCCTGGTGGTGCGCGATTTTTATCACCGTTATACCGTCGATGAGCACTCCCTGCGCACGATCGAACATCTAGAGGAATTAGCCGAGCCGCCGGATGAGCGCGCGGCTCATTTCCGCCAACTGTGGAAAACAGTCGACCGCCGCGATCTGCTCATTCTCGCGCTGTTACTCCACGACGTGGGCAAAGGTATGGCGGTTGAGAACCACATTACTGGCAGCCTCGAAGCGTTGGAGAGCGCGGCGGTGCGGCTACGTCTCTCCGAATACGAAATTGGGGAAGTACATTTTCTGATCCAGCATCACCTGGACATGTCGGAGACCATGCAGCGCCGCGACATTTTCGATCCCACAACCGTTTCCACGTTCGCGGATGCCGTGACGACACAAGAACGACTTCAGCGGTTGTGCTTGATGACCTACGCCGACATTCACGCCGTCAATCCGGAAGCCCTGACGCCATGGAAAGCGGAAATGCTTTGGCAGCTTTTTGTAGCGACCTCGAATCACTTCAGCCGCACGCTGGACCGCGACCGCCTGCATGCTTCCGACGATGTGCCGCTGCTGGAACAAGTGCGCAGCCAGGCCGGCGGCGCGAACAAAGCCGAGGTTGAGCGCTTCCTCGAGGGTTTTCCGCGGCGTTACCGCGCGGTCCACTCTGCCCCGGAGATCGCCGCCCACTTCCAGCTCTACCAGAAACTGGGCGTAGAGCCCGTGCAGACCGAACTGAAAGCGCGCCACCATTCCTTCTCGCTGACTTTGCTGACCGCCGACCGGCCCGCACTGTTTGCAACGATCTCCGGCGTGCTGGCAGGATGGGGCATGAATATCGTAAAGGCCGATGCCTTTGCCAACGCTGCAGGCGTAGTGCTGGACACCTTTCAATTTGTCGACCTGCACCATACCCTGGAGCTGAATCCCACGGAGATCGCGCGATTCCAGAAAAGCCTTGCAGAGATTGTGAACGGAAAAGCGCCTCTCGAGCCGCTGCTGAAAAGCCGCGAAAGCGCCAGCAAGGCGAAACCGCCCAAAGTGGCCGTCGAAACGCGCGTCGGCTACGACGATACCTCCTCGGCGCAAAGCACGCTGCTTGAAATCATGGCGCAGGACCGTGCGGGCTTGTTGTATGACATCGGGTCGGCGCTGGCCCGCCTCGGCTGCAACATTGACGTCGCGCTGATCGACACGGAAGGCCAAAAAGCGATCGACGTTTTCTACCTCACAGAACGCGGCAAGAAACTCAGCCAGCAAAAACAGGAATTGTTACGAGAAGTGCTGCAGAGCACGCTGTCGTAAAGCCTGCCAAGATTGTTCCGGCAGGCTGTAACTTCCCCACATCCCTAGATGCACGTCCGAGGAACTGCCCGCTGAAAAAAAGGCGATCGCGGGGGCCCGCCGCTTAAGGTAGGCAGCGGGGAATGCTGATTTTCTTCAGTGTTTATCCTGGGCCACATCGGATGCGCTGGCGGGCTGGAAAGGTTCGGATACAAGCGAGTAAAGGAAAAGCAGGACTCCGAGTCCGATTAGCGCGCCGCCAAGGCCCACAAGCACAACGAACGCGATGGGCCTTGACCACACCAGGCACAGTGCCTCAACCAGCAGCCCGATGATCACCAGGATTCCTGAAATGCGAAGCCTCCGGTTCATGGAGTCGCCGGATCGCATCAGCTACCACCATCCCAGAATTTCACTTTGTCCCCCCAATGGCCCACGTTGTGAACCACATCGTGGCAGCCACTCGATACGCAGGACAACGTGTTCGCCTTTATGGCTGGAAGCGTAGCCGGATCCGCGTTGTGAGTGGCGCCTCGCTCAAACGAACGCGCGCCGAGATGGCAATGGAGACACTCGCGGTTGTTAAACGGTTCGTGGAGCTTGATGTCCTGCGGCAAGGGCATCTTTTTCAGGTAGTAGACGTAAAGATGTCGCAAGCCGCCAAGTTTCGCTTTAAACGTGCCGAACATCGCGTAATTCGTATGGCAGGTATAACAGGCTTCGTCTGCCGGCACGCGATGATTCTGAAAATGTGCGGCGGCAAGATAGGAGGGGTCGTCGACGTGCAGGCTCTTTCCATAAGAGTCCATGATGTGGCAAGAGAGGCAGAACGCCGTGCTCTTCGAGCGTTCCATTTCATTGTCCATGCCGGCCACGAGAGAAAAAAGCGGCAGAAAGAAAAGCACGCCGAACGCAAGAATCTTTCCGGAGCTGCTGGCCGTGATCGCGGGACGCGCAACAACAACTCCCGCGAGCACCGCACTGAACAGAATGAGAATTACGATCGCGATTGTCGGCATCGAGCCTCGGAACTCAGCTGGCTTCTCACTTCTTCAAGCTGCGAATGTAAGCCACGAGATCCTTGATCTGATCTTCTTTTAGGCTTTTGCCGTACGCCGGCATTTTGCCTTTGCCGTTGCCGATGACTCCGGAGATCGCATCGTCACTTTGCGCTTGCACATCCGCGGAACCAAGATCCCTGACCTTATTTGCTTTGCCGACAGTGGTTTCACCCTTCCCGTCGGCGCCATGACAGGCCACGCATTTTGCTTTGTAAAGGGCCTCCCCGCCGGTTTGCGCCTGCGCGGGCACACTCAAAAGAGTGCTTCCAGCCAGGACGATAGCGGCTGTGACGGTGGCGATCCACTTCCTAGTTGTCTTCATGTGTTCCTCCTAATCCGCAATCTGCGCGGTTTAAATAAAATCAGCCTAATGCCGTTCTTCCCCGGGACCCTCTCTAGATTCCAACTTCAAAGCAAGTGCCGGGAACCCGCTTTTTCTCCACCAGCCCGCCTCGTCTTCAGCCTCGCGCCGGACTTCCTTCAATCTGCCGGATGAGCAAAAACAGTCCAACTAGCGTAATAAAAATGAAGAATACTGCAACTCCCAGGCCTCTCCTACGATAATCCCGCTCGGACAATGCATCCTTACCCGCTTGTAAATCCTTGGCCGCAATTGTCAGTCGGCTTGAATGTCCTGGTTCACCAGCGGCGGCTGGAAGCTATGGATAGTCACACGCGCTTTCGTCAAGGAATCGCGCGCTTGATCCTGCTGGAGGCGAGCCTCACTGACTTCCATCTCAAAATGCGTATCTCACAGAAAGCGTGTACAAGTTTCCCCTGAAATTTCTCGAGGCATAGATGTCTTGCGCGGCTTCGGCTCCGGCTCCAAAGGTGGGATCTTCGTGGTAGCCGTAGTAATCCCAGAACGCTTTGCCGGTCCATTGCTTCGAGAACTTGTACTCAAATCCGCCGTAAGGATGCAGCCACTTGGAGTTGAGCGGACCCGTCACCTGATTGGGAATCAACGCTTGGGGATCGAGCCGAAGTTGTGAACCGCTGGTTCCCGTGAGGTTGGCCCCCAAATGCACGGTGAACCGGTGAAGCGGCTTAAAAGTGGCGTCGAAGAAGCCATAGCTGGATCTGTTCGTATACGTTGAGAGTTGCTGGACCAAGCCCGGCACATTCGGGCAGGCTTGAATCCCCGGGCCGGGTTGGCCAGCAGCCACGCTAATGTAGCAGATCAGCACTTGCGAAAAGACGTCGTTGTAGTCGTACCCGATTTCCATGCCGAAGTTTGCATTCGGCTGGATCATGGCCGAGACCCCATAGGTACGATTGTGCTGCAGATCGCCTTGTTGGAACTGGTTGTTACGGCTCTCCCATATCAAAATGTTGCCGTTCAGGTTCAGCCAGCTGGTCAAATCGTATTTTGTGCGGAGGCGGTACTCCTGCGACTCGTTGGGACTGACCCGCGTGAACGTTCCGTCGGCACTGAACAATTCGGTGTCAAAACGGATGTTCCACTTCTGGTTCGGCCGCGCCCAGAGACCGAACAAGCCGGAGTATTCGTTGATTGGCGGGACAATTGCCCCCGCGGGGGCAAACCCGGTGTTCGAAACAAAACCGATCGAGTTGTCTGCATTCAGCGTGCAACCGGGTGGAAGGTTGGCTTGCGAAACCGGCCCAGGATTCACGACGGCGCAAGACCCACGGGCCGCACTAGCGGCCGTTGGACCCGGATAGAAAACTTGGTTTAAGGCTTCGTAAAAATTGTCAGAGACGTATCGATGCCGGAAGCGGAATCCAACGCGCGCGCCAAACTTCTTGGAAAAACGGTAGTCGAATTCGGCAAGATTGGTTTTCTCATCTTGTTTCAGGAAATTGCTGTCGATCACCATCGAAAGGTCCGGAGCCGAGCTCCCATTGTGGGCTACCGTACCGGCCGCCGCACCCAGTGGCGGTGCGCAAGTGACCGGGACGGGGGCGGTTGGCGCAAAGAAATTCGCCTTGGTGTTCAAGTTGGGGCTAAAGAACGAGCAGCTCGAAAGGTCAAATTCGACTGGATTGTGCCAATTCGAATAATGGAAGGTATCGTTAAAGCTTAACGTGTCTGTGATATGCCACGTCGCGCCGAAATCCGCGACGGCCGCTACCCTCCGCCCATGCACCGGCCCGGTGTTGACCTGGTTGCTTAGATTGGTTCGCGATTCGCGGCCCGCGACGGTCTGGTCGTAGCCGTAGATATTGGTATCACCGCCGGAGTAACTAACCCGCGCTGTCAGGTCCAGGTTCTGCCAGTAATTCGATTGCACGGTGAGTTGTTCGGTCGGCGCATGCGTGCGCGTCCGCCCGTGGTCCAGATAGCCGTTCGTGTACGCGCTGCAAGTCGGGTTCACAAATCCAGATGCGAGAAACGTTCCGCCGCAAGGCTGGTTGGCGCCGGCGTTGAAGGAAACTCCCAAGTCCACGTTGAGAGTGGGACTAACCGGGAAGGGTTGCGCAAAATCGGTGATCCCCGTATCGCCTTTGTAGATGTTCCAGATTTGGTCATAGCTGATATTGGTTCGCGGCAGGATCCTAATATCGATGCCCAATCGGTAGGCGTTGACGGTGGTCTTGACGTCTTGCAAGAGAAACTGCTCGGTGCCTTGGTGGATCGTGGTGAACGCCGGACCTTCGACGATGTCTCTCGAATATCCCATGCGGAAACGCATTCTGGATTCTGGATGAATGATCAGGTTGTAATCCCCCATCTTGCGGCGCGTGTTCATGTTATGCGGCGAGAAGTTGAGCACGCACGCCGTACACACCGTGCCACCGTAGCCGGCCGGCCCGTTGGCAAACGGCGTGGTGGGGTTGAGCGGATTTGCCAGGAGCGAGTATTCCCAGGTGTTTTCGTCCTTGCGAAACAGCGCGTCAAACTTATACCAGGTATTTTTGGACACCCGGAGCCGCGACACTTCGTTGGGGTCGCCGCCGTACCCGAAATTACTGAAGTAGAAGTGGTCCAACAAAGTTCCATGGTGATTGAGCGAATTCATCTCCGTGGTGAATCCCAACAGGCGCGCCCCTTGTTGCAAGTTCACGAAGGTATCGTAAGCCTGCGCGTCGCCCGAGATGCTGGTGAATCGCCCGCCGAACTCAACCGACTGCTTCACGTTGTAATTGCCCTGCTCGATGCCCTTCTGTTCCTCATCCTGCTGCCCCAAGGCCCGAGGTGCTCCGCTCAATAGCGACGCGCCGATCAGCAGCAAGCCAACGCCTATCATCCGTTGCTTGCTTCGGATTTTACGCAGTGGACGGTCTCCTCGCATGGCGGCTCTCCCTCACGGCGTAAAGAAAAACTTGTTGCTGTTCGAACCATGAATGGCGGTGTGGCACATGGTGCAGGCTTGATATTTTTGTGCTTGGTTATGGAAAGTGGGGGTAGCAGCTGGGCCGGCACCCACGGAAAAAGCATGGCATTCCAGGCACAACAGGTTTACCTGCGCACGTTTCAGCAAGCGCGGATTGGAAGACCCGTGCGGTGTGTGGCATGCCGCACACCCTTCAATCTTGACGGATTCGTGTTCAAACGCGTACGGTCCGGCTTTGTCCGCGTGGCACGTGAAGCAAACCAGGTCTTGCGACCCCGTAGCGCGCAATTGGCGCGACTGAAAACCGCCGTGCTGATTGTGGCAGTCCGTGCACTTCACCAATCCCTCGTTCACGCGGTGATGGAAGGGCCGGTTGAATTGCTGCTTCTTGTCCAGGTGGCATCCGTAGCACAAATCAGGCTGCTTCGCTTTCAGCAGAAACTGACTCTCTTTGGCATGGTGAGGGTCGTGGCAGTCGGCGCAGCCCACTCCATTTTGTAGGTGGACGGAACGCGCGAAATTACCATGCTCTTCGCCATATTGGTGGCAGTCTAGGCAGCGCGCGCTGATCTCCTGCGCCGAGGAGCCCTTGAAGGTGAAAATCTTGGTCTTGTCTCCTCCGCCCTCGACATGTTCCTTCCCGGGACCATGGCACGCTTCGCAGCCGTGCCATTCCGGCCCTTTCTTCGTATCCAAAGTCGTCACAAAGTGTGGTGATTCCTCATAGTTCTTGAAGAATCCTTTGACCGGCATGTCTTCGTGGCAGGTTTTGCAAGTCTCGGAACCTACGTAGAGGGAGGGATCCGTCTGGCGCGAATAGCTCTTTTGTTCCTTCTTCCCGGATGTATTTTCTTGAGGCTGTCTGCCAAACGAAACCACTGCAGCCACAAAAAAGAACACCAGACCGATAAGAAAAACCATCCCGGGTCTCTGCCGCCGCATGCCCTTCATCACTCCTCCACTGGACAGCCGATCCCTAAGTCCCGGGGTTTGGTAAAGCTACAGCAAGCCTAATTCCATGTCTGTGACACTCGTCACACACTCGGTAGCCGAAGAAACCAAAGAAAACAGGGAAGATAATGGTCTGATATGTCATCAGGATACTTCTTCGATTTCGCTTTGATACCGGCATCATGATTGCAAACCAGAATGGAATCGAGAATAACCACGGCGCGCGTGTCTATTGAACGGCCAGCCTGATTTTTCGCAGACAGGAATAGCCAAGAGGCGGACCGAGTTCTCGCGCCATCCATTGCTGGCGGCATCATTGTTCAGGGGGTTCGTATTCGTCTGTGCAATACTGCACACTTTGTCTGAGCAGAGTCACGGAAGCTACGGATCGGATGGCCATGGCTTGAGAATGAGGCAACGGACATCTGGCTTGAGAGACCTGAAGCTTCCGAAGTCGGGGGATTAACTGGTTGGAAACATCTGCGGAAATAGGTGGAATGGTGGAAACCCCCGGTGGGGGATCCGAGACACCGGGTATCGACCGTAATCTGAGCAGACTTCTTCTGCCTAACTCCCGCTGTGGACGTTATTATTCTTTAGATTCCTGACGATGTGAAGCCAAATGCGGGACGTCGTCGCCGACGCGACTCCGCTCCTCTACTTGATCCTCATCGGTGCTATACAGGTCTTCCCGCGCATTTTCGAGAAAATCCATGTTCCCATCGAGGTACGAAACGAATGAGCCGCGAGGCCACACCTCCATCTGTCGGAAGCTGGATGGAGCAACCTCCACGATGGGTCGAAGTCTTCGCCACTCCAGTCGTTGCCTCCGAGCGCTCTTCTCTTCAGGCTTTGGACTTAGATGAGCGGGCGGCAATCGTCCACGCGGAATCATCTTCGCCGATCTCCTGCTAATCGAAGACCGCGCGGGGCGCCATGTTGGCCCGACGACACGGCAGAGACGCAGGACTCGGATGCTGAGGATTAGAGCCAGCGAACAGGAGGACTGTCGCGCAGAGTGCGGTCGCCTTGCGAGCAACCCGTGGGAATCCGGTTCCGTGCCGCGGATGGAGTCGAAATGGAAGCGGCCGGCCTTGGCGCATTGTGGCGTTTCCGAGAGGATGTGGGCGACGATGGTGTTGATTTTTTCGCTGCGGGCGATTTGGATAAGGCAGGCGACGAGACCCTACCGAGGCTTGGCACCTTGGTCGCGGTAGATGACTAAGACACCGGGTTCGACTTCTTCACGGCTAACTGTTCCCAATTTCACCGAAGAGGCGGGACGGCAATTGACAAAGTCAAAGAAAGATTGGTGGACGTGACAGGGCTCGAACCTGCGACCTCATGCTTGCAAAGCACGCGCTCTCCCAGCTGAGCTACACGCCCACAGTTGGAGTACCATTCATTCTAAAGCACTTCTCCCAATTCCAAAATCCTTTCCCTCACATTTAGGACCAGACTGTGCCAAAACTGTGCCAAAACTCCCGGCTTTGGGGACTGGTTGTGCCTCGCCAGGAGTCATTTCATTGGCTAAGCGGTTCATTTTCTCCAGAGCTTCTCGTTTCATCTTCAGCTTCATTTGCGAGTACTTCTTGAACACCTGAGAATCACCTTGCCGCAGCAGTTGTGTCACCCATTCATCTGCTACGCCACCGTCACTCAGGCGAGTAGAGTAGGTCGAGCGGAGATCATAAATCCTGAAGTAAGGGATCCCCGCTTTCTTCAACGTTGTCCGCCACACTTTTTTCAGCGACCTTTGGTGTCCATGCGCCGTCTTGCCGTTCGGAAACAGATACTCCGCCGGCCCTGCAAGGGAGATCTGGCTTCGAAACGCATCCAGCGCGATTGGTGTCAGTGGCACCTCTGCAACTCCATTCGGAGTCTTAGAGTCGGGAATCCAAACGGTGGCGTTCGCTAGGTCTAAAGTTCCTTGTTGACCCGTAGACCAGTCTCAGTAATTATGCGCACCACATTGCACAAATACTGGGGACTGTAGCGTTCGATCCGCTGTTGCTCTGACCATGTGGCATAGTGTGGTCGAAACATTGTTTTTAGCAGCACAGGAAATTCGACGCTTGAACACGGATTGGAGTGGAGGAGTCTCTTTCGGACGGCAACGTTGAGGATGCGCCGAAGAACCCGTAGGTCCTGGTTTTGTTATTGGCTTTTCCCATTGTTATCGAGCTTGGTCTCGCATGGACACTCTATCTTTTGTTTCGGAAAGCGTAAATGAACATATCTCTCTGAACGACGATTCGATGTCCCGACACTCAATGCAGAGCGAATACCAAATTCGTGAATGTAAAAACAACTCGGTTCGGATTACTGAATTTCAATAATACATTCGAGATGCTTTGTCCGGGGGAAAGTCCTCCGGCTGGAACCGTGAGACTAACATAGGGATTTCCCGAAGACGTTAGGCCGGTGGAGTTAGACAGAGTTACGCTCAACGGCGTGATTTGATTTACAGCCAGAATCAGTGGCCCCGTAAGAATGGAAGCTGAGCTATTTTTGATGGTCACCAGACTATCGAAGGTGTTGGTCGTCCGATTGTAAACAAGTCCCGACCGAGTAATGGTAACTAGGGCGGTAACATCGGTAAATGCCGGCCCTGTCGACACCACCAGGTTCACCGACGAGCCCGGCGCCAACGAGGTTCCTGCTGCCGGATTCTCGGTGATCACCTTCCCCGCCGGCACGATTGCACTGCTCGCCTGCGTCACCGTCCCGGCCACCAAACCCGCGTTTTGAATCGCAGTGGTCGCGGCGGCTTGCGTTAGTCCAACCACGTTCGGAACATTCACCGGCGCTGGCCCTGTGGACACCACCAGGTTCACCGACGAGCCTGGTGCCACCGACGTTCCCGCTGCCGGATTCTCGCTGATCACCTTCCCGGCCGGCACGATTGCACTGCTCGCCTGTGTCACCGTCCCGACCACCAAACCCGCGTTTTGAATCGCGGTGGTCGCGGCGGCTTGCGTTAGTCCAACCACGTTCGGAACAATCAACGCCAAAGGTCCAGATGAAATCACAAGATCCACGGGCGACCCCAAGTCTACGGAGGTTCCCGCCGCCGGACTTTCACTGATGACGTCCCCGGCTGGCACGTTAGGACTATTCGCGTGTGTCACCGTCCCTACTACAAGATTCGCCGCGGCAATTGCTGCATCTGCTGCTGCCTCTGTGAGCCCAATGACGTTCGGAACGCTGGTCCCCGAGGAAACCACGAGGTCCACTGACGAAGCCAACGCCACACATGTTCCAGCTCCGGGATTTTCGCTGATCACATTGCCTTTCTGTACGATTGTGCTGCTGGATTGTGTAACCGTGCCCACTACTAAGTTTGCTGCTGTAAGTGCCGCCTGTGCCGCGGCCTGCGTCAAGGCGACCACATTAGGAACCTTAGTTCCGCACGAGACCACCAGGTCCACGGCAGACTGCAAGGCTGCACATGTTCCGGCTGGAGGATTCTCGCTAATCACTTCACCCTTAGGCACCGTTGTGCTATTGGTTTGTGCTACGGCGCCCACTACTAAGTTCGCCGTGGTGAGCGCGGTCTCGGCTGCAGCTTGTGTGAGTCCAACTACGTTAGGAACACTCGTCCCACACGACACCACGAGATTCACTGCCGAGCCCTGAACCACGAACGAACCCGCGACGGGGCTTTGGCTGATTACATTCCCTTTAGGTACCGTCGTACTGCTTGCTTCCGTGACCGTTCCGACGGTCAGATTGGCTGCGATAATGTCTGCGGTCGCAGCCGCTTGAGTAAGCCCGACTACATTGGGGACCGGGACCCGTGGGGAGATGGCGTTGTCGGCAAGATCCACGGCCAGCTTTCCATATCCCCAAGTGTTGTTAGGCGTAGCGCCTGTAAAGAAGTCGGTTCGCGTACTTTGCAGCGCTGTCTTTACTTGATCGGCAGTCAATGCCGGATTTTGGGCCAGTAGTAGAGCCACGGCGCCCGTGACGTGAGGAGCGGCCATGCTCGTTCCCTCCTCAATGATGTGCTGACCGTCCGGATCAACGCAGATGGAGGGCTTCGATGTCAGTGGTGGTGGTGGTGGAGTGCTGGAAGCGTCGCAAGCGGGCTGTCGTCCCGCTGGAAAGTAAACCTCTCTAGCGGTTCCCGCGGCATAGGACGACATTATCTGCTCGCCGGGTGCGGCCAACTCCGGTTTCTGGATCGCGTTCGTGCAGATCGGATTCGTAACTTTGGTGCAGGCCCTGCGGGGGCCCAAACTGCTGAAGGACGAAATAGCGCCTGCGAACACGCCGGGGCAATTTTGAGGCTCGGTCTGTAACGTGAATAAGCAACCTGGATCAAAAGCGTCACCATTGCTGCTTGTCCATGAATCCTTCGTTACGTAGGAACCGACGGTGATGACTCTGGTCGCCGTCCCCGGAATCTCTACCGTGGAATTGGCGTCGATGTGATCCTCGAACGCCGGACAAATTCCATTCAGACAAAAACCGCGGTCTAGCCAGATATTAAAGGATCCGTTCGTAACGCACGTCGCGGCGCCGCAACCGGCACCCGTTAAGGAAATCGCCCATGACCCGCTCTGAAGCGCTGAGGCACCGTTCTCCATATGAATGATGATTTCGTTGTCTCCGTTCGTAGCGTCCGTCGCCGGCGTCATGAACGTGACCCTGCCACATGCTGTGTCAAAAGCGACCGTTGGATTGCCCTTATAGATAAACGTATTCGCGGCGGGAACTGTTAGACAAGCAGGGGTCGGGCCGAATAGCTTTACGCCGAACACGTCGCTTCCAGGATACCAAACATCGAGTAAAACTTCGTTTAGGCCAGACTGCACAAGGAGATTTACGTTCTCGGTTCGTTTGTCAGCCACGGTCCCCCTGGCATGTCGTCTCGTGTCGGCTTCGTTTCCAGCTGCCACGACTACGACTTTGCCGGCACCCGTAAGCTCGCCCAACATTGCCTCGAAAGCCGAGGTGCCATCGTGCGGGCCAACGTCATACCCCAGGCTTATATTGGTCACGACGGCGGGCATGCCCAAACTCGCTGCTTTGTCTTCGATATATTTCACGGCGTTCACGTTGTCGTCGCTGAGTCCGGTCGTCTTGACCACGATGAGGCTGGCATTCGGAGCCATACCAATGTAGCGGTAGGCCTCCTTGCCGTTTCCCGTTGCCGAGCCATTGCCGGCTGCTATGCCGGCAACGTGGGTACCGTGTCCCTCTTCGTCAGCCTCCGTGCATACGGAACTGTGAAGATTTCCGGCAGCGAAGCCGGTCGAATTGCCGGAGCCGGTAAGAGAGTTGATCGGTGCGCCGAAAGTCCCATCTCCATTCCCCGGCAGAACGGCAACGGTATCGTTGAAAAGATGCGTTTTCGGAGCGCCGGGCATCGTGCTCACCAGGTAAGCAATATCAAGCTTTCCGTCGCCCGTGAAATCGCCGACGGCTAAAGCGTTTCGGGAAAAATAGGGTTCAATGTTTCCGCCCGCTTCGTAGTCTTTAGACGCCCCAAACGTTCCGTCGCCGTTCCCCAACAGAACGCTAATCGAGTGGGAATAACTTCTGAGCGCCACATCCAGTTTCCCGTTCCCCCTGAAATCCCCAAGCGCAATGGCTCTTTCAAAATGCCCGGTCGCGAACGACTGCGCCGCCTGAAACGTCCCATCTCCATTTCCCAGAAGAACGTCAAAACCTGCAAAAAATTCACCGGCGAGCGCCAAATCCGGCAGCCCGTCCCCGTTCAGGTCTCCGATTGCCACCGCCGATACACCAACAGGTGACTGGTGGCCAGCTGGGCCGAATCGAACGGGAAAGTCGGTCTTTGCGCCGAAAGTACCATCCCCGTTGTTCAAAAAAATCGAAACGCTACCGTCATTGTAGTTGGTCACCGCGAGGTCCGGATGTCCGTCTCCATTGAGGTCTCCTATAGCCACCCAAGTAGGGCCGTTTCCCGCTGAGTAGAATAATGGCGGGCCAGTGAAGCCGGTGGAATTGTTGTTGGGAGTGCCTCCAAAAGTGCCATCCCCGTTACCTAATAAAACCGCAACCCTAGTGTCGTTGGCCAGTAGTGCAACCAAGTCCGCCTTCCCGTCGCCATTCAAATCAGCCGTGGCGACGAACACGACTTGAAATCCGGCGGCCACCTGAACGGTGCTAGGGGCGCCAAAAGTGCCATTCCCGTTTCCCGGCATAATCGAAATCGTCCCGTCACCGGCATTAGTGATCGCCAGATCCAGATTCCCATCGCCATTGAAATCCGCCACCGCAATTTGGTTAGGTATATTCCCCACGGCTGTTGAGGCCGATCCGAAGGCTCCTCCGCCACCTCCGCGCATAACAGTCACTTTGTTATCGAATGAATCCGCAACGGCCAAATCCGTTTTTTGCGACAGCGCGTCAATCTGTTGACTGGTGCACTCATTCCCGTATGCAAATCCTGCCGGGTGTGTTCCGAGGGTATCGGTGCTCTGGTCCCAAAGAGAAAGAATGCGCGTCTTGCCGGTCGCATCCTTGAAATCTGCATGATTGAGATCAATACCGGTATCCACGATTCCCACGACAACTCCCTTGCCGGTATTTCCACCCCAGGAAGCAGGCGCCAGAGGTCTGTTCGGTGTTCCCCAGATCTTATTCGCTCCAGTCTCAGGAACGCTCTTATCTAACGTAGGCTTGAGCCTCCTAGCTTCCTCCACCCGAATGACGTTGGGATCGTTCGAGATCTTCTCCAGGGCGCTGATGGGGATTTCGACGGTGGCGAATCCGCCCGCGACGGTGTGAATCCGTACTCCATAAGCCTCAAGCACTTTCGGATTGCCGTTGTATTCTACAAATGCTTTCACAAAGGGTTCAGCCGCTCCGCGCACGGCCCTCAAGTGAACGTGCCGCTTGGCAAATTGAACTTGATCTGCGTCACTGCTAACCAGCATTTGGAGCTGAGGGCTCAGTTTTGCGTGGGGAGGACGTTCTTGTGCCAGCGCACCAAAGAGGAACAATGCGCTCGCCAGAAGCAATAGCAAATTCTTTTTCATTAGCTTCGCCTCTCAAGGTCGGGTTTGGATTGGGCGTTTAAGAGAGAAGAACCCCTATAGGCGTCAGAGCCGAATCTTGCGTCGTAGTTGATTGAGGTGAGTGCGAATTGGCTCTGTACGCGGGCACCCGGTGGTGAGGTGGTCTGGACCACCGCGTTGGCGGGTGTAGCGCTGGCTGGGACGACGCCTCTTTCAAGCATGAACTCTCGACCTCGTGAAAGAAGTCAGCAAACAGACGGTCTTATGCTTAGGCCCTGCCCTTGCACCACCACAACAAAAACGCCAGGCCGCTAGCCATCAGAAGCAGCGTTGGAGGCTCTGGAGAAGCGGCTGGCGTTGCGGTCAAAACTGCCTGCCCCCCCGGCGCTGTGTATGCACTGAGCGATCCCTTCACACTGCCATCGAGACTCAATACGGTAAGAGTGTTTGCCCCAGTAGGATCGGAAGTGGCAAACAGCGGCAAACCGGTCGAAGGATTGAGCAGAGAGAACGAGAAGGCATCAGGAAGGGAGTTGGGACCTGGGGCGTTCGTGGTGGCGTCCACCAGAAAGGAGATATTGTTCCCAAGCGTTATCCCTGTCAGGTATTCGTTAAAGAAGGATGAATCTGTCAGCTTGACGGTTCCGGGCAAAGTTCCGCTCACTCCGCCAGTCGAGACCGCGGCGCCCAGAATTCCATTAGTGGAAAACCCGGACAGGGTAACGGAGTTTGCAGGCGATCCGCCAGCGATGAAATCGAAGGCCAGTTGAGCTGAAATGCCGCTAATCGAGGAGGTATCAACCGTTACGGTATATAGTGAATCCGCTCTCGATGGAGTCACCAGAAAGATCGAGCAGAACAAAATCAGAACCGCAACACCCCTCATCTGAGGTCCGGCATTGCCTCTCTTTCGCCTATTCATCGCACCGCCCTCCCATTACTGTTAGCTCTTCAAAAAGAAATGACTCCAAGCTCTGGTTGGGTTCCGCTTCCCGCAGTCACATTCGAGAGAAATCGCCCAGTGCGAACCGCACGACCCGTAGTGCGCCGGGCCAGACATTGGGCCTGAAATTGCCGCGGGTTGTTTCGCGCCCGGCCACAGCCCCCCGAAAGACATCACGACCAGGGATTTTTATGCATCCGCCGAGTGCACACCACCGACGGCACCGATTTTTGAGGCGAGCGTGCTTAGGCAGATGTATTAACAATTATTTCGTGCAAGTTGATAGCCGGGACGCAAACACGTAAGCGATTTGTCTTCAAGAAGATTGAGGCCACAACGCGTGAGTCAAATATCCAACAAAGGAACTTAGCTGCCCAAAGGTTGCAAACTTTTGGCCTAGTACGCTCAGCCTAACCGTTTCCGCGCCGAACCGTTGGCGTAGCCTTTCATTCGATACTTTTCCCCGAAGTATGACTTCGGGGATGGTATCTGACGTATGCGCTCGACGATGTGATGTATAGGCAGGCCAATGGTGGAGGCGGGGGAGTCGAACCCCCTTCCGAAAAACGCTACGCCACGGAGCCTACTTTAGGAGCTTTCGAGCGGAAAAAAAAGGCGTCTTGTTACTTTTTGACAACGATATGCCCGACCAAAGAGCCTTTTGCTACGGGGATACTGCCCGTCCCTCCTCCAAGTTCTCGCTGCCGTCAGTAAGCCGCCCTTTTTCTCCCGCTCATTTTTCTGGGCACTGCTTCAGGCTAATTCCTGCGTCCGGCAGCTTCGCGGCTTCTGCTTTCCCGGGTTCCCCTCAACTACATCGATTCCCTCCCAGAATGGCAGCCGCTTGCTTTGCTAGAAGTGCCCTTTTCCTTGCCCCATTTATGATTTGTTTTCGCTGGCCTCTCGGAACGGAGGCCTGGTAGCTTCGATACCGATAGACACTCCATCGGCTCGACAAATGACGCTTCTATTTTCGGTAGAGAGCCCAAGAGTTTGCCGATTTCTGTGGCCATACGCGCTCTTCAGGAAAACAAACTCCAGATAAATACGCAAACCCAAAAATTGTCGATTTCGTTTTGCTCAAGGGTCTCCGCTTCGCTCCGATGAACGCCCACAGGGTTCACCCACCACGGTTTCAGTTCAAGGTGTACTTGATGGAGTGAACCCCTGTTTTGAGACAGTTTTTGTGGTCGAGCTTCCCGAGGCATTTTGAGCATGGCTGTGAGTTGAAACTGAGCGGACCGTGTAAATCGAGTACGGCGATTATGTTTGGGTGCGCAACACCGCGTCCGCAAGTCTCGTCCGTCATTTCCCAGAGCCCAGTTTCTGGCCAGTGACCGGCACTTTTCCGATTTAAACTACACAGCCAAGCAGCCAAGTGAATTCGACAGCCTCGACAAAGTAAGATTTTGTTTGGCGATTCTTTTGTCTCTCCTGAACACGTAGTAGGGTCAAGTACGGTTTCGCGGGCCGGTCGGCCCTAAAGGACAGGGTCCAAGGCCATCATCCATGGACGGTTGGATTCCAGGTGGGACAGCACGGGACCACTAGCGGGACATTACTCTGCCCCAAATGTCCGGAACAAGAATGTACTCCGCTCGTTCGGCAATAGCGGCTTTCCATTGAATGTCGCCGCGCCCTTTTCGTATCCGCCCACAATATACTTCCACCCAAACGTGGTCCCCCCGCTCAATTTCAATCGGTAAGTCTGTCCCGGTGCAACTTCCACTCCGCTTTGCGGAATAACAAACATCACCTGATCGCAGTCTGCTGTTTGTACGCTCTCTGTCAGCACTGTCACCGTTCGTCCAGTTGCGTCCAGAACCGTCAGCGTCAAATGATCCTCCGCCGCGCCAGCATTACCCACCACCAATTGCACCTCGACGCCCACTAGTTTTGAGAGCGACGGCGTGAACGTTTGCTCTACATCGTTTACCAGATTCGTCCAACCTTTATCCCATCCCGCCGTATTCACCTGGTCCGGCGTCATCGATCCTTGGTGCACAGACGCCGGTACAGCCATGCGGCAGCACTGACCGCATCCGCTAATCTCCGCGCATTTTCCTGCGTCAGGATAAGTCAAAGTCCCTGCCACTCCGCTCGCGGGCCTCCCATCGAGAATGATGGATCGGGGTTCAGGGAAGTTGCAGCCGCAGAAGGCAGAAGAATTGGCGTGCGGGTGATGAAAGCCGCCCGGTGGCGGCCCATAGGCCTGGACAACTTTCACTTCGACAACAGGCAGACCAAGCCGGCGCAACCCCGAGAGCACCACTGATTCGTCTTTTTTGCCCTCGTAAGTACCTGCGTCTTCACTTTTCCATGAGCGTAGTTCCTGGCATGTCGCTTCCGACAACTTCTTCTTGGCCGCCGCTAGGGCAGACACTTCGATTTTCACTGAGTCCACGCGCATGCGGGGTGTGATGCGGATACCTGCAAGGGGGCCTTCGGGAAACGGGACGATGCCCAGGATTTCCCCGTCGCCAACAACAGGAATATAGAAAACGGCACGATCGGGAAGGTTGACTTCGATTCCAAGAGTTACGGTAGGCTCGCCCGACGGTAGCGCTTGCGGCCAACCTCGAAGGCTGCCCAACATGAGCACGACGGTGAGCGTAAGCACGTATAGCAGGAGTCTTCTCGCCTGCTGCGTTTCCACAATTATCGGAGCGAGCAACAATTCAATTGGGACTGCAAGTGCCTTCACCATTCTCAAAAGTCCTCCACGTACCTGTCCGACGCTATTGACGTTCGCGATGTAGTCATAAGTCAGGCGATAGCGAAACCAACCTTTAGGAGTAGAACGGACGGAAGAGAAAATCTTGCACAGTTCCCACTCGATTCTAGACCGGCTCTGCCGGGTGAGCAAAGATCTCGAAATGCTGACAGAGTTCAGCGACCCTGACCACTTTCAAATGGGATCCTGCTCGCGCAGGTTAAGAGCACTGTACCCACTATTTTGTTTCAACCAGGGGTTCACCCACCACGGTTTCGGTTCAAGGTGTACGCGCCTCGTTGCTAACCTGCGGCAACCCGTTCCAATCGTTCGAGGGTGTCGGGATATTTGCGAACTAACAAGACGAGGGCTGCTGCCTGAGGATTGGGCTTTGAGCGACCCTGTTCCCATTTCTCAAGCGTGCGTTCGTTAATGCGCAGCTTCCGAGCGAAAACGGCTCGTGAACAGTGCAGCCTCTTACGCGTATCTCGAATCAGCTTCGAATCCACCTTGGGCAGCGGTGCCGCTTCAACGTTGTAAGTGCGCAGCGTGATTTTGCCCTCGCGATGGCTCTTCATCGCTCGAACACCTTCCATCATTTCGTCGAAAATCTTTCTCTTGCTCATCGCCTTCACCTCCGCGATTTCCTCTGTTTCGCAAGCTTCGCGGCCTGCCGAGCCCGGAGCTCAATTTCACTGGCACTCTTCAAAGCTTGCCTTTCTTTCGGCGTAAGGTCTGAAGCTTCGTCCTTGTCGTAGAGCGTAATCAGCCAGATTTGTTGCTCGCCTGGAAGTAATAGTAGATCACTCGCAGACCGCCTCTTCGTCCTTTCCCACGTCTTGGGTCTGTCCAACGAAGCTTCCGAAATCCTCCTGTTCCGGGGATAACGTCTCCATGTTCTGGTGCAGCCGCCAGCCGGTTTTGTAGTTCCCTGTACTCGTCGTCCGTCAGATAACCGGAGACGTAGCGAGTGAAGGCCGGGGCTTCGAGGAATTCCATCCTGTTCCTGGTACGCCACTAGCGTACAGTTCTAAGTATACGCTATTAGCGTATAAAGTCAATTAGGAGAGGTTCGCAGGAAAGGAGTTGCAAAGTGGAAAGAAAATGGAAAGAGCGATACAGCCAGAAATTTCGACGTCGAGCTGTGGCGCGGATGAATGCATGCGAGAACATCACGAGGCTATCACGAGAACTCGTCGTAAGCCGAGGTCTGCTGTACACGTGGCGATACCGACTGGAGCCACCGGATGCTGAAGTCGAAGGGACAGTGTCGACACAGAATTCCCGCGAAAGCAGACTTCGTCGGGAGGTCAATAAGCTAAAGCGATTACTGGCGGACAAAACAGTGGAGGTGGATTTTTTCAGACGTGCCTAGCAGAAAGTCGAGGCTCGACGCCAGCAGGGCGACATCTCTGGCGAGAAGGCGTCTACGACGAAATTCGAGATGCCGTTGCAAGGCAGTTTGAGTATCGAGCGAATGTGCCAATTGGCCCAGGTCAGCCGAGCGGGGTTCTACCGCTACCTTGACCGCCGGGCTCCTGAGGAAGAGGACATGGCCGTGCGATCTGCTATTCAGGAGATTGCTCTGGAACACAAGCGCTACTACGGACATCGACGCGTAACGGCAGAACTGCGCCGACGCGGAATGATGGTGAATCACAAGCGCGTGGTACGAATAATGAGGACGGACAACCTGTTGACGAAGGAGAGGAGCTGCACAGTGAAAAGAAAATGGCATGAGCGATATCCCCAGAAATTCCGTATTCGAGCTGTGGAGCGGATGAACAGTTGTGACAAT
>Ga0210410_10001165_pt1 | contig 25197 bp, 24 predicted proteins | sample IncBWC4MmetaG_FD_161058 | JGI IMG/M metagenome (GOLD analysis project Ga0210410, IMG submission 161058) | Forest soil microbial communities from Barre Woods Harvard Forest LTER site, Petersham, Massachusetts, United States - Inc-BW-C-4-M | ecosystem: Environmental > Terrestrial > Soil >... | reverse complement strand
CGTGCGAGTGCCGAGGTAAGCGTCGGCGAGCCGCCATTGCCTTCCACCGAGAAGCCAAACTCCCGTGGCATTTTTCAGCGGCGCGACAAAAGCTTCGGAATCTGCTTCGGCGCGATCCGTGGTGTGCAGCACGGTGCAATGCGTTCCACCAAAAGTGGCCGCGTCGGTGCAGTAATGTTCAAGTTCCGCAGCGGAGCTTGGACGCGTAACTGAAGCCGTGGGAATCACAACAATGCGCGCGTTCGCGCCGCCGGACATGGCAATAAAACGATCGTAATCGGGACGCTGAGTGAGTCCGCCGGTGATTAGAAGATATCCAGTTTTCGGGCCGTGCGAAGGATCAGCGGAAACGCCTGTGCTTGCGAGAAGAAGTGCAATAGCAAGAATGCGGCAACGAGATAATGTATTCATCTGCGGATAATAACAAAACTCTCGCGCGGGAAAAAGCGCAGCTCAAGCGCGCGCCGGCCCGACCAGACTCAGAGAGTAGGTATCAAAATGCAGGCAATTATTGTCGCAATAGGTATCAGAAAGAACAGAACTATTGAAAGCATTGCATACATTCGCTTGCGACTCGCCGGAAAAAGCTTTGCGTGTTGGTTCCAGAGCCGGTCGCTCATCCCACCGGCGGGCACTTTGTCCATAAGACGCCAATCCACTCGCTGGTTTTCGGGCAGCGTCTCATTCAGGTCGCGGCGAATCTCACGACCCCAGTACAACCAGGAAATTCCGCAACATATGATCGCCGCTGTCGCAAAGTATCCCAGAAAACCGTGACAGAGAAGCATTCAACACTCCCAAGACAAACGCGCCGCTGGCTCTGATGCACAACATGAGGCGGAAAAAGCGAAGCTCAAGCGCGGGCTTTATTAATCAGCGATTCCCACTTCCCTTGCGATTTCAAAATTAGTTCCACAACTTCGCGAACGGCGCTGTCTCCACCATCACGGCTGGTAACAAAATGCGCGGCGCGCTTCACTTCATCCACCGCGTTTCCCACGGCCACGGCGAAGCCGACGCGGCGCATCACCGGCAAGTCGGGCAAATCATCGCCAACATAGGCGACCTCATCGTCCGTAGCTCCCGTAATTTTCAGGATTTCTTCGTACACGGGAATTTTTACCGGGCACGCTTCATACACAAATTCAATTCGCGCTTCTTTTGCGCGGCGTCGCATGGCGGCGGATTCGCGTCCGGTGATCACGCCGGTGCGAATGCCGGCCGTTGCTGCCAGCGTCAGGCCCAGCCCATCCTGCGCGCCGAAACTTTTAATTTCCAACGCGCCGCCATCCGGCTGAGACAGCAGATACACGTGGCCGTCGGTCAGCGTGCCATCCACATCCATTAACAACACGCGAATGCGCGCGGCGCGGCGGCGAATGGCGGCAGTAATTTTGTTTGCTGCTCGAGGCAAATGTTCCTCCGGGAATTTTTAGAGCGTTTGCTGAAACTCAGTACAACTCGAGCGTCCACAAATCGTGCAGATGCAAAACGCCGCAGACTTTTTGATTCTCATCCACGACAACCACAGACGTAATTTTGCGCCGCTCCATTTTGCTGAGCGCGGTACTGGCCAGTTCGCGCGGGCCAACAGTTGCAGGCTTGCGCGTCATGGCTTGTTCCGCGGTGAGAGAAATTGTTTCGCCGCCGCGCGATTGCATCAAGCGGCGTAAATCTCCGTCGGTGACGATACCTGCGAGGTGGCCGGATTCATCGATGACAGTCGTCATGCCCAGGCCCTTCTGGCTCATTTCATAAATAATGTCCGGCATTTTTGCGCTGGGCGAAACGCGCGGCATCGCGTCACCGGAATGCATCAACGCTTCCACGCGCATCAATTTTTTTCCCAGGCGTCCGCTGGGATGCAGCGCGGCAAAATCGGTGGTGCCAAATCCACGGCGATCGAGCAACGAAACGGCAAGTGCATCGCCGAGAGCGAGCGCGGCGGTCGTAGACGCAGTCGGCGCAAGATTCAGCGAGCAGGCTTCTTCTTTCACACTGCAATCGAGCACCACGGCGCTTGCCGTTGCGAGAGATGAGCGCGGCTGGCCCGTCATCGCAATCACAGCAATGCTCAAGCGTTGCAGAGTGGGCAGCAGCGCGACGAGTTCTTCCGTTTCACCGCCGTAAGAAAGCGCGAGAACCACATCTCCTGACGCAAGCATGCCGAGATCGCCGTGCAATGCTTCAGCGGGATGCAGAAAAAATGATGGCGTACCTGTGCTGGAAAATGTCGCCGCGATTTTTCGGCCGATCAATCCGGACTTGCCCATTCCGGTGACGGCCACGCGGCCCTTGCACGCGAATAGAAGTTCCACGGCGCGCTCGAAATTCGCGTCCAGGCGCTTCATCAGATCTCCGATTGCAGCGGCTTCGATTTTCAGAACTCGGCGCGCGGTGTCGAGGCTCATGGCGAGCTCCAACTTTTCGTAACCGTGGAAAGTTCTTTCAGACGCGTCAGCAGCGTTCGCAATTTATCGAGCGGCAAAGCATTCGTGCCGTCGGAAAGCGCCTTCGCAGGATTGTCGTGCACTTCCAGAAAAATTCCGTCAACCCCCACGGCAATACCGGCGCGCGCCAGCGGCTCAATAAATTCCGGCTGACCGCCGCTGGACTTTCCTTCTCCGCCGGGAAGCTGCACGGAATGCGTCACGTCAAAAACCACGGGATAACCAAGCTTGCGCATAATTGGAAATGTACGCATATCCACAACTAAATTCTGATAGCCGAAAGATGTACCCCGTTCAGTGAGAAAAATATTTTTATTCCCCGTGCTGGCCACTTTTTCCACGTTGTTGGACATTTCCCACGGCGAAAGAAACTGTCCTTTTTTCAAATTCACCACGCGGCCGGATTTTCCCGCCGCAATCAACAAATCAGTTTGCCGCGAAAGAAACGCAGGAATTTGCAGCACGTCGCAAACTTCTGCCGCCGGTGCGATCTGCGAAACGTCATGTACATCCGAAAGTATAGGCAACTTAAATTGCTCTTTGATTTTGCGCAGCACGCGTAATCCTTCGCCAATTCCCGGCCCACGATACGAATTCATCGACGTGCGATTCGCCTTGTCGTACGAAGCCTTATAAATGTAGGGCACGCCCAAATCGCCGGCAATTTTCGCGATGCTTTCCGCCATGCGCATGGCGTGCGCTTCGCTTTCGATCACACAAGGACCAGCTATCAGCGCCAGCGGCGAATTGCCGCCCAGACGCACCGAACCGATTTGAATTTCACGCGTTTCGCTCATGTTGTGCAAAGCCAGAACGACAAGACTATGCGGGAACTGGTGAATTTTCAATGCGAAGTCGAATAAATGCGCGAAATTAGCCGCTACGATTTGCGGATTGAACCAGTTTCGGCGGCGACGTGCGTTTCGGTTCGCGACGCGGATTTCGCGGAATGTTTCGCGGAGGAACCAGCGCCTTTTTTGCGGTGCTCATTGGAAGCGGCGATGAACGCCGCGAAAAGCGGGTGCGGCGCCAGCGGGCTGGATTTAAATTCCGGATGGAATTGGCATCCCACAAACCAGGGATGGTCCGGCGCTTCAATAATTTCCACGTAAGTTCCGTCCGGAGTTTTTCCAGTGATGCGGAATCCGGCGGCCAGCAAAGTTTTTTCGTACTCGCGATTGAATTCGTAGCGGTGACGGTGACGCTCGCTGATTTCTGTTTTGCCGTAAGCGCGCGCTGCGAAAGAATCCGGCTGCAAAATGCAGGGCCACGCGCCGAGGCGCATAGTGCCGCCCATTTCGTCCACGCCAAGCAACTCGCGCAGCTTATAGATCACGCGATCCGGCGCGTTGGGATCGAATTCGGTGCTGTCCGCGTGCTTCAATCCGGCGACGTCGCGCGCATATTCGATGGTGGCGCATTGCATGCCCAGGCAAATTCCGAAGTACGGAACTTTGCGCTCTCGCGCGTATTGAATCGCGTAAATCATTCCCTGAATTCCGCGCTTGCCGAATCCGCCGGGAACTAAAATGCCGTCAACACTTGCCAGACGCGCGGCGGCAGTTTCCATGGAATCCAGTTCTTCCGCTTCCACCCATTCGATTACGGTGCGCAAATTGTGCGCGAGACCGCCGTGCATCAGCGCTTCGCTTAAACTTTTATAGGCGTCGCTCAGCTCAACATATTTTCCAACCACCGCGATTCGCACTTCGGCTTCGGGATTGCGCATGCGGTCAAGCATGTTCATCCACTTTTCAAAATGGCGTGGCGGGGCTTCCATGTGCAGAAGTTGTAGGAGCTGATCGTCCAAGCCTTCGCGGGCGAGCTCGACGGGAACGGCGTAAATTGTATCCACATCCTGCGCGGAAATTACGCGCGCTTCGGCGACGTTACAGAACAATGCGATTTTGCGTTTCAGATCCGGCGAAAGCCAGCGATCGCTGCGGCACAAAAGAATATCGGGCTGAATTCCGATGTTCAGCATTTCTTTCACGCTGTGCTGAGTCGGCTTGGTTTTCAATTCACCGGCGGTGGGAATGAACGGAACCAATGTGACGTGAACAAAAACGGTATTCTCCGGACCAAGTTCCAAACGCATCTGGCGAATTGCTTCCAGGAATGGAAGCGATTCGATGTCACCAACAGTTCCGCCGATTTCTACGATGACCACATCAACGCCTTCGGCAACTTTACGAAATGCGGCTTTGATTTCGTCGGTGACGTGCGGAATTACTTGAACAGTTTTGCCGAGATAATCTCCGCGGCGTTCTTTGGAAATAATTGATTCGTAGATTCGTCCGGTGGTCCAATTGTGATCGCGGGTTAATTTGGCGTGCGTGAAGCGTTCGTAGTGGCCGAGATCGAGATCGGTTTCCGCGCCGTCGTCGGTGACGTAGACTTCGCCGTGCTGATACGGCGACATGGTGCCGGGATCAACATTTAAGTAGGGATCGAATTTCTGGATGGTGACTTTGAGTCCGCGGCTTTCGAGCAGCGCGCCGATGGAAGAAGCAGATACGCCTTTGCCGAGAGAGGAGACTACTCCGCCTGTTACAAAAACATACTTCGTTCGTTCGGTGGCTTTCGTTCCTGTCATTCCCTGCTTTTGTGTGAGGACTCGGCGTGTAGTTGCCGAGTACGGTGCATTATGCGAAGAAAATTTGCGCGTGTCAAATTATTGGAAAAAAGCCGCGAAAAACGTGATTTTGCTTTTGCGCGGAAATTATTTTGTGAGGAGTTGAAGCAATGTGAGCGGAGAAAATGATTGGGGGCGTGGTGGGGTGAAGAGCACGATTTCGTCTTATCGGAGCGCAAGGATTCTGCTAAGTCCCTTATTTGCACACACATGAATACCAGATCGCCGTAAGCCCTTTATTTGCACACACATCGTTAACGACCCCCTGGGGTGGGGGGTAGGCATTTGTTTTGCATATAGTGCGTAGGAGATTGTGAGGATTGGACTTGGCTTTGAAATTGCACGTTATGTTTAGTTGCACGGTGTGCATTCAACCCGCCTGCGGCGGACAGAGAACGCAGAGAGGGAGTGGAACCTTATTACGGCGATTGGGGTCAAAGGGGGTGTGCGCGCTTTAGGACTGGACGTTTCGCTAATCAGAGTGTGAGGAAATGTGCTCGAGGCCAAAGGAATTTACAAATATTACGATTCCACTCTGGCCGTCGAGCCAATTAGTTTTTCTTTGCACCCCGGGCAAGTGATGGGATATCTGGGGCCGAATGGCTCCGGAAAAAGCACGACGGTAAGAATGCTGACTGGCCTTCTGGAACCTTCGGGCGGCCAGGTTTTGTTTGACGGACAAAATATCCGCGAGAATCTCTCCGCTTATCGAAAGCGTCTTGGGTATGTACCGGAGGAAGCGCATCTTTATGAGTATCTGACCGGCGAAGAGTATCTGGAAATGGTGGCGACGTTGCGAGCCATGCCGGCGGCGCGCGCGAAGTCGAGAACAGATTCACTACTAAAACTTTTCTCTCTTTGGCCGCACCGGCAAGTCACGATGGGTTCTTATTCCAAGGGAATGCGCCAGCGCATTCTTTTGATTGCCGCGTTGATGGACAACCCTGACGTATTAATTTTGGATGAACCTCTCTCCGGTCTCGATGTCACTTCCACTCTCATCATACGAAGTCTGATTCAGGCGTTGAGCGCGCTGGGCAAATCTGTTTTCTACTGCTCGCACATTCTTGAAGTTGTAGAAAAAGTTTGCTCGCACTTGATCGTACTCAGGAAAGGGCGAGTGGTTGCGCACGGTACGACCAGCGAGGTGCGCGGAGACATCGGCAAATCCACGCTGGAGGGCGTGTTCCTGGAACTGGTGGAAGAAAGTAACCTCGCGACAGTTGTGAATGAAATTGTGGACGTCGTGGTCTCACCATGATTCAGCGGGTGAAGCGCCGGCTGGAACAACGATGGGAGAAATTCGGCCGAACTGTTTTCGGGTGCCTGCTGCGGCTTTTTATCGGGCGCATGTTTTACGGGGACACGGAACCGGCCGCCGGAGAAGCGAATCGGGGAGTGGCAGTAATGGTGATTCTGTTGGCACTGCCCGGGCTGCTCGCTTCGCTCTTGATGCTACAAAAGTACGGGTCGCTGATTCGATTTCTGCGCGGACAACAGGCGGTAGATCCCTTTGTGACGCCGATCGCGGATGAATATTCTTTTATCGTGCTTTCGATTGTGGTGACGGGGATCGTGGCGCTGTGGCGATGGGACAGTCTTTTTCTGGACCGTCGCGATTACAAGAATCTTGTGCCGCTGCCAATTTCCTTGCGTAGCATTTTCCTCGCCAATCTTTGCGCGATCCTGGCGCTGACTGGAATCTGCACGTTAGTTGTGAACGCTGCGTCACTATTGTTGTTTCCGGCCGCTGTGACGGCATCCAGCACGGGAATCGTTTTCCTGCGCTTTGCTTCCGGACATTTCGTGGCCGTAGTTCTAGCGAGTTGCTTCAGTTTCTTTTTTGTATTTGCGGTGGCGGGAATTTTAATGGCGATCCTGCCGGCCACAGTGTTCAAGCGGGCCTCGCTCTTTGTGCGATTTTTGCTCGCGGTGATACTGCTGGCGATGCTTGGCGGCAGCGTCATAAATCCCGAATTCTTTTCACGGATGGCGACGCAAAGCCATCGCACTCTATCGATGTTGCCGCCCCTGTCGTTTCTGGGACTGGCGCGCGCGGTGTGGGGTGCGAGCGGCGATCCCTACGTGGCCCGCATGACGGGAGCGGCGCTAATTGCGTTGGGCTTGACGTTCGCGACGGCGGCAATCGCTTACTCTGTCAGTTTTCGGAGACTCTTCATCCGCATTCCGGAGACTGCGGACGTGGGGCTGGTCCCTCGATTACCAGTTTTCCTTTCGGCATTGAGTCCGCGCTTCGGCCGATTTCTGCGGAAGCCGGCACAACGCGCTTGCTATGAGTTTGTCGGCCGAACACTTCTGCGCAGCGGCACACATCTACAGATTGTTCTGGGATTTCTGGCGCTGGGATCGGTTGTGGCCGCGTGCGTTCTCGCGTCGATGACGACGCCCCGTTCCATCATCGCCGGGAAAACTCCTCCGCTGGCGTTTCTTTGCATTCCATTCATCTGGAGCTATTGCGTGGTGGTTGGGATTTGGTTTGCATTCGACGTTCCCATGGAGTTGCGGGCGAATTGGATTTTTAGATTTTGGCTGGATCGAGATCAACATGAAGCACGCGCAGTCGCGCGGTGGGTGCTTCTGGTGTTTTCACTTTCCTGGCTTGCACCGGCGTGCTTTGTCGTGACGATGGTGTTCTGGGGATGGAGCGTCGCCTTGCTCCATACCCTGGTGCTTTCAATTTGCACTTTCGTGCTGGTGGAAGCATTGCTGGTGCGGATGCGAAAGATCCCGTTTACATGCTCCTATCCGACATTTAAGAGCAATGCCGGAATAATTGCGTGCGGATATTTATTCGGCTTTTTGTTTTTCTCGGATTATCTGGTGCAGGTTGAGCGCTGGTGCCTGCTGAATCCGTGGAGAGTTTTATTGTTCGCGCCGCTGGTGCCGATTGTTCTTTGGGCGACATATTTGTATCGGAAGCAACTGCTGGCGATGGATAAGGAATTGATATTTGAGGAAGTGTCGGAGTTTGAGTTTTAAGTGAGCTCCCCCTCCGATCGCGCGTCCAATGTATCGCGATTAGTAGTTCGGTTTTCCATCCACGAGCATTTTGGTCAGATCAAAATTTATTGTCAACTGCTTGGTAATGACAGTCACATGGTTGGCGTCGACGTATGATGGAGCCTGGAACTGAAATGAGAATTGTTTTTGCGTGGGCTTGATTGCCAGCGTGCCATTTACCAATCGCGGGAAATAGAAATCGACGGCGTAGGGCGTCATGGGGTCGGCGTCGGTTTGCGTTGGCGTGATTTGTTGGCCGTCTTCGGTGACGATGGTTGGCTGCAGGTTTTTCATTTTCTGCGGGCCGGGGGCGTCTTTCGAGAAAGTGAGGCGGAGCAGAATTGTTTTGCCGTAGTCGGCGCGCAGTATCGTTCCGGCTGCGTCGTCGAACGCTTTTTGCTGGGCGGCGGTTTTCTGGTCGTACTGCTGGGCGATTTCCAGTTGGCGGACGACGGCTTCGCGAATTGGCAAAGAGGAGCGGAGTTGCGCGATGTAGCCATCTTCGACGCGCGTCCAGGGAGAGTCGTTCAGGATTGTGGTGCATTCGTCTTTTGTCCATTGGTGCCAGTCTTTGGTGAGCCAGAAGTCGGTGGCGCTGGCGGTGAAGGCGGCGAGCGCGAGGATCGCGATTAAGATCGGGATTTTGCTGCGCTGCATTGTTGCACCTCCGTTAAGAAATGCCACGCGTTCGGCAAACACGAGCTACTCGGGCTAGTCCGGTCAAAAGCTCGGCTTTTCGTTCACCACCATCTTGCGAAGATCAAACCTGAACGTAACGCGCTCACTCACGATTTTTGACCCATTGCGGCCTGTGTGCTGTGGGCTTTGAAACTGGATTGAGAAGTACTTTTGTCCGTCCTTGATGGCCGGAATCCCATCATTCGTTCGTGGAAAGACAAGGTCAAATGAAAAGTCCTTCTTGGGATCAAACCGAGCGGGCTTTAGTTGGGATCCGTCTTCAGTGATCAACAGAGCGTCCAAACTTTTCTCGCCGTTCTGAACGTCTACGTGAAAATCACCTGCGAGCCCGGGCGCGGCTTCGCTCTTGGAAAAATCTATGTGGACGAGAATAATGTCATCGTAACTGTGGTTCAGGACTTGCCCAGCCTGCTCATCAAATGTACGGCGTTGGGCGTCGGACATTTTGTCGTATTTCTGGTCAAGTTGAAGCTGCCGCACGATGGCTTGACGGATCGGCAACGCGGATCGGAGTTGAGCAGTGTAAACGAGCGCTTCTTCCTTTGAGGGTCCGCCCCGCCAGACGTGGGCCCAGGGAGATTCTAGGAGCAAAGCTTCGCAGTCGGTCTTTGACCATTGCTTCCATTCTTTGGATAGCCAGAAATCGCTGGCGCTCGCGGTTGCGGCGACGAACGTCAACAGGAAGAGCAGTAATGGGATTTTGCGGCGCGGCATGGATGCTCCTTGAAACTGTAGAAAGGCGCGCGGGCTGAAGCCTACGCTACTTAGAAATCCGGCTTGCCTTTGTACATCATTTTTTGCGGATCGAACGAAAAATTGTGCACCGCCGGGCTTTTGATTTCGAGTTTCTTATCGGCTGGGCCGATGGCGGTGTTGCCGCCGGTGACGCGCGGAATTGAAATCACCACGGGATAGAACGGACAGGGATTTGAAGTGATCCAGTCGGTGATTTGGGTGATGGGATAGGTTCGCTTGGAAATGGCCACTTCGCCGGTCACATTGGAATCGCCGTTTGTCGCGTTGGCGTCCAGACCAATGACGATTCTGTCGCCAACATCCTGATTGAGGCAGGCGGCCGCGTCCTTGTCGAATTGTTTTTTGGCGTCGGGTTGCATGTGGTCGTGATCCATTTGGAGTTGCGCTTGCCGTACCGCGGCTTGACGGATGACCAGTGACGAAACGATTTGCGCGACGGATTGTGACTGGCCGCCTTTTTCGTAGGCGTTGGGCCCGTTCCAAGAGCTGGTGGAAACCCACGGGGACTTGGTGAGAATCAGTTGGCAATCCGCGTCGGTCCACTGAGTCCAGTCTTTGGCGTCCCAGGGCGGGACGTTGGAGGCGGTGGAAGTGAGCGCGGCGAGTGTGGCGATGACGAAGATTGCGAGGGCCGGAAAAAGTTGGCGGAAATTATTCCGGCGTGCGATTCGAGACAGATTTCGCCAAATCATTTCGGACTCCTAGCTCGTTGCGTCATTACGGTCAAAAATTGGGCTTTCCATTTACGAGCATCTTACTTAGATCGAATTTCACTTTCACGGATTGTGCCGGAGTTACCGACACTGGCGGACTTTCAAATTCGATTGAGAAACTCTTTTGGCCGAGCTTAATTGCCGGAGCGCCGGCGACGACGCGCGGAAAGCTAACGTCAAGATATTCTGCAGAACGATTCAATTGAACACTCGTCGCGCTGATTTGAGCTCCGTCGTCCGCAACTAGCGATATGTGCAAAGTTTCTCCGGGTTTCTCAAAGGCGTCAAGGTCGGCGCCTCTCGTCAGATCCACTCGGACGATTATCGGCTCTTCAGGCGTCTGATTCAGAACTCGCGCGGCCCAAGCGTCAAACACTTTTCGTTTGTCGACGGTCATCTTGCTGTAATTCTCGGAGAGTTGCTCTTCGCGAACGGCGGCTTCTCGGACGGGCAGCGCGGACCGAATTTGGACGAGATACACAAGGTCGTTTTGCGTAGGCCCCGGAATTCCGTACTGCGGTCGCTCAATTCGTCCGAGGGTTGCCGAATAAACGCCAGTCCACGAGTGCGCCCACGGCGATTCCGTGAGGAGTTTTTCACAAGCATCTTTCGACCATTTATTCCAGTTCTTCGAGTCCCAGAATTCCATGGCGTTTGCAGCGATGGCGGCAAGGAACGCGACGGCTAACACGCCTATGATCGGGATTTTGCGGCGCGGCATGGGTGGCAGCTCCTTTAATGACGATCTTCGGATTCGCGGATCAGCTTTTCGACCCGCGCAACATCTTCAGGCACATCCACGCTCACCGCATCGTGTTCCGTTTCGGCCACGCGCATTTTGTAGCCATTTTCCATCCAGCGGAGCTGCTCGAGTTGTTCGACGCGTTCGAGATCGCCGGGCGGAAGCGTGTTGTAGTCGAGCAGGGCTTCCTTGCGATAGGCGTATAGGCCGAGATGCTTCAGGTGGCGCGCGTGCACGGAGCCTTTTGTGTCGCGAACCCAGGGGATGGGGGCGCGGGAAAAATAGAGCGCGTCGCCATTGAAATCCAGGACGACCTTTACGATATTGGGATCCATGATGTCTTTGGGATTCTGCAGAGGCACAGCCAGCGTGGCCAGTTGGACGGAATCGTCGCTGGCGATTGCTTCGACCAGAGCGTCGACTGCTTCGGGGGATACCAGCGGCTCGTCGCCTTGAACATTAATGAAAATGTCGGCTTGGGCGGTTGCGGCGACCTCGGCTACGCGGTCGGTGCCGGAGCGGTGATCGGCGCGGGTCATGATTGCTTCGCCGCCGAAGCTTTGGACGGCGGCGCGGATGCGCTCGTCGTCGGTGGCGACGACTACTTTCGCGAGTTTTGTGGCGCGACTGACGCGTTCCCAGACGTGCTGGATCATGGGTTTGCCGGCGATTTCGACCAGCGGCTTGCCGGGCAGGCGAACCGCACCATATCTGGACGGAATTACTGCCCAAATTATTGGGGAACCCGGAGGGTTGGGAGAAATTGTCGACACGCGGGGAATACCTCGCTGTTCTTTCTAGTCTAAATAGTGATGCTACCATAACGACGGTTGTCACCTGGTGGCAGGGCAGCGCATCGAAACTGTGCAATTCAGGACTTGCATTGCGGCGATGGAGTGGTAGAATCTGCGGAAGTTAGCTTTGGAACCGCAGCCGCAAGAGAAATTGGGCGGGAGACGCGGTGAAAACAAAAGCAGTACAACTTCGAGTTTCGATTCTCCTTCTTTCGATATGTAGTTGCTGTGTGCTGCTCCCCGCGTTCGGCCAGAGTAAGGGATCCCAAAAACAAAACGCGCCAAAAGATGATGGCTCGCTGAGCGCGACCGCGAAAACCATTCACGTCGGCGTAGATATTGTTTTGGTGAACGCCACCGTGACGGACCCCTACAACCGCCTGGTGACAGGCCTGGACAAAGAAGATTTCCAAGTGTTTGAAGACGGAGTGCCGCAAGAGGTTGCCTATTATTCCAGCGAAGATATTCCTGTTTCCATCGGCGTGATTTTCGATATGAGCGGAAGCATGTCCGACAAAGTGAATAAGGCGCGGCAATCGGCGGTGCAATTCTTCAAGACGGCGAATCCGCAGGACGAATTTTTCCTGGTGAGTTTCAACGAGCACGCGGAATTGACCAGCCGGTTCACGTCGAGCGTGGAAGATCTGCAATCACGCTTGATGTACACGGCGGCGCGTGGACGTACCGCGCTGCTGGACGGAGTTTACCTGGGCCTTTCGCAAATGAAGGGCGCGCACAACGACAAGAAGGCGCTGCTGATTATTTCCGATGGCGGCGACAACCACAGCCGCTACAGCGTGAATGACGTAAAGAATTTTGTGAAGGAAGCGAACGTCCAGATTTATTCGATGGGAATATTTGAGGCGGGCGGCGGAGCGACTCAGGAAGAAATGGAAGGCCCTTCCCTGCTGACGGAAATGTGCGATCTGACCGGCGGAAGACTGTTCCGCGTGAACTCGCTGGACGAGTTACCCGACGTAGCCACCAAGATCGGAATGGAACTTCGCAATCAATATATTCTGGGCTATAAGCCGAGCAACAAAACCGCAGATGGCCACTGGAGGAAGATTAAGGTGAAGGTGCATCCTCCGCGAGGGCTGCCTCCGCTGAATGTTTTTGCGCGAACTGGTTATTTCGGACCGGACCACTAGACTAGCGCTGCTGCGTTTTGCCGCTATTTGGCGATTCCTTCTCGTTGATATAGTCTTCTAAATGATATCGATTGCATAAATCATCTTGAGACACGCAACTTAAAGAAGCTGTTGCTCATCGTATCGGGTAGAGGGGATAATTAGTGCTGACGAGATTCGCGATGAAGCGGGATACGACAACTCGATTGGGGCGGAGTTTTTCGCTGAGCGCGGCGCTGATAGTTTTCGCGATCGTTGGCGTGTGCGCGGCACATGCGGGCGCACAGCAACAGCAAGACCAGAAGCTGCCGCCGATGAATCAGGGTCCGCCGCCTCCGCCGTCACCCAACGTGCCGGGCAAACAAGGTCAGGGATTGAAAATTGACGTGGACCTGGTGGCGCTGCACGCCGCGGTGCTGGATAAGCGCGGAGTTTTTGTGGATGGATTGCCGCCGGACTCATTCAAAGTTTACGAAGATAAAGTTTTGCAGAAGCTTTCCGTGGCCAAACAGGAAGACGTGCCGGTCAGCATGGGGCTGGTGATCGATAACAGCGGCAGCATGTTTTCCAAACGCGCGAAGGTAAATGCCGCGGCGCTGACTTTTGTGAAGACCAGCAATCCTGAAGACGAAGCGTTTGTGGTCAATTTCAACGACGATTATTATCTGGATACCGAGCACGACTTCACCAGCAGCATCCCTGAGATGAAGGAAGCACTGGAACGGATTGACGCGCGCGGCAGTACGGCGCTGTATGACGCGATCATCGGCTCGCTGGATCATTTGAAAAAGGCGCATCGCGATAAGCGCGTGCTATTGGTGGTTACCGACGGCATGGACAACGCCAGCCGCCACACGCTGACGGAAACAATTAACGAAGTGCAGCATTCCGACGCGGTGATTTACACCGTGGGATTATTCGGAAAAGAAGATAAAGGTGCGACGGAACGAAAGGCGCGCAAGGCTCTGCAGGATTTGGCCGACGCCACCGGCGGTCTGGCTTATTTCCCCGAAGCGGTGGAAGATACGGAATCTATCTGCACGGAAATTGCGCACGATATTCGCAATCAATATACGTTGGCGTATTATCCGACGCACTTCGAGCGCGACGGCACTTTCCGAACGGTGCAAGTTGCGGTTACGAATCCGCATGGCGGCGGAAAATTGACGGTGCGGACGCGCACCGGGTATTACGCGAAGAGTTCGACCAAGGCTGCGACGAAGTAAGAGATTTAATCCGCTACCAAAATTTCAATTGAGCTATTTCCTGCTTGCGCGGCTCATTGACATATCCTCATACCGTTCTCCAATTCCCTTCCGTACTTGATTGACGTGCGTATTTTCGTGGGATAGGATTCGCCCGCGTTCGATTTCTGATTGCCCACGACACGTTATTCATTCAGGAGGATACCATGGCGTTTTGTTCGAGCTGCGGATCGCAAGTGGATCAGGACACGCGGTTTTGTCACAAGTGCGGACGGCCGGTGGCAGGCGGTGCGCCATTGGCGCAGGCTCCGCCGGCGCAACCTGCCGGTACTCCTCAAGTGTATGCGGGTCAGGCAGCAGCCGTTTACGCGCGGCCGCCGCAGCGATACGGAGGATTCTGGATCCGATTCGTGGCCTACATTGTGGACGGCCTGATCATTGGCATCCCGATGAGCGTGATCGTCGGCATTGTGATCGGAGTGTTCGGCGCGGGAAGTCTGGCGACGCTGAGTTCGCTGCCGAAGAATCCCGATCCAGAACAAGTTCAAGCGCAATTTGTCCCCCTGTTCATCGCCTTCTTGGGAGCGTATGCGCTTTTTATCGCCGGCTCGATTGTAATCTCGTGGCTTTACTTCGCAATGATGGAAAGCTCAGAGCGGCAGGCCACGTTCGGAAAAGCGATTTTCAACATGAGGGTGACAGATGCAAACGGCAGCCGGCTTTCATTCGCTCACGCGTCCGGACGTTTCTTTGCCAAAATCATCAACAGCATGACCTGCGGAATCGGATGGATCATGGCGGGATTCACCGACAAGAAGCAGGGGCTGCACGACTTAATCGCGGGAACCGTAGTGACCCGAACGCTGTGACGTTGGACATCCCGGGCTACGCGGAAATTAAATTCTTCAAAAAACTTGTGCCGTGTTTAATGGCGCCGCCGAAATTTTCGGCGATGGTCTGGCCCATGTCGGCGAGAGTTTGCCTGATGCCGAGATTCACGCCGGCATTTCCGCCGGGACTGTAGGCGAGAATGGGGACGTACTCGCGGGAATGATCGGTAGTCGGCCAGCGCGGATCCGGATCGCAGCCGTGGTCAGCGGTGATGATCAGCAAATCCGACGGCGTGAGCTGCGCCAGCAATTTTCCGAGCAGCGCGTCAAATTCTTCCAGTGACTTTGCAAAACCTTCCACATCTTTTCGGTGCCCGTAGAGCATGTCGAAATCCACGAGATTGGCGAAAATGAGTCCGCGCGGTTGTTTGGCAAGTTCGGCGGTTAATTTTTCCATTCCGTCGGTATTATTCTTTGTGGTGACGTAGCTTTCCACTCCTCGCGCGTTGTAGATGTCGTGAATTTTTCCGATTCCGAAGACCGGGACGCCTTTTTCTTTTAGCGCATCGAGCAGCATTGGCGGCGGTTCCACGGCGTAGTCGTGGCGGCGCTCCGTGCGACGGAAATTTCCGGGCGTTCCGGTGAACGGGCGCGCGATTACGCGGCCGACTTTGTGCGGGCCGTCCAATAATTTCCGCGCGATTTCGCACATGCCATAAAGTTCGGCGATGGGAATCACGTCTTCGTGCGCAGCGATTTGGAAAACGCTGTCACCGGACGTGTACACAATGGGAAATCCGGTGCGCACGTGTTCTTCGCCAAGTTCTTTAATAATTTCGGTGCCGGAGGCGGGTTTATTGCCCAGCGTTTTGCGGCCAATGGCTTTTTCAAAGGGCTCAATTATTTCCGGCGGAAATCCATTTTTGTAAACTGGGAATGCTTGATCCAGCCAGATGCCCGCCATTTCCCAATGACCAGTCGTAGTATCCTTTCCCGGAGAATGCGTGGCGCCTTTTCCGTAACAACCGATTGGCGCAGCGGCGGGAGCTAGATTTTTCAGCGGCACAATATTTGCAAGGCCCATCCGCGCTAAATTTGGAATGCGCAGAGGGCGCGATTCGGCGATGTGTCCGAGCGTGCTGCGGCCCACGTCGCCGTAGTCGGCGGCGTCCGGCAATTCACCGATACCCACGCTATCGAGCACAATCCAAATTACGCGCGTGAAATTCTTCATGCCGCCTCCGTGCGATATGGTGTTCACTCTATCACACCGAAAGTAGCCTATACTTCAGGCGCGGAATGGAAAAGTATTTCGCGAAACGAACGAGACGAGGAGTTTTATGGCTGAACAATTGGTTGTGATTGCGTATCTGACCGCCAAGCCGGGCAAGGAAGCTGAGGCGCGGAAAAATATTCAGGCGCTGCTGGCGCCGACGCATGCGGAAAAAGGCTGCATCGTTTACGACCTGCACGAGATGCACGGCGACCTCGCGAAATTTGTATTTTACGAAGTTTGGAAAAGCGCGGAGCATTTGAACGCACATGCGAAGTCCAAACATTTGAAGGCGTTTCGCGAAACCTCGAACGAATTCCTGGCCGGGCCGGTCGAGTTGACCATGTGGAGAAAGATTGGGTGAAATTGGCGCATCGGACCAGCGGACAAAATCGCTCCAGCCCATTGAACTAAACCTGCCAACCGTGCGTATCATTATCAGAAGGAGAGGTGCTCTGTGGAACCGAACGCAAGACCGCGGCGAGGATCGTATGCCTGGGGAATAGTGCTGATCGTAATCGGCGTGATTTTTCTGATCGGGCAACTGCGCCCCAGCTTTGATCCCTGGCCAATGCTATGGAGATATTGGCCGGTGCTGCTGATTTTCCTTGGCGTGGTGAAGCTGTGGGACATCATGCGCAACAGAAATAATCCGCAGGGCGGTTCGTCCCCTTTGATTCCGGGCGGCCTGATCGCACTCGTGGTGGTTGTCGCAATAGTGGGACTTTCGGTGCGTCACAGCGGCGCGTCAAATCCGATTTTGCATGAGTCGCAGCCCACGGAGTTGCAGGGAGCGAAGTCCGTCACCGCGAAAATCGATATGGGCGCGGGGCAATTGAACGTCAGCGGCGGATCCGGGAGGCTGCTGGACGCGGATTTTAATTACGATCAGGATTCCGGCAAGCCGCGCGTGAACTACACAGTTTCCGGAACGAACGGCGCGATGGATATTTCTCAGCACGAGAACGGCGGCATACATATTGGGCGAAATGAAAATAACTGGTCGCTGAAATTTGGCGATGTGCCCCTGGATTTGAATCTGGATATGGGCGCGGGCCAGGGTGATCTGAATTTGCGCGGAGTTAATTTGACGAAACTGCGAGTCGAGATGGGCGCGGGGCAAATTGATTTGGACCTGACCGGCGAACGGAAACAGAATTTCGATGTGGACGTGCAAGGCGGAGTGGGCCAGGCAAAGATTCGTCTGCCGCGCGACGTGGGAGTTGAAATTCGCGCGGACGGCGGAATTGGATCAATCGATACGGAAGGTTTGCACAAAGAAGGCGGACGCTGGGTGAATGACGCGTGGCGGAAATCGCCGGTCACTATTCACATGAATGTGGAAGGCGGAATTGGCGAGATTCGGTTGGTAGTGGAGTAATTGCGACAGTCGAGTAGCACCGGCACTCCTGCCGGTGCACTGCGCCCTGAGCAGTACGCGATTGAAAGTTAATTGCGCTCAATTCCTCTGACACCGAATCCTTCTTTCTTGTTCCCACGAAATAATTTTTATTTTTGAACTCTTCGCGGCACTCCCGTGCGCGCGCTGGTGTCTTTACGTCCAGTAGGTTGCACGCACGCAACGCGAGGAGGCGACGACTATGGACTGGAGCTTGATGAGCATTTGGCAATCGATGAGCGGGATTGCACGCGGAGTGGTGATTGTGTTGCTCTTGATGTCGTTGCGGTCGTTCACAGTGATGATTACGCGCGGACTGCGTTACAGCGTGGCGCGAAAACAGTCGGTCAAATTTATTCAGCAAGTGGCGGATGCGATGCGCGATGGGAATCTGGACGAAGTAATTTCCGTGGCGGAGCGAAATAAGCGAAGCCCCATTGCGAATATTGTGGCCACTGGAATTGTGGAGTTTCAGTCGGCGCTGCCTGCCGTCTCCAATGACAAAGCCATTGAACTCGCACGGCGCGGACTGGATCGTTCTTGCGCTTCCACCCATTCCGAATTAAAGCGTGGCCTTAGCGGACTGGCCACGATTGGCGCGACCGCTCCGTTCGTTGGATTATTCGGAACTGTGCTCGGAATCACGCACGCGTTCCGCGGCACCGCGATTCATCCCATCGACGCGCTTTCAGGAGTGGCCGCCGGAATTGCCGAGGCGCTGGTGACGACCGCGCTGGGACTGGTCGTCGCCGTTCCCGCAGTGTGGTGCTACAACTATTTCACCGACAAAATGGAATTGTTTGATTTGGATATGTCGAATTCTTCGATGGAGTTGGTGAGTTATTTGGCGACGCGAACGGCGCGTAGGGATGAGCGGTAGTTCTAGTGAACCACGCGAAAAATTGGACTATTATGGTTGGAGTGGAGGCCGACCGTGCGGTGGACGATTGCGATTTGCGCGTTGATCAGCATCGCCGCGCTGCAAGACGCTTCGCCGAAGATTCATAAGCAAGGACTCCTCGAAATACCGGTTCACTACACCGGAGACTTCGATGAAGGTCGAATCGGAGCTGGCGGATATTGGTACGATGCAGATCATCAGGCAACTTTTGTTGAAATCGATGACGGGCCGGATGAATCGCCCCTTCCGGAAAGTGGATACTTCAAGGGATCGGATTTCTGGTTTGAATCAGGCAAACAGAAGTTTCTCCGACCACAACACGGCGCTAAATTTTCCAAAGTGCTCCGGAACTCGAGCGGTTATGAGGCGTGCAAGAAAGCAACTTATTCAGGAAATTCGCTGCGCGTCGACAAACTGGCCTCCGGCACTCACGTTTGTATGCGGACGAGTGAAGGACGCTACACGGATATAACAATTCTCGGTTATGACCCCGGAACATTTCGATTCAGGGTTGCTTACGTCACATGGGAAAAGTAGCCGTCACCGGTCGTTAGACAAAATCCCATCACCAGGCGCCGATTCCGTTCCCGTTTGCCGCCGCTTGACGCACAACGTATAATTTAATGTTGACGTTGCGCCGATATAGCGCGCAGAGGGGCTGCACTCTTGGCGGGACCAACTACAACCACAGAAAAGAATGTTGCGGGCGCGGAATCGCAAGATGTGATCCTGGTGCGCGGAGCGCGTCAACACAATTTGAAGAACCTGAGCTTCACCATTGCGCACAACGCCATCACCGTGGTGACGGGCGTTTCCGGCTCGGGCAAATCCAGCTTGGCGTTTGACACGATTTACGCCGAAGGCCAGCGGAGATACATCGAGTCGCTTTCTTCCTATGCGCGGCAGTTCTTGGAGCGCATTGAAAAACCGGATGTAGACGAAATCACCGGCATCGCGCCGGCGATTGCCATTCGTCAGAAAAATTCCACGCGGAATCCGCGCTCGACTGTTGCCACTGCCACGGAAATTTACGATTACCTGCGGCTGCTCTATGCGCGCGTGGGGAAAACACTTTGCACGAATTGCGGCAGCGAAGTGCATCGCGACACGATGGACGAAATCGCGGCGCGTGTTTTGGCATTACCCGCGGGCCGCCGATTTTCGATTGTTTACCGGCTGAACTTTGGCCCTGCGGCGGATGAATCTGCCGGCAAGAAAACTGCTGCAAAGAAACCGAAGAAGCCCAGCGCTGAAGCTGTGCGTGCCGCGTTGGCAGAGCTGCAAAAACGCGGATTCAACCGGCTGTATCAGGGCGGGCGCGTGTTTGAATTTTCCGCGCCTGAAACATTAATGGAAGTGGATTTCGCCAGGCCGGTTTTCGTGCTGGTTGACCGTCTTTCTGTTTCCGCGGAATCGCGCTCGCGGCTGGTGGACTCCGTGGAAATTTGCTACCGCGAGGGCAACGGCGAAGCAATTCTGGAATTTGCGCCGGATGAAGCCGGCACAGCGCCGGAGCGATTGGTTTTCAACGAGCGATTCGAGTGCAAGAAATGCGGCATCGTTTATCAGGAGCCGGAGCCGCGATTATTCTCGTTCAACAATCCGGCGGGCGCCTGTCCGCGCTGCCAGGGATTTGGAAACACAATTGATTTCGATTTGGACCTGGTAATTCCCGACTCCAGCAAATCCATCGATGAAGGCGCGATCGAGCCGTGGACCAAGCCGAAATATCGCGGACTGCACATGGAGCTGAAGAAATACGCGCGCTCGCACGGAATTCCCACGGACATTCCATTTCGCCGACTAACGCCGGAACATCGCGCACGCGTGATGGAAGGCGATCCGAATGCCGGATATCCCGGAGTGAAGGGATTTTTCGATTGGCTGGAGCGCAAAAAATATAAATTGCACGTGCGCGTTTTTCTGAGCCGGTATCGCGGTTACGCGCGATGCCCGGATTGCGGCGGCACTCGTTTGCGCGCGGAAGCTCGCGCAGTGCTGGTGCAGAACAAACCAATTACGGAAGTTTGCTCGCTGAGCATCACCGAAGCACGCGCGTTTTTCGACGCGCTAACATTGAGCGCGGCCCAGGCGGTGATCGCGGAGCGCGTGCTGGAAGAAATTCAGCAGCGGCTGCGATTCCTGGACGAAGTGGGATTGGAATATTTGACGCTCGACCGCCTGACCTCAACGCTTTCCGGCGGCGAAGCGCAACGGATTCAGCTGGCCACTTCGCTGGGCTCGCAACTGGTTGGCGCGCTCTATGTGCTGGACGAACCCTCGATCGGTTTGCATCCGCGCGATACCACGCGGCTGATTCGCATCCTGGAATCGTTGCGCGATCTGGGAAATACGATTTTAGTCGTCGAACATGATCCCGACACAATTTTGGCCGCGGATTATGTTTTGGATCTGGGCCCCGGAGCGGGCGAATTGGGTGGGCACATTTTATTTGAAGGGCCGCAATCGGAATTGCTTTCGGACGAAGACTCCATCACCGGAAAATATTTATCGGGCAAGTTGCAAATTCCCGTTCCTCAAGTGCGTCGCAAAGCGGCAGGAAAGTTCCTGAAACTCTTCGGCGCGCACGCGCACAATCTGCAAAATATTGATTTGATGATTCCGCTGGGAATGATGGTGGCGATCACCGGCGTATCTGGCTCGGGAAAATCCACGGTTGTTTACGACGTGCTTTTCAAAGCGATGGAAGCGCGCAAGATTGGCGGAAGTTTCAAGGATGTGTGCGACCGCATGGAAGGCGACGCGCAAATTGCGGAAGCGGTGGTGGTGGATCAGTCACCGATCGGGCGCACGCCGCGCTCGAATCCCGCAACCTATCTGAAAGCGTTCGATGTGATTCGCGATATTTTCGCGGCCACGCCGGATGCGAAGAGGCGCGGATTTTCCCCGGGACATTTTTCATTCAACATTCCCGGCGGCCGCTGTGAAACCTGCGAAGGCGACGGCACGGTCACCGTGGAGATGCAATTCCTGGCCGACATCGAATTAATCTGCGAGGAATGCAAAGGCACGCGGTTCAAGTCGTCAGTGTTGGAAGTGAAATATAAGGACAAGAACGTCCACGAGGTTTTGCAGCTCACCGTGCGCGAAGCGATTGCGTTTTTTTCGGCGGTGCCCAAGCTGGTGAACCGCCTGAGAATTCTGGAAGAGGTCGGACTGGGATATTTGCGGCTGGGACAATCGGCGACGACGCTTTCCGGCGGCGAGGCACAACGCCTGAAGCTGGCCGCGCATCTCACGCGTCAGGACAACGCCGGAATCCTTTATATATTTGACGAGCCGACGACGGGGCTGCACTTTGATGACATTCAAAAATTGCTGACCGCGTTCAAGAAATTAATTGAAGGCGGCGCGTCGGTGCTGGTGATCGAACATAATTTGGACATGATTAAATCCGCGGACTGGGTGATCGATTTGGGATCCGAGGGCGGCACCAAGGGCGGGAGAATTGTGGCCACCGGAACGCCGGAACAAGTGGCGCGGAACGCGCAGTCGCACACCGGGAAATTTTTGGCGCGCGTTTTGAGTGCGGCGCAGACGAATGGCTCGGGCAAAAATGGCGGCGGACGAGCCAACGGTGGGAATTCCGGCGCAAAGTCTGCTGCGAAAAAGTAAGTACGCTACATGAAGCGATTCATTCCCATTGCCGCGATGCTTGCCTGCTGCGCGATTCCAGCATTGCGGTGCGGCGCGCAAACTACAGCCCGTCCTCCGCTTACAGCGGCACAACGTGCCGCTTCCGATCCTCGTGTTTATCAGGCGCAACAAGAAACTGAAAAAAAGAATTACGCGCGCGCCGCCGAACTGCTCACCGGATTTCTGAAGGATTTTCCGGACGATGCCACCGCACATTTTCAATTGGGCTACGTCTATGGACTTACCAAGCACCGCGAAGATTCGGTTGCAGAATACCGGCGTGCGGCGGAACTGAAACCGGATTTCGCGGAAGCGCATTTGAATCTTGGCCTCACTTTGTTGGACATGAAAGATTACACTGGCGCCGCCGTTGCGCTTCAGCGCGCTGCAGAATTACTGCCAGGCCAGGCGAAAGTGCATTATCTGGCGGGCGTTGCGCTGGAACGCAGCGATAAAATTCCCGCCGGTATTGAACAGTATGAAGCGGCCGCCACGCTTGACCAGAATTATTTCGACGCATTTTTTCGTTGGGGACTGACGTTGCTTCGAGCGAACCGGCCGGAAGAGGCGGAGAAACGTTTGCGTCAGGCGATTGTGCTGCGCACCGATAGCGAGCCGGCGCACAGCGCGCTGATTGACGCGCTGCTGCGCGAGAAAAAGACGGACGAAGCAATAGTGGAGCTTCGTGCAAATTTGGAACGGAATTCCGGCGACGCGCAAGCGCGACTGAAACTTGCCACGGCGCTTTACGACCTTGGCAAGCCTGCGGAAGCTCTCGCGGAATTGGATCGCGCGGATGCTGGCGCCCCGCCTTCCGTGGAAAATGCGAAACTCCGCGCGTCAATTTTGATTTCGCAGCAGAATTGGGATGGAGCCTCACGCGCACTCGCGATTGCCGTGGCCGCCGCGCCTGATGACGCGGCACTGCATGGGGAGTACGGCCGGATATTATTGCAGCAACGTGACTTCCCTGCTGCCGAGCGCGAATTGCGAAAAGCGTTGGCGCTGGACGGCAAGCAAACGGACGTGCTGCGAAATCTGGTGAGCACGGAATACCTGGCGGGAAATTATAACGGCACGTTGGATCTGCTCGATATTCTAGCAAAGCGTGAAGCGCCGCTGCCGATTGTTCTATTTGTGCGCGCAACCTGTTACGATAAACTGCAGAGAATGCGCGAAGCAGTGGAAGCGTATAAGAAATTTCTGGACGCCGACAACGGCCGCAGCGACAAGGAAGAATTTCAGGCCAGCGAGCGCCTGAAAGTATTGCAGAAGGAACTCACCAAGAAGTAGGGCCACCATGTTGCAGAACCTGATGACGAAGCGACTGATTTCAAGACGTTTCGTTCCGCACCGAATTATTTTCCCGGCAATTTTGCTTTCGCTTGTCGTGGTGTCCGCAGGAATCGTGCGCGCGCAGCAACAGGATCGCATGCAGGAATATAAAGAGAAATACGAAAGAGAAAATGATCCTGTTCGCAAAGCAAAAGCGCTGGGCAACTACGGCGATGCGCAGATTCAGCACTTCGTTCGCGAGGCCAGTGCGGAGAATTTCGAACCTGCCTCCGCGCTGCTGAGCGCTTACCGGAATGAAGTTCGATTTGTGCTTGAAGCTCTGAAGGGCACGGGCAACGATCCGGAAAAAAAGCCGGATGGTTTCAAGGAACTGGAGTTCCATTTACGCAAAACATTGTGGCAAATTGATCGCACGCTGCCCGGGGTTCCCATCGAACATAGGGAATCCTTGCAGGTAATGCACGACGAACTGGGACGCATTCACATGGATTTAATTCATCTACTTTTTCCGCGCGAAGCCGGGAAAAAGTCCGGCGATACATAGGAGGTGGGAATATGCGCGTGCCCATTGCAATTTTAGCGTTGGCAACGTTGATTTCTTCCGCGGCGGCGGTACGCGCCCAGGAGAAAAAAGATTATCTGAGCGATACCGAAGCGGACAAAATTCGCGAAGCGCAGACTCCTTCCGCGAAAATGGTTTTATTCGTCGCCTTCGCGGACGACCGGATCGCGAAATTGAAATACAGCCTCGCGCATCCGGGCACTGACCGGCGCCGCGGGGAACAACTGAACGCGCTGATCAATGCTTACACAGGATGCATTGATGACGCCGCGGATGTGATTGATGTGGCTCGCGAACACCAGCAGGACATTAAAGTCGGCTTGAAAGCGTTATCGACGCGCGCGAAAGAAAATCTTGCCTACCTGCAGGAGCTGCAAAAGAGCGGCGCGGAACTGGATTCTTATAAAGAAACTTTGGACGACGCCGTGGAGGCCACGCAGGACGCGCTTACCGACGCGGAAAAAGCCGCAAAAGATATTTCGGCGCCGGTACGGAGAAAGCAATGACGGTGACACGCGTGCGCCGGCTGAAATCCGCGCGCGAGGACAATACAATTCCCGGGGGCGCGCAAATATTTCAGCGGATTTACACCCGGCTGGGTTGCCAGGCGCGGCCGCCGCATTTTATTGTGGAATTTTATCCCTACTCAAATTTGGTGCACACCATTCGCTTGCGTGATGAAACAGCCTACGTGCGGCTTTCCGATATTTTGCGCAGCGCGCCGCTTTCTGTTTTGGAAGCGGCGGCGGCAATTTTGCTGGGAAGGTTATATCGCCGGCGTGCTCCGCGCGAATTAATTGAGGAATACCGCCACTATTCAGTGGCCCGCGGAACTCATCGGCGAGTGATGGCCACCCGTTTCAAGCGCGGACGACGCAATTTAAGCGGCGCAGCCGGCGCCGCACACGATCTGGCGCCGATGTTTTCCGCGTTGAATCGAAAATATTTTGGCGGAAGGTTGCACCGTCCCCGGCTGGGCTGGAGCAAACGAAACTGGCGCGCGCAACTCGGCTGTTTCGATCCGGGGCTGGATCAGATCGTAGTGAACACGCGCTTGGATCGCGCGGAAGTGCCGCAGCATGTTGTGGAATACGTGCTCTACCACGAGATGTTGCACGTGCGGCACCCGATTCG